>VOFD01002347.1_pt1 | contig 57153 bp, 72 predicted proteins | sample 5384101 | NCBI WGS metagenome assembly VOFD01 (sample SAMN12384723, study PRJNA508395) | human gut metagenome | isolation source: healthy gut C | host: Homo sapiens
ATGAAAAGACAATATAAATTTACCGCATTATCGGCAGTCCTGTTCTGCCTGATAGGTTTGTTGTACGGATGTACCCGTGACAATGAAATCATAATTCCGGAAACATCTGTCAATCCACCGGCTACGGATTATTCCGTAGCAATCGGTGACGAGGTTACCTTTACCGGACAGAATATGCATCTGATCTCTAAAGTGGCTTTTGACAATCAGGTGGTCAACATCACTACCGAGCCATCCAACCGTTCGCAAACCACACTGATAGTGGCGGTGCCCGATAATTTCGAAGTGACACAACATATCTCTGTCGTTGCCACTTACAATTCTGTACACAAACTGACTTTAAGTGATGCTTTCGAAGTGGTAGTGCCGGGTGTCACCACTGATGTGAGTTCTGCTACTATCGGAGATAAGATCACACTTACAGGAAAGAATATGCACCTGATTACTAAGGTAAACTTCGGAGATCAAGTGGTATCTTTCGATCCCAATCCCGTTCGCATACTTCACTGATGGTAACTGTGCCCTCTACTTTCGATATAACTAAAAAGGTTCAGTTGAGCGTTACGTATACCACCCATACCGTGAATGTATCTAATGATTTTGAAGTAATCGTGCCACCGGTTATTCCTACTGTCACCACTGTTCTGGAAGGAGAAGTGGGCACAGGAGCCACTATTACGCTGGCCGGAACCAATCTGAATATTATCAAGAAACTAATGGTAAACGGACAAGCATACGAGTTTACAGCTACCGCTACCAGTCTTTCTTTCAAAGCTCCCGAAGACATTACCGAAAATTTAGTAATCGACAATGTAGTATTAGTGTATGACAATGTGCTGGGGGATAATCAGGAACTATCTGTATCGGGAAGCGTAACAGTGAAACCGACACCTACCCTGCCATACATCCTTTGGGAAAATATCGAACTGGGAAGTCATGGAACGGAGAATGCTTTCTTTGATGTTACGAATGGACGGACGATGACTCCATGCGATGTAGTCGAACATAAGGAATGGGTTACTTTCGCAATGGATAATACTAGCGGTGCGCCCACAGCGCGTCTGTTGAATCCGGCCAATATCGGAACCAATCTTCTGAACAGTCAGTTTTGCAATGGTACAGCTTTGAATCTGAATGATTATGCCATCTGGAAAGAGCCTACGCAGACAACCCCGTTCAAGAAAGTCACGGATGACGCACTGATTGCCAAAGTGACAAATGGTGAAATCACCAATATTCGGGATGACATCGGAGATGTGAAAGCGTCTGATATCAAAACAAATACTCCGACTATTGCAGCAGGAGAAGTGTATTACTTCTATCATAAGGAGAAATTCGGATTGATCTGGGTGAAACAACTGAATATTCAAACAGACAGAAAGCTGAATACCATCATTATGAATGTATATTACGAGAAATAGACAATACAATAAAAACGAGTACCCCAAAAGTTATATTATCCCATGAATCTACGAGCGAACTACTCCAAGAGAATCCGTTTGTCACTGGCTTTCAGTATTGTTGCAATGACTGTTTGCGCCCAGAGCATCTGGAATGCGGAACATTTGGAACAAGTGAAAAAGTCTCTCAACCAACCCGCATACAGCGCCACTTATCAGAACTTGCTAAAGCAGGCAGACAAGGCTTTGAACGCCCACCATCTTTCTGTTATGATGAAAGATAAGACACCACCAAGCGGAGACAAGCACGACTACTTGAGCCAGGCACGCTATTTCTGGCCGGACCCTACCAAGCCGGACGGTAAACCTTATATCAGCCGTGATGGTGTGTCCAATCCGGAACTGGATAAACTGGACCGTAACCGCTTGGGAGAAATGGCAAATAATGTCACTACACTTGCACTTGCGTGGTATTTCAGTGGCAAAGAACAGTATGCACTAAAAGCAACCAAGCAGATTCGTGTCTGGTTTCTGGATAAGAAAACCTGCATGAATCCACATCTGAAATATGCACAGGTTGCGCCCGGACATAATAATGATCTTGGCCGTTGCTATGGTGTGATAGATACTTATTCGTTAGTGGAAATGCTGGATGCCGTCCAGCTTCTTGAAAAATCCCGTTCGTTCACCTCGAAAGATTCAGAGCAGCTAAAAAAATGGTTCGGGCAATTACTGGACTGGATTCTGACTAGCGAACAAGGAAAAGAAGAAGCCAGCCGCCCCAACAATCATAGTACTGCTTATGATGCACAGGCCATCGCATTTGCACTCTATACAGGCAATCATAAAGTAGCCGAACGGATACTTCGGGAAGTTCCGAGAAGCGGGTATTCAAACAGATTGAACCGGACGGCAAACAACCCGAAGAATTACGCCGGACATTGGCTTTCGGATATTCAGAATTTAATCTGCAACATCTGATAGATATTGCGACTATGGGAGAAAAAGCCCATGTACCTGTTCTTTCCGTCAGCTCTGCCGACGGACGAAGCATTTACAAAGCTGCCGATTTTCTGAAGCCATATCTTGGTAAGGGAGTCAAAAAATGGCCTTACAAGCAAATCAGCGAATGGAACAGTAAACAACAGGAATTATGTAAAGACCTGTATCGACTGTATCTGCTCGATTCCACTCGCACCGATTATTTAAAGGCATATCAGCAGTTCCGAAAAAAGAACTCCAAAGAGCTTTTCAATCTTCTTTTCCTGAAAGAGAAAGATGCATTGTAAAAAAGGAGAATATACTCCGGAAGCCTACCCATCCAATCCGGTGGAATAGAGAAATAAAAAGCAAATAAAGCCTCAAAGACTTGACTTTCGCTTCCGAATATCGTATCTTTACAGAGTTAATGATAAAGTAGTTTCAATTAAACTACACGCAAAGGAGGGAATTGTGATTCCCTCCTTTCTTTTTATATATCAAAGGAAAAATCATATTCATAGAGGGGAAAGTTCCCCCCACCCCGGCTTTCCCTTCTGTTTTGCCCGGTATTCTTTCTCCTTCAACCCGGGGCATAGCGGTCTTCACCTTGCTTCTTACCGGAATTAGAGTGTGCGTTGCCATCTTTTAGAGGCTCTGTTTTCACCAAACAGACCGTCTGTTCAGGTAAAGCAGAGCCTCTATTGAAGTAAAACGTAATGTCTGTTTTCCCGCTGTCTCTGCCAAGTTAACAATCAATAAAGTTGTTCTTAATAAAAAATAGCTTTATCTTTGGGGAGTTGTTAAAACAAGCACAATAGGTATATATTATGAGTGAAAAGATTATCAAATGGGGCTTTATTGGTTGCGGAGAAGTAACCAAGACAAAAAGTGGTCCCGCTTTCCAGAAAGTAGAACATTCGGAAGTCGTAGCCGTAATGAGTCGTGACGGTGCGAAGGCGAAAGCGTATGCCAAAGAGAGAGGAATCAGAAAATGGTATGATGACGCTCAGGAACTGATAGACGATCCGGAAGTAAATGCCATTTATATCGCCACTCCTCCTTCTTCACACGCTACATACGCCATTATGTCCATGAAAGCAGGCAAACCTTATATTGAGAAACCAATGGCTGTGACGTACGAAGGATGTACACGCATCAACCGTATTTCTAAGGAAACGGGTGTTCCCTGTTTCGTCGCATATTACCGCCGCTATCTCCCCTACTTTCAGAAAGTGAAAGAAATGGTAGAGAACGGTTCTATCGGTAATGTCATCAATGTGCAGATTCGTTTTGCCCAACCGCCACGCGATCTGGATTACAACCGTGAAAATCTTCCTTGGCGTGTACAGGCTGATATTGCCGGTGGCGGTTACTTCTATGACCTCGCCCCGCATCAGATCGACTTGCTGCAAGATATGTTCGGCTGCATCCTCGAAGCAAGTGGTTATAAGAGTAATCGGGGTGGACTTTATCCTGCTGAAGATACATTAAGCGCCTGTTTCCAATTTGATAACGGATTGGTTGGTAGCGGTTCCTGGTGTTTCGTAGCCCATGACTCTGCCCGCGAAGACCGTATTGAAATTATCGGTGACAAGGGAATGATTTGTTTCTCTGTTTTTACTTATGAACCTATAGGCTTACATACCGAAAAAGGACGGGAAGAAATCTGCATCGGTAACCCGGAACATGTGCAACAACCTCTCATTCAAGCAGTGGTAGATCACTTATTGGGTAAGTCCGTTTGCTCCTGTGACGGTGAAAGCGCAACGCTTACTAATTGGGTAATGGATAAAATTTTAGGCAAACTATAACCCCAAAAAGCAAAAAAAGTTTAATTCTTCTCCGCAGTTTACCGATACTGTAAAAAAATTAATAGGGATATTCCATTGTATATTGTTAGTTTTTTCTATCTTTGTATAAAGAAGAGAAGGAAAAAAATGAAACTAACAATATACTTTTTTTTTGTACCATGACTAAAGAAGCCTTAATGAGGAAAGCAATCGAGCTTTCCAAAGAGAATGTTGAAAATGGTGGAGGTCCTTTCGGTGCTGTGATTGCCACGAAAGACGGAGAAATAGTTGCAACAGGAGTTAATCGTGTCACTGCATCTTGTGATCCTACGGCTCACGCCGAGGTTAGTGCCATACGTGCCGCAGCCGCGAAACTGGGAACATTCGACCTCAGCGGATACGAAATCTATACTTCCTGCGAACCTTGCCCCATGTGCCTGGGTGCTATTTATTGGGCACGCCTGGATAAGATGTACTATGGAAACAACAAGACCGATGCCAAGAACATCGGCTTCGACGACTCTTTTTATCTATGACGAACTGCAACTGAAACCTGAAGACAGAAAGCTGCCTTCCGAAATCCTACTACATAATGAAGCCCTTACTGCCTTCAAAGCCCTGGGTGGCTAAAGAAGACAGAATAGAATATTAGAAAACCTCTCACTATTATTAACCTATTAATTATCCCTCAAATGAAAAGAAAAAGCCTTTTATTTGTTATGGCATCAGTATGCCTGTTCAGTTGTCAACAACAAGACGAACTGCAAGACCCCAGTAAAGAAGGTATCAACTTTCTTACTACTGTCGACAATGAAAGTATCACTGACGCTGTTACTCGTAGCAGCAGTAACCTGTCACTTCCTTTAAAAAGTAGTTTTTCAGCCGGAGACGTCATTTCAATGTCTGTTTCCGAGCAGGAATATCAGCCTTTTATCTTGGGAGTAGATAACCAAAATTGGAGCGAGACAGCTACAGATTCGGAAGCTGTAACTTTCTATGCTCATTATCCTGAATTGTCCGGTGATGTAACGACTAGATCCCTCTTTAGTCGCTACCGTGACATCAAAGGCGGTTTAGAATATTTGTTCGGCACAGCCCAAGCCCGCAAAGGTTCTAGCAATGTAGCCCTTACATTCAAGCGAATGACTGCGCCCGTTATTCTACTTGATGAAAAAGGCAACCCGTACGAAGGTAAAGCAATCGTTAAACTTTTCCTGAAGAACAAAGGTGTGCAGGATCTTTTCAACGGTAAAATCGAAGCTGACAAGAATGCAACCCCGGAATATATCAGTATCCGGAAAATTTCAGAAGGTATCTGACTAACTTGATTCCACAAATAATCAAAGCTGGTGAGAAGATTGGTGCTGTAATCGTAGACGATAAGGAAGAACCTATCATCGCAGATCAGGATATTACCATAGAAGCCGGAAGTCCTGTTACGATGAGACTTTACGGAGGCCGCGGAATTATTGATGAACGGACTCCGTTACGCAGATAAAACAGAAGAATAAAAGTGATACTAATAAAAATCCCCGGAACCGCTGTAGACACTCAGCATTCCAGGGATTTTTTACACACAAAAAGTTATTATTGAAATTGAAAACTGTCTCTTTATTAGATTAGAAGCGCATACCTACGGTAAGAACCACCTTATGATTATTATTGGTTACCTTTGTTCCCTGGTAATTCTAAACTATCAAAAGCATAGAATGTTTCTTTATAAGTGTTATACAAATATGCCATATCCACATAGAAACTTTCACCACGATAACCACAACCGAATGTATAATTATTAGTAGCACCCGGATTAGAGAACTCCGTATCAGTACGCATTGAGTTTACAGGAAGATACTTAAAAGCGTCTGATTTCAAAGGAGCAGTTATATGATTATATCCCAAACGGAATGAAAATTCCGGTGCTAGCTTAAATTCAGCTCCAACACGAAGTGTATGAACAGGCTTCATCATCGCTTTAATGTCTTCCGTCTGACCTAATTCATATCCGTCCGGATCTTTCATTTTAGCTTTAGTACGGTCTGAATATTCATACTCAACTCCCAATGCAACGGAAGAACCGATAGTATATCCCATACTTGCATTGAATTTCCACGGAGTAACTAATTTATATTCATATTCTCCTTCAGTATCATTTCCACGAGCATCATAAGGTCTGGTAATACCGCGCGTATCCTCATTCAAATCAAAATTAATATAAGCAGTATTGCGTTCCTTCAAACTAAAGAAAGTCGGGGTATGTACAGCTGCACCTATACGGAACGAAGATGACTCAAAAGGACGAAGAATGAAACCAAGTTTAAAATCAACTCCACTACCATCTACCCAAAAAGTCATTTCCTAAGGGATATCCTCCATGGCCATTTCCATCCTTATCTGTAATGTCTTCATTATATTCGCTGGTTCTATCATAGTTCACACTGTAAAGTCCTAATGTAGCTCCAACATAAAAACGATCATAAAAATTCAACGCACCATTCAAATCAAAAGAATGGATGCCTCCACTTTCTTTGGAACGATAAGACTGACTCACAGCATCTCCTGCCTCAAAATAGGGTAAATATCCCTTAAAGGGAGGTTCTGCATCCGGATTATCAGGATCAGCTTCCCCATAAACAGGATTCACTAAATGAGCATTATATCCCATAATACCCAACCAAGGTAATTCCGGATTTTGGAAAGCATCATCGCTCCTCAAAGCTGCTTCTGTAAATGGGTCACGATTTCCGTATGAATCAAAGTTTACCATGTTGGCCATTTGAACAGTTTGAGAAGTGTTGAATACTCCACTCATCAGCATACTTCTATTGAATGACTTCATTTTGCGATAATTGAAACCAAAGTTGGCAAATCTCAACGCTGTTGTATTTCCTATTTTGGTAGAGAACACAAATCCGGCATTATCGAATGAACCATGAAACTTGTCAAGACTCGCTCCATTAGCTTTTGTTCCTGTATTATCAAAACCAAATGACACCATAAAATCATTGCTGCGATAAATTCCGATACCGGCAGGATTGGTTCCCATAGTGGTAATATCTCCACCCAAGGCTCCCATAGCACCACCCATACCTACAAAACGAGCAGTTCCATTTAAATCACTTCCCATCCATCGGTTTGCATCATAGATAGTTGTTTGAGCATTTAGAAATCCTACACCTATCAAAAGAATACAAATCGCTAATATTCTATTACTTTTCATAATCAATCTCTTTTGAAATTATAAATTATCTTCTATAGCTACCGCCAGAACTACGTGAAGAGCCACCACCGCCACTACTACGTGAAGAACTGCCACTGCTACCAGAACTGCGAGAATAACTACCACTGCTACCTGATGAGTAGCTACTTCCACTACTTCTTGAATAGCTACCTGAATTGGAAGAGCGGGATGATGATCTATCAGGTGTATAGCTTCGTGATGTAGAAGTTGAACTTCCGCGTGAGTAGCTACTACCGCTACTGCGACTAGTACTTGTTCTGGAATTTCCCGTCGAACTATTACTTCTAGTATAGGAAGAACCAGAATTGCGTGTACTAGTACCAGAAGTACGTGTACTGCTTGGACGTGTATACGTTTCTGTATTTCTACGAGAATATGAACTTCCCGAACGAACAGAGCTATTGCTACTGCTACGAGTATAATCGCGAGTACCTACAACTCTGCTATTTGTACCTGTAGTGCTACCTGAACGGCGAACACTTTGTCCAACAGAAGAATTAGTAGGCCGTGTAGTTGATGAACCTGTTCCTCTTCTGTAAGAAGTAGAATTATAATTTCTCGAACCTGAATAATAGGAACGGTTATTTCCATTTATCACACTACGCCCGGCATAATAAGGTCTTCCACCTCCGCCCCAGCCCCAGCTAGGACCACCGTGCCAGTGGTGGTGATGTCCCCAATAACCGCCGCCATACCAGCCACCCCAGTAGCCGCCATACCAGCCGCCCCAATAACCCGGAGAATATCCCCAAGCGTAATAAGGACGATTCCATCCCCAACCATAGTTCCATCCCCAGCCGTAAGAGCCATAACGCCAATCCCACCAGAGCGGATTACTGAATGTCGGGAATGCATAAGCATACATACCATCGGTATATACGTTCCAGTCCCATGAATTCGGACCGTAAACTACATCCCAATACAACGGACTGCTGATGCTGATAGCAAAACGCGGATTGCGGAAACGGATGATACGTTCAGCGTATTCATAGTCGTCTTCCGTACCATTGAATTCACCTGTCACCCATTCTCCGTCCAAATCCGGATTAGATTTTTTCCTTTTATATATAAGGTATCATTATCCATTACGAATTCATTATCACGTGCATCGTAACGGCGGTTATATTCATCCACATCCCGTGTTCTTCCCTTACGGTCCTGAACCACTACTGTAGTACCCGGTGAAGTATAGATGTTGGTCACCTGTTTCTTCGGTTCCTTCTTAACCGGAGTTTCTTTCTTCTCCTGTTTGTCTTTTGAAGGAATGAAGTAAAGGTCGTCATCAACGCTTTGTGCCATCAAGCCTATCGGGAGGCATAAAGCAATTAGCAAGAAATAAACAATCTTTTTCATATCATCTCGGTTTATGTAATTACTTAAACTTATTCACATTACAAAGATAAGGAAGAGATTTTTCGTTCGAGGGAGATTTTCCCCAAAGGATAATAGGGAAATCCCTATTTCACTACTTTTATAGAGAAAAAGAGGTGTTTGATTCTATCGAAATACGTCTATTTAACTTATGATATCAAAGGTATGGTAAACTTCACATACGATATATACAAATCAAAGAAGTCCATTTGGAGCTTTTGTTGATAGCAACATATACTTCATTAAAAAAACTTCGTCAAGACTTCGTTTTTGAGTATCTTTGCCCCATCATTATTCAGATAAAAAAGAAAGATTATGAAATATTTTGAGTTTTCATTTCAGACACATCCTTGCACCGAAACGGTGAATGATGTATTGGCTGCTGTATTAGGCGAAGCCGGATTCGAAAGTTTTGTTGAAAGCAAAGGCGGATTGACTGCATACATCCAACAATCCTTATGTGACGAAACTGTTATAAAAATGCGATAGATGAATTTCCTATACCCGACACAGAAATCACCTATACTTATATTGAAGCAGAAGACAAGGACTGGAACGAAGAATGGGAAAAGAATTTCTTCCAACCTATTATTATTGGCAACCGCTGTGTGATTCACAGTACTTTCCATCAGGATGTTCCCAAAGCGGAATATGACATTGTTATCAACCCGCAAATGGCTTTCGGCACCGGACACCACGAAACGACAAGCCTTATTATTGAAGAATTACTGGACAACGAACTGAATAATAAATCCCTGCTGGATATGGGTTGCGGAACTTCAATTCTTGCCATTCTGGCACGAATGCGAGGTGCACGTCCTTGCACGGCTATCGATATCGACGAATGGTGTGTACGCAACTCCATCGAAAATATCGGATTAAATCATGTAGATGACATTGTGGTTTCACAGGGAGATGCTTCGTCACTGACCGGAAAAGGCCCTTTCGATGTCATCATTGCCAATATCAACCGGAATATATTACTGAATGATATGAAACAGTATGTTGCCTGTATGCATACTGATTCTGAAATCTATATGAGCGGATTTTATGTAGACGACATTGACTCCATCCGGGAAGAAGCCGGAAAAAACGGACTGACTTTTGTCCATTATAAAGAGAAGAATCGTTGGGCAGAGGTGAAGTTTATTTATAAAGGGGCAACCGAAAATCATGGTTGATATACGCTATTAATAAACACAAAACTCTTGATTGATATAAAAAAAATAGTGACGCTATATGACAATGATACCGTCAGTATCCCAATCATATACCGTCACCATTTTTATTGGATAGCGTCACTATCTCGTAGAAGAGAGAAGATCAGATTATTATGAACGAGGTCTTCACATAGTTGTTACGCGAACTCCCTCTTTATCTGTTGGCACCATTCCTTTATTTTCTCTTCCGCATGTTCAGACTGATTATCCAAATCAACAACCAGACCACACCATTGCCCGCCACGCAAAGCTTTGGAACGTTCGAAAGTGTAACCCTCGGAAGAAGTAAAGCCGACTAGCGTAGCTCCATCCTCTTCAAATACCTCCGCCAACAATCCGATGCCATCCGCAAAGTTTTCCGGATAACGTATCTGATCTCCTAACCCGAAGATTGCAACTTTCTTTCCTTTTAAATTCATTGTCCGTAACTCCGGCAACAATTCATCCCAATATGTAGGAAGTTCTCCGTCAAACCAAGTTGAAGCCGACAATAAAACAGTCATAAGCTTCAAAGTCATTTTGCCAAGCCTGTTCAATAGGCACTGTTTCTATCTTTTCCTTACTAAATTCTTTCTGAATTTTCTCTGCCACCCAAGTAGTTCTTATCAGCTTTGGTAGCATAAAATAAGCCTATCTTTTTCATAATCCACACTATTTAATATTCCAATAATTTCCGGGCAGCCTCGTATATCTTGGTCTCATCCGGCAGAATTTCCTTTTCCAGAATCGGATTAAAACCGACAGGGGTAAAAGTAGACCCCACACGCTGCACCGGTCCATCAAGATAGCGAAACATCTCTCCACCTATCATTGCGGCAAGCTCCGCCCCAAAGCCGGAGAAAACTTTATCTTCATGTACAACCAACGCCTTACTCGTCTTTTTCACCGATTCGAATATCGCCTCTTTATCCAACGGAATCAAGGAGCGAATATCAATGACTTCCACTTTCCAGCCACCTTCTTTTTTCCAATCGTTCTGCTGCGTGCAGGCAGAAATGGGTGGTATTGCCATAGGTAATAATGCTCAAATCTGTTCCTTCACGACGAACACGTGCCTTCCCGAAAGGAACCTCAAAATCTTCCGGAACAACAGCTGCCGCTTCTACCGAATTATACAATGCTTTCGGCTCAAGGAATAAAGTAAAGCCTTTGGAACGCATACAGGTACGGAGTAGCCCGGCTGCATCATCCGCAAAAGACGGACATACAATACGTGCTCCGGGCAAAGTGGTCAAAGCTCCCTCCAGGTTTTGAGAATGATACAAGCCTCCACCGATATAACCACCGGAAGCCAGACGCAGAGTTATATTCGGAGCAAATTTCCCATTGCTACGCCAGTACTCATGTGTACACTCCACGTATTGCTCTATGGCAGGCCAGAAATAATCGGCAAACTCCGCTCCCTCAATCACCACATGAATTTTAGGATCAAAACGACTCATTCCATTGGCGGTGCCTACAATATAATCTTCCGCAATCGGTGCACTGAATACACGCGCCTCGCCAAATTCCTGCTGCATGCCTTTGGTCACATTAAAGACCCCGCCTTTTTTCTCTGTTTGCCACATCTTGTCCCCAGATAAAGGTATCGGGATTATGGCGGAATTCAGCTTTCAATGTTTCATTAATGGCATTGACCAGAAAAGTCTTCTCCCCTTCCGCCTCATGTGTACCGTCTTTATATTTCTGTGGCTGATAAGGTTCGGGCATTACAAAATCATAAATGCTTTTAGGATCGGGATCGGGAGCAGCCAAAGCCTTCCGGTTGGCAGCAGACAATTCTTTCTTTGCATCAGCTTCTATTTGTTGCAATTCTTCCTCGGTCAGACGTTTATAACGCAGCAGCATCCGGCGGAACTTCATCAAGGGATCAGCATCTTTCACATATTCCAATTCATTCTCATCCCGATACAAGGTGTGTTTATCTGAATTGGAGTGCGAACCGATCCGGACACAATTCGCCTGCACAATAACCGGATTACGGGTATTGATAGCGTGTTCACGTGCTTCGGTCATTGCATTCATCGAATCGAATACATCCTTTCCGTTGCAATAGATAATCTTCAGGTTCTTGAAGCCCGAGAAGTTCTCGGCCACTTTACGGTTGGCAGTCTGTTCCGATTTGGGTACAGAAATACCATACCCATTATCTTGTATTACAAAAATCACCGGAAGACGTTCGAGACTAGCTCCATTGATAGCCTCGTAAACAAAGCCTTCGGAAGTAGCAGATTCTCCGTGCGAAGTGATTGCTACTCCTTTATGCCCATAATATACCATTGCTCTTGCTACACCCGCCGCATGCAGGTCATGCGTGCCGGTAGCAGAAGATATGTTTTCAATATGCCATTCCGGTTTCGCGAAATGGTTCGACATATGACGTCCTCCGCTACCCGGGTCCGTCGCTTTGAAATACCGTTCAAAATCACTTCTTCAGCGGTCATTCCGGCAGAAAGCACGGTTAACATATCCCGGTAGTATGGGAACAGGAAATCTTCACCGAGGGTGAATACCTGACCAACGGCAAGTTGAATACCATCATGTCCTGCATAGGGAGCATGATAAGACCACCCCAATGATTGCAACAGGTAAGACGGTGCCTTTTCGTCCAAGGCACGCCCCAATGTCATCAGATGATACCACTTTTTCAGGGTTTCTACATCTGTAGTCTTTTATATCATATTTCTTTTTCATAGTTAATGAAGTTCTTAATGAATGAAACAATCTGTTATCAGCCCTTCCAGTTTTCGAGATAGTCGGCTATAAAATGCAGGAAGTTACCTCCCAACATTCCGTCTACTACCCGATGATCGTAAGACAAAGACAAGTACATTTTATGCCGGATTGCAATCGTATCACCCTCCGGAGTCTCTACAACAGCAGGTTTCTTCTCGATATACCCTACTCCCAGGATGGCTACTTGCGGCTGATTAATGATTGGCGTACCGAACAGGCTCTTGAATGTTCCAAAATTGGTTATCGTAAACGTACCCCCATCAATATCTTCCGGCATTAATTTGTTATCCCTTGCTTTCAAGGCCAGAGAATCGATAGCAACAGCCAACCCGTTCAGATTCAGATGATCGGCATCGTGTACCACAGGAACTATCAGATTTCCATCATTCAAAGAGACGGCAATACCGACATTAATATGTCTTTTTGAAAAGAATATTATATCCATCTACCGATACATTCACCTGTGGATAGGCAGCCAATGCTTTTGCCACGGCTTCTGTTATCACAGGCATATAAGTCAGTTTCACTCCTTCGCGACGAAAGAAAGCGTCTTTATTCTTTTCACGCCAGCGTACCAGTTTGGTTACGTCTACCTCTACTACATTGGTTACGTGTGGTGAAACCTTCTTGGACATCACCATATGATCCGCAATAATCCGGCGGACACGATCCATTTCTTTCACTTCTACTCCAGGCATTGCTACAGGAGCAGACGATTTAGATAAAGTGGCAGCCGGCTGGGCAGCAGCGGCAGATGTAGCCGGAGCAACCTTCGGACTTGCCTGTTCAGAAGAAACAGCAACTGATGGTTTGCTTGCGGCCGGAGCAGCAGATGCCGGCTTCGGTTCAACGCTACCTCCTCTTTTCTTCTTTTCAATATAATCTTTTATATCTTTCTTACTCAATCGCCCTTCATAACCGGTTCCTTGTATAGCATCCAGCTCTTCTTTCGGAATCTTAGCTTCCCGCGCCAACTGAATCACAACAGGAGAGTACCAACGTTCTTCCTCTGCAACAACAGGTTTCGATGCAGTATTCGCTGATTCGTTCTTAGCAGTTTCCGCTGACGATGGTGATGTTTCAGAAACATTTACCGGCTCCGTTCCTGAAGATTCTTCTCCATCCAAATCAATTATAGCTACTACTGTTCCTACAGCAACCGTATCACCTTCCTTATATAAAATCTCCACCACTTTTCCCGCTACGGGAGAAGGGATCTCCGCACTTACTTTGGCAGTATTCACTTCAAAAAGCACATCGTCTTCCTGAATCATATCACCTACCTTTACAGACCAAGAGACGATGGTCCCTTCGGTTATACTCTCGCCCAACTTAGGCATTTTTATTTCGAATTTCGACATAGACAGTTAATTTATTATTCAACCTTGAGATATTACAACAACGGGCTGAAATAGAAAGTTTTAAGTTAAGTAAATTTTAACCGGATACTGACAAAGCCAGTCCGGACATCAACGACTATATATCCACTCTTTCTGAATATATTTTCTTTCCGGAGCTGATTGACAGCCTCTATTTCCTTCCCGTTAAAAGCACTGACAGATTGGGACTTACTGAAATACTGAAAAGCCTTCTCTTTAAAATCAGTTACAGTTCCCTCCGGCAAATGACTCCGAATATTAGTTACCTCACTCCGAACGGAAGGAACAGCATATACTGACGATAAAGTTTCATCATCAACCATCGGTTCCGGATTCAAAGCTTTATACAAGGCAGTCAGATCCGTATCATACAACAGAGTGCAATGATACAACACCCGATTCTTATGTACGCATTGCGCACTCCCTGATATTTTCAATCCATTCAAATAAATCCCCAATCGTTCATCTCCTTTTACCATCAGGCCTATAGAATTCAAGAAATCCAATGTCCGCTGCAAATAAGTAACAAATTCCGGCAGACGGGGAACCGTTTCTATAAAAGTTAAATTGACATTACCCAAATCATGATATACGCTCCCCCACCCGAAAACCGACGGGCAATATGTACTCGTCCCTGTTCCGCCCATTTCTTATCGACTTCCGACCGCAACCGCTGATGCTTACCTATTACCACAGAAGGAGTGTCCTGCCAAAGCATGAAAATATCTTCATCTCCCTGCTTCAACAGATATTCCTCTGCTGCCAAGTGAAAGTAAATATCAGTAAACGGACTATAGATACATCGAATCATAGATCAAGCGGAATAAGAGTTAAAACATTATTTCGTGATAAATCTCTCCGACCGTAGGATGCGGAAACACAGTCTTCTGGAATTCCTCCACCGTGTACCCTCTCTGAATAGCAATACCTGCTATCACAATAAGTTCTGATGCCGGATTTCCCAACATGTGACAACCGATAATCCTCCCGTCTTCATCTGGATCAGCTTACAGAGTCCGTTTCCCTGTTCATTCTCCGCAACGAACCGTCCGGAATAAGCCATCGGTAATTTTGAAACACGGTAAGGAACTCCTGATTTTACCAGTTCTTCTTCTGTCTTTCCCACTCCCGCCACTTCAGGGTTGGTATAAACGACTCCCGGAACACAATCGTAATTCATCCGGTCTTCCACTCCTAAAATATGATTGATTGCCACTTCCGCCTCCCGAATTGCCGTATGCGCCAATAAAGAATAGCCTGTAATATCACCGCACGCATATACACGAGGATGCGAAGTCAACAGATGTTCGTCTACTTTCACCCCATTCCGATGCAGTTCTATATTCAGCTTGTCCAGTCCTACCTTGGATAGATTTGCCTTACGTCCTACACTAAGCAAGATCTTCTCCGCTTCAATAGTAGACGTCTTGCCTTCTTTTTCTATCACAACTCCATGAGGATTTACTTCCACCACTTTCGTATTCAAATAGAAAGTGACTCCCCGTTTGGCATATTCGGCACGAAGCATACCACTGGTTTCCTTATCCATCGCTCCCAGAATCTCCGGCATCATTTCTACCACATGCACTTTCACACCCATACTGTTGAAAAAAGAAGCAAACTCCATCCCGATCACCCCGCCGCCAATAATGACCAGCGTCTTTGGAAGTTCCTTTATTTCCAATGCCTCCTTGGAAGTCCAATAACTGATTTCTGACAGTCCCGGTATAGGAGGAATCACTGTATCAGAGCCGGTACATACCAGCAAATATTTCACGGAATAGGTTTCTCCATCACAAATGATTTGTATTTTCCCATCTTTTCTCCTTCTATCAGAGCTTCCTTTTCTACAATAGTCACTCCGTAAGAACTCACAGTCATCTTCACCCCACCAGTCAGCATTTTCACCGTTTTCTCTTTACGGCTCATTATTTTAGTTAAATCAAACGAAGGAGATTCGGCAGAAATGCCATATTTGGAAGCACTCTTGATGCTATCCAGTATTTTAGCAGAATATAACAACGTTTTAGTAGGAATACATCCTTCATTCAGACACACCCCACCTATTGCCTTTTTTCTCAAACAAAAGAACGGCTCTCAGTCCGTTTGCCCCTGCCCTTTCGGCAGCTGTGTAACCGGCACGGACCACCACCAATAATAGCTATATCAAAGTTCATAATCGTATCTTTTAAGTAATAATACGATTATAACAAATATGAGAAGAGATAAGTTGTAGGGAAAAAGAAATACCCGTTACTTAATTGTCAGCTTTTTTAAGTTCCTCTAACGAGCCATTGAATACATTCAAATCTACGTCTTCTTTAATACCGGGAACACTTCCCACATCCGTATGTTGCCAAAAGTGCCATTTTCCCTGATACCTTACAGAGTCCACATAATAGTGGGCAATCCAATAAGGATATGCGTTAAAGATAGAATCGTCCAGATAACGGGTTTTGAACTTATAAGAAGTATAAAGAATGGGCTTCACCCCATAATGGGATTCTATACGGTCCAACCAGCGCTTAATGCCTTGCTGCAATTCTTTTTTCTCTTTTCGTCCGGTCACTTCCACATCGAGAACCGGAGGCAGGTCGCCGGAATCCAATTTGACCGTACGTATAAAAAAGTCGGCTTGCTTCAAAGCATCTGTACTCGGAATATAAAAATGATAAGCTCCACGTATAAATCCATGATTACGCGCATTGGCGAAGTTCGCCTCAAAGGTAGTATCGTTATGGTCTCCCCCTTCCGTAGCTTTCATAAAAATGAAGTGCAAAGGAGTTGCCGTCTCTTTATTCTGCAACAGTCTTTTCCAATCAATCTTTCCCTGATAGTGAGAAATGTCAATACCATGAATATCATATCCGTCAGGGATGCAGACACCGTATTCCTTTAAGCCATGGCAAGGTTTCCATCGATAAGCATAAGGACGGATAAAGAAATAATAGAAAGCTGCGGAGAAACAACCGATAATCACCACTGCCAAAATGTTACGGATCCAGACAGGCATCACAGTTCGATGCTTCATCTGTTCCTTTTTTGAGGTACGGGAAGTTTTGGATGAAGAGGTCGTTCCCTTTTTTTGGTAGTGGAAACAGTTCTTTTCTTCTGTACGGCAGACATCGAGTTGTTGCGTTGCGGCATTTACTTTAAACGATCAATATTTTTAGAGATAGGCACGGATTACACGGAATACACGGTTTATTAAGAAATAACTAAAAACCGCGTCAATCCGCGTAATCCGTGCCTGAAAGAACCCTTCATTGCAGCTGTTATTGCAACTATTACATTAACAACTGCTCTGAAGTGTATTTATTTAGCTTGTTCCAGTTGCAAAGTCTTAGTTGCCTGGTCGCAAACTTCTGTAGGACCAAAGTACTGAATCGGACCTGGATATACATAATCCGTTTCAACAGCCCAACGGTCACGCTGTGCAGCGAATGCTTTGAAAGGAGCACCATCCAATTTCACTAATGCTTTCTGGATCACCGGCTTCATTTCACCGTGACGGCGTTCCATATTCATCATCATTGTGATAGGCACACCACCTGCGATCCATTCGGCAGCAGGAGCAGTTGTGTTGCGTACAGAAGACATATAACCGGTCTTACCGTCAGCAATCAGCATAGAAGCTGTGTATCCCAAAGAGTAGCAGTAGTCAGCATCAAAGTTTGACGGAGCAGCACAACGTCCTTCATAACCGAAGAAGTGGTGTTGAGCAGCAAATTTACCAACATACTTGCCTTCTTCTTTCCATGCAGCCAACTTAGTAGCTACCATTTCAGACAACAGTTTTTCAGTTTCGATCAATGATACCTGAACGTTTCCATGCGGGTCACGATCCAAAGTCAACTGACGGGCAACACCTTCCGGCAGACTTGCATAGATAGCAGAGTTCTCCGGAGAAAGTTTGCGGATGATATAATCACGTTGGTGAGATTTCTTAATCTGACCGAATTCTTCAGCATTAGCAGCCAGGAAGTCATTCAGCTCAGCAATCAGACGTTTCATAGCCGGAATGAACTCAACCAAACCTTCAGGAATCAATACTGTACCGAAGTTATGTCCCTGGGCAGCACGTTCTGCTACCACTTTAGCGATGTAAGTCACTACATCATCCAAAGACATATCCTTAGCTTCAACTTCTTCTGAAATGATACATACGTTCGGTTGTACCTGCAAAGCGCATTCAAGTGCGATGTGAGAAGCCGAACGACCCATCAATTTGATAAAGTGCCAGTATTTACGGGCTGAGTTACAGTCACGCTGGATGTTACCGATTACTTCTGCATAAGTTTTACAAGCTGTATCGAAACCGAAAGAAGTTTCAATCATATCGTTCTTCAAGTCACCGTCAATTCTTCGGGCAACCGATTACTTGTACGCCATACTTTTTGGCAGCATAGTATTCAGCCAATACACAAGCGTTTGTATTAGAGTCATCACCACCGATGATAACCAGTGCTTTGATGCCCAATTCTTTGATGATCTCAAATCCCTTTTCAAACTGAGCTTCAGTTTCCAGCTTCGTACGACCGGAACCGATAATATCGAAACCACCAGTGTTACGATATTCATCGATGATGTCAGCAGTCAGTTCCATATAGTTATGGTCTACCAACCCACCGGGACCTAAGATGAAACCATACAATTTGTTTTCCGGATTCAGTTTCTTGATACCGTCAAACAAACCGGAAATCACATTGTGTCCACCGGGAGCTTGTCCGCCGGAAAGGATTACACCTACGTTCATAGCAGGAAGTTGAACAGCTTCACCCGCTTCGAATGTAATCAACGGCATTCCGTACGTGTTAGGGAATAATGCTTTGATAGCTTCCTGATCGGCTACAGATTGAGTAGCAGCACCTGCTACAGCCTTAACAGCTCCTGATGCCAATGCTTTCGGAAGTTTGGGCTGATAAGCAGCCCTTGCGATTTGCAATGCACTTTTAGTCATTTTCTTTAATTTTTTATTTAAAGGTGTTAGTAAGTTTCTTGTCAAACTTGAAAAGCGTTGCAAATTTCGCACTTTTTTCCGAATTATGAAAATTCTTCTTCTGTTGTTTTTAAGACAAAAGGAAGAAGAAAGAAAAATTAAGGCTATCTCCCGACGTGGGAGATAGCCTTTACGTTTTCTTCAGCGAGCTAATTTATAATATAATTCTAGGGATTCTGCTCCCAGCCTCCGCCAAGAGCCTTATAAAGTTGAACCACCGCAATCAACTCGTCACGAATGGCATTACTCAATCCGATTTGGGCATCAAAGTATCCACGTTGGGCATCCAATACATCCAGATAGTTGATGACCCCATTGATGTACTGCAATTGTGCCAGGTCCATGTAGCTCTTGGCCGAACGTTCCAGATTGGCACGAAGTTCGTATACCTCCTTTATCTTGTTGAAGTTGACAATCGCGTTACGTGTTTCTTTGAAAGCTTCCAGTACGGCTTTTTCATAACTATGTACTTCAGCCTCATAAGCTGCCTTTTTTGCTTTCAATGCCGCACGGTTCTTTCCCCAGCCAAATATCGGAGTCAGCAAAGCACCTTCCATAACGGCATAAGGCGATTTTAGAAGTTCTGACAAAGACGTGCTTTCACTACCGAAACCACCTGTCAGGGCAAGACGCGGGAACATATTTGTATAGGCCACTCCCACTTTTCGCATTGGCAGCAATCAATTTCTGCTCTGCCTGACGGATGTCGGGACGACGTTCCAACAAAGTAGACGGTAATCCTACGGGAAGAGTTTCCGGAGAATTAAATTCCTGAAGCAAACGGGAACGGGCTATCTTATTAGGATATTCACCCGCAAGATAAGCAATATCGTTTTCTTTCAGAGAGATTTTACGTTCCAAGTCAGGAACCAGAGTGGCCGTACGTGCCAACTCCACTTGTGCCTGTCGATAGGAAGTCTCGGAGGTCAATCCACCGGCAAACCGGATACGTGCCAGACGAACCCCTTCTTCACGAGCTTTTAAAGTCTGCTTGACGATATCAAGCTCTGTATCCAAAGCTACCAGTTCATAGTAAGCCTGCGCCACTTCAGCCACAATCGTCATCTGAAGCGCACGTTGCGCTTCTACTGACTGCAGATATTCGGCGATGCTGGCAGAACGTGCCCATCGCAGATTTCCCCAAAGATCGAGTTCCCATGAAACAAGAAACTGCGCTTCAAAGGTATCTGATCTCTTGAAAGCGTCTCCTCCATGATTCTCAAGTTCACGTTCCCCTGTCACTTTTCCTTTAATGTCCGGAAGCAATGCCGCCGTAGAAATTCGTTTCTGTGCTGCCATTTCCTTGATGCGGGCAGCCGCTATCAACATATCTTTATTATGATCCAACGCACGGTCTATCAGACTTCTCAATGTAGCATCCGTATAAATATCCCTCCAGTCCTGAGCACCGAAGCTGACCGAATCCTGTGATCTTTCCAAGCTGTCGGGTAAATGAAGATCAGGACGGACATAGTCTTTTCCCTACCTTGCAGGAAGTCAGTACTCCGGCAAGTAACAGGATAGCAATATATAGTTTCTTTCGTTTCATTATTTCTTATGTTTTAAGATTTTCGACTTTGTTTTATACACCATCACAAAGAAGAACGGCACAAGAATGATACCAAATACGATGGCAAATATCATTCCGAAAAATACACCTGTACCGATTGCCTGCCGGCTTGCCGAACCCGGACCACTTGCCAGTACCATCGGAAGCATACCGAGCACAAAGGCAAGAGAGGTCATCAGAATCGGACGGAAACGCAATTTGGCTGCGTATATGGCCGATTGCACCAAGTCTTCACCTTTATCTACCTGCACCTTTGCGAACTCTACAATCAAAATTGCATTCTTAGCGGCAAGTCCGACCAACATAACCAAGCCAATCTGGAAATAGACATCGTTTTCCAATCCGCAAACCCATACTCCCAAATAGGCTCCCAAAGCAGCCACAGGTAAAGAAAGCAATACGGCAATAGGCACTGTCCAACTTTCGTATTGTGCGGCAAGGAAAAGGAAAACGAACAAGAATACCAGTGCCATCACCATACCTGTCTGACCTCCCGCCTGCTTCTCCTGATAGGAAAGACCGCTCCATTCCAGACCGATATTATCGGGGAGATGATCTTTGGCAATCTGTTCCATGATCTCCATCGCCTGTCCGGAACTATATCCTTGCGCAGCTGCTCCACGAATAACGGCAGTAGTAAACATATTGAAACGCTTGATACTTCCCGGCCCTGTCGTATAAGAAGCATTACCCAAAGATGTCAGCGGTACCATAGCTCCATTGGAAGCTTTTACGAAAAATAAATTAATATTGTCTTTATGTTCCCGATAAGGAGCTTCCGCCTGAATATATACCTTATATATACGGTTGAACATATTAAAGTCATTCACATACACCGAACCTGTATACGCTTTCATGGTAGAAAACACATCAGCCAAAGGCACACCCAGCATCTTCACTTTGTCTCGATCCACATCAAAATAGAGTTGTGGGATTTCCGACTGCAAAGAAGATGATAAGCCGGCCAGCTCTTTACGTTTGGATGCATAGTACATTAATGTATCTGCTGCGTCTACCAAATTATCAAAAGTGGCTTCTCCGCGGGCTTCCAGCTGCATCTCAAAAACCTCCCGAACTACCCAGTCCCGGAATCACCGGAGGGGTGGACAGATAGACTTTACATTCCGGATATTCCTGAAGATGTTTTTCCACCGTATGCATGATTTTCTCAATAGTAGTACTCTTCCGATCTTCCCAAGGTTTCAGGATCACCGTCAGTTCAGCACGTCCCTGGTTACTTCCGACACGCGGACTACTTCCCGTTACATTCTGTATATACTCAATGTACGGGTTCTTTTTCCAGATAAGCAATGGCACGCTCTGTCACGATACGGGTACGTTCCAGAGTAGCTCCTTCCGGCAGTTCCAATTCAATCTTGAAATATCCCTGGTCTTCCACAGGCAAGAAACTGGTCGGAATAATACGGTGAATCAACATAATAGCAATCAATACCATACCAAAAGCACTCAAAACCCGACGAGGATGCTTGATAGTACGAGTCACGGCAGCTACATATTTATTGCTACCGATACCCAGCCATTCATTAATCTTCCGGAAAACGATATTCTTTTTCTTTCCGCTATCCGGCTTCAGAATCAATGAACACATCACCGGACTCAATGTCAGAGCCACTACCGTAGAAATAAGTACGGACACTACAATTGTCACCGTAAACTGGCGATACAACTGTCCTGTAATCCCACTTAAAAAAGCTAACCGGGACGAACACAGCCGCCAATACCAGTGAAGTGGCAATCAAAGCACTGGAAAGTCCGTTCATCGCTTTTTTCGTAGCTTCATAAGGGCTTAGGTGCTCCGTTTCCATGATATGTTCTACACCTTCCACCACTACAATAGCATCATCCACCACAATACCGATGGCAAGAATCAACCCGAGCAATGTCAATATGTTCAGCGAGAAACCGAAAATCAGCATGAAACCAAATGTACCGATCAGTGAAATAGGTACCGCCACTACCGGAATCAACGTTGCACGCCAGCTCTGCAAGGATAGATAAACCACCAGAACCACCAAAACCAACGCTTCAAACAACGTCTTATATACTTCATGAATAGATTCGGAAATATAGGTCGTCATATCGAACGGAATCTCATAGCTCAATCCCTCCGGGAAGTTCTTGCTAATCTCATCCATCGCCTCTTTTTACTCTCTCGGCCACTTCCATCGCATTGGCACCCGGTAACATATAAATACCAAGCACGGCAGCATTCTCACCGTTGATACCACTCTCTGTATTATACGAAGAAGCTTCCAGCGATACACGTGCCACATCTTTCAATCGAATGATAGAACCATTCGCATTCGCACGCACTACGATATCTTCAAATTGTCCTACACTGGAAAGACGTCCCTGTGTCGTGATAGGAATCGTGACATCTAATCCCTGTACAGGCTGTTGTCCCAGCACCCCCGCTGCCGATTCACGATTCTGATCTTTCAATGCATTCTGCAAGTCCTGCACCGTGAGGCCGAAGTTAGCCATCTTGTCGGGCTGCACCCATATCTGCATGGCATAATAACGGCTACCGATGTTCGACACACGCCCCACGCCGGGAATACGGCGAATCACATCGAGCACATTGATAGTAGCAAAGTTACTCAAGTAAATCTCATCGAACTTTGGGTCAGTAGAAGTCAGACAAAGCGTCATCAACTGACTGGGAGCCTGTTTCTCTACCGAAATACCATTCTGAATCACTTCCGCCGGCAAACGGATTCTGCCAGTTTCACACGGTTCTGAATCTCAACAGCTGCCAAATCCGGATCAGCAGATACATCAAAAGTAACTGTTGCCGAAAAGCCTCCGGAGTTAGAACTATTTGATTCCATATAAAGCATCCCCGGAGTACCATTGATTTCCTGCTCAATCGGAGTAGCCACTGCCTGTGATACAGTAAGTGCACTCGCACCCGGATAGGAAGCACTGATCTTCACTACCGGAGGGGTAATCTGCGGGTATTGATCCACCGGAAGCATCGTCAGACCGATAATACCGACAATCACAATCACGATGGAGATTACAGCCGAAAAGACCGGCCTATCTATAAAAAAAAAGTAACTTTCATCGTTTATTCTCCTTTCGCATTATCCCCAAAACGTACTTTCATACCCGGAGTCAACTTATGGAACCCTTCTACAACTACCATTTCTCCTTCTGCCAATCCTCTTTCTACCACCACATTATTCCCGACTTCCGGTCCTAATTCGATAAAACGTTTCTCTACAGCATTATCCTTACGCATGGTATAAATATATGCTCCACCCTTTTCGATGGTAACGGCTTTCATCGGAACAACGAGTGCTCCTTCACGAACATCCAGTAACAATTTTACTTTTGTAAATTGTCCCGGTAATAATACTTGTTTCGGATTAGGCATTTCTGCACGTACGGAGAAAGTACCGGTTTGAGGGTCCACCTGCGGTTCGGCAAAATCCACGTATCCTTTGAATGGATAAACCGTGTTATCCGCCAATGTAATGGTTATATTGGGCTGCCAGGAACGGGTAGAGTCCTGTTGTCCCAAATTAATATTTCTTTCTTTACTCTTCAGATAATCGAGTGCCGTCATACTAAAATCAACCAACACCGTATCACTCTTCACAATAGTAGCAAGCAACGATTTCCCCCGGGGCCGACTAACGTACCCAAGTCCACATTTCTTTCACTAATGTGTCCCGATAAGGGCGAACGAACAATGGTATAACCCAATTCCAGTTCAGCCTGTGCCAAATCCGCCTCGCTCATGGCTACCGTTGCCTCGGCACTTTCATAAGCAGCTTCCGCATTATCCAAGTCCAACTGGCTTGCAGCATTCTGTTCAAACAACGGACGGATACGTTTTAAATCACGCTCCGCCTTCAAAGCCTGCGCTTCGTCTTTTTCAACTGCGCTCTGGCTTTATCTGCTTTGGCACGATACTGGTCCTGGTTGATTACAAACAAAACCTGATTCTTATTGACATATGTCCCCTCGGCAAAAAAGCATATTTTCCAGATAGCCTTCCACCCGGGCACGGACTTCGACGAACTGCTGGGCGCGAATACGCCCCACATATTCTCCGTATATCTCTACGTCGTCTTTTACTACCGGTTCAACAATGACTGTCGGCATTTCCGGCGCAGCCTTCTGAGGTCGGGTCAGTATCCAATATACACCCAACACAACTACCGCACAGATTATAGCAGCAATGGTTCTCTTTCTCCTCAGTTTCAACTCATGTTTCGAAAAGAATAATCTCATATCGAATCTTATTATTTAATTTAACTTATGTTTGTTCTTTACTCCTATATGCAATTCACATACCAAAAATGCGTCGCAGACATTATTAACTTACAATCAAAGCATTACAAATTCTTCTTCTTTTTGCAGAAGTGTGGAAATCCGCTGTATTGTGTAGAAATTATCCACATTTCCGACTTTTAGAACATTTTTTATAGTTCTTGTTTCATCAACTAAACAATTTATCCCCTACATTTGTATTATATTGTACATCAACACAATAACATGTCCTAATGAAAAAACAAATCTTTTCAACATTAGTTTTATCAATTGGCATCTTATTGCCTTTTTCTTTGCATTCTCAAGAGCAAAGGAAAAAGGTAGGTGTCGTTCTAAGCGGCGGCGGTGCCAAAGGAGTGGCACATATCAAAGCATTGAAAGTCATCGAGGAAGCCGGCATTCCTATCGACTATATAGCCGGCACCAGTATGGGAGCTATCGTAGGTGGTCTTTATGCCATCGGCTATACTCCGGAACAATTGGACAGTATGGTACGGAAGCAAGATTGGACGTTCCTGTTGAGTGACCGTATCAAAAGAAGCGCCATGTCATTAACAGATCGTGAGCGATCTGAAAAATATACAGTCTCTATCCCTTTCACCAAAACTCCCAAAGATGCCGCTACCGGAGGAATCATGAAAGGAGAGAATCTGGCCAATCTGTTTTCAGACCTTACCGTGGGATATCATGATTCTATCAATTTTAATAAACTTCCCATTCCTTTTGCCTGTGTGGCTGCCAATGTTGTCAACGGAGAGCAAATCGTATTCCATGACGGAATACTTTCTACTGCCATGCGCGCCAGTATGGCTATCCCCGGTGTATTCACACCGGTACGGCAAGACAGCATGGTATTGGTAGACGGTGGAATTGTCAATAATTATCCGGCAGATGTGGCCAAAGCAATGGGGGCCGATATTATTATCGGAGTAGACGTGCAAAACGCTCTCAAAAAGGCCGACAAGCTCAATAGCGTCCCCGACATTCTGGGACAGATTGTAGACATTACCTGTCAGTCTAATCATGAAAAGAATGTAGACCTCACAGATACTTATATCCGTGTCAATGTAGAGGGATATTCATCCGCCAGTTTTACTCCGACTGCTATTGATAGCTTGATGCGAAGAGGTGAAGAAGCGGCAAGAGACCAATGGGATTCGTTGCTTGCCTTAAAAAAGAAAAATAGGAATAGCCGAGGATTATACTCCCAAGCAACATGGCCCTTATTCTTCTCTTTCCAATGCACGCACGGTTTATGTGACGGACATCTCATTTTCCGGTGTAGAGGTGGATGATAAAAAATGGCTGATGAAGAAATGTAATCTGAAAGAAAACAGTAATATCTCCACTCTACAAATAGAACAGGCCTTGTATCAGTTACGCGGTAGCCAATCCTACTCAAGTGCCAGTTATACATTGAAAGAGACACCTGAAGGCTATCATCTCAACTTCCTGTTGCAAGAAAAATATGAAAGAAGAATCAATTTGGGCATCCGTTTCGACTCGGAAGAGATCGCATCGTTGTTGGTCAATGCAACGGCAGACCTCAAAACTCATATTCCTTCCCGGTTGGCTCTTACCGGTCGGTTGGGTAAACGATATGCCGCCCGCATAGACTACACGTTGGAACCCATGCAACAACGTAATTTCAACTTCTCGTATATGTTCCAATACAACGATATCAATATTTACGAAGAAGGTGACCGTGCCTATAATACAACTTACAAATATCATCTGGCCGAATTCGGTTTCTCTGATGTATGGTACAAGAATTTCCGTTTCGGACTCGGTCTTCGTTTTGAATATTACAAATACAAGGATTTCCTGTTTAAGAAACCTGAAATCTCCGACCTGAAAGTAGAATCGGAACATTTTCTAAGTTATTTTGCCCAAGTACAATATAACACCTATGATAAAGGACGTTTCCCTTCTAAAGGAAGTGACTTCAGAGCTGCCTATTCGCTCTATACGGATAATATGGCACAATACAACGAACATGCTCCATTTTCAGCACTGAATGCTTCGTGGGCAAGTGTCATTCCAGTGACCCGCCGCTTCTCTGTCATTCCTTCCATTTATGGACGTATCCTGATCGGAAGGGATTTTCCTTATCCGCTGCAAAATGCCATTGGCGGTGACGTACCCGGTTTCTATATTCCACAGCAATTACCGTTTGCCGGGGTCACCAATCTGGAATTGATGGATAACACCATAATGATCGCGTCTATTAAATTCAGACAACGTATGGGAGCCATTCATTATCTCACATTGACAGGTAACTACGGGCTAACGGATAGTAATTTCTTCGATATATTGAAAGGGAAGCAATTGTTCGGTGTTAGCGCAGGTTATGGTATGGATAGCATCTTCGGACCATTGGAAATATCATTAGGATATTCTAATCAGACAGATAAAGGAAGTTGCTTTGTGAATTTAGGATATTATTTCTAATTACCCAGACAATATCAGTCAAGCAAAAAGAGAAGTAAAGAAAAACCGTCACTCACGTGAAAGTTATTCTTTTACTTCTCTATAACTTAATGAACAAACTTAATAATTAACCTTATGACTTAAATGTCTTCAGTGTACATCATAAACATACAATTATCTTATTATTCCCATTAGATTTTTAAAGGGTGTCATTTTCAGATATACCCGATAATCTTTTTATCATGCCTGTCTTACCGGCTTCTGCTCTCGGCAAATATGAAAATCCGGTTACTACCTTATCTTCACCGAGATTAATCACAATCTGATGCGGGAATTTATGTTTGGCAGCCGAAGAATAGCTTGTGTGCCAAAAAGGTAGATTCCTGCAAGTCGAACACATTCGTTGCAATATTATTCGCTGCTTCCGTTTCCTCACTATCTGCATAAACAACTTTCCAATGTTGGCGTGACAAGGGTTTCCCATCAGCTCCCAGTAACTCCAACTCAGCAATAGCTGCAAAATCTTTCCCATCATGTGCATTCAATGCTTCGAGACAGAAGAAACGAGTCTCCACCTCCTTACCGAATTTCACATGTTGCCAACCATTACCCGCCCTGAAAGAACCTTTATAAACGGGTGTTTCTCCGCTCAAGTCCAAGTTCTCACCTACTTTACGATGTGCATAGGCAGCACCATGAACGCGTAAATTATCGAGAATAGGTTGTTGCAAGCCTGCCGTTTCCGGTTGTACAGGTCCAGCCATATCCAATATAATCACTTCATTCTCTCCTTTCTTCAACCAACATCCCGGCACATATAAGGTTTGTTGTGGCCCAATTTCCCAGTAACGTCCAATAGCATAACCATTCACCCAGACCATCCCTTTACTCCAGTTAGTCATATCAAGGAAAGTATCACCGGTTTTAACCAGCGCAAATGTTCCACGATAATACGCAGGGTCTTTTTTCGGATTATCTTGTTTCACAAATTTCTTATTTTTTGCAAAAGCATAATCAACCGGGATATTATAAACTTTCCAGTTCTTCAATGAAGTAGCAGCACTGTCCGATTGAATTTCCACCTTTTTCAGTAATACCTTTCCAATCATAAATACCTTTACCGAAATTCATACGGCCCATCGCTTCTACCAGAATATCCAATTGGGCTCCTTCTTTCATTGGTGGAAGAATAACAGTCCCTTCCCCTTTTAAACGACTTAACGTCGCCAATTCCTTGCCATCAAGGAAAACCTGTGCCCAGTCATGAGCCTCTGTGATTGTCAGAGTCTGCTCTCTCGTTAGATGCCGGTAGTGTAGTCCGGTACAGAATACTTCCCCAACCTTGATCAAACGCTTCCATTGACTGAATATTTTCACTAATCTTTGGCTCCGGCAAATTATCAAACAGTATCGCCACTTCATCCAACTTGAATGACGGAATGGCAATAGTCGGAACAGAATCCGGAATTTCCGGCAATGATTCGCCTTCAGGTAAATAGTTACTTAACAAATTTACGTACTTCAAAATATTTGGGAGTGACTTTTCCTGATTCATTGATGGTGCATCATAATCATAAGACGTACATGTCGGAGAGAAATTCGGGAAGTTTGCTCCTCCCCAATGTCCGAAACTGGTACCTCCATGAGTCATATATAAACTAAATGCAATATTACGCTCGAGCATTTCTTTCATACCTTTTACCAATTCTTCGGCACTTCTTGTTTCATGCTTGGCTCCCCAATGGTCAAACCATCCGGACCAAAATTCACTGCACATCAATGGAGTATCAGGACGAAGCTCTTTCAAACGTTCAAACTGCTGATCTATATTGGCCCCGTACCAAAATTGACAGTCCAAAGAAGATCATCAAAGCATTATTCTCAAAATTCGAGTTCCAGTCACACTGGAATAAAGGCACCCTTGTGAATCCCTGCTTGCTTCACAAGATCACGGATAGCAGAAATATAAGGCTTGTCAATACCAAATGAGCCATATTCATTTTCTACTTGTACCATAATGATATTGCCACCTTTACTAATCTGGAGATCGGTAAGCTGTTTACCCACTTCATTCATGAACAATTTCACCCGCTCCATATAATACGGATCCTGTTCACGAAGCTTAATATCTTTCTTTTTCAGTAACCACCAAGGCAATCCGCCCATCTCCCACTCTGCACACACACATAAGGACCAGGACGCACAATGACGTACATACCATTCTCCTGTGCAAGACGACAAAATGCTGCAATATCCTTTTTGCCCGGTAAAGTCATATTTTCCCTCTTCCGGCTCATGAAAATTCCAAAAGACATAAAGGCAAATGGTATTCATACCCAACGCCTTAGACATTTTAATACGATGTTCCCAATATTCCTTTGGAATACGAGGATAATGAATCTCTGCCGCTTTTACGACAAACGGCTCTCCATTAAGCAAGAAAGTCTTGTCACCCACCTCAAATGTTCCCTTTGAAGATTGGGAACAGGAAGTGCTGAAAACAGTCACTAATAAAATAAGCAAATACAATAAAGGTCTTTTCATTTTCAATCTATTCTATTGTTTTCATGATACATTAATCTCTTTAGAAATTCACCACCGGTTAATGTTTCCATTAAAACCGATAGCGAATTTGAAAACTAATCCCATTTAATTACCCCAAAAAACTAAAACTATTACCTATTGAAAACTGATGCAAAGATGGAATATTCTTCTTACACAAAGGTCTTCAAATCGGTCAAAACAGGATAATATTCATTCAATATTTCCTAATTATGGCTTTTTAGTATCAATTTGACTCTTTATAAAAATCCCGCCAATACCTCTTAATAGTATTGACGGGATTGATGTTTATAATAAAGGTTAGTTAGTGTTATTTTAAGGATCCATCCTTAGTAATGTATAGCATGATCTTTCGGAAACTCACGACCGCTCCATGCTTTCTTAGAAGTCCAATCTTGAGGAGCCGATATCCAAAAGGAATGATTAGCAGGAAGTCCTAAAGGAAGAAAAACCTCTGATGTTATATACATACTTCCATTGTTACTATACCACGGCCAGTCCGGTCTGATGCCCAGCAAAGCCTAATTGCAGAAATCCTTTCTCATTGAAATTCCCGTCAACAGAGAATAAACGTTTCATGACGCAAGTTAACGCATTACGAACTTGTCCTTCCGGGAGTTCTCCAGGCAACATTTCTTTCCAGCAGAGCATTGACAACGGCTGGAAAACTCCCAATCGATAAGTCATAGAACGACCAAATACAGGGAAAAGGACGCTTCAGGAGATATAAAACGCTCCAAAATCATTCCAAAACGTTGCATACGTTTTTTAGCTAAATCTTCAGTCTTCTTTTTGCATCTCCAAACTACGATCATGTAATATTACCTTATGATCGTTGACAGTCTGCATTACTTGTACAAACATAGGTTGAATCACATAACTATTATAGTAATCGAATGCAAAAGTTTCTCCATCCGAATACCAGCCATCACCTACATACCACTCTTCTGCTTTTCGAACAGCTGTATGAATGCGGAACAAATCGTATTGTGCATCGGCTTCCATAAAAAAGATTCAATCATAGCCGAAAATAGCAACCAGTTAGTATAAGGCGGATCAATTCGACGCAATAACTGAAATTCTTTAATATACCGTTGTTTTGTCACTTCATCCAATGGTTCCCAAAGCTGCTCTTTAGCACGAAGAAAGCTACTGGCAATGTAAGCCGCATCTACTAGAGGCTGCCCTTCATTTCTCCATAAAAGATAATCGGGGCTATCCGGATCAACAGCATGTGCGTAGCTTTTCAAAGCCCATTCACGCAATTGCTTACGCATTTTTCCTTCTTCCGTGTCATCATCCGGCAAAGAAAGCCAAGGAGCAATACCGGACATCAGGCGCCCGAAACATTCCATATACGTCACATCCTTGCTCCTTCCATCCCAAGTAGGGCTGATTTCTACCTGCATATTTTTCTTCAACTCTCCTTTACTCATATTACTTAATACCGGAGCAGCAATTTTATATGCCATCTGTACCCAATATTCACGGTCGCAGATTTCTCTTTCCACTTTCACTTTTTGGCATAAATTACCGTGCTTAACATGCACAATAAAATAATGACCAAGATGTTTTTGCTTTTCATCATTACATTTAAATATAAAAATAAATTCTAATCATTCAGATATTTCACCATTTCAGAACCTGCCAACAAGAAAGCTCCTACTCCAAAATCAGCAGTTGTTTCTGGTCCTACATTTTTATGTTGGTCTGCTCTTTCACCAATCGGTTGTACATAACCAATCTTTCCACTAGGTTGCAAGGCTATTTCAGTCAAGTATTTCCAACCTTGTTTTATAACAGGTTCATAAATGACCTTATCCAAAAATCCATTATTCACACCCCAAAGATACCCATAGGTAAAGAAAGCTGTTCCACTAGTTTCACGTCCCGGGGCCTGTACCGGATCTAATAAGCTACGAGTCCAGTATCCCTCTTCCTGCTGTACAGCAGCTAATGATTTAGCCATCATTTTATAAATCTCAATATATTCGGCACGATGAACATTATTCTCCGGTAAATCTTGTAGTACCTTTGCTAAACCTGCAAACACCCAACCATTACCCCTAGACCAAAAAAAGTCTTTCAATCCTTGATTTGTCTTATGTTTCGGGTAGATGTATTTTCCATCGCGATAAAACAGGGCACTTTCCTTATCATACATCAAATTCTTGGCATACATAAAGTACTCATACAATTTATCCAAATATTGCTGATTACCCGTAACCTTATAGAGCTTAGTCATCACCGGCATTACCATATACAATCCGTCTGCCCACCACCAATAGTCATTATTAGGAGTTGACATTTCATATTCCATCACCTCCTTGGCACGGGCTATTTTATACTCTGCCGGCTCACGGTCCATGTTATACAAGTCTATATAAGTCTGGAAACAAATCTGCCAATCTCCCGAAGAGAACATGTTCCATCGTTTCACCATAATTATATTTCCACTTGGATTTATCATCAGAAGTAGCCCCTTTCCATTGATTTTTCAGCCCATGCCTCTGAATATTTTTTGTAATCTATATTACCTGTCACCTCATAAGCCGCAATATTTCCCGTATGATAAGCTGCCGGATGCCAAAAAGCAAATGCCGGTTCCGGATTCTCCTCTTGCCAATAGTTATTAACCTTCTTAATAGTCTCAAGAACCTTTGACTTTGTCCATACACTATCAACAATTACTTCATTCTGACCGTTACTCTTACCTGATTTACATCCTGCCATGCAAATACTGAACACACAGCTTAATACCCAAAAAAAGAAAATTTCCTAAAGTTCATTAATTATACAGTTTTTCGTGGTTATTATTCAAGTCACAAAGATGTATCCTTTTAAGGATAAAAGGTTCTAAAATGCGTCAAAACCGTACAAAAATCATTCAATATATAGAAAAGTCTTTTGAATAACGATTAAACAGCTTTGGTCTTTGGGGACAAATGATATATTTCTTATAATATTAGTTACTTCCGATAATGAAAGAAACAATCCTTTTTCAGACATTTAAAGTGTAAACTGACCATTCTGATCAGAAAGTGTTTTATGCTTAATTTTCCTCTCAATTATTTTAGTACCAATAATCGGACAACCACATTTGTCCACAATAATTTATAAAAAAGTTATGGAAGACAACGAGTCTTCACATAACTTTTGCCAAAATTAATCCTTAAACAATCTTTCTATTTAAACACATATCTATCTATTTATTCTGAGGAATAATCAAGAAACTAAACCCACAGGGACCGCCACCTCCATTTTCCAGCCGTACCAAAACTTTATTCCACCCCTGCCGGAACTGAAAAGGAGCAATATGTTCATCAATATTATACCAGCTGGTACCGTAATCACGCCATACATCTTTACCATTAATCCACACGTCCGCTGTCATCCGTACCGATAGCTACTAGCATCGTAGTAGCTTCATCAAAATAAAGCTCGGTATAAGCATAGTAAGTCGAATGACCGGTCGTTACTGGAGGGACATTATGCATTGATTCACTCTGCATAAACTTCCAACGGAGCGTCCCGTCAAGCTGCACCTCGTCTCCGATAACTTTTAACGGATCAGAATCCGTCTCTGCAATTCCCATACCTACCTGCCCATCAGTATACACAGCATCAAAAGTCAATAGAAACCTCTGGCGGATGAACGATAGAAAAGTCCTCTCGGCCAAAACTCTCCCACGGTCCAATCATATACCATGTATTGATATAGAGCCATCCTTTACGTTCAGCATTTTTAGAAAAGCGCCGTCCGGGCAACGCCTTGTGCATTTCACCATTTCCTTACTCAATTTCGAGCCTGAATAAGCACTGAACGTTCCTTTTCCACCTCCGGGAGCAGAAACTTCTCCACTACCTCCCATACCCATACCGGTTCCATTTCCTTTACCACTACCGTTACCTCCAGGTCCTCCATTACCCGGACTACCATTACCTTGTCCCATTCCGTTTCCAGGATTACCAGCCTGCCGCACTGCACCAAAAAGACCTTCCAAACGTGATTGCGCTAATCCAGCCTGCCGGGTAGCCTGCCCGAGTAATCCACGATAGTTATTCAAATCAGCAGTACTCTCTATCTGCAATCCTCCACTGGCATTACTACCAGCCGAAGTTGCCCACTCACTATCCCTTGACTGCATCCTTATCAATTCATCAAAACTCGGCATACGTGAATTTCCCGCTTTCAAAGAACTGTACACTTCAGGGAACGACTGTCCCTTGGATAATGACTGTTTAGCAGCACTCACAGCCAAATGACTTTGTTGAATTTCAGCCTCATAGTCACGCAACACAGCATAAAGTTCTTCTACAGAAGCATTGACTGACGGATTTCCAACTTGAGGAATAGCCCGTGCTTTCGACGTATCATTTGCATCAGCAGGTGCTCCCCACGGCAGTTTTCTTTTTTCCACTTTCGTCAACATATCGTCTTTACGCCGTCTCATTGTTTCAGCCATCGTTTGGAACTTCTTCACCTGCTCTTCCAGATTCTTCTTGACCAAAACTTCCGACTGCTCTACCAACTGTCTGGCATAATTAGACGGTAATGCCCGTTGCGCCTGTTCCTGTTTTTACCTTTTCTGTCAAACTTTTCCTGGACTTTTGATTTTTCTGCTGTTTCATTTGCAAATCCATCGCCTCTCGATCAGGAGATGGCATCATCCAAATATAGAATGCTCCTCCCGCAAAACAAATCAGCGCTATCACCCATGATAGGATAACCGTCAGACGGCTACTCCCTGTTGTAGTTTTCGTCATATGTTCGTATTCCTATATTCGTTAAATTATAAAACTGACAAGCATCCATTACTTCCACAAAACGTCCGAATGGAGTATGCCTGTCCATATCAATGCGAATACGCTTTCCCGGGACGGTGACACATGTCTGCCGTAATTGTTCCATCATAAAATTAGTCGAACAAGGTTGTCCGTCCCAATAGAAGTTACCTTCAGCATCCAGTCCTACAATAGCCTGTTTATCATCCGGTTTCAATTTAACTGGCCGATTGTGAAGTTGGCAGTTCAACAGGAATATCCCTGTTTTTCACTTTTGTCATAGTAGACACCAAAAAGAATATAAGTAACAGGAACACACAGTCTATCAAAGGAGACATCGAAACTTCCGGTTCCTCTTCGTTATTAAATAATGATAATCTCATAGGCTTAATAAGGTTTACTTCAAGACGTACACGTGTATGTGTAAACCCTTGTATTTGACACTGGTCGAATATTTCTATCACTGTACTTACCGGCACAGTACGATAAGCCGTCACATCAATATTTGTCTCCACTCCCCGACTATTACGTAAATCAGAAAGAAAAGTGCTTAAATCTTTCACAGGCAAGTAAGTGCTTTCACCAGAATAGGCATCGTGTCCTACTACCTGATACACATTCTCCTTCTCATCTACTGAGATAATCACCGCTTCCTCACCCGCCCGTGTAGTGGAAAGGCTTGAAGTCATTGTAGGAAGTGTCAATGGAATCTGCATCTCCCATTTTTTTTCATCATCGTAGTCACTAAAAAGAAAATAAGCAACAGAAACACACAGTCTATCAAAGGAGACATTTGCACTTCTACTTTATCATCGTCATCATAATTCAGTCTCATGCTTTTCCTCCTTACTATCCAGGTACAATTTGGTTATCACTTCTTCAACTTCAACCTCAACCAATGAAGCCATACGCATAATGCGATTTTTGATAATAAAATATAAAGCAATGGCAGGAGCTGCGATAATCAAACCGGCAGCAGTCGTAATCAAAGCTTTGGAAATAGAATCAGACAAGATAGAAGCACCACCTTCATCGCCATATAAAAGCAACCAAACCGAATGCTTCGATCATACCTACAACAGTACCTAACAGACCGATTAACGGAGCCAATGAAGCAATAACAGACAGAGGATAAATACGCTCCAGATGGGTACGGATGTCACGTGCGGCCATATCACCAGCAGTCTGACTGACAGCCTCTCTCCCGGCTTTCACATGCTCGAAAATAAAACGCAGCGAATTTCCTAATGTGGAAGGATATTTATCACAAGCAGCCAATGCTCCTTTCAAATCACCGTTTACCAAACATTCATTGACACTCTTACATAAAGGTTCCGGAGCCAAACGACCTTGGCGCGAAGTAATCAATCGCTGGATAGCAATTACAAAAGCAATCACTCCCAATAAATACAACGGATACATCATTGAACCACCTGCCTTGATCTGTGCTCCCCAGTCAATTTGTACTCCCTGATCGACTGCAATACTATCTGATACCGCCTCATTATACATCAATTCATCATCTTCCTCCACTACAGGTACAACAGTAGCAATTTCGCTCGGAAGTACTTTCGGAGCATTCTTTATATCATCCTGTGTCTTAGCGAGAAAGATTTCATCAAATCCCGCATCACGTCTTTCAGGACAGATAAATGACATTCCGGTTAATGTAATGTTACCGAAATCCTTCCAAAGATCGCGTGTCATCACCATCCAATGCCCGGGCTTGTCACCAAGATTAAGGCCAGTCAACTGATTAATTAGATCCTTCGGTTCCCCAGCAATATATGTAAAATCATATTTCTTTCCTTTCTGATTAACAGACTTTTCAGATACATGAAATTTCATACCTATTTGTTCTCCTCCCCATTTTACCCATGCAAAGGTGATATAACGATATTCACCCGACCCAGGATTTTCACGAATGGGAATAGATAGTCCGGTCAGCTCTGCCGGACTTTTAGAAGCATTTACATATATATAGTTCTCGGATTTCTTAGAATACCCTCCATCGCGTACAAATTTACTATCCGGCTTTGTCCATTGAGCACCATCCGGCAGTTTAGTACTAAACAGTTCGTATAGTCCTTTACCGGATTTACCATTCGTTTGTGCCGAAAGCGGGGTAGTAAACAACAGGGTTACTACCAAGATACATACACCTACTATCCCTTTCTTTAAACCAGATTTCATTTTTGTGTAATTCATGTCTATTCTTTTTTATTATTAATTTAAAATTTATAGCCAACGAAAGTCATCGAACTAATTCACAGTGGCAAAGTTCTTAAAAATAATAGAGAAACGGGTATTCTAATCATTCAAAAGTTCCAAATCTTTGGTATACGACTTTATATGGAGTCTAATAATCATTCAAAGAGGTTCAAAAATAAATCATGTCTGAATCTTCCTTCATAAACAGTTGTTCATATGCTATAAATTAAAAGGTCATTTATCCTAATAATAGACGACCTTTTTAAAACTAACCGAACATCATATCAATATAATCCAAGACCAACTTTTTTTCAATCAGTAAAAAATGATGATCTCTTATAATATCATAAAGAATCTAATATCAATTTTATAGAATCTCTTTTGAGTTTCCTTTACTATTAAATGAGATGAAACGGAACACGGTTTCACTCTTTCCCGCTTCATTCAATCCCCCAAAGCAGAAATAGCATACACGAGATGACCTGACTTCATCATCCCGTTCGATAATTTGATTGTCTTTTTAACAGGTTTCCGAGGAACGGTGCGCAAAGCCCTCATGATAGTGAAAACGGAATCCACCGCCGCTCTCCGAATCTTGTCATTGCTTTTTCCGGGGTAACGATCCAAAACCTCCCGCATCAGCGTGTTTTGATAATTTCTCATGATTTGAGAACTCTTTGTATAACCTTCAGAGTCCTGCGTAGTAGCCCTCAAACTATCCGCCACCAATTTTGTACGCGGTTGTTTTAGCAGTTCCTGTGCAGTCGTCAGTTTGAAAATGTTATTTTCCATCCTCTTCAGGCATTTCACCAATTCTTTCTTCTCTTCCGTTTTAACATCGCCGGTCTGAATATTCATTAAAGCGTCCGCTTGCTCTTTTAATCGAGTAAGTTTCTCCAAATATTTACCCCGCAATGCTTCGTATGACATGCCGCCGCGCTCGTCTTTATACAATTCACGATCCAACGCTCTATATTCTTCTGATATTTCTTGCGGAACTTGGGCGTACACACCGTTAGTGCCCCATGAGAGCAAAACCAATAAACTAAAGATAAAGATCATCTCTTTCATATTCCTGTTGTTTAAGTTACTAATAAATTTATAGTAATATCTAGATATTTGCAATAACAGTTATTGGAATTACTCCCAATCATAATAGGAATCATATTCATCTTCAGAACAATCTCTCCTTTCCACTCCGTATTTAAAGATTTTACCACTCATATCCACATCATGCCCTCCACATAACTTTGCTGTATCATAATTATACACAAATGCAGGAACAGCATATTTCAGTTTATCATAATTAATCAGATTGGATAGCAAAATGGAATAAGAACCTCTTTAATCTTTGTAACTCCAATTTACGTATTATACTATCTATCTTATATTACCCTAATTATTCTCATATACATTTCCTGCCCTATACACTTTCAATTATTTCTAGATTCAAGAAGTAATATATGTATAAAACAAAGGGTATCTCGCAAGACACCCTTATCAAACTTATCCTATTAAAAAAAAATACTTATTTGTCATAATCGCGCCATTCCAAATCTTTCGTATAATCACCTAAGAACATTCCGCGCCATACGACTTTTTTTACTTTCGGCCTCATACGAGCTAGCTACACCATCCAATTTAGAGGTTTTAAATTTCTGATCTCGTGTAGTTTCGGTTGGAAAAGAAACTCCCATCCATTCCAAAACAGCAGGCACTGGTAACACACTTTCCATCATTCTTCCATCAGTCAACATCGTCTGATATAGCGTATTAGGCATAGTCATATACCGTAATATATCACCTTCCCTCTTTTTTAATATTGGTATAATAACTCTTACCATCGGCACCTACTATTTTCTTCCGCAAGCGAATACCCTCCGTCGGTATATCTCTATATTCATATTCAACCACTTCCTTACCATCTTCTCCTATTGATCGATTCTTCACAAAACGTTTCTTCACAGTCTTTATCTGATTGACTACGATTGAGTCATCCTGTATGTATAAACCATTATCTCCCTTATAGAATTGCCAATAGCCAATAAGATGCTGGTAATTAGGATCAGAAGAAGTCAACTTCAATTTATTACTATAATTTACAACCTCCTCTGGTGCAAACTCTTTATTCCAAATACGAATTTCAAGAATATAACGGCATGAGTTTCTCATTCCACCATTAATCTCCAAATTTGTATTATCTGTAAAATATTGCTTTTCCCAGTCGACCTCTTTCTCTATAATGGTACCAGATGGCGTTTTCTTTATCCCGTCATAATAATTATACAAAGCAAGTTTTCCTCTCCGCTTGAAAATAGACTTTGTATATGGAGGAGTTATATTCCCCCATTGATCACCACCCACATAATTACCATTTTGGTCATATTCATTACCAGCCTCTTCCTTCTTCTCGATATATGCCTCTGAATTATAAAGTCTCATAGTAGAAGTCAACGTATGAACCATAGGATTCAGAAAATTAGCTGCTCCGTTTTGACATGGTTCCATCACTTTGTCCAAAAAAGGAAGCTGCTCAGATGTATAAGTATGGTCTAACTTTACATACCAATTTCCTTTCTTAAGAATATTTATCCCATCCTGATTCCAGGGAACATAACTATGGCTATTAGAAGGTCTTGCCGCCATTATGAATTCAACAGTCATTCCACCATCTAATGAATCAGGTGAATAAATCTGGCGCATAGTCGCAATATCTTTCAAGTCTGAGTACGAGTTATGGAATCAATAACTGTTCCATAAAATGACTGGTCAAAACACAAGACATCTTCTATTACTCCCTGGATTCATCTCTTTCGACTGTGTAAAGTGATCATAATAAAAAACACCAAACATATTTCGTTCTTCCAAAGACATCCCTCCATAAGTACCATTAGCTGTTCCGCCATGATTAGAAGTGACAACTACCAACCAATCTTCGTAATAATAATTCGGACGTGCTCTAACAGCATCCAGCAACTGACCTATATAATCATCCATCTTCGACATAGCTTCCACATAAGCGGTATTTCCTGTATTCCATCCTCCTCCACTCACTGCAGCATCTAAAACACTTCGAAAAGAAAGATAAATTACCCGGTTATTTTCTTCATCAATATTTTGCAAAGCTTTACTCAATGTTTCCTCATCCGAAGTAGAGGTGATTGTAACGCTTGCTTCATCCAATAATTTATCATTCAGCGTTTTCCATGGCGTAATAGCTAATGTTTTCATTGATTTGTTATAATCAGTAATATACTGAAAAAAAAGCCAGGATAAGCCTTCAATGATTCATCAAAATCCGGATCAAACACTTGTTCCGACTGATAAGTATTATCCGACATTCCGTGTCTCAATGGTATATTGCCGGTCAACATTGAAGCAGATGCAATTGCATTTTCCGCTGTAGATGTATAGTTCTCTCCTTCCACATGCTCCGCTTCCATCCCATTCCAAGAATAACGACTGTGAGGAAGCATCCCTTTATTGTTCCATTCTCGGGGAAAAGCATTTTTTGCCAAATCTCCTCCTCCAGCACCATCGAGATTAATCCAAAGCACATACTTTTCAATAGAGGCACGGCTTGCTGTTTTGCCTTCCTCTTCCACTTCCATAGGCGTATCATATTTGGTACATGCAGTCAGTATACTTCCCAATACCATTACTACCAAGAAGCCACATTTCCATATCTGTTGTGTTTTCATATTTATCAATCCTCCTTAAAATAAAACGTTCCAAACTCTGCAATCTTCTGTATACGGTTCAGGTATTTGTTAGCAAATTCCGGACGGTTAGGTTTTTCATCAACCGGAAAATTTGCGGGACGGTCTTTTGCCACGTGACTATCTGTATCCATAATTAGACGGATTCCTGTCACCCCGCTCTGTCTTGCAAACTCTACATAGAATGTATTACGCCGATCCGGCCAAAACTGCTGCCCATTAACTTTACCTCCTTTCGGATCATCTTTTGAATCATAGACGCGTCTCCACTGAATATCTTTAATATTGGTATACAACGTATCTATATCATCATAACTCAACTGATCATTCGTTACCTCTACCATAATATGTTGAGGGTGAAAATCATATTTCTGATAATCCTTCACATCACCATTATAAATAGATGCTTCGGAATTATAATCACCAAACGCCACATAAACTCCATCTATATCTATTCCCACATTTCTGGCTGAACCACTAGAGAATAAGGGTAATCAGGAGTCTTTGCTCCATAATATAACTTGTCTACTTTAAAAGCATATTTCTGCTCTCCATCAAACCACTTTACATCTGTATAAGGATCGTGATAAGAGGACCAGAGTGTACTAGGATCATTATCAAAAAAGATTATAAGGTGAACAATACGCTTCATTATATTTATCAGGATTATCCTCCAAATTAGTCAAATGCTTGTTTCCAAAGAAATTATAGCTGTAATTTTTTGCCTTCAAATTGTCTTCTTTACCCGAATAAGCAACTACGGCCCAGTCAGAACGTAAATGCAGGTACGGATATTTCCCAGACAATGTTTGAAATGCCTTTCCATCAAATACTGCAGTTTCATTCTTCTTTAACGGATTATAATCCCATATACGTTTTCCAGATGCTTATACTTGGCAGCTTCTACACGCTGTGCATCTCCTACCATAATTCCCCAACGATCGAATAATTGAGAAAAGTCGCGTTCAAAATAAGTAGTCAAACAAGTTAGCATAGCATCCTGCATATTCAATCTTCGAGAGGCAGGCAATAGTTCACTTTGTTTTTTTAAAAAGCGATTGAGATAACCGAAGTACTTCCAACCATCTTTATCTGCATCAACTTGCTCATAACTCAATATGGCAGAAAAAAAAGAGAGTACAGCAGGCCAAGTCTGTGCACTTCCATAATCAGATTCCACAGATCCCCCCACATTCTTATTAAATATTTTACAACTATCAGCATTTGCAAAAGCCGCTAAATTTGTAAAGGCTGATGAAAGCAATTGATAAGAAGTACTAGCCATAACATTGGTTCCTTGTTTCTTACCTGAAAACAAATTAGAGGTATTTGTCTCTCCCCACCAACCATTTTTATATAGAAAATAATAATTAGGCATCAGTAAATACATATTCTTGAAATCTGACAAAGTAGTTGAAGGAAAATAAGTTGGGATATACATATCTGTCTGTATCCATCCCATAATGTGACAAATATTTATAGCATTCTGCTTAATCAGTTCGGGATCAGTAATAGCGTCAATCACCTCTTCAGAAGAGAGTAATTCCACATTTGTTGTACTGTAATATGAGAAACGTTCAGTCAATAAGTGCACATCCATCACCTCCCTGAACGGAAATCCTAATACAGGGAAGTCAGGATAGTTCTCTATATCTTCTCCGTCAAGCCCATAAAACTCGTTGTAACAAAGCATCCAATCGTTCCACAATCGAAGAGCCTCATCCATTTGAGTTACAAAGATCTTACCCTGCTGTAATTTCTGCTTCATGTACTTCACGGGGACAGAAAAAAAGCCATCTGCTCTCCCCGCAATTCAATCCATGGTACTGTTGTCTCATTTATTTTCTGTATCCATTCGTCCGCATCAGTTTCTCCCTGTATATAATCAGGAGCTGCATATGCACCTTTTACTTTCACGGAAATCGTAGGAGCATCAGAATTGTTAGCTCCTGTACGCTTGATCCAAATATATCCACCGTAAGGATTACGAATCTCATTGGTCCCCTGAAACAATGGCATAGCTGATGTTATTTTTGCATCACGTTCCAAATAAGCTGTTCCTACTAAAGAAGAAAGATCACGTGTATGAACCCCTATCTGCACAATCAGCCCTTTCACATCATCATCCAACGTCAATGTTATTTTTTTCACCTGCTCCTGCATACAATCCGGTACTATAAATAGCTGGTGCCACTGCTTTCAGGTTTACCTTATCCGACGCAACCGAATTGCGGGACAAATCTATATTCACAATAGCCTCATCAAGTCGTTTCTCCTTCAATGTATCCACTAATCCGGAAAAGCACGTGCACGATCATAATGGCTGACATCAATACCTCCTCCTTCGTAATAATCACCTCCCGTTTCAGACACGTAATCATCCGTATTAGAGACAATTCCCTCAAAATCTTTATCTTCGCACGCTATCGCTCCCCACACAAGTCCTATGGTCAGAAGCATATAAACTATCTTATCTTTCATTTTCTGTAAAATTTAAGCATTAATTGTTTTCATCCGAAAGTTGAGTATAAGTTAACTTCCAGGCCTTTCCTTCCATATTCCAATCCCATCGCACTGTCTTTCCAAGCCAAGAAAATACCTGACGAGAAACGTCTACCGTATTAAATGTTTTACTATAATATGTTATATCTGACTCGGGAATAGGATGCATACCTGAAGATACCTCACTACCCGATGTCCATGCATTAGCTACACCACGGTCTATAACAAAATCATCAGAATCATCATTTTCCTTATTATCTTTGGCATAATTCTTCATAATCGGTTCTAACTGATCTTCCTCTAAATCACAGGGCCAATATCCAACCAAGTTATCCCAAAGAGGATACGCATCCGCCAATTTATGAAGTTGATTCTTTCCGGCATATAATTCCACCTCTTCTGCAGTCAAAGCTTTATTGTAAATCTGGAGATTCGATACATACATATAATTCTTTGATTGCTGCCCTTTTGTATTCCTTTGAGTATTTTGAGAATCCCTGTTTTCTGTTCCTCCGATACGTAATGGCGCTTGTTTGGATGTTGCCAAACTAGGAGTCGCAGCATACCATTTTACCATATTAGCATTTGTCTGGCTACTAGAATTATTTAATTTTCCATCTAAATATATGGTCAACAATGTATTCACCTTTTTCTTGGGATCTGGTTCCAGCGTCAGTGTAACCACATGCCACTCTCTCCAATCAAGATCAAGAACGTTTTCGTTTTGAGTCTGGAATATTGCTCTTTTATCCCCAAAGCCAAAACAAATACGTCTATTACTATTATCTCGATTAAAATGAAAAAACCATCCATTAGCTTCCTTGTTATCTTCATTCATATCAGTACTCTTAGACATAATAACATATTTCTGGGATCCCAACGTACTAGCTCTCAAGAAAAACTGAATTGTAATAGGAGCTATTTCTTTTGTCGTTGGGTCAAAGACAAACTCTCCCATTTCCAAATTTCCCAATCGTGCTGATTCCGCATACGTTGTAGGATTCGGATATCGGTTATCATATGAATAAGCAGGAGTATAGAAAGTATAAGCTAACGCAGAATTACCCGGAGTGACCTGTACTGTGGATTCCAGATTAGGATTATACATCAATGTGAACGTATTTCTTGTTCTGTCGTCGTAATGGGTAGCAGGGGATTCCATAGATGAACAACTTCCTCCATAATTAGAGGTTACTATAATCAGCCATCTTTCTCGGGTATAGCCGGGACGTTCTTTCAACGCATTCCAAAATTCTCCGATATAGCTATCAATTTTCCAATAGCATTTGAAACATCCTCTGTCGGATCTCCATTATCCTTATAAAAAATTCCATCAGCCGCATCGACTACCCCTTTGAATTGTGCAACAACCAAATCGGATGTTTGCGGTAATTGCAGTTCTTCCAAAACATGTTCTTTAACAGCCTCATCCCCTCCTACTAATTCAGGAGCGTTCATATCATCCGAACTAAAAGCTGCATGAAACCGATTACTGGCTGCGTACATACTAACAGAAGCACCAGTATCTACCAGTCTTGACAAAAAGTTATCTACTGTTCCGGCCTGTTCTAATTGCGTTTCTGTCTTTATGCCATGTGCTGTATTGCCTGTCATTAAATTAGCCCATCCACGTGCTCCTGTCATTTGTTCATCATTGACCAATTTATTGGTTCCATCCGCCAATCCATAATCAGTATACATCGCATGAGCAATCATTGTTTTCAGATTGGGAGTTTTATCAGCATTTCTAGCAGACTGCACCGAGCGTCCGGCGGCACCATCCATCACTATAAGCAGTACATGTCCCGAGTCATAATTGGAACCTGATGCCGGGTAATTGTAGCGCAACGAATCTTCCATCGTGCCGTCACAACTCACGGCAGCCAGTAACAACATTCCCGTCATACACCTACATACCACTTTTCGTATTGTTTTGTAGTTCATTGTTTCCATCTTGTTTCTCTTCGTTTTAAGGTTACTCATTCATACGTATTTACCACATTCTTCACATCCACTTTCAACATCACAATATTATTCATTCGTTTACCATCAAAAGAAGTGAAGTCACCAGTCAACAATAGCCCGTTGGCATAATCTGATGTCAAGGAATATTGTGCATCATACAATTCACCATAGAATCTGCCGGGCACATTAAATTCTTGAATGGCATAACCTTTCATATCCAAAATCAAAAATCCCTGACGAGTAATTCCTGCATATTTATTAAATGTCCCGGAAATAACAAGATGTGGTTTATGTATGTCGGAATAAGGAGTCAAATCGACTATTTTTGCAAAATTAGGTCTTCCACCTTCCATTTTTTTTTCAATTCAAATTCCATATCAAAAGTACCATCTACATTTAATACAGCTAATCCGGGAACCGATTTTCCATTGAAAGTAGTAAAACCACCTACAATAACAATACGTTCTTGCGGTATTCCTTCTTCATCAGTGTAAGACGTGTAAGTTATCTTAGTTATCTCTCCATCAGCACCAGCGCCAACATTTGCACTAAAAACATCATCCACTACTCCATTCTTATCTAACTTTACAATATTATTTGCAGTTTTACCATCAAATGCAGTCAAATCACCAACAATAATGATTGACTCATCATTTGTCATACATGCATCCTTTATTTCTCCATTCGCTCCTGGCAATGCTTCCTCCGGAGTGACAATACTTCGGCGATACCCCAAATCCAAAGTTCCGTATTCATCCATCCTCATCACTGATTTAATCGCTGTATATATCTCTGCAGGTATAATGGCTTTACCGTCTGTGCTACAAGTCGTATTTTCATAGTCTATATGTACATGCCATCTGGAATTAGTAACAGCTATTATTTTTCCATCTGTTGTACTGAAAGCACGTATAATTCCATTTAACATATCTGTACCTCCATTGAAAACCGGAATATTTATCTCTTTCATATTACCATCAGGATCCGGGAATTTTCTTTTCTCCGTCATAACCGTCATATCATTATTCACTAAAAGCACATTCCTAAAACTAAACCCATCCAACGTTACTGAAGACCACCTTTCATAATCATTGAACCAACCATATAACAATGCTTTAGGTGATTCCTTATCTGCTTTCCAAGAATCCATACCACTTAACTTAGCAGAATAAGAAGAAATCGTATTTCCATCATCAACATATATACGCCAATATATCCCATATTTAAGCGCAAACTTATTAGCTGTACCAAAATTTATCAGGCCCTTCTCATTATTAACCATCAAAAGTCCTGCATACGAGCTATTTTTACTTTGCTCGAAATCACCACACAAATAAAATTCTGTAGTTTGTTGGGTATTACCCGACCAAGGTACACAAGCAAAAATAGAACCGTGACTCGGACCAGTCTTATAAAACTCAAAACCCTGATCGACAGATACACTACCTGATACATTAAAATAAGGTCCGTAAAAGATCTGATTTTCCAAAACTAAATAAGTTGTTCCCGAACTTACATTTTCCGGTATAATAATGGTCAAGGTAGAATCAGTAGCAGCCGCAATTTCACACTGCTCATCGGATATATAAAACTCAAAATCGAATTTATTTTCAGCTTTATGAGAGTATTTAGCCAATCCAGCAGCTTTAAAGGTAACCTCCGCACCGGTCCAGCAGTCTCTGGATCAGGCGTTTCCGAGAGCAACTTCACAGTTAGTGGTTCACGCCCGCCCGAATAAGGATTTTCTTTGATAGAATCTTCTTCGTCAGCATTACAACTGGCTACGGCCAATGACAAAGCAATCATACACAGTATCCCTATTGCTTTGCGCAGCTGCTCTCTGTTATTATCGCAATATCTTTTATTCATTATTCTTCATCTTTTAGTAAGTGTTCTTCATCTTCTTCTTTACCAACAGTCATCCGGTTCTTGTCTGGATAATCAATACCAGCCTCAAGTGCTTTTCTGTACAAGGCTGAGATACTAAATCCAAGGTAATGATCAAGCCTGATAACATGTACGATACCGTTATGAGGTTCTATATTACAAGATGACACATAAGCATATTCCGGATACCCAAAATCTTGATAGGCGTACATAATCTGTCTATAGCCTGCATATTTAATTCCATTCGCATCACCATAGCAAACTCCCATCGTCATCTTATAACTTTTATCATAAGTAAGATTAGTCTGTCCCGGATGCATGCTTATTGCTGTAGTATCTATCTGTGCAATATCATTCAATCGGTATTTACCCTCCATCACATACATACCGATAAGATCTTCCCAAACCTCGGATTTTACTTGTGAAAGGTCCGTGATCTGATCTTTCCCTTCATAATTATACAAATAATAGTTTAGACGATTAACGCTCTTATCAATGGAGAAATCTGTAGGAGCAAAAAAAGTAACCTCTTCATTACTCAAGATATCGTTCCATTTCGTCAATTTGATTACTTTTACCAAATCCTCAAACAAGTCGGGGCGAGACTCCAGATACTGCATTACATTTCCATCGAAATAAGGGTTACTAATTCCTCCGTCTACCAAGTAATCATCATTATTACAACTACTCATCAAAAGAGTAAGTAGTAATATGCATATTCCATAAACCGTTTTTTCTTATATTTTTCATGACCTTCGTATTATATTTGCTCTTTTATCATAGTCATTATTCCCAATAAATATTCTTAGACATATAAGGATTATTATCCAGTGCACCTTTATAGATTGGCCATGTCCAAGAACCTTGTCGCAAATTTGCCATCGTCTCACGATGTCCGCTATCATCAGAGAACACTGCAAAGAAGCATCTGCTATTTTCATTGTTCGTACCAGATCATAAAAATACTGCCCTTCTCCTAACAATTCGCGTACACGTTCCCAGTAAATAGAGGCATCCAAATCATCTTCCATTGTAAAATCAGGAGCTCCTGCCCGTTGTCTGATACGGTTAACCTCTTGTAATGCTTTCTCCACTTCTCCCAAATTATTGAGTGCTTCTGCATATAGTAAGATTACATCAGCAAGACGAAAAACAATATAATTACCCGCATTCGGGATAGTGCTGGATTTATATTCATCTGCATTTAACAACTTAATAATTTCTATCGGACGAATACTTGAACTTCCACCTGTTTCCTCTTCACGATATAAATAATTGAACCAATATTCCTTTCTCAAATCCTTTGTCTCTTTCGGATAAAGTTGGGTTAGAAAGGCCTCGCTGTATGCAAATTCTGGTTTCGTCTGGTTTCGGACTTCATACACAACCTTCGTACACCACATATTATCTGTATTAAATATTTCGCCCATTGTAATATTCTGTGCTATTTCAAACAATCCCTCATTAGAGTCTCCCTAAACACATTGGACATCTGTTCCATTGGCTGCAAGGAATAATATGTACCATCAATCCACGAATCTATTTCAGCCAAGCGCTTCACTTCACTATAATATGTATGAGCATTGTCTGCATCGAAAAAAGCCAGCCACATATTGATGTGCATCATTAATGCCAATACAGAACCACGATTAGCACGCCAACTCCCATTTCCATTTCGCCAACGCAGAATTTTTTCCTTCCGGATCATTATCTAGAAATGTTTGCAAATCTACCAGACAGTTCTTAAGTACCACAGACTTATCAGTACGAGGCAATGGATTGGCAAAATAGGCTTCCGTATAATAGGGAACATCACCAAACATACGCACCATAAAAAAAATAAGCCAAACTGCGTAAAAAACAACATTCCGCCCGATACAGTTCCACCTCTTCTCCTGATAGTCCCTGAATATTGGTAATTTCTTCCATCATGATATTGGCACCTTGCACAACTCTATACATGTTCTTCCAGTTATAAATAGCTCCACAGTCCTTCGAACTACCCTCTTCTTTACTATCCTTTACTCCCTTATAATCTTTCATATTGTTCTGAATCAAATACAGATAATTTTTTGTACTCTGCCCTGTAATAGGCGCACAACGTACATCTCCAGAATAAAGGAAAAAACCGCATGATGTAGTAGCCGTACGCAAACTTTGATATATACTAAGCATAAAAGCTTCAGCATTAGCTGGCGATCCACTCCAAAAATTTATCTCCCGGCATCTTATCTTCATCATCCGTATCCAATTTGCATCCGCAAAACGTGGATGTAAAAATCAAAAGCAAACCTATTGATATATATTTTAACATAACCTTCTTTTTTTATATTACTAATTATAAATTCAATGTCACACCGACTGTCCATGTACGAGGATTAGGATATCCTCCGGAGTTGTCCCGTCCTAAACCTGTCACATTCTCAGGGCTAATGCCCGAGTATTTGGAGAAAGTCCAAATGTTATTGACAGATGCCTTCAACGTAACACCACTTACCCGGAAAAAGCTTAACCACTCTTTAGGGAAACGATATGAAAAAGATACCGTATTCAGTTTGAAATAAGATCCGTCTTCTACGAAAAGAGTTTGCTCCTCTCTAAAAGGGTCAATAATCTTATTATGGATATAATTATATGGATTAGGATATTGGGCATTATAACGGTTATCTTCTGTCCAAAAATTATATCGTTCTATAGGAGCAAGTGCCGCATTACTGCGCAAATCACTTATATTTTTCTTTACAGGGCTACTATATGATTCAAAAGTTCTTGCTAACACAGTATTGATAATATCACGTCCAAACACAAACGAAGTATTTACGTGCATACTGAATTCTTTATAACTCAAATTAAAATAAAATCCTCCAGTTACTTTAGGACGGGCATTGGCAGCTACTACACGATCTTTCTCATCAATAACGTAGTCACCGTTGACATCTACCCAAATGGGATCACCCGCTTTGAAATAAGCTTCTTCTGTATCATTTCTACCGATTTTAAGTCGTTTACCTGTCACCGGATTGACTGGTACATCCTCATCTGTAGCATATACTCCCTTATTTATATAAAGCAACATGGAAGTTGTGTTAGCTCCTAACCGATTAGCAACCCATGCATCATTATTTAAAATCTGGCGGGCTTCATTTGGCAACTTAGTGATAACATCTCTATTGATTGCGAAATTTAGTCCGCAAGTGAGATTCCATTTACTACGTAGAGGAAGAGGCCTTCCGGTCAATGCTACTTCAAGCCATAGTTGACCAAACTCACTTCCGTACTTCGCATCTTATCAAATCCTGAATGATCGGGTAAATAAATATCACTCAATTGATTGTCTACTTGTTTATAGTAGGCATCAAGAGTTGCCCCCAATCGTCCATTGAATAATGAAAATCCATAACCCAAATTCCATGTAGTAGTTGTAATAGGATCCAATTGTGCATTGGGAAGCTTTGCAAAATCAATGGGGATATAAGACTGTCCATTATAAGTATTTTCAGCCTTGATATCGTATGTACCCCATACATCATAACGAGTGGCTTTATGTTTCACTACCTGCCCCCAAGTTAGACGAATATTCATATTATCCAACCAACTTTCAAAGGGACGCATAAAATCTTCATAACCAATATTCCAGCGAAGTCCGATTCCGGGATTAAAATTCCATTTCGTTTTAGTACCATATACCGAACTAAGTTCCGGGCTAATAGAAGGCTCGATAATGTATTTATCTCCACCTGCCTTAAAGCTTTGTTTAGTTTTAATCTTGATACTCGGATTAAAAAATCAACGAGAAAGTACTCTGATTCTCACTAACTGTAGCTTTTCCACTTGATTTACCATGTCCGACAGGACCAACAATATAATCATTGGGCAATCCGGTAAAAGTTATCGAATTACCTGTAGCTGTTCTTGAATCATAACGGATACCCGCAGTCAAATCTAAACCGATATACTTCAAATCAAAAGAGCGACTAGCATGGGTACTTACATAAATCTTTGAAGTATTGCTGCTATAATTATAGGCAATGGCCTGATAACCATTATTGGCTAGAATAGCAGGCGTAAACTTCTCCTGTTCACTCGCATCATATGAATAATTAAAAATACCTTTCCATTGTATCTTAAACGGAAGTTTATATCCCAGATTCACAGTAGCCGAATATCCGGATTTCACTGTTGAATTCGTAATACCGAAGACCTGTAAAGCATCCATAGAGGCCGAATAAAGTGAAGGTGGAGGAAGCAATGAAGAAGCGTTTGCTGCACTAGCAACTCCAGATTGTGACACAGCATTCCCACTACCGGTACTATTGTCGGTGAAACTGACCTTCATGTCCACACCAATAGTAAACTTAGAATTAGGTGATCTATAGTTCATGTTTCCAGTCAGAGCATAGCGATCGAAATCTGTATTTTTACGATACCTTTTTCTGTATAATAGTTACCATTGATTTTATAATTGAACAAATCGCTTCCTCCCATAAAACTCAAGTTATGAGAGTGATTATAAGTAACCCGATAGAACTGTTCCTGCCAATCGGTATTATTATTAAAATAAGGGTTTAAACTATCAGAGACAGACGGCATGAACATAATATCCTGATAACCGTGATATATTTGCGACGTATCATTATTCAATATCTGCCATCGCAGAATATTCCGTTCTGCATTACCAATAGCCACTTCACGTAAACTGGGTGGTGTAGAAACCGTAAAGTTACCGGAATAGGTTACTTTGGGTTTGGATGAATTTCCTTTTTAGTTGTTATCAAAATTACTCCATAAGCCCCTTTTGAGCCATAAAGTGATGTAGCAGCCGCATCTTTCAATATCTGTATATTATCGATATCTTCCAATGCAATAGTAGAAAGCGGACTCACGCCTGAACCACTAATCAATCCTTCGGAGTTGTAATCACTTACATCATCCTGCGGAATATCATCAACCACGAATAAAGGAGCAGAAGAAGCCAAGTCCCATCCGGTTTCCTTATCACCCACAACCGAAATATCCGAAATACCACGAATATTGAATGTCCCCTGTGCTCCTGGTAATCCGTTATTCAACTGGACCTCCATACCAGCTACACGTCCTTGTAATAAACTCATCACATTGGAAACTGGTGTTTGTGCTAATTCATCCGCCTTGATTACCGTATGAGCTGAAGTTGCATTAGCCTTACTTACCTTACGATTACCTATAATAACAGTTTCCTCAATTTCATTGACATTTTCTTCCAAAAAAAATACTAATGCCAGAAGCAGCTTTCCGCACCTTATATACAGTAGGTTTATATGACACATAGCTGAATACTAAATCGGAACCGACTGGAACCTTAATAGAGAAAGCTCCTTCCAAATCAGAAGCTGTACCGGCAATTCTTTTTTTAGTCTTAGCGTCCTGACATATTATATTCACCCGGAAATGTTTCTGTCTCTCCTATAGCTTTGTCATATACCGTTCCGCTGATAGTAACCTTTTCCGGCTGCTGCGCTACAGAATCCGCAACTATGGAAAACAGAAAAAACAAAAGTAAAGTATATCTATTTTTCATTATTATTCGCATTTAAGATTAATTGTTGATCTTAGCGTCTCCCAACATAGGCATCCCTTTGGAAAAAATGAATAAACATGTCCCAATGTGCCTCTTTATAAATGGCAAACTCAAAAATAAAGTACCCTCTACGGCGAGTACCATATTTAGACATGTAACTCGTTGTAAACATAACTCGTGCCTTTTTCTCCTTTATCATCCGTGTAATTACTCTTTCCTGTAAACAATGGAAGCGGATAGGCCATATCATATACAACTTCTTTTTCATTTATATCCTTCAAAAAACCTGCCTGAAACAGATTATTCCATGAAGTCTCATTAAAACAGCGCGGGTCAATAACATTCCAAGATGGGTCATAGAAAGAAATGGAAAGCGAAGTCCCCTCTCCTGCATCCTTATTTTCTCTGAAATAAATATGGATATCAGCAGGTTTAATTATATAGGATATGGAAGAAGAACTGTTCTTATTCTCATAAGTCATTAACGAAGTAGAAGGTGACACAAACTCTGAGACAGGTAAACCTGTTTCCGAATCGTAAATAGAAGGTTCGAAGTCTACTTCCCGTTTAGGCATAAGCCGCATTCTTTTTATCGTTTTAAAGCCGCCCGAGTTGGCAATCTCCATATTAAAAATATACCCTGAATCGGGTTGACAACGTAGAATACCAGAATTCGCTTCTCCCCACATTACTATTTCTCCACTATGCTTAATTACATCGAATAACCGACGATATTCTGTTCCACGTTTAGCATTGATTTCCTCTATAGTTTTCTCCGTCCCCAGATATGGCTTTTTTCCATACTCGCACCGGGTAATATTCCTCCAGTTCAGGAGCCGGTGTTCCATCATTATGCTTTATATCCGTAATGGAAAAAGTCAAAGGTAATGTAGAGTTGCCTGTATTGCAGATGTCTGTATAATATACAGTATGCCCCATTACAGGATCGAAAGATGTTCGTGTAAAATTGACATCCCGATCAAAAGCATCTTTCTCCTCTGGTAAATACTTGTCAATACAGCTTGCATTTACTATCAATAATGAACACAGTAAACCGTTCCACCCTAATTTATATATCTTTCTTCTATTTTTCATGACCTACATTTCTAAAATACTGAATAAATCGTCCAAATCCGAATTCGTGTTGCGGAAGCAAAACATGAATAATGCCATTCTTTGCATATATGTCAGTCCATAACATTTTAGCGGACTCCCATTTTTCTTTCTCTAGTGTATTACGCATATCATAAATAGTAAGATCTTTCAGACCTCCGCCAACAAACCCGCTAGCAGGCAACCGCTGACAAGCAAGATTCATCCGGTAATTATGTAAACCTTGTATAATCTTTCCCTCCACATAAGAAAATCCGGAAAGTGTTTCTGTATCGTAAATGCCTGGTGTCATATAACGGCAAACCAACGAATCCAACCCATCCTTATAGATATAACTATCTGTCCATTTTTTCTCCGGATTCTTTTCATCTCTTCTCTCTATATCTTTACGATAGTTTAGTAACTTATTTAATGTTAGCTCTCCGGCAGCATATTTCTCCAACTCCGGAGTTTCTTCAGAGAAATCATCGGAATTTATCATCAATTCGTTCAACCGACGATAACGATTCAATTCTTGCAAAGCATACCGAAAACAAGAATCCGGAATCGCCATGAAAGTATACTGTCCAGCCTCATCTTGCAAACATCGTTTTAACTCGGAAAATTTCAATACCACCGGGCAGTCTGGTTCTTCATAATTCATTAAAAGCATCAATGAATCATAAGTCACTCCCAAATTAAGGTCGCCATGCTGTAAATATTCATAAATAGTACCATCAAATCTAGTCAGGCCTTGCGGCTGTAATCCTGAAATATCAGCATCTACCACAGAAGTATCCATACACGAAGAAAGTAACATTACCCCCCATCCACATACAATAGTTAATAACCTGTTCATAGTATTTTGTATTTTCATCATTTCCAATATTCATTTTGTGTAATGGAAGGATTCTCTCTAATCACCTCTTCTGCTATAGGCCAATAAATGCCTCCTTCATTAATCAACTTTATCATCGCATCATCATCTCCAACAGTCCGCGCTTCACGAATGCGGTCAAACCAACGATGTCCCTCCCCCATTAGTTCTCTACGACGCTCACGAAAGATTTCTTTTAACAATGCTTTCGCATCTCCTTTCAAATCTTTTCAAATAAGACAAATTTCGCAAGTTACGAACTCCACGAAGCTCATTCAGACAATTTATTGCATCCTCCGAACGATTTAACATCACTAAAGCTTCGGCACGCAATAGCAAAATATCTTCTAAACGAGACCAAATGATAAACGAAGTAAAAACGCCCAAATCACCTTATCTTTCCCTTCACGTACAACATTTATTTTTGAAAATATAGGATATTCTCTGGAAAGTCCTGTTACATAGTTAGAGTAATACTTCATCGGTTTCGACAACTCGTCATATCCGAAACGATTGTCTGTCGTGAATTGGCTCATAAACAGATTCTTTAAGGTATCTATCGGCACGTAGATCTCCGGTAACTGCTTTCTTATAATTGGTTCTGCTAACGTCCATGACTCCAAATGACCATCCGTTCCTGTTTCGTTTGCATTATCCGTACCATATCTATAACCAAAAGTAACCAAACGGGCAGCCTTATAATCATTACTATACTCCTGACTGAAAATTCCTGTCGGACTAACTAAATTGGCAATAGTGACATAATCAGGAGAGCCTTTAATATAAGTATCTATATTCTTGATCACATATGCAGTATATGCTTCTGCATCTACATAATTGGCTTTCCAAGCTTCCACATAAGCTAGCATAGCATACACAGAAAGACGATTAATAAGTAATCCTCGCCATGCACTAGTATCACCATCATAATACTTATCTGATGAAGATCCTAACTGCAAGGGTAGTAACTTAGCCACTGCCAACAACTCACCCTCCACATAATTCAATACAATTTGTGCATCTGTTCGTTTCATTTCCGGAAACGAACCATTGTCATAAGACTGGGTAATCAACGGAACATCTCCCCACATCTGTATCATATAAAAATAGGCTAATGCCCTAAGAGCACGCACCTGCGCTACATCATATATATAGTTGGTTTCAGAATAAGCATCATCCTTATCCATCACTTTACCAGCATTCTCTATGAAAACACAGGAAGCATTAATCACTCTATAAAACCGATTCCAATTGGATATCTGGCGAATATTCTCATAAGGAGCATCTAAACGATTGTCGCGAATAGCTTGCAAATCATCACGCATCCGTACAGAAAAATCACCTAAACGTAAATCACCGGCTGCCCAAAAAGTATTGTTTTCTCCTAACGCTGTGCGCATCAACCCATAAACACCGAACAAAGCAGCACGAGTATCCGTCAGCGAATTCCATTGTTGCTCTTGAGTAGCTACATGGAAAAACGCATCATCATTCTCCAACAAATCACTACATGACGAGAAGAACAGAACAGCAACAAGCGCTAATGGTTTTATCTTTTTTCTGATCCACAATATCTGATTCATATATAATTAATGTATTAGATTAGAAATTAAACTTCATTCCTACGATAACCGAACGAGAAAGTGGCTGACCATATCCTCTGTAATAACCATCCATATCTATCAACTCCGGATCATCACCGCTAAAACTGGTAAGGGTGAGTAAATTATTGCCAGTCACATAGAAATAGATATTTTCCAACTTATTTTTGGATACGACTTTTTTTCTTTCCACCTCCTTTATAAGCCTTTTTTTCTGATAGGCAATGTATATCCTAATGTTACTGAGCGTAATTTCAAATAAGAAAGTTTCTCCAAAAAACAAGTCTTGCTCTGCACGATAAGGAGTCAAACCGCTCATTTGATTGTATAAAGGATAATCATCCTTGTCATACGTACTTTGCCAGAAAAATATTTCACGCAGACCTTCAAGTGATGGTGTGTTCTCCAATGCAAGGAAATTATAACGTTGCGAGGAACGATAATTAATAGCATCATGTCCTAATGCAAAGAAAAGATTAATACCCAAGTCAAACTGACCTAGTCTGAAATTATTAACCAAACTTCCAGTTACGGGCGGTAGACTATGCCCTTTTAATATTTTATCATTTTCATTGATTTGGTTATCATTGTTCTGATCTTTCCATATTGGATCATTCTTTGTAAATGCAATAGCCCCCATAGCAAGTTTCTTGCCATTATGTACCGGAACCTCGGCATCAGAAGCATAAATTCCTTCATTTTGATAGAGCCAGAATTGATCAATGGCATGTCCCACTTTTTAGCTTACGATTACCTATAACTAATTCTTTCAAATTTTCTGGCAATTGCAATAATTCATTCTTATTGTAAGCCAAGGAGAATGAAGCATCCCATGAGAAACCTTTAGTATTTTCAAAAGGTTTACCGGATAGAGTCATTTCCACTCCTGAATTACGAACTTTCATTCCATTGGCATACCTATATTTATATCCAAATTCTTCATTTACAGGAATAGTTGTAATCAAATCACAATCTGTAT
>VOFD01003030.1_pt1 | contig 56707 bp, 49 predicted proteins | sample 5384101 | NCBI WGS metagenome assembly VOFD01 (sample SAMN12384723, study PRJNA508395) | human gut metagenome | isolation source: healthy gut C | host: Homo sapiens
TATGCTTAATGATTGCTTTTTTATTTAGCACTCTCTTTAGCTTCTTTTTCACTGCGGACAATGATGCGACGGTTGATGAACATCATGGTTATTGCTACCAGTACCAGCAGTGCAGCACCTACATACGAGAGTTTTACACCTCTATATATAGTCCAGCCGAAGAAAGAAGCAGCAAAGTCGATGGAACCGCCATCAAATCCTTCAGGAATGTGTGCCGTAGGATCGTGTGTTTCGGCATATACCTGATTGGCTGCCAGCGTGAAGTCCGGTGCCATATCGGTTACGAAATACAAACCTAAGATCAGAGTGATAAGACCGATAATAAGTGTCTTCAATACATTTCCTTTAGTAAAGGGCAATATCATCGGAAACAGATAGAACATACCTGCAAGTGAGGCCAATGGCAGGAACTGATTACCCGGCAGGAATACGGCAAGTGCCAGGATAACGGGAATCAGGATAACCGATGCCACCAATGTAGCGGGGTGGCCGATAACCAGTGCCGGGCTCATACCGATATGTACTTTCTTACCGTTGAATTTAGCTTTTTACCAGTTCCGAAGTCTTTTCGGAGATAGGCTTCAATCTTCGATAAACAGAGAAGTGATGCGGGGGATGAGTTCCATTACGGCTCCCATTGTGATACCCAGGAAGAGAACTTTCTTGATGTCGAGTTGGGCTGCCCAGCCTATCAGCATACCTACGATAACTCCCAATACCAGCGGTTCACCTATTACACCGAACTTTTTCTTCATGCCTTCTGCATCGATTTCCAGCTTGGAGAAACCGGGAATTTTATCTAATGCCTTATTGATAAGTATGGCAAACGGTGTGAAACTCTGGCAGAAAGGCTGAGGAATGGAGATACCGTCCAAATCATAGAACTTTTGGAATTTTTTCTGCAGTAAGGTCTGCGCAGACCAATGTAATAATGTAGCAGATGATAGCGGCGAAATAGCCCCATGCCAGATTCTGGCCGGTAACAAAATAAGCCACAGCACCGATGAAGGCGAAGTGCCAATAGTTCCACAAGTCTATGTTTACAGTACGTGTGGTCTTGGTGATAAGCATCAGGAAATTGACGCCTAAGCAGATAGGAATGATAAGCGCACCAACAGCGGTATTATAAGCTACGGCAGCGGCGGCAGGCCATCCCATATCGAATACGTTCAGTTGCAGGTGATACAAATCGGATATGGCTTTCAGAGGAGAATTAAAATTTGTTGTCAGCAGGGCGGTAACTACGCCTAAGCCCACAAAACCGACTCCGACAAAGAGACCTGATTTCAGAGCCTTGCCAAATTTCATACCGATGCACATGCCTATGATTGTAAAAATAATAGGCATCATTACAGACGCTCCCAAAGCGATGATGTAACCGAAAACTTGTTCCATTCTTTATGTGATTTAATTGATAAATGATTATGTTTTACAATAGTACGAATTGAAAATCGGGGTCAAAAATAAGACCTTTTCCTAATTAATCAAACTGTAAAGGCATAATAAATAGTAAATAAGGATGATTTTGGACAAATTTGTCGTTATCGTGCACAAATTTGTTCGTTTTCGTACACGAAAATCAAAAAATGCACCCTCTGCGCCAAAAAGTGCACAGGTGTTTGGAAAGAAACATCTACTTTTGTTTCGTGAAAAATTATAAGGTCTAATACCCAAAAAGAACAACTACATGAAAAAGAACTTTATTTGTAATTTTATTCTATCCGGTTTATTGTTGTTTTCTCCTTTAAGCATGTTTGCACAGCGTGTGGATTCAAACTTGCCGTGGTCGGTACGTATGGTGGAGTCCGAAATGATTCGTTGTCCGGAATCCTGGCAGTTGGACTTTCAGCCTAAATTGAAATGGGATTACTGTCACGGGTTGGAATTGCAATCCATGCTGGATGTGTATGACCGCTACGGTAATCGGAAAATCTATGATTATGCTTTGGCTTATGCCGATACAATGGTAAATGCAGATGGTACTATCAAAATGTACAAACGTGAGGAGTATAGCCTTGACCGTATAAACTCCGGTAAATTTATATTCCGCATCTATGAACAGACGAAAGATGAGAGATATAAGAAAGCGCTTGCATTGATGAGAAGTCAGCTCGATGAGCATCCCCGGAATGCCGACGGCGGCTTTTGGCATAAGAAGATTTATCCGAATCAGGTATGGCTGGATGGTATTTATATGGGAGCGCCTTTCTATGCGGAATATGCTTTCCGTAACAATCAGGTAGACGATTATGCGGATGTTATCAATCAATTCCTGATGGCGGCCCGTCATACTTACGACCCGAAAAATGATGTGTACCGCCATGCTTGTGACGTAAGCCGTAAAGAACGTTGGGCCGACCCTGTTACCGGACAATCAAAGCATAGCTGGGGACGCGCTATGGGCTGGTATGCCATGGCCTTTGTAGATGCTTTGGATTTCATTCCGAAACATGAAGCGGGCCGTGATTCCATGTTGGTTATCTTCAATAAAATAGCTTCTCAGATAAAGCGTTTGCAAGATTCCAAGACCGGTTTGTGGTATCAAGTGTTGGACAAGAGTGGAGCACCGGGTAATTATCTGGAGTCTTCCTGTTCTACTATGTTTGTATATTCTCTGTTCAAGGGTGTGCGTAAAGGGTACATTGACAAATCCTATCTGGAAGTAGCAGTTAAAGGATATAAGGGCATCCTTGACAACTTTATAGAAGTGGATAAAAACGGTGTGGTAAGCATCACAAAGGCTTGTGCCGTAGCAGGACTTGGCGGAAAGGTCTATCGTTCGGGAGATTATGATTATTATATCAATGAAACTATCCGCAACAATGACCCCAAAGCTGTAGGTCCGTTTATTCTTGCATCATTGGAGTGGGAACGTCTTCAGGACGTGAAAGTGATTGTTAACCGGAAATGATAGCGAAAGTAACTATGAAAGCACTGTGTAGTTTTATAATAACCCTGCTTTGCGGGGTCGGCGTTATCCGCGGCGCAGCAGTGGAAAGATACGATTGTTGTAGCCCGTGACGGCACGGGAGATTACCGTACGCTGACCGAAGCAATGGAGGGTATCCGCGCCTTTATGGATTATAAGGTGACAGTTTTGGTTAAAAAAGGGTGTATATAAGGAAAAGGTTGTTCTTCCTTCTTGGTTGGAAAACGTCGATTTCATCGGTGAAAATGTAGAAAATACGATTATCACCTACGATGATCATGCCAATATAAATAAGATGGGAACTTTCCGTACCTATACTTTGAAAGTGGAAGGAAGTTCCATCACTTTTAAGAACTTGACGATAGAGAACAATGCTGCACGGCTGGGGCAGGCAGTTGCGCTTCATACGGAAGGTGACCGCTTGGTCTTTATCAATTGTCGCTTTTTGGGCAATCAGGATACTATTTACACCGGTGCAAAAGGTACTCGTCTCTGCTTCCTGAATTGTTATATTGAAGCGTACTACCGATTTTATTTTCGGTCCTTCTACGGCATTGTTCCATAATTGCACGATTCATAGTAAAGCCAATTCGTACATCACGGCAGCTTCCACTCCGAAAGACATTGAAGTGGGATATGTTTTTAAGAACTGTAAGCTGACTGCCGCACCGGACGTTGATAAGGTTTATTTGGGGCGTCCGTGGCGTCCCTATGCAGCTACAGTGTTCATTAACTGCGAGATGGGTAAACATATCTGTCCGGCAGGATGGGATAATTGGCGTAATCCGGAGAATGAAAAAAACAGCCCGTTATGCTGAATATGGTAATACGGGAGAGGGGGCTGATAATACAAATCGGGTAAAATGGGTAAAGCAACTGACCCGGAAGGATGTTGCAAAATATGAGGAACCGGATTATCTTTTCAAGATATGCAGTGAATGGAAACCCTAAGTTTATCTTACGGTTTCAGAAAATCCGCTCTCATAGGACTGAAGCAGTCGATTAATATACCGGCTTCCAGACAAGTGCATCCATGTTCGGCATCCGGTTCGATATAAACACCATCGCCAGCCGATACGATTTGTTTTTCACCGTTAACCGTGAATTCAAATTTACCGCTTGCCACATAAGTTGTTTGAGTATGATAATGGGTATGCGGTGTACCTACTGCACCTTGTTCAAATTTAACCTTGACGAGCATTACCTGACCGTCGTACCCCAAAATCTGACGAACAACGCCCTCTCCGGCGGGTTCCCATGCTTTCTCGTTTTCGAGAATAAACGCATTGCTTCTTGTTCTTTTCATTGTGTGAATGATAATTTTACTGATACAAATATAGCGATAAATAATAAGTTTGAAAAACCATGAAAAGTAAATTGATTCTGCTGTTGGCAGCTTTTTTTCTTGTGTTCCGCTTTCAAGGCCGATAAGCCGGTAATTACCATTTTTATGATTGGTGATTCTACGATGTCAAATAAGTCGTTGGTGGGCGGTAATCCCGAAAGAGGGTGGGGGCATGTCCTGCCCGGTTTCTTTTCTGAAGACATACGGGTGGATAATCATGCCATGAACGGACGCAGTTCCAAGAGTTTTATCGATGAGGGGCGCTGGGACAAAGTGCTTTCACTGATAAAGAAAGGCGATTATGTTTTTATTCAGTTCGGGCACAACGACGAAAAGCCCAAAGCCGACCGCCATACAGACCCGGGAACAACCTTTGATGCCAACCTGCGTAAGTTTGTTAATGAGACTCGTGCGAAAGGCGGTATTCCTGTTCTGTTCAACTCCATTGTGCGCCGTAACTTTGGTACGGCCGATAATAAAGCCGTAGCGGAAGCTATTCTTCAGGATGATATTCGCAAGGGAATCAATCCTGATGCCAAGCAAGACGCCTCTCAGGAAAAGAATGTGGTGGAAGGAGACAAACTGATTGATACGCACGGAGCATATCTGGATTCTCCGCGCAATGTAGCAAAGGAGTTGAATGTTCCTTTTATTGATATGAACAAACTCACCCACGATTTGGTAGAAGGCTTGGGACCGAAAGAATCGAAGAAACTCTTTATGTGGGTGCCCGCCAACACAATTGCTGCCATGCCTAAAGGTCGTGAAGACAATACTCACCTCAATATATACGGTGCACGTGTCATAGCCGGTATTACAGTAGATGCCATTGCCAAAGAAGTGCCGGAATTGGCAAAATATGTCCGCCATTATGATTTCGTGGTAGCTCAGGATGGCAGTGGCGATTTCTTTACTGTACAGGAAGCTATTAATGCCGTACCCGATTTCCGTAAAAATGTACGCACCACGATATTGGTACGTAAAGGCGTATATAAAGAAAAACTGATTGTGCCCGAAAGTAAGATTAATATCTCTTTGATAGGACAGGAAGGAGTTGTCATATCCTATGACGACTATGCCAATAAACAGAATCTCTTTGGAGAGAACAAAGGTACGTCCGGTTCATCTTCCTGTTATATCTATGCGCCCGATTTTTATGTGGAGAATATCACGTTCGAGAATACATCCGGTCCGGTAGGGCAGGCGGTTGCCTGTTTTGTCAGTGCCGACCGTGCTTATTTCAAGAACTGCCGTTTTCTCGGATTTCAAGATACACTCTATACGTATGGGAAGGGAGTGAGGCAGTATTATGAAGATTGTTATATAGAGGGTACGGTCGATTTTATATTTGGCTGGTCTACGGCGGTATTCAACCGCTGCCATATTCATAGTAAACGTGACGGGTATGTCACGGCTCCTTCTACCGATGAAGGACAGAAATACGGCTATGTATTTTATGACTGCAAATTAACTGCGGATGCCAACGTGAAGAATGTTTATTTGTCCCGTCCGTGGCGTCCTTTTGCTCAGGCTGTGTTCATTCATTGCGATTTAGGAAAGCATATTCTTCCGGTCGGTTGGCATAACTGGAATAAGAAAGATGCTGAGAAAACCGTTTTCTATGCAGAGTACGACAGCTATGGCCCGGGTGCTAATCCTAAAGCACGCGCTGCTTTCTCCCATCAGTTGAAAGATACGGAAGGATATGAAATAGAGTCCGTTCTTGCCGGTACTGACGGTTGGAATCCGATTGCTAACGGCAATGCATTGGTAAACATTAAACGTTGATTGATAAAACAATTCTGACATGGTAAAGAATAAAACAATATTGGGTGTTCTTACTCTGCTATTGGGTTTGGTATTGACTGCCAGTGCGGAAAATTATCCTTACAGGAGCGATGTACTTTGGGTTACCGTACCCAATCATGCCGATTGGCTCTATCAGACAGGGGAGAAAGCTACCGTAGAAGTACAATTCTATAAGTACGGCATCCCGCAGGATGGTGTAACTGTCTGTTATGAACTTGGAGATGACATGATGCCTTCGGATACGAAAGGCTCTGTTACGTTGAAGAATGGTAGAGCCGTTGTTACTATCGGCACAATGAAGCAACCCGGATTCCGGGATTGCCGTTTACAGGCTACTATCGCTGGAAAAACTTATAAACATCATGTAAAGGTAGGTTTCTCACCCGATAAACTTCAACCTTATACGAAGATGCCTGCCGATTTCGATGAATTCTGGGATAAGAGTAAGTCTGAAATTGCAACTTTCCCTTTGTTGTATACGAAAGAGCGGGTTGAAAAGTATTCTACCGACAAGATAGACTGTTACTTGGTTAAACTACAGTTGAACAGTCGGGGACAAAGTATTTACGGCTATTTAACCTGTCCCCGGAATATGCAGAAAGGTGCTTGCCCGGTAGTGCTTTGTCCGCCGGGTGCAGGAATCAAAACCATCAAAGCCCCTCTTCGTCATAAATACTATGCAGAGCAGGGATGTATCCGTTTTGAGATGGAGATACATGGACTCAATCCGGAGATGTCCGAAGCGGAGTTCAAGGAAATCAGTAATGCGTTCAACGGCAGAGAGAACGGGTATTTATCAAACGGACTGGATAATAAGGATAATTATTACATGAGACGCGTTTATCTGGCATGTGTCCGCAGTATTGACTTTCTAACTTCTTTACCCGAATGGGACGGTAAGAATGTCATTGTGCAAGGGGGTAGCCAGGGAGGTGCTTTAGCATTGATTACCGCCGGACTGGATACACGGGTAACAGCGTGTGTAGCCAATCATCCGGCTTTAAGCGATATGGCAGGCTATAAGGCTGGCAGAGCGGGAGGTTATCCGCATTTCTTCCGTGTAGCAGGTATGGATACTGCCGATAAGCTGAATACAATGGCTTATTATGATGTAGTAAACTTTGCCCGCCGGATAAAAAATTCCTACTTACATGACTTGGGGATACAATGATGATACTTGTCCGCCCACTACCAGTTATATCGTATACAATGTGTTGAATTGCCCAAAAGAAGCGCTAATCACTCCTATTAACGAACACTGGACATCCGAAGCTACGGAGTATGGGCATTTGAAGTGGATATTGAAACACATGAAATAAGCAAGAATTATTCTATGTACTTTCCTCTCTGATATATTTTTGGGGTAATATATCAGAGGGGATTTTTTTTATAAACCTCTCCGTTGTAGAATAATCGATTGCCGAAGGATAAAAATGTGCAGAAAACATGTGGAATAATTGTTTAAAGCTCTTCCATAGAGACGTTCTGAGTTAGTTAGACTATTTTTTTAACCGATTTGAGTATATTTTTCACCTTAAAAATCAAGATAATCCCCTTCTTTGCATAGTAAGGTGAAAGACAAAATCTTATAGAGAAACTTTGAATCTTTATTTATTAACTCCAAATGTATTAATATGAAAAACAAACTGCATTTTGACTTTAGAAAGTTATGTTTTGTATTGGCATTAATATTGACACAATGTTTGTATGCACAAAACAAGACGATTACAGGAACGGTGACTGACTCGACGCAAGAGCCGTTGATTGGTGTGAATGTTACTGTGAAGGGTAATTCAAGCGTAGGAACAATTACCGATATGGATGGTAAATATACCTTGCCTGTTCCCTCCGGAAAAATCACTCTTGTGTTTTCTTATATAGGATATATGGCACAAGAAATTGTAGTAGGTTCACAGAGTACGATTGATGTAGTACTGTTGGATGATGCCCAGGCTTTGGAAGAAGTGGTAGTAGTAGGTTACGGAACAATGAAAAAGTCCGATTTAACCGGTTCCGTATCTTCCATTAGTAGCGACCGATTTAAGGTGGGTACTGACTTGAGTCCTCAGCAGTTGATGCAGGGCGCCTTTTCTGGTGTAAATATCAGCCAGAATAGTGGTAAACCTGGTGGTTCTAATACAATCCGTGTCCGTGGAGGTACATCCATCTCCGCTTCCAATGACCCATTATATGTAATTGATGGCGTACCTATTAATAGCTCTGCTGGTGTAAGTTCTAGTCATATTGCTTCCAATGGTAGTAATACGGACTTCTTCGATCAGGAGTCGGTGAATCCCCTGGCTTCTATTAACCCTAATGACATTGAATCCATCAATATCCTGAAAGATGCTTCTGCTACTGCCATTTATGGTTCCCGTGGTGCTAATGGGGTTATTATGATTACTACCAAGAAAGGAAAGAAAGGAGTGAAGCAATTGGACTATAGCTATAGTTTAGGTATTTCTAATGTGAGCAATAAGCTGGATGTATTGACGGGTGATGAATATCGTAAGGCAGTGAATGATTTAGGACTGACATTGGATGATAAAGGTGATAATGCAGACTGGCAAGACCGTATTTTTCGTACGGCAATCTCTCAGAACCATTACCTTTCTTTCATGAGTGGGGGTGAGGATACAAACTACCGTGCATCTTTGGGGTATAGCGATCAGGAAGGAGTCATGTTAGGTTCCGGTATGACTAGTGCCAATGCCCGTATGAATATTAATCATACGGCACTGGATGGCAAACTAAAATTGAGCATGAACTTGAACTATGGTGAAACAAATGCCGATCAGGCACCGGTATCCAATACGGTTGGTAGTGAAATGGGAAGTAGCATGCTATACGAAGCTTATGTTTTTAATCCAACTTATCCGGTCTATAATGATGAAGGTGATTTCTATGATGTACCTCCTTATCGTGTTAACCCGGTGTCTTTCGCATCGGAGATTTTGGACGAACGTAAGAACAGGAAGTTTTTGGGTAATCTGACCGCAGACTGGAATTTCTACAAACCTTTCACGTTTCAGGTGAATTTGGGTTACACTTATAATTCGATTGAGCGTAATTCCTATATATCCAAAAGCAATCTGCTTGGTAATGGTAATGGTGGCTACGTCAGTGTACAAAAGTTGCAAGACTATTCTAGATTGTTGGAAACTATCCTGAAATATAATCAGAAGTTTGGCAAACACTCTATTGATGCCATGTTGGGTTACTCTTACCAATATTTCTATGATGAAGGTAACCATACCCGTGCCTATGGCTTTTTGTCTGATACATTCAAATGGTATAGCCTTGCTGCGGCAAAGACAGTGGAGAGCATAAGCAGTTTTGCTGAAAGTAACACACTTATATCTATGTATGGCCGTATAAACTATAATTATGGAGATAAATACCTGTTTACTGCTACTGTACGTCGTGATGGTTCCAGCCGTTTTGGTGCCGACCACAAGTGGGGTGTTTTTCCTTCTGGCTGCAGCTTCCTGGAGAATTTCTCAAGAAGAATTCTATCATAGCGATATTCTTACCGACCTGAAACTGCGTGTCAGCTATGGTATCACAGGTAATCAGGAAATAGGCAACTATAATTCCCTGAATACGCTGGGAGCCAGCACTAACGGATATTTGGTAGGCGGTGAAAAAGTGACCATTGTGTTGCCGCAACAATATTCCAATCCGGATATAAAGTGGGAACAGACTGCACAGACGGATATAGGTTTGGATTTCGGACTTTTCAACGGAAGAATTCATGGTAGTATTGATTATTACTATAAGAAAACCACCGATTTGCTGCTTTCCGTAGCTGTTCCTTCTCCGTCTTTGATTACTTCGCAGATTGCTAATGTAGGTTCTGTAAAGAATCAGGGTATTGAAATTGATTTGGGATTCGATGTGTTGCGTACAAAGGATTTCTCATGGGATATAAATCTGAACTTCAGTCGTAATAAGAATGAGTTGATAAGTCTGTAGAATGATAAGTGGACCGGTGAAAATATGAAGGTGGCTCCTTGTCAGGGGCAGGGTCTTTCCGGTTCCTATGCCCAGTTGGTTATGCCGGGACAACCTTTGGGAACCTTTTATGGAAAGAAGTTTATTGGCATCAAGGATGGAAAAGAACAATTTGCCAATGATGGTGAGTCTGAAATCATCGGTTGTGCACAGCCCGTCTTTGCATACGGCATCTCTACCACTTTGCGCTATAAAAACTGGAGTTTGAGCATGAATCTGCGCGGTAGTGTAGGCAATGATGTATATAACTGTACGGCGAATAATCTTGCTTATCTGAATAACCTGCCGGGTAGAAATGTGTTGAAAGAAGCTGTGACCGCTGGTGTGAACCGTGAAGAAGCCAAGGTGTTCTCTTCCAGATTTATAGAAGATGGTTCGTTCCTGCGTATGGATAATCTTTCTTTGGGTTATGATTTCAGTTTCAAACCGTTGCGTATTACCCATGCACGTGTATTTGTCTCCGGTCAGAATCTGTTCACCATCACCGGATATTCCGGTCTGGACCCTGAAGTAAACTCCGAAGTTTCAAGAACTGGCGTAGCTCCGATGGGTGTCGACTATCTGAGTTATCCAAAAGCACGTACTTTCACAATGGGTATCAACGTTTCATTTTAACCTTAATTTATTATCAGAAGATGAAAACAAAAAGAATATTTAAAAGCATAGTTGCTTGTGGCGTCGGAATCAGTATGTTGTCCGGTTGCCTTAATTTGGATGAAGAGTTATATGGCAGACCTTCTCCTGAGACCTATTATCAGACAGAAGAAGAGGCTCTCTTCTGTAGTCGGTGTATATCAATATTTGGCATATATGTCCAGAGCTGGCGGTGATGGCTGGCGAATAGGAGAGTTTGGTACAGATGAGTTTTTCTGTCCGGGGCGTGCCAGTGGTGGTTGGTATGACGAAAGCAATATGCAGATAATGGCGCATAAGATAACACCGGATAATGCCCGTCTTGAAACCTGCTGGGGAACCTATTTGTTTCCGGGAATCGGCGCTGCCAATGCTGTGATAGCCAGCATGGAAGCCTCTCCCATGAAAGATGACTTGAAAGCCCTGATTGCAGAGACACGGGCTCTTCGTGCCTACGGATATTATTACGCGATGGATTATTTCGGAAATGTTCCTCTTTTCACAGAAGCTAAAGTGGATGCGAATGATTTGCCGAAAACTGCATCCAGAAAGGAAGTTTATGAATTCGTGGTAAAAGAGTTTACAGAGGCGGCTGCGGAGTTGCCTTCCATTAAAGAAGTGAATCGTGCTGCTTATTATCCTCGTTTGACAAAAGAGGCGGTATATACAGCGTTGGCTTCCGTCTACCTGAATGCTGAGGTGTATGCCGGCGAGGCTCATTGGGCTGATGTGGTGACGATGTGTGATCATGTTATCGGAACAAATGCCTATTCACTGGAAAATAAAGTGGGAGACTGTTTCCTTGCCACCAACGAAGCAAACTCGACGGAAGTCATTTCTTCCTTTGCAGTAGACCCGTCGAAAGGTGTGGATGGAAATGAGTTTATACTTTATACTCAGCATGCTCTCGACCAGAAAAAGTATAATTTATCTTTTGCTCCGGCCAATGGATATTGCTTCACTGATGATGCCTTGAAGAGATATGAAGAAGGTGATGAACGTCTGGAACTTCTGGAATATGGTCCTCAGTATTATCAGGATGGAGTGACTCCGCTATGTGATGATAAAGGTACTCAACTCGTACTGACAACTATCAAGGATATGGTTGCCGCACAGGATAATGAAGGCTACAGGGTATTGAAGTATTCACCGATAGGTGTGGCATGGTCCGGCAGTAAAGCGGATAATGATTATATTTTGGAACGCTATTCCAATGTTCTTCTTATGAAGGCTGAAGCTTTGTTCAGGCAAGGAATACAGTTGGACGAAGCACTCGAATTGGTCAATCAGGTACGTCGGCGTAGCGGAGTGGCCGATTGGGATGAACTGACCCTGAAAAAGATAGAAGAAGAACGCGCCCGTGAATTCATTTGGGAGAATCAACGTCGCCGTGATATGATTCGTTTTGGATCTTACTTAACAGATACCTGGTTTTATAAAAACGGTGTAACAGAAGAGTGGAGAGGAATTTATCCAATACCTGCCATTCAGTTGAATAATAATCCTAATTTGAAACAAAATCCGAATTATTAATATATGTTTTTAGTATGATAAAAACTATCATTCTTTGCGTGTTAGGGCTGGTCACTTCGGTGGCTGCCCTTTCTCAGCATTTATCCGGCTACGAGCTGGAGAGAGAAATGCCGTTTTTTTGGACCAGCTAAAGCAAGAGTTGACGTACCCTATGGCTTGGGGAAACAGTCCGGTCAAGAACTTTAAGAAATGGCGTAAGAAGGCGCGTAATGCAGTGCTGGATGCCATGTTGGCCCCGCCTCCTTATACTACTGATTATAAATTGGAGGTAGTTGCGGAAGAACAACGGAATGGGTATAAAGCAAGGAAACTGCGTTTCAACCTGACGGGCTATTCGCGTGTGAATGCCTATATGCTGGTTCCTGACGGCGAAGGACCATTTCCGGCAGTTGTACTTCTTCATGACCACGGAGGTCATTATACAATTGGTAAAGAGAAAATGATCCGTCCCTTCGGTGTGTCTTCTGAGGTGTTAGCTGATGCTGATGCATGGGCTAAACAATGCTATGGTGGGCAATATGTAGGCGATTATCTGGCGATTCATGGTTATGTGGTTATCTCTATTGATGCCATATTCTGGGGCGAACGCGGGCGTAAAGAAGGGATTGACGGTGACAGTCATATGGCTGTAGCGGGTAACTTTATGATGTTGGGACGTAGTTGGAGTGCTTTTATGAACTATGAAGACATGTATACCACTGATTTCCTGGCGACATTGCCGGAAGTTGACCCTGAACGCATCGGTTGTATGGGCTTCTCCATGGGAGCTTACCGTGCCTGGATGCTTTCGGCGCTGACAGATAAAGTAAAAGCAGGTGCAGCAGTTTGCTGGATGGTGACTACGGATTGCCAGTTCTCGTGGGAGTATGGACGCGAAAGAGGAGGCTTTGCCAATATGTTGCCGGGTATCAGACGTTATCTGGATTATCCGCATATCGCTTCCATAGCTTGTCCCAAGCCCATGTTTTTCCTGAATGGCGAGCATGATAAATTGTTTCCTCCGGTGGGTGTCAATGCGGCTTTTGCCGAAATGAGGAAGGTATGGGAAAGCCGTTCGGCAGGTGATAAACTTGTTACTGAGTTATGGGATATGCCGCATGACTGCGGGATAAAGGTGCAGGAAGCTGTTTTGTCATTCTTGAATAAAAGTCTGTAGATCAAAGGCTGGTAGCAAAGGTGTCTTGCCGCAGCCTTGGCAACATTTAGCCCCTTCTTTGGCAAGGTTTTGCCAGAGAAGGAGCAAAATGCATTCGATATCTTTCCGTTAATCCATGTTCGGCTTCCGGCTTTCTTTTGTACTCAGTTGGGGTAATGCCATATTGTTGCTTAAAGCATTTACTGAAATAGTGAGAATCATTAAGCCCCACCATGTAAGCTATCTGAGCCATGCTGTATTCATCAGTTTCTATCAGTTGGGCGGCACGTTTCATACGTATTTCTTTTTAGGAACTCAACGGGCGATAATCCGGTCAGTGTTTTCAGCTTTTTAAAGAATACGGAGCGGCTCATATTTACTTCATTAGCAATATCCTCAACCATGAGGTTGCCGTTATCTAGATGCTTTTCTATGGTTTTCATTACTTTATCCATAAATTTCCGGTCGTTTGGGGAGAGGGCAGGAGATGCTTCCTTTCCTTCGCTCGGCTGTTGCTCGATGGATGTGGGTAGCAGGCTGGCACAGAACAATGCCTGCAACTTCTTGCGCTGGTCAATCAGATTGAAAATCCGTGCTTTCAGGTAAGCTGCGCTGAATGGTTTTGTAATATAATCATCCGCCCCTGATTCCAGACCCTCTATTCTGCTCTCAATGGTCGACTTGGCTGTAAGCATTACGATAGGAATATGGCTGGTGCTCATGTCTTCGCGAAGCTCACGCACCATCTCAATGCCGTCTTTCTCGGGCATCATCACGTCGCTGATAATAATATCCGGAAGGTATTTCTTACTCTTTTCCAATCCGATAATTCCATTTTCGGCTTCTATCACATTGAAATGCTGGATGAAGATGGTCTTGATGAAGAAGCGCAGTTCTTGATTATCTTCTACAATTAGGATGGTCTCCTTTTCATTATTTAGTTTCTCTCCTTCGCTTTCGGCAAGGGAGGTTAGTGAGGCATTCATGTATCCCGGAGCAACATCAGTTATGGTGTAATCAGTCAGGATGAACTCAACAGTTTCGTCGAAATGCTCCTTGCCTTTGGGGAGTTTTACCGTAAAGCAACTTCCTTCACCGGGCTTACTATGGATATTTATCGTTCCATGATGCATATCAATCAGCTCTTTTACGAGCGAAAGACCGATGCCGGTGCTGGCCTGATTGAACAGGTTCTTGTCCACTAGGTTTTCAAAACGGATGAATAGGGATTTCTGCTTGCTTTCGGCAATGCCAATGCCTTGGTCTTCTACCGCAATCATTACTTCATCTTCTTCATCTTGCACGATAACTCTAATTTGCTTGCCCTGAGGCGTATATTTGAATGCATTTGATAGCAGATTAAATAATATCTTCTCCAGTTTATCCGGGTCCGCCCATATTTTGAGTTGGGAGACTTGCGTAGTCATTCCAAAGTCTATTTGATGTTCGTCTGCCAGTCTGTTGAAGCTTTCCATAATCTGGCGGGTGAAGGGGATAAGATCTATCTGTTGCACTCTCATTTTCATCTTCTTGTTCTGGATTTTGCGGAAGTCCAGTATCTGATTGACAAGGCGAAGCATGCGGTTCGTGTTACGTTCCACTAACATCAATTGTTCCCTTTCTTCATTATCTAGCTTACCATGTTGCAATACGTGCTCTATGGGACCGGCAATCAGGGTCAACGGGGTACGCAGTTCATGAGAGATGTTCGTAAAGAAACGTAGCTTGATATCTGAAATCTCTTGCTCGACAGAGACTTTATGCTTAAGCCTGAAAATGGTAAAGAGAATATAGGCGGCTGTGAAAATGACTAACAGGATGAAGAGTACATAGAGAAGATACGCCCAAGGGGTTTCCCAGAAAGAGGGGAGCACAGTGATATGCAATGTGCGTGTATTTTTCTACCCATACGCCGTCACTGTTGGTGGAGCGAACTTTCAGGGTATAATGTCCTTTGGGAAGATTGGTGTAAGTGGCGGTGCGCTGGTTCCCTATATCATTCCAGTTTTTTTCGAACCCTTCCAGTTGGTAGGAGTAAGAAATGTTATCAGGGTATTTCATGTCCAACGCTGCAAACTGAATACTGAATCCATTCTTGTCATGTGGCAATGTCAGGAGTTGGGTATCATCAATGTGGGTGATTAGTATGCCGCCTTCTTCGGGTGTTACCGTCTTTTCCGCTTGCTGCAGGCGGGTAAAAATGATTGGCGGAGTATAAGTGCTGGTGTGGATTGAATCTGGAAAGAAATAAAGGATACCTTTCACAGTGTTGAACATCAGATAGTCGGAATGTGTGCGTAGCGCAGCTCCTTCGCTGAAATTAATCCGTCTCGGAAAAACTCTGGGAAGGGTAGTTTGTGATCTTCTCCGTATCCGGTATAAACTTGCAAAGCTCTTCTTCGGTGGCGCACCACAAATTGCCGTCTGCATCTTCTTCGATGGATAATAACACGTCTGAGGGAAGCCCATTCTTCATGGTATAGGCTTTAAATGTGGCCTGCTCTTTGTTGAGTGATAGTAATCTGTTCAGCCCACCTCCAAAAGTAGCCACATACATTTCTCCTTTTTGAGTGAAAAAATTGTGCACATCATTATTGCTGAGGCTTTGCGGGTTACCCGGTATGCGGCTATAGCGATGGAAAGTGATCTTCTCCGGTTCGCTGAAATCTCCTTCGCACATCAGCAATCCTGTGGCACTACCTATCCAGATATTGCCTTGGGTATCAGAAGTTATGAAGCGCGTGCGGTTACACTGGGTAATGGGGTAGTTTTTAACCGGTTCCGGTAGTTAATGAACCGGGCGGATTCTTCATTCACTCCCTTTTTCCAAATAGTTTACTCCGCCCTCAAATGTTGCAATCCAAATTCGTTGCTGTTTATCTTCATACAAACTATAGATTTCATTACCACTCAGACTGTATATGTTGTCAGTATCGGCTGTGTATTGCTTCAGGCGATAGGTCAATGGTTTGTTTTGGGGAGTGGCTGCAAATAGCCCGTTGCCTTTGGTACCAATCCAGATAGTTCCTTCATGGTCCTGCGTGATGGCATAGGCAATGCCCAACTCATCTGTGGCGTGGGGAGAAATGGTTCCTTGTGCTGTAAGATTACCTATGTAGCGTTGTTCTTTGTCGTAAACCCGCACTATCTTATCTTTGTTTCCGGTCCATAGATATCCGTCACGGTCTTGATAGATAGCACGAATGTTGCTGCCGGGAAATTCCGGATCATCCGGAGCGGCTGTTAAAAGATGGAAGTGGTTGGTATTGAAAGATACTTTCTCCAGCCCGTTTCCATATGACCCCAACCATAGATTACCTTGTTTATCAGTGAAAATAGCGGTGACTTTATTGTCGGAGCTCCATCCGGATTGTAAAGCTGGGTTATAAAAGGGCTTTATCCGATTGTTTTTACGGTCATACCAGGCAAATCCACCGCCGGAGGGGTGCAGCCATAAAGCTCCGTTTATATCTTCATAGATATACATCTCGGGGCGGGAATCAACTATATCTTTCCCATATTTATCTTTTAGAATGAAGAAATCGAATTGTTCGTTTTCCGGGTTGAAATGTGTTACTCCTTTAGTTTGCAGGCGTATCCAGATTTCTCCGTTGGAGTCTACATATGCTTCCTTTATCTGATTATCCCTTAATGAAGAGCAGGTGGAGGTGTTGTAATGGCGAAAACTTTTGTTCTTGAGGTCGTGAATGAAGAAGCCGTCGGATGCTGTACCGATAAATAGTTTATCGTGCTTTAGTTGCCGGACAGACTTTATAGAGGAGTGGGTGGTGAATTCTTGTCGTGAAAACTGACCGTTATCGGGGTGGTATTCGTACATCCAACCTCGTTTGGAGGTAAAGTAAATGGCATGCTCATTCTCTAATGCATCGTAAAAGGGTTGCTTATCCTTGGCTGAGGGAGAGACGAAGTAGGAGGATAGTTGCTCTTCCTCCTTATCCTTGCTCAACCTGTATAACCCGTTTTCTGTAAGTATCCACTGGTTTTGTTGCTTATCTTGAAAGATAGAGTTAATTCGTTCTGAAGATGAGATTTGATGAGACTTGAAGAAATTGGTAGCTTTCATTTCCCGGGTGTCGGGCTGAATGGTTATGCGGATTAATTCATTGAGTGCAGTAACTACCCATACATCTCCACATGAAAGCACATATATGTCCTGAGACAGATAGTTTTCATAAGGAATTGCCTGAAATTGTTCGGTTCTTGGATTAAACCGATAAACCTGGTGGTCATAGCTTCGCACCCAGATATAGCCGTATTTGTCCTCTTTTATGTTGTCCAGGCGGTTGTTGCTTAGTCCGATACTATCTCCCGGTTGTGCTTTATAGTTCTTGAATGTATATCCGTCAAATTTATAAAGTCCATCCCATGTGGCGAACCACATAATTCCTTTATGGTCTTGCATAATTCCCTGTATGGTTTTCTGTGCAAGTCCATCCTTAGAAGTATATTGTGTAAAGGTGTGTGGCAATTGCGCTAGACATACAGTGATGCTGAGTATACAAAAAGTGAATAGTATTCCGATTCGTTTCATGATTGGATTCCAAACGAGATTTATTTCAACCATTTATTAAAGAACTCCAAAGTTTCCCGTTGCATCTCTTTATTGAAAAAGTGCTTCTCTTCCCATATTTTAGTAACCAGACGGTCGGAGACTTCCTGGCTCTGCCAAACAGACTGCATGATATTATAGGCATCTTTTACTCCTTCTACAGGGAATAGTTTGTCTTGGGTACCATTGAAGAATAAGGTTGGTTTGGGACATGCAATGCTTGCCACGTGCGGGTAATCGAGGTAGCGGCGTAGGCCGGGTATCAGCATTGAAAAGGCGGAACCGCCCTTATTCTGATTATTAGTCAGCGTCATCAGATGCTCTGTGGTATTCATCCAGCAGATGGAAGCGGATGCTTTTACACAATCAGTCAGCGCAGCCAGCATCCAGGAACGGTAGGCACCCATAGAGAATCCCAAACAACCGACCCTGTTTTTATCTACCATTGGCAGTGAAGCCAGAAACTCGGCACTACGCACATCATCCATGTTGATAAAAGCCCCCCAGGATGCCCCCATTTGCATGAAATTGGAAGCCAGTGCCTGCTGTCCGTCATAACTTACTCCTTCCTTTCGTCCGCGTTCTCCCCAAAACAGGGCGTCGATAGACAGTACTCCGTAACCGTTTTGTGCAAAGTAATCTCCGGTATATTGTCCGTCGTAACAACGGACCACCCAATCTTCGGCATCAGCCGATATTTCCGGTGAGACCCCGAAAGGACGTACCATTTTCTCTTTGCCGATGGAAAAGTGTGCTCCATGATCGTGCAGCATTATCACAGCCGGAAAAGGCCCTTTTCCGTCAGGAACCAATAAATAAGCCGGTATGCGGGACCATTCCGAAACATTAAACCATATCTTGCGGGCTTCATATCCCGCCCGCTGCTCTGTTCCAACGACAGACATATCGTATTTCGCGGGAGCAGGTGGCAGATTCTGCATGCACTCCATCACTACATTTCGTGTTTCGATTCTCCATTTCCCGAAGTCTTTTGTGGTAGACTTTCCCCATGCTGCGGGATAGGTAAGTTGCTGTTTCAGTTGCTCGTAGAAAACGGGCATGTTTTTTGTCACTTCATAACTTACCGTATCAACTTGTTGAGCCTTTATACCCAGACTTACGGTAAGGAAAACAGCATAAAGTATAACGCTTGGTTTCATAGTGGTATTTAAAATAATGACAAATATACGATATTTTCGGCGAAATGCGTATCTTTACCCCACAGAACGAATATGTTATGAGAAAACTTCTATATCTGGTCATAGGCTTATTGTTTGTATTTGCGTTACCGTCCGGAGCACAGCCGGAGTGTGTCTTTACCCATTATTCGTCCGAAGAGGGACTTTCGCAGAATACTGTCATGAATATTCTGCAAGACAGAAAGGGAAATATGTGGTTTGCCACTTGGGATGGCATCAATAAATTCGATGGGTATGATTTCAGGACTTATAAGGCAAAGTTTGATAACCGCATTAACCTGACAAACAACCGGGTGGACTATATGTATGAAGACCGGTACGGCTTTCTGTGGCTGCTCACTTACGACAATCAGGCTTGGCGTTTTAATCCCCGTACCGAAGTATTTGAACATGTTCCTGCCATGAAAGAAGAAGGAAGCCGGTTTGTGGTAACTTCAATCAAGGTATTGCCTTGCGGTTCGGTCTGGTTGCTTTCGGAGGAAGAAGGGGCTATCTGCCTCAAGACCGATCCGGAGAGTTTTCGCCTTTCGCCAGAGATGTATTCAGCTGATAACGGTTTGTTCCCGGCCGCACGCGTATATGATGTTTATGAGGATGCTTCCGGAAATGAGTGGATGCTGACTGACAACGGGCTGGGGATGCTTGCTGCCGGAAGTGGTGCCCTTACGTCCTTTTTCGTAGAGAAAACATTGAAGAAAGAGAAAGGCGGCCAAATTTTTTATACAGCCCAGGAATGTGGAAATGAAATCTTTTTCGGGTCGGATAGCGGACGCGTATGGCGTTATCAGAAGAAAAACGGCCGGTTTCTGTTATTGCAGTTGCCTTGTGCCTCACATATCGTGGCTGTAGGAAAGATTGACGAACATAATCTGATAATGGTTACAGAGACAGACGGCTTTTTTACTTACAATGCGTCCGCTAAGACAACTGTTCATTATCCGGCTTCCCGTCTGCCGGGTGCTCCTGTTCACTCCATTTATATAGACAGAAACTCGGAAGTATGGTTCGGGCAGGATATTGCGGGAACCGTTGCACATTTTAATGCGAGGACAAAAGTGCTGAAAACGGAAGTAATCCCGGTAGAGCCTACATCTACCGACCGTTCCCGTCCGGCTTTTCACGTGCACGAAGATATTTTCGGTTCTGTTTGGGTGCATCCCTATGGCGGAGGTTTTTCGCGTTTCGATAAGGCTGCTAATTGCCTGCGTCCCTTCTATAACGGCTTTTCGGATACCGACTGGCGTTTTTCCAATAAAATCCATTCTGCTTTTTCCGACAGGCAAGGCAATCTGTGGATGTGCACCCATTCCAAGGGACTGGAGAAAATCACTTTCCGCTCTTCCTTTTTCAGTATGATGACGCCGGAACCTCATCGGTATGAATCATTGAGCAATGAGGTGCGTGCTCTTTGCGAAGACACGGAGCATAATCTTTGGGTGGGACTGAAAGACGGCAAAATAAGGATTTACGATAAGAATCGCACGGAACTGGGATACTTCACGGAGACAGGTACGATATCACATGCGGGGGATACCGTTAAAGGGAAATACTTATTGCATATTTCAAGACAGTAAGCACAACATTTGGATTGCCACCAAGGGTGAGGGATTGGTAAAAGCCCGGCCTCAGGGTGGAGGACATTATAAACTGACCCGCTATTGCCATAGTAGGGATGATATCTACAGCCTGAGTGACAACAATGTATATTGTGTCTATGAGGACGTGAAAGGACGTATCTGGGTTGCCACTTTTGGAGGAGGAATCAACTACCTCACCCATAACCGTGGCGGACGGGAGATATTTGTTAACCACCGTAACAACCTGAAAGGTTTCCCTATAGATAATTGCCATAAAGTACGCTTCGTTACAGGTGACCATCGCGGAAATATATGGATTGCCACTACAGTCGGCGCATTAATGGTAAACAGTGATTTTAAGAAGCCCGAAGATGCAGTGTTTCATCACTATGTACGTGTGCAGAACGATGTAAACAGCTTGAGTAATAACGATGTGCACTATATTCTGTCTACCCGGAAGAACGAACTTTATCTGGTTACTTTCGGCGGCGGGTTGAATAAGTTGCAGACTATAGATGCTGCCGGCGACGCAATATTCAAGTCGTATGGCGTGGCCGAGGGATTGCCTTCGGATATATTGCTCTCCATACGTGAGGATAATAAGGGCAATCTTTGGATGAGTACGGAGAACGGCATCAGCAAATTTATTCCTGAAGAAGAACGTTTTGAAAACTATGCAGACGGTCATGTCTCGCCTCATGTCCGCTTCAGCGAAGCGGCATCGGCCTATACTTCGTGGGGAGACTTGCTGTTTGGTACGAGCAACGGCGTCTTACTGTTCAATCCCGATTCTATCAGGAAGAGCACATATGTACCGCCGTTAGTGTTTTCCAAATTGCTTATAGCCAATGAAGACGTTGTGCCGGATGAAAAAATATATTGAAAGAGAGTTTGGATGATACCCGTGAATTGAAACTCTCGCACGAGGAAAACATTTTCACGATTCGTTTTGCCGCACTTGACTATACGGAACCTGCCGGAATACAGTATGCCTATATTCTGGAGGGATTTGAGAAATCTTGGAACTATGTCGGCAAGCAGCGTACCGCCACCTATACCAACCTGCCCAAAGGGCATTATGTGTTTAAGGTACGTGCCACCAATGCTGATGGAGTATGGACGGATAACATGCGCTTGCTTGATATTGAAGTGCTTCCTTCCTTTTGGGAGACTCCTTTTGCCTATTTCCTGTATGTCCTGTTTGTTCTGTTGATTATAATAACGGCTGTTTATATCTTATTTACGATTTATCGTCTGAAGCACGAAGTTGTTGTGGAACAGCATATGACAGATATGAAATTGCGTTTCTTTACGGATATTTCCCATGAACTGCGTACTCCTTTAACCCTGATTTCAGGTCCGGTAGAGTACGTGCTGGAGCATACGCAACTACCGGCGGATGCCCGTGAACAGCTACAGGTTGTGGAGCGCAACACAAATCGTATGTTGCGTCTCATCAATCAGATACTCGACTTCCGTAAGATTCAGAACAAAAAAATGAAGATGCAGGTGCAGCGTGTCAATGTAGTGGCCTTTACCCGCAAGATAATGGAGAATTTCGATTCGGTGGCCGAGGAGCATCATATTGACTTCTTGTTCGAAACGGAAAAGCCCGAACTTTATCTGTGGGTGGATGTCGATAAGTATGAAAAGATTATTTTCAACTTGCTTTCCAATGCTTTCAAGTATATTCCGAATGGAAAAATGATAAAGGTTTTTATCCATGAGGACGAGGAATCCGTTTCTATTGGCGTGCAGGACCAGGGTATCGGTATTGCCGAGAACAAGAAGAAATCAATTTTTGTCCGTTTTGAGAATCTGGTAGACCGTAATTTGTTCAATCCAAGTACCGGCATCGGCTTGTCGTTGGTAAAAGAACTGGTGGAGATGCACAAAGCTTTGATTACGGTAGATAGCAAGTTGGGAGAGGGCAGTTGCTTCAAGATAGACTTTATGAAAGGCAAGGAGCAGTATGACGAATCGGTGGAATTTATGCAGGACGATATAACAGTTGGTCTGGAGGCTTATCACCGGCAAACGGCGGATACGGAAGACGTGCAGCCCTCACAACCGGAAACGGGTTCCCAGGAAAAAGGCGGTGGAGATGCATCCAAAGATTTGATGCTGCTGGTAGAAGATAATTCCGAACTGCGTATTTTCCTGCGCAGTATCTTCGCTTCCGAGTATCGCATTGTAGAGGCTGCCAATGGTATGGAGGGGCTGAATAAGGCGTTGAAGTTTCTGCCGGATATTGTTATCAGCGATGTGATGATGCCGGAAAAAAGACGGTATCGCTATGACCCGTGAATTGCGTGCTGATATGACTACCAGCCATATTCCCATTGTGTTGCTTACGGCGAAGTCGTCCATCGAAAGTAAGTTGGAAGGATTGGAGTACGGTGCTGATGATTATATAACCAAGCCTTTCAGCGCTACCTATTTAAAAGCACGTGTAAAGAACCTGCTTGCCCAGCGGCAGAAACTGCAAACGTTGTACCGCCATAACTTGATGCAGGCGGGAGCGGTTCCAGCCGTTGCCGATGAACAGAGTACCGGTAATGTCCAGGATAATCCTCAAACGGATAAATCTGCGGCAATGTCTCCCAACGACCGTAAGTTTATGGATAAACTTATAGAACTGATGGAGAAGAACATGGATAACGGTGACTTGGTGGTAGATGATTTTGTGCAGGAACTTGCCGTGAGCCGTTCCGTATTCTTCAAGAAGTTGAAAACCTTGACCGGCTTGGCGCCTATCGAGTTCATCAAGGAAATGCGTATCAATCGTGCAGTTCAGTTGATAGCCACCGGTGAGTATTCCATGACGCAAATATCCTATATGGTGGGTATCAATGACCCTCGTTATTTCAGTAAGTGTTTCAAGCAGAAAAAGGGAATGACACCCACGGAGTATCGGGATAAAGTGCTGAAATAAACCATTATTTCGTGTTCTGAATGAACATAAACTATTGGAGTCTTGTTGTATTTGAATTACTTGAAAACTAAACAAAGTCTATGATTATATATTTGATATGCTTGCTGGTTATTGGCTTGATAATAGCCTGGAATATAAAAAAGGCTCCTTCGGATAAGGATTTGTGGGGAGAGGATGAGTAAGCTGTAAAAAGAGAAAGATGAATTCCGAAGTATCAGAATTTCGGAATTCATCTTTCTCTTAGTGAATATTATTCAGAAAACGGAAGCAATAATCAATATCCGGGATTTTGGTCTTCCATACTCAACTGGCCGTTGGCATCGATAGCTGCTTGTGGGATAGGCCATAATAATTTTTCTCCTATGGTAGCAGCGGCTGTACCTATCATATGCGGATTGTATTTGTTGTTGTATTCAACCAATTTACCGGTACGACGAAGGTCCATACGACGATAACCGTTTCCAAACATTTCGCAGGCCGACTCTTTCAATATGATGTCCAAATCAATATTATTTTCAGCTGTTAAACCGGCGCGTTCACGTACAACATTCAAACGCTCCAAGGCTTTGGGATCATTCAATTTGTAGTAAGCTTCGGCTGCTACGAAAAACATTTCCGGCAGTGTGATTACGTGGAGGTCGCGGAAACTCTTTCCGGCATTATAGTCAGCGGTTTGGCTATCGTCAAATTTACGGCAAGGCTGTACAGACCAACTGAGTTTTTGCGTGGAGGCATCGTCAAAATCATATTTGGCAATAACCCCGTCCGGATATTCTGCCAGGTCTTTTACGTAAGTGGACATTGGCTCCATTTTGGCTGTCTTATCATTTTGTGGAATGATAAATGTGTTTTTCCGGTTTTCCGGGTCTTCGGCACGCCACTCAGCAACGGAAGCAGCGTCACTTTCCCAATAAGCCGGATAATACACTCCTACCATTTTGCCGTCAGCTTTACCGCCATTTTTGTAGAAAGAGAAACAGTCGCCGATAGGCTTGCCTTTTTCATCTTTAAATCCGTTCTTGATATCCCATTCTTTCTTAACCAGTAGGGTCTTCATGAAAGTTGCATCGTAGCGTTTGTCTCCTTTTTCAAAATTTCTCAATGCATGCATGTAAGGTATGAAAGATGAACTACCATTTTTCATGCGCTTCTTCACTACCCCCGTAATAGTTGGAAAAGAAACTCTGCCAACGATTACCGTCATTTTTGTCATGCTGGTTTTCTGCATCGTATTCCACATCGAAGATGAACTCTTCATTGTCATCTCCGGAACGGTCGGCAGCCCATAATTTGGCAAATTCGGTTGTCAGTTTGCGTCCGGCTATAACTTCGTCGGCATAGGCTGCCGCTTTGGTAAAGTAATCATCTTTCTTTAAGTCCCATGCAGCAGACAAGTAAGTTTTTGCCAGCAATGCCTTAACGGCTTCTATGCTGGCTTCCCCTCCTCCTTTTGTTGCAGAAGAAGCAACCAATTTGTTATTGTCGATAATGTTGGTCAGTTCTGTGATGATATGCGTATATACTGCTTCTGCCGTAGCACGGGGCTGTTCTTTGATTTCACCGGCCTGTTTGGCATATTCGGTTACTAAAGGAACGCCACCAAAGTTATTGACCAGCAAGTAATAATACAAACACTCGATGAAACGACCTTCATCAATGTTTTTTTGTTTTATATCTTCACTCACCGTTGATTGTGCAGCATAGTACTGAATGGCAAGACATGAACGTATTCCATCGTAGCAATCTGTGTAGAAGTTTTTTACAGTCCCATTTTCAGGAGTAAAATTAGACCAACGGTGAAGAGCTGCACTGATATCATTGCGTCCATCCTGATACAAGTCTGTTCCGGAGTTGAAATAAGCGGTTACATCACTGCTGTTAAAGATATTTTTCAGTTGGGCGTATGCATCGTATGTCAGAGCTTGTAAACCGGCAGAAGTGGTAAAATATTCCACATCATTTACCGCGCTTTTATTGTCAGGCGTGAGGAAATCGTCACAGCCGGTCAATGTGATAGAGCCAGCCATGCACATTGTGTATAATAGTTTTTTATATAGTTTCATATTACTTATATGTTTTACTGGTTAGAATTTGATATTTGCACCAATCTGGTAGGTTATGGAAGCCGGTCCGCCGTCAGTCAGGTTTGCGCTTGCCCATTCCGGATCGAAACCATCGTAGCCGGTGAAGCAGAACGGATTAAGTACGTTTACGTAAAGGCGTAAATGTTTAACGGCTATTTTGCTCATCCACTTCTTCGGGAAAGTATAACCTAAAGTGATGTTTTAACCTTTACAAAAGACGTTTTTTGGTATCTTACTCCCGAGCTGCTTTTACTGAAGTAACCGCCACCTGTTTTTTCATAATTGTTAGGATAGGGGTAAGCACCCATGTGCGGTGTTTCCAAGTAAGTGATGTCTCCTGTTGCCTTGTCCAAAACCGGAGTTCCTGCCGGGATATAGTAATCGAAACTCATCTTTTGACGGCCACGGTCGCTGATATCCATGTATTGTTCGTGGAAATAACTGCGTGACCATTGTCCTTGTTTGGTGTAAAGCATAAACGAGAAGTCGAAGCCTTTATAGGTCATTGTGGAGCTCAGGCTACCGGTCCATTTAGGGTCGGTGCATCCATAAATCTGCTTGTCCTCATCATTGATTTTTCCATCATCGTTCCAGTCGTTTACAGCCATCTGACCTTCGTACCATTTCAGTTTATTGGGACTCTTGGGACCATATTTGTCGTACACTTCCTGTAATGTATAGTGTTTGTCTCCATTGATAGTGTGCATCGTGACCCCGTCTGCCGTAATTACACCTGCATAGGTGTAGTCGCGCAGTACATTCAGGCGTTCGCCTATGAACCAGTTGTTGCTGACATCGTCTCCGCTCGGCAGTTCTTTGATTTTACTCCAGTTGCGTGCGAATGCTACATTGACATCCCATGTAAAGTTCTGGTTGCGTATAACTCCGAAGTTGACGCCCAACTCAATACCGGCGTTCTGAACAGAGCCGATGTTGGTTGTCAGGCTGCTTTCTCCGGTTTCCAAAGGCACTGTCGATTTCATGATTTGTCCGTCGGCAAGGCGGCGATAAGCATCTGCCGTTATATTGATCCGGTTCTGCAATACGGCAAAGTCCACACCGAAGTTGAATTCCTTGATTTTCTCCCACATCAGGGCTTGGTCAATGATTCCGTTACCGTAATAACCTTGGAATTCATTACCGCCGATTACAGCATAAGACGGTCCCGATGTGTAATAGCTTGTAGCATAATCTCCTACATTATTGTTACCGGTAATACCATAGGACAGGCGAAGTTTCAGATTATCCAACCATTCCACATCTTTTAGGAAATCTTCTTCGGACATTCTCCATGCCAGGGCGGCAGAGGGGAACCATCCCCAGCGGTTGCCTTTTGCGAAGCGTGAAGAGGCATCGGCACGTACGGTAACTGTGGCCATGTAACGTTCTTTGTAGGCGTAGTTCAGTCGGGCAGCTACGGAAACCATGGACGATTCGGTATACGAGGACTTGGTAGCCTGGTTTTTGGCACCTTTTTCCATGGCATGGTAAGACAATCTGTCATCAGATATATTGGTAACGGATTGGGTATAAGTTTCTTTGTCTGTTCTATACATGGAGAACAATCCCATAGCTCCCAAGCGGTGATTGCCCCAGGTCTTGGTGAAATCAATCTGGTTATCCCATGTCCAGTCCATCCGGTCTGTGTTGACAACCGATGCATAGTTTTGCTTTTTATTCTGGTAATATGCCGTTCCGTCAGGATATTTGTCCGAAACGCCGGTACCCATGAAGATGCCTTGACGTCCATGGTAGAAGTTGGGAGAGAAAGTCGTTGTGAATTTCAGTCCTTTCATAAGATTGAAGCGGAGATAAGCATTACCGAACACATGGAATTTGCGGGTCTGATTTTCGTAAGCATCGATATCCAAATCAACCAATGGAGACGGAGTAGATGTTAAAGACATATTGCCCACTTTTTGCTGGTTTGGCCAACAGGTTTCCGTCTTCATCCCACGGAGAAATGACCGGAGCAAACCAGAAAGCATTGTTGTAAGGAGAATACGCATTGGAAGAATCGGTAATCCAGTCATCCTGCACATCGTATACCATATTGACCGACATACCTGCTTCCACTACTTTAGATAATTTGCTGTCGAAAGCAGCTTTGATGTTGAAGCGGTCATAGCTGTTTTTCTTGAAAACATTTTCTTCGCCTTGATAACCAGCGCCCAAGCGGTAGGATGTTTTCTCGCTTGCACCGCTTGCACTGATGAAGTGGTTTTGTTGTGAACCGGTCTGCAACACCTGGTCTGCCCAATCATAACTTTCATTATTCATCCACCGTGTATACAAAGGCGACTCTTTCCACTCAGTGCCATTCTGGAATACAGACTGCAAGTCTGCATCTTTGATTATATATTTGATATGTCCCGTTTCATCCGGACCGCTTGAAGTTGTATATTTGGCAAAGCGATAGTTCATCCATTCCGTAGACTCCATGAATTTGGGCATGCGGGCTACTTTTCGGATACCGTAATAACCATCGTATGTAATTTCTACCGGTTGGGCTTTGCTTTGTCCGGCTCCGGCTCCTTTAGTGGTAATCAAAATTACTCCTTCGGATGCACGCGAACCGTAGATGGCTGTGGAAGAAGCATCTTTCAGCACATCGATACGTTCGATATCTTCGGAGTTCAGAAAGTCGATAGAAGAGACTACCATACCATCCACTACGTAAAGAGGACCGTTTGAATTGTTAATGGAAGATTGACCGCGGATTTGCATGCTGAATTTACCATTGGCGCGGCTGTTGGTTGCCGTGATGTTGACTCCCGGAACAGATCCCTGCAGAGCATCTTCTACGCGGAGCGCACCACGGGCGGCCAATTTATCGGCAGAAACCGAAGCCAAGGAACCTGTCACATCGGTTTTCTTCATTGTTCCGTAACCTACCACCACCACTTCATCCAATGCCTGCGCATCTTCTTTCAGTGTTACCTTAATGTTCTTCTGGCTGCCCACTGTAACGGTTTGCGTGATATAACCGATAAATGATACCTGGATTTTTGCATTGGGCTGTACGCTGAGTTTGAAATTACCGTCAATATCGGTAATTACACCGTTGGTCGTACCTACTTCCAATACGTTTGCACCGATAATAGGTTCACCTGTACCGTCGATTACGGTACCTGAGATTTGGTGACCTTGTGCAAAGGCGATTAAGCATAGCATACTCAACGACAGAGTAGCCAATGCTCTTTTGCAAGTCTTTTTAGATTCATAAGTTTGTTTTTTATAGTTATTAAATATAGTAAGGCTGATAATCGTAATGAGGTATTCTCACCCGTTATCGAACACAAAAATACATGATACATCGTAAATATTATAGTATTTTTTGATATTCTTTGTGGAAAAATTAACTGTTATCCTCTGACTGTCCGTGTGACATATTCTCCTTTCTCCCCTTCACATCTCCCTATTCATCAGGCTTTGCGGGTGAACCCTTTGTTGGGAGGACCATAACGGACAAGCACCTCATTTTTTATGTCAGAGACACTACAGGATAGAAATTTCCATAGCGTCCGTGCTTTCGCAGAAAACCGGCAGGCACGAGCTGCTGCGAAAAACTGTTCGGGTTGCTTCCCCTCATGGCGGCAGGGTTTTGCTTTTTCAGTTCTTTGAAGATGTCGGCAGCGGAGAGATTACTTATTTTTTCTTTTGGGTCCTCGGATGTTGCAGGACGGAAACAACCGCGTAGTACTTCTTCTGCCGGATTGCGGTGCTGGAAGATGCGGTTGTGTTCTTGGAGCTCTTCCTCTTCTTCGGCCGAAAACCAATAGCGTGCTCCGTCCGAAAGTTCCTGTTTCAGTTGTGCATAGATTTGCTTGTGCTCAATGCAGGTACAATCAATTTTATCCTTTACCTCTACACAGAGAAAACGGCGGCTGCCGGTGTTGTCGGACAATAAGTCGAAACGGTTGCTCGTGCCGATGAAAGAAGCAATACGGGGTAGGGTACGGAAATTCTTTTGGTATGCCTTGCAAAGGTTTAAATCCGCCATTTGCATCAGGTTTTTGAGCAGTGGTATTTTTCCTGAAGAATATTTATCGAATTCATCGAGGTTTAGCAGTCCCATTTCCGACATTTTGCGGGTGGCATTGCTCCGTGAGGTAAGCTCCACTTCATCCGAATAGTAGCGGGACAGGCTGTCGGGCATCAGACTTTTGCAGAATGTGGATTTCAGGCAGCCCTGTCGGATGCTGACGAGTAGGGGAGCCACGCTGTTGGCATGCTTTCCGGTCTGTCCGGTCCATTGGGCAGTGAGACCGAGCATCCATGTATGGAAACCGTTTATCCAATATGATTCGGACGAGATGCGTTGGGCCAGTCGGGTTATCCGGTCGATGCCATCCCAAACGGGAAGCTGTTCAAAATAAAGCAGGAAAGGATGATACTCAGGTACATGTTTGGAGAAAAGAAAACGGCTGATATCTTTGTCCCAACATAGAATTCCCCGGGCATGGGCTTCGAGGCATAGGGTATTCAGTTCCCGTTTGCCGATGGTGACAAACGTTTTGTCTACGGCATTGGCGGGGCGGTATTCGGTTTCGTCTGTCAGCAGGTTGTAACGGAAGAGGTAACTGTTTTGCAAAAAGCGGTTTACCTGTTCTGTCAAGTTACATTTTTGCACGCGGGCAGGTTTGTCATGCTTCCGGTTTCTTAGTAGAAAGAGGATAAATTTCATAATGCTTTTTTTCATGGTATGCATTGTTTTTATTAATGGGTTCATGCCACTAAGTTACTATCGGCAGGAAGCCTTTTGCAAGTCTTTCTTATACTATTTTTATTGGTGGTACAGTATGTGGAAAGACCTTGTGTTATTGTATTTTCAATGTGAGATAATTCTTTTTCTCTCGTTGTAAAATAGGGTGTTGACTATAGTCAACCGTTCTGTTCATTACTGTCGGCTGTTCTGTTTACAACAGTCGGCTGCTTTGTTGACTGTTGTCGGTAACCGGTTTATCTTAAAGGAAAAATAGATTATCTCGTAGGAAAACACTATATTTACACAATATAAATAAATACTGCACAATGGCAATTCATTTTGAATGGTATGAGAATCCGGTTCCACCAAACCGGCCGGATGAGAAAAAACTCCATGCACGCATTACGTACAATGGAAAGGTAGGGACAGACTACGTGAGGCGTAAAATCCAGGAGCGTTGTTCGCTGACGGAAACGGATGTAACGGCTGTGCTTGATGCACTGTCGCATGTGTTGGGGCAGGAATTGGGCGACGGACGCCAAGTGCATCTGGACGGGATAGGCTATTTTCATCCTACGCTGAAATGTATAGAAGAGGTGACGGCAGAGACGAAACGCAAAAATACCAAAGTTCGTTTAAAAGGTATCAAGTTTCGTGCCGACCAGGCATTGAAGAACGAAGTAGGAGCTGTAAAGCTTAAAAATATCAAGCATGACGGGCACTCCAGAAAGTTATCGGACGTGGAAATAGACATGTGTCTCCGTGCTTATTTTGCCGACCATCAGCTGATGACCCGTGCAGACTTCCAACAGATTTGCGGATTTATGAGGTCGAAGGCTATGGAACATATCCGCAGATTGAAGTTGGAAGGAAAAATACGGAATATAGGACTGCCTACACAACCGATATACGTACCCGTGGAGGGATATTACGGGATAAGCAGGGATAGGATTGTCCGGAAATGATTTTTTGACTTTTATTATGGATTTGCGGGTGAAGGCTTGGAAAGAGGTTTCACCCGCAAATGCTGATGGATAGGGAGATGTGAAGGGTAAAGAGATAAATGACAGATGGATATAAGCATATATCTTTATGATGTTTTTTAGCAGGTAAAACAATTTTTAGCAGTTTTATGTCAAAATCTACACAAGAGATGTGACTTAAAAAATGAATTTTGCCCCGTGAACAAATATCGTGGAGAACATTATTTTTTTAACACATCTTTTTATGTATAATCAACAAAGACTAAAGAAAGTTGCTTTGATGCTCATGATGAGCATGCTTTGCCTGATTTCCTTTGCACAGGAAAGACAGGTGCAGGGCATCGTGAAAGACAAGAGCGGTGAACCGATGATTGGTGTCAACGTTTTGGTAAAAGGTACCACCAACGGTACCATAACTGGAGTGGACGGAGATTTTACGCTTTCGGGCGTGAAAAAGTCCGATATCCTCTTTTACCTATATCGGCTTTAAGAATAAAGAGCTGAAGTATGAAGGAGAGAAACTGCTGAATGTGGTTTTGGAAGAGGATTCCGAGTTATTGGATGAAGTTGTTGTCATAGGTTATGGTACGGTGAATAAGCGAGACCTGACCGGTTCCGTAGCTTCCGTCAGTTCGCAGGATATTGCATCTATTCCGGTATCTAGCGCTTCCGAAGCATTGACCGGTAAAATGGCGGGGGTGAATATCACTACTACGGAGGGTTCTCCCGATGCGGATATTAAGATACGTATACGTGGTGGTGGTTCTTTGTCGCAAGACAATTCACCTCTTTATATAGTAGACGGTTTTCCTGTATCCAGTATCAGTGACATTGCTCCGTCTGAAATTCAGAGTATTGATGTCTTGAAAGATGCTTCTTCTACAGCTATTTACGGTGCACGTGGTGCTAATGGTGTAATTATCGTTACTACCAAGAGTGGTAAAGAAGGAAAGGTTCAAGTGGATTTTGGCGCTTCGTTCGGTTTTAAGAAAGTGACTAAAATGACCGAAGTGATGAGTCCTTATGATTTTGTGGCTTATCAACGTGAAATCGGTTCGTTGGATTACGGAAATTATAATGATATGGATATCTGGAAATCAATCGATGGTATTGACTATCAGGATGAGATATTCGGACGAACAGGTAATCAGCAGCAATATAATGTGAATGTGGCTGGGGGTAGCAAACAATTGACCTACAGTGTAAGTTATGCTCATAATGAAGAAAAAAAGCATTATGCTTGGCTCAGGCTTTAAGAAAGATAATATCAATGCAAAGCTTAAGTCGGAACTGAACAAATGGCTGACTTTAGACTTCAATGCGCGTTTGAGTTATTCTACTATCGAGGGTTTGAGTGGTGGTGCTGATACGAATGAGTCCAATGCTGCTAATTCTACTGTAGCCAATGCGGTGGTTTTCCGTCCGGTCAATGCTTTGTCTCATAGTTCGGATGATGATGAGGAGAGCAATGCTGCTTTACAGAAAACGCCTTTGGAACGTTTGCTGGCAACGAATAAAGGACGCAATTCTTTCCGTCAGAATTATAATTTCGGTTTGAATTGGAAGCCGTTTAAGAACTGGACTTTCCGCTCGGAATTTGGTTATGGTTGGAGATATGAAGATACAGAACAATATTGGGGTACTGACGCTGTAAGTAACTCTAAATATGGTTATAACGGACGTCCTCAGGCATATTTGCTGCGTGAGACGACAAAGAACTGGCGCAATGCCAATACTCTTACTTACGAAAATAAGAAAATGTTTGATGGTCGTGACCGTTTGAATGTGCTCGTGGGACATGAAGTGAGCAGCAGCATGGAGAAATCCATAGAGAATGTATCTGTAAATTTCCCTACAACAATGGGATTTGAGGATATGAAAGCCAATATGGGGGCCGGCACGGCATTGCCGAACCAGTCTACTATCTCTGCAGAAGAGAACATGCTTTCATTCTTCGGGCGTGTCAATTACACGATGATGGACAAGTATCTGCTTACGGTAACGGTACGTGCCGATGGTTCCAGTAAGTTTGGAGATGGAAACCGTTGGGGCGTTTTCCCCTCTGCCGCATTGGCATGGCGTATTTCCGATGAGGCGTTTATGGCTAATACAAAGGATTGGTTGTCTGCATTGAAATTGCGTTTGAGTTTTGGTACGGCTGGTAACAACCGGATTAATTCAGGGCTTCTTTATACTACTTACTCGTTGAGTGGCAATGATTCCCGTAATCCTTTCTTCAATGGAACTAGTACACCTATGTTGGAACATGGGACCTATCTTTATAATCCAAAGTTGAAATGGGAGACTACCGTTACCCGTAACTTGGGTATTGACTATGGTTTTTGGAACAATCGTATTTCGGGTTCGGTAGATGTATATTGGAATACGACCAGAGATTTGCTGATGAAGGCGGAGATACCCGGTAACTCCGGTTATTCTTATCAGTATCAGAATTTTGGACAGACTTCGAATAAAGGTATTGAAATGTCGATGGATGCAGTATTGGTAGATACGAAAAACTTCAGCTTGAACTTTACTGCCAATGTTGCCTACAACCGAAACCGAATTGACAAATTGACCACCGACAGCCCTTGGCAGAGTAGCAATTGGGCAGGAAGCACTATTTCCAAATATGAAGATTTCCGTGTGGAAGAGGGTGGACGTCTGGGTGAAGTATGGGGATTCCGTACCAATGGATATTATACAGTATATGATCCTGTTACCAATCCGACCGGAGAATTGGTATGGGGCGATAAACAATGGGTGCTGAAAGATGGCATGAAAGACAACAGCCCTACGATAACAGGAGGTTCTTACTATCCTGGCGGATTGAAAATACAGACCGATGAGAATGGAAATCCTTTGAAACAGCGTCTTGGAAACACTGTAGCTCCTTGGGTAGGCGGTTTTGGGCTGAATGGGCGTTTTGGCAATAGCCGCACCGGTGAGTTGGATGTGAATATCTTCTTTAACTATTCTACCGGCAATGTGATTATCAACGGTACAAAACTGGCATCGTCTTTCCGTTCCGGCTCTAGGACCGGTTATAACTTGAATAATGATTTCCGTCTTGGTAACCGATATACATGGATCGATCCGGAAACAGGCTTGAATCTTGCCAGCTCTTCAACCGCTGTCTTGAATCATTATGGTGACATGCAAGCTGCCGGATTGCGCCTGAATGAAATCAATTCCAATGCCAATATGTATAATCCGGCTGCTGCTTCTACGATGCAGTTAATAGATTATGCGGTGGAGGATGCCTCTTTCTTGCGCCTGAACAATCTTACTATCGGTTATTCGCTGCCTAAGCACCTTGTTAAGAAAGCATTCTTGCAGAATGTAAGGGTTTATCTGACCGGATATAACTTGTTCTGTTGGACCAGCTATAGCGGAGCCGATCCTGAAGTGGATGTGAGCAGCAAGCGCAACGCCATGACACCGGGTGTGGACTATGCCGCTTATCCCAAGAGCCGTACGTTTGTAGGCGGCATTAACATTACATTCTAAAACCTAACAGATATTGACTGATATGAGAAATATATATAAAACTTTATGTTTAGCGGCAGGGTTGGTTGCCATGACTTCCTGTTCTGATTTTCTGGATCAGACTTCTCCTTCCGAACTGGATAATAAAACTACTTTTAATAACACATACTATACGGAACTGACCGTGAATAAGATTTACGGAAGTCTGACTCAGGACCAAGCCTACTCCAACTTTATGCCTATTATAGCTGGTCTGAATACGGATTGTGAATTGGTGGACGGACTTGGTACCGATGCCAGCAATACCTCCAGCGAACGCGGTAATATGAATTACAATGCTAATCCGGGTTGGACGCAACTTTCGCGTGTGTGGAATGTGATGTATGGCATTATTGAGAACGCCAATCTGGTAATAGATGGCATAAACAACAGCGAGCTGATTAAGACGAAAGGCGATGATTGCGATATGATGCTACGCTTCCGTGCCGAAGCTAAAGTGTTGCGTGCAATGATTTATTTCGACTTGATTCGCCTTTTCGGAGATATTCCGTTTGCTACCGGTGCTTCGGATAGCAATCTGGAAAATGTGTATGTAGGGAAGACTGACCGTGATGTTATTATGGAGGCTTTGATTGGCGATTTGGAAGAATCCATCCCTTATCTGCCTTGGGCAGGTGGTACAACTTACACCACAGAGCGTGTCACCAAAGGATATGCACATGGTTTGCTGGCAAATATAGCATTGACCCGTGCCGGATGGTTTATTCGTGAAGCTGCGAAGAAGGAAGGATATGTGACAGCTACGGAAAACTCAGATCCGGCTTATCCTACTCAGCGTTGCGATGATGAAAAACGTCATGAGATGTATAAATTGGCAGAGGAACATCTTGCCGCTATCATCAATGATAATACACACTCGATGACTCCCACTCTTGCAGGTTATTGGAATGGGGTGAACTTGTGTGAACTGGATAATACCTATCGTGAAAATTTGTTTGAAATCCCGATGGGGCTGAATAATAGCAGTGAATTGGGGTATACTGTAGGATTTCGTGTAAACGGTGCTTTTCCCGGTGGTGTGTCTGAGGAACATAACTATGGTCCGAAAGGTAATTCCAGTGGTAAGCTCAAACTGACAGCTCCTTATTATATGTCTTTTGATGCTGCAGACCAGCGTCGTGACCTGACTTGTGCCCTGATGCAGATTCGTACGAAGAGTGGCGTTTATAAAGAAGATATGCTTGGCAATGCTCCTTTTGCCATTTATTGCGGCAAGTGGGACTATCGTAAGATGAAAAATCGGAAAGACGGTTGGTGGGATGCTGTGAAAGCAAGCGACCAGAAAGTGTGCAGTGGCATCAATGTTGTAAAGATGCGCTATCCTCATGTTTTACTTATGTATGCGGAGGTTATGAATGAACTTTATGGCAGCTATAATACAGGTGGCGAGTATTGTTCAAAAACAGCTTTCGAAGCTCTTTCCGAGATACATACACGTGCGCTTCAACGGTGACAAGGCTGCTGCAGAGGCTCATTTGACTAAACTCATTAATGAACAGGGTTTCTTTGAAACGATTGTTGATGAAAATGCCTGGGAATTGGCAGGTGAGGGTGTACGTAAATTCGACCTTATCCGTTGGAATCTGCTCAGTGCCAAGATTGACGAGTTCAAGGAGAGCTATCGTAATGCAGTGAATAATGGTTCATATCCGGCTAAAATCTATTATAAGTTCAAGGAGGATAATTTCACGATTGATGTAACCACATTCAGTTACAACGAACCTGTGGACGCCGGTTACTTTAGCGCCAATTTCTTCGGTAGAGAGACTACAGATGCCAAGCAGGAGCAACTGCTTGTTAATCTGCCCAGTATTTCGGCAGGGTTGAACCGTGTAGTGAAAAACCGTTATTTGCTTCCTATCGCTTCTACCACGATTTCTACATCGAATGGCAAGTTGCATAATTCTTATGGATATAGTGATTAATCTTAAACACTCAAGGAAATGAAAAATATCAGAAATATATTGGCTAAAGGAGTATTTATGCTCCTTGTCTCTTTGCTTGCAATGGCATGTACAGAGAAAAGCGATTGGGGTATTGATGCCTCGTACAGCCGTCCGTTTGGAACCAATGAGGATGGTATAAATGTGACAAAAGATGAAAAAGTAGCTCGGGTTACGGTAACTTGGGATGCCATGCCCGGCGTAGAATATTATATTCTTGAAATAAGCAAGAATGAGCTGACTGATGAAATTCCTATGGGATCGGAAGAAAACGGTAATCTTGTTTATGGGAATACGGTAGAAAACCGCATATTGAAAGCTCCTTTTTTTAATTGACAATCTGGAAGCAGGTGCGGAATATTATCTGCGTATTAAGTCTGTGGCAAATGGCAAGGAATCTTATTGGGCTTATTTAGACGAACCGTTCAAAACAGTAACGGAAGAGGATGTATTGAATGTGCCTGCCGAAGAGGATCTTCCGGTTGCATCAGGTAAGGTACGTATGTCATGGGAAGCTGGTCTGGCGGTGACGCATTTCGAGATTGTGGGCGGTGCTGCTCCTATAGAGCGGGCAATTACGGCTGAGGAAGCTGCTGCAGGAGAGGCATGGATTGAAGGACTGAAAATATTCACAGCTTATACTATCAGCATTTATAATAATGAAACGTTACGCGGTTCACAGGAAGTGGTAGTGCCGGGATTGGAAATAGAGTCTACCGTAGATGAGATTACAGCCAATACGGCAAGATTCTCTTTGGGATAATACAGTGGATGTGGACCAATATATCTGTCAGCCCTCTTCGGCGCCTACTCCGGATGATGCCACCGGAGCAGTTTCGCTAAGTGCTTCCGAGGTAAATGAACATGCCGTTATTATACCGAATCTGGAACCAAGTACGGAATACACAGTTTATGCTTTCTATAATGGGGCTATATGTGCACGTGCTACATTTACAACAAAGAAGGAAAACCTGTTGGGTATACGGAATATAATGGTGTTGAGGCTTTAATAGCCGATTGGGATAACTTGTCCGGTAATATTTTAGTGACAATCAGTGCAGATGCGGATTTGAGTAACAAATCTGAGATACCTGCTGCGGTTACTAATATTGTCTTTTTGGGGTGAGGGAGCTACACAACCGAAATTAGCTGTTAAGAATATGCAAACTTTAGGGGCTATTGATAAAATAGAGTTTTATAATCTGAATATCAGTGCACTTAGTAACGATTGTGTTATTGCTCCGAATACAGAAGGTTCTTCTATAGCAAATATTGAAATAACTTCATGTACTATAGAAAATTATCGGGGTATTGTTCGTGTGCGTAAGGTAAATGGGGAAAGTAGTCTGAAATTGAATATTGATGACTGTATTATTAGAAACTTGGGTACTAAAAGCACAAGTAACTACTATGGTATTGTTCAAACGGATGGGGCTGTGAAATCTGTAATTATTAATATGATGAACTCTACTTTTGCTAATCCAGGTGGAACCAGTGCATCGCTCCTAAGAGTTGATAAGGCTGATAATTCTATTTCTGTAATTAGAAACTGTACTTTCTATAATTTAGTTGATAAAGATGCTCTTGTGAGAGGAGCGAAAGGTAGTCTTACTGTAGAAAATGTTTTATTTGCAGGTAGTAATACTTTCCAGATATTCTATGATGATAAAACTCTTCCGGCTTCTTTAAATTGGTCGAAAGTTTATAGAACATCAGACCTTACTGTTTCAAAACCTGGTTCTACATCTACTACAGCTTTGTCCTATTCTTCATCCCAACTGTTCCCGAATGCATCTTCAAGTACCGATGTGCTTGATTTGACTTTCGGTGCAGATATTCCGAATGAAGTTAAGATAATCGGTGATCCGCGTTGGAATAAATAATAAATTTAATAACATGAACTAATATGAATACAAAATCTATTTATACAGTAGGCAAATGCTTGCTCCTCTTGTTACTTATCTTCACAGGTTATGCCTGTGAAGATAACGATGAAGGCAAGGAAAATACAAGTGCTCCTGTTCTTATTTCATGCAATATCAATGGTACGGAGGTTGATCTTGCCAATATTGATTCGGAAACGGAGAACAATTTGACGGCGGGTACTGATGGTTATGTGGAGTTTGTCTTTAGCAAAACCATGCGCCAGACTCCGCCGACTAAGGATGAAGAAACCGGTGAAGTGCTGACAACCGGAATTTATTTCAATGATAAGGTTGCTTCCAATCAGATTGTCATCAATTATGAGAAAGTCCGCTATCCTTATTCTGTCAGTGAAGGTTCCGAATGTTCCTTATTTATCGAGGCGGGTACATTGACGGATATGCAGCATCGTCCTTACAGCAAAGATATTACTTTGAAGTTTACAGCCACTTCCGGTATTTCCGGTGGAGATAGCGAAACGGTGTTTGATGCTGTTGTTGATGCAAACGGAAGAGGTGATTATACCACTGTACAAGCTGCTATTAATGCCGCTCCTGCCAATTTGACATCGCCTTACCTGATTTTTATTGCAGCAGGAACCTATAATGAATGTGTATATATACCTAAAACAAAACCGTTTATTCATTTGATTGGAGAAAATCCTGACAGAGTGAAAATTCAATTTGCGTTGAATCGTGTAGAGGAGCAAACTAATTCGGATACATGGCCTTATTCTATTCACAATCCTAATTCACCTGCGCGCCTTGCAGGATATACCACAGATCAGAATTGTGTAGTATTGATTAAAGCCACTGATGTTTACCTGGAGAACATTTCCATTATTAACTTGTACGGTGCATTGAAAAGCCGCTATGACGGTGGTCTTGGAAAAGGTGGACAAGCTGAAGCTCTGTGTAGCCATTATGATAGATTGGCTATGAATAATTGTAAATTGGTTTCATTCCAGGATACGTGGTGGACGCGTTTCCAGAAAGTGAACGGAACGTATGGTATTTGCCGGGCTTATGTACAAAATTCATGGATTGAAGCGTAGTACGGACTATATCTGGGGAAGTGGTGATGTGCTGATAGAAAACAGTACTTTTTATAACACGGGCAATGGTAGTTTTATTACGGCTTCACGTAGTAACGAAACCGATGCTTATGGGTATGTGATGAAAGACTGTACGATAGACGGTGAGGCAGGTATAACCGCTTTTTCTTTCGGACGTCAGCAATCAACTTCTGCGAAGGCGGTTTTCATTAACACTGCTTTGAAGATGGATATTATAGACGGTCATTGGACTGCGGGTAGCGCAGCGCCTGCTCTTTTGGCGAATATAATACGGTTGATAAAAATAATCAGGTAATTTCAACAGGAGATATGACAGTTGGTAGCGGCAGCAGTCAGTTTACTGCAAAAGTTCTTTCTGCAGATGAAGCTGCCGGATATACTTATGAGAACATCATTGCCAGAGAGGGATGGAATCCGAAACAGTATATGCAGACCCCAGGCACTACTATGGCTACCTTGGATGGTACTACTTTAAGTTGGAATGCAATAGACGGAGCAGCAGGTTATCTTATTTTTGTGAATGGCGTCTATTTGGCACAGACTACCGAAACTTCGGTATCTGTTACGACTGCTGCTGACGGGGTATACACAGTCAGGGGAGTAGGACACTACGGAAGCATCAGTGCTGAATAATTGTTTTATAAAAGCCGGTAAATCTGCTGCCGGCTTTTATGTATTAAAAAACTTACTTATGAGAATATTGAAACTCGTTTATTTTGGTTTGCTGTGTTTCATCCTTTCTGCTTCAGTAGTGGCATGTTCGGATGATAATCCGGTTTCTGGCGGAACGGAAGTTCCGCCAGAAACTGATAATAATGGGGATGGAGATAATAATCCAGATACGGATAATACATTGGAAGAGTATCCTGCTCCGGACCGTTCTTCGATTGCTGCATTTCCGGGTGCATATGGCGCCGGTCGGTTTACTACAGGCGGAGCAGGTGGAAAGGTGTATGTGGTGACTTCATTGGCAGACACCAACGAAAAAGGGACTTTGCGTTACGGTATCAGCCAAAGCGGAGCGCGTACGATTGTGTTTGCAGTGAGTGGACTGATAGATTTGAACAGCCCGCTGAAAATAGTAAATGGTGACCTGACAATTGCCGGTCAGACAGCTCCCGGAGACGGTATTTGTTTGAAAGGTTATCCGGTTTCTGTACAGGCTGATAATGTCATTATTCGTTTTATGCGTTTTCGAATGGGATCTGATAATTTCACAACTGAAGGTGAGGCGGATAGTGGCGATGCACTTTGGGGAAAGCAACATAAGAACATCATCATAGATCATTGTTCCATGAGCTGGTGTACGGATGAGTGTGCTTCCTTTTATGATAATAGCAATTTTACTATGCAGTGGTGTATTATCAGCGAGAGTTTGAACCGTTCTGTACATACCAAAGGTAATCATGGGTATGGAGGTATTTGGGGTGGCTCACCTGCTACGTTCCACCATAATCTTCTGGCACATCATAGTAGTCGTACTCCTCGTCTATGTGGCAGTAGGTATACCGGTAAACCCGGCAATGAAAAAAGTAGATCTACGCAACAATGTCTTTTATAATTGGGGACCTACCAATGGCGGCTATGCCGGTGAAGGAGGAAGTTATAATTTTGTGAATAATTATTATAAACCGGGGCCTTCTACCAATGAAAAACCAAATATTGTCAATCGCATTTTTCAGCCGAATGGAGATGATGGAAAAAATAAAAATGCAAAAGGAACATGGGGAATGTTTTATCTGAATGGTAACTATTTTGATGGTACATGCCCTCAATTAAATCCTGCTTATCAGTCTTTGCTGGAGGAGGTGAACAATGATAATTGGGTCGGTTTGCAGCCGAATGAGACATCCGGTGTACTCTTACCTTCCGGTGGAAAGTCTGCTATTCAGGCTAACTCGGAATTTACAATAACCGATGATGCGGCATTATTTACGCAGTCTGCTTCAGAAGCTTATAAAGCCGTACTGCTGTATGCCGGTGCTTCGTTGAAGTCTGATGCGGTGGACAGGCGTATAGTAGAATGTACGTAATGGAGATTATACGGCCTCAGGAAGTAACGGCAGTGTGCTGGGACTTATTGATAAGGCAACGGATGTGGGAGGATGGCCTGTATATGTGAAAGAGAATGCCCCTGTGGATACAGACGGCGACGGAATGCCGGATGCTTGGGAGGCAGCCAATGGGTTGAATCCGAAAAGTTCTGCAGATGGAGTCAAATATAATCTGAGTAAGGAATATACAAATTTGGAAGTATATATCAATAGCTTGGTAGAGAAACTTTATCCGGCTAAATGATATTTGTATAATTACATATTTGGATTAAAAAACGGATAAGATATGAAAGGTATATATTGGTTGTTCTATTTGCTATTTGTTTTAGGATTCGGGGGTATTTCCTGTTCCGGAGATGATCCGATTGTAGATTCGGAAGGAAATATAGGTAGCAACGGCGACGATGAAAGCAATGGTGAGGAAAACGACTCTCCTGATACCGGAGTGAAAACATTGGACTATGGCGAGTTATTTGCTTTTCCTTATGCTGAAGGTCATGGGCGCAATGCGACCGGTGGCCGCGGAGGTGCTGTATATGTTGTGACACGTTTGGATGACCCTGCCAGCAAGCCGGAAGGAACTTTACGATATGCAGTAGAGAAAAGCGGTGCACGAACTGTTGTTTTTGCAATTTCCGGTACTATCATGCTGGAACGTGAACTTAAAACAAAAAATGACAATCTTACGATTGCAGGGCAGACCTCGCCGGGAGGAATCTGTATAGCAAATTATCCTTTTACCATAAACTCTGATAATGTGATAATCAGATTTATTCGCTTCCGTCCGGGTAATATCAATACGGATAATGATGGTCTGGGAGGTTCGGATAATAAGAATATTATTATCGATCATTGTTCTGTAAGTTGGGCAACGGATGAAGGATTGTCTGTATATGGTTCGGAATATACTACGGTACAGTGGTGCTTGGTTGCGCAGTCATTGCGAGTAACTCCTGCCAAAATAACAGGAGAGAAATTTAATACTCATGGATACGGAGGCAATTGGGGAGGACACTATGCTTCTTATCACCATAATATAATTGCTCATTGCGAAAGCCGGGTACCACGTCTTGGACCTCGCTACACGACATTGGCTCTTGATAAGGGTGAACTTGTTGATATACGCAATAATGTGTACTATAATTATGCGGGAGAAGGCTGTTATGGCGGTGAAGCTCAAAAGGTGAATCTTGTAAACAATTATTATAAACCCGGACCTGCAACTAAACTTTTTACCGGCAGTAAGGAAAAACGTCAGTATCGCATTGCCAAACCCGATGTGTATCCGAAAGATTATTCGGGAGCAGATTATAAAAAATGGCTTCAGACCTGGGGCAGGTTTTATGTTAGTGGAAACTGTGTGGAAGGATATAGTGACGTGACTGCCGATAACTGGCAAGATGGTGTATTCGGACAAATGGATGCTAAAAATTGCGAAGGCGGGGAGAGTTCAGCCCTTTGGAAAGAACACAAGCATAAAGGTAAATTCTCCTGTTTCCGGAGCCGGACATGTGACGACCCATTCTGCCGTTGATGCTTATGATATGGTTTTACAATATGCCGGTGCTTGCAATTATAGAGATAAGCTTGATGAACTTATTATAAGTGATGTCAGAAAAGGTGTGGCAACTTGTACAGGCAGTGCCAAAGAATGGGAATCATTGAAGGGATGGTCGGATAATAAACCGGGATATATCAATAAGCCGTCTGACATTGGTACTAATGCCGGACAATTGGATGAAAAGGGATTCCCGGTTCTGGCAACAGATACTGAAATATGCACTGAAGATACTGACAGTGACGGAATTCCGGATTATTGGGAAAAGGAATATGGGCTTGATTTTAAGAAAAATGATGCGAATGAACGGACTGTTGATGTTAATGGTAAATATACTAACATCGAGATGTATATGAACAGTCTTGTACACGGTATTATGGAGGCTGGCAGTAAAGGCGGTGCTGTGGCTGATTGAGATGTGTTTTGTTTAAAAAGAATTTGTTATGAAAAAGAACTTGTTATTGGCTGTCTGCATGGCAGGGGTTATGGTATCTTTTGTTTCTGAGGTATTTGGACAGAGTTTGCCGGTATATGATACTCCCCGACCGTTCTAAGATTCCGGCTTTTCCGGGTGCAGACGGAGCAGGAAAATACACAACCGGAGGAGCTGGTGGTGAGGTATTGGTCGTAAACTCTTTGAAAGATGACGGAACAGAGGGTACTTTACGTTGGGCATTGAGAAAGAAAGGACCTCGTACTATAGTTTTTGCTGTTAGTGGCTTGATTGAATTGCAGTCACCTCTGAAAATTAATAACGGTGATGTTACCATTGCTGGACAAACAGCGCCGGGAGATGGTATCTGTTTGAAAAATTATACGTTGAGCGTACAGGCAGATAATGTAATAATCCGTTTTATCCGTTCGCGTATGGGGGCAGAGATAAAACAAAAAGGCGATGATGCGATGAATGGTTTTAAACATCATCGCAATATCATTATTGACCATTGCTCCATGAGTTGGAGTACCGATGAATGTGCAACTTTTTATGATAACAGTAATTTTACGTTGCAATGGTGTATTATCAGCGAAAGCCTTGCAAATTCCATTCACGAAAAAGGTGCTCATGGGTATGGTGGTATATGGGGCGGTCAAACGGCGTCTTTTCATCATAACCTGCTGGCGCATCATATGAACCGTACTCCGCGTTTATGCGGAAGTCGTTATACTGGCAAGCCTGAAGATGAAAAAGTGGATTTGTTCAATAATGTAATCTATAATTTTGGTAGTGATGGAGCATATGCCGGTGAAGGAGGAAGCTATAACTTTATAAATAATTATTATAAACCGGGACCTCATACGGCTACTAAATCATCTTACAAACGTTTGTTTACTGCTTATTCCGATGATGGGAAACATCAAAATATAAAAGGAACGCATGGTGTATTCTTCTTTTTCCGGAAATTATATGGATCCCACTTGTGAAAAACTGAACGAGAAACAACGTCAGGAGATGATGTTGGTTAATAAGGATAATACAGTTGGATTGATAGTGAAGAATAATTTTGCTCCGAAAAGCGATTTGCTGGCAAAGCAGCCGTTCGATTTTGCAGAACGTACTTCTTTGCAGTCTACATGGGATGCTTTTGAAGCTGTCCTTCAATTTGCCGGCGCATCATACAGCCGTGACATAAATGATAAGCGTATTGTAGAGGAAACCCGTAAAGGGATATATACCAATGAGGGTAGTCATGGGAGTACAAATGGCATGATAGACAGACCGGAGGATGTTGGTGGGTGGCCTGAATATAATTCTAAAACAGCTTTGACTGATGCCGATTTGGATGGTATGCCCGATGAATGGGAGATAGCTAACGGGTTGAATCCGAATGATGCCTCGGATAGTAAAAATTATAACTTAAATGCAAATTATACGAATTTGGAGATTTATCTGAATAGTTTAGTGGAACATCTCTTTCCCTAATAAATCTCTTCTTTCTTAAATAGGAGCATTTGGTGACTATCCTAAAGAATAAGATGGTATATGGAAATGATTGATTATAATTACTCCATATACCATCTTTATATTTAATATTCTGTATTGTCTACTAATTCTTATCTATTCAGACATACTATTTTGAAAAGAATCTGAGCCTATTTATGAGATAGCATCAATAAAGACTTGGAATTTTAAATGTATATGTAAACTTACATCATGGTAAACTAATCGGTAGGGAGAAACGTATACCTTTCTCCGGCTTTGGTCTTGATGTCATAAATATACGATTGCTGCTTTTGAGGTACTGATAGCGGTGCACTGGCTGCAACCAACGGCTTCCGTATCGGTTGGGATAGCAGCAGCGGATTATTGCATGACTCTTCTGTCGCCGGTGTCAGCTTTTCTCCATTCAGATATAAAGGGGAGGCGGTACGTATACGTAAGGTTCCGCCGATGGTGGAAGCTATGGTAACCGTTTGCACTTTTCCTTTTTCCCATTTCATCTCTTCCAGCAGAAAACCGCCGCGACAGCGAATTCCTTTTTATAGTGCCATGTTCCCACACATTGGGCAATGCAGGCAGGAGATGAATGGCACCGTCATGGCTTTGTACAAGCATTTCGGCTATGCCGGCCGTGCATCCGAAATTGCCGTCTATCTGGAAAGGCGGATGGGCATCGAACAGATTAGGATAGGTCCCCCGTTTTGTCCGCGTTCATCGGTGGTGGGGTGGAGTTGTTCGGTAATCAGTTTATAGGCGTGATTACCGTCGAGCAGCCGTGCCCATAGGCAGACTTTCCATCCCATAGACCAACCGGTGGAGTGGTCTCCACGGGCAATCAGCGATTTCTTGGCCGCTTCAAAAAGAACAGGAGAATTATAGGCGCTGATTTGACGGCCGGGATATAGTCCCCATAAGTGGGAAACATGACGGTGGTGATCCTGAGGATTGTCCCAGTCTTCCATCCATTCTTGCAACTGTCCCCAGCGTCCTACCTGCATGGGTGCCAAATGCTTGGCCACGGTTTGCAGGCTGTCTGTGAAGGATTTATGCTCATTCATTAAGGTGGCGGCTTGAATGGTATTGTGGAAGAGGTCGTAAACCATTTGATTATCCATCGTAGCACCGGCAACAATTACAAAATCGCGTTTACCGTTAACAGACGGACTGTTTTCCGGTGAATAGGAAGGAGCTACTACCAGCCAGTTGTTTTGGGGGTCGCGTACTAAGAAGTCCAGATAAAATTCGCAGGCGCCGCGCATAATCGGATAAACCTCTGCCAAATAGTTCTTATCGCCGGAGAACAGATACCGATCCCATAAGTGCTGGCAGAACCAGGCGTTACAAGTGGGCCAAATACCATATTTAGGACCGTCTACGGCGCCTGTACTGCGCCATATATCGGTGTTGTGATGCAACGTCCAGCCACGGCAGCCGTACATGGCGGCACTCTCGCGACCTTGTATGGCTACTTCTTTTTACCAATTGCAGAAACGGCTCGTGCATTTCGGGCAAGGCAGTGGTTTCTGCTGGCCAATAATTCATTTCTACGTTAATGTCGGTGGTGTACTTCCCGTCCCAGGGAGCGCGCAACTGATAGTTCCAGATGCCTTGCAGGTTGGCGGCTTGTCCACCCGGCTGTGAAGAACATATTAAGAGATAACGTCCGAATTGGAAGTATAGGGCAGCCATTTGCGGATCGGCAGTAGAACTGAATTCTTTTACACGCCGGTCTGTCGGTTTTTTGATTTGGGAATTGCTGCCCAAGTCGAGGGAAACGCGGTTAAAGTATTTTTGATAGGCGGCAATGTGGGCTTCTTTTCTTTTTTGTGTAGTTCTTGCCGGCCTGCTTCATGTATTGCTGTGCGGTTTTAAGTGCATCTCCCGATATGTCTTTGTAGTTTATGAAGTTTGTGCCGATGGAGACGTACAGAACAACGCTATTGGCATTCTTGACTTGCAAAGTACTGTCGGAGGTTGCTTTTAGCGTACCGCCGTTATTCTCAATCCGGGTAAGTGCGGTGAATCGAACCTTCCCTCAATGCCTTCGTGGTCGTTGGCCTTTCCGTTGAGTTGCAATTCGTTGAGGGAAGAGATGCGGCGCTCTGTGTTTTCGGTATAAGGAGTGGTGTAATGCGCAGTGAAAGAAATGCTTCTTTTTTTTCGAGGCTGTTAGTCTGATAACTAATAACCGGTCGGGAAATGAGGTGAATGTTTCCCGTACGTAAGTAATGCCATTGGCTGTGAAACGGGTGGTGGCTATTGCCTTTTCAATATCCAGATCCCGGTAATAGTCATCGTATTTACTGATTCCTTCAAAATCGAGATGCAGTGTGCCGACCGTTTGATACGGCATTCCATTGGCGGATTGTGAACAGATGGCAGGGCCGCATAACTCTTGCGCTTCTTTATTTTTCCCTTCGAATATCAGTTGGCGTATGCGAGGCAATGCTTCTTTTGCCTTGGGATTGGTGTTGTTGTGAGGTGAACCGCCCCAAACAGTCTCTTCATTGAGCTGGAACCGTTCGTGTATGGGGTCGCCGAAGACCATTGCTCCCAAGCTTCCGTTGCCCAATGGCAGAGCTTCTACCCATTGTCTGGCTGGGCTGTCGTACCATAGTTTCAGGACGGTATCATTTTGTGCCGTGACCTTACCGCCGATACAGCAAAAGGTAAGGATTAGCATGAACCATTTTTTGATCATAGCTTGTCAGTTTATCCGTTTTAAGATTTCTTCCGCTTTGTCTGCAATATAATCGGGGTGAAACTCCTCTAACTCTGTCCGTGGACGGAACCCCCAGGTTACTCCGCAAGACGTTACTCCGGCATTGATTGCCGTCTGCATATCCACGCCGGAATCTCCTACATAAAGCACATCTTTTCTATCTGTTTTGGCAATGGATAGAATATCGTCTACAATGGTCGGGTCGGGTTTCACGTTTACTCCTTCCCGTTGGCCGAATACGGCGACAAAGTTTATTTTCGGGAAATAGTGAGCTATCAGTTTTTGGGTTGCTGCTTGGTATTTATTGGATGCAACCGCTATTTGCAGTCCCAGCGACTGTAATTGTTCTAGCAGTTCGGGTATGCCGGGATAGGGACGGCTCTTGTCGGCATTGTGTGCATCGTAGTAAGGAATGAATTCCTTACGGACACGGAGCACATTTTCTTCGCTCTTCTCTCCTTCGGGAAGGGCCCGCTCAAATAGTTTGTTGATTCCGTTGCCCACCATGAAGTTATAGGCTGATTCCTCGTGGGTGGGGTAACCAAGTACGCTCAATGCATGGTTGGTGCTTTGCGCCAAATCGGCAATGGTATTTAATAATGTACCGTCTAAGTCGAATATAACAAGTTTCTTCATTGTTTTCTCTTTTTTATTTTGGGAACAAAGATATAACAATTTGCAGGGGTTATATAAAAACTCACCATAGATAACGCGGATTAATACCGATTTTAAGATAGATACCTGATAAACCGGAAATCAATGTTATCTATGGTGAGGCAGTATTTCCATGAAGCCTGTTATCTGGTAATTCTGAACCAGTCTACATCTGTCCAGCCGCCGTCGTTGGTAACGATAGCCGGGCGGGTACAGAACATGCCAACTTTGGCACCGATCCACTTGCCTTCTTTTACTTGGAACGGTTTGCCCAATGGCTGGAATTTCTTTCCGTTGAGGCTGTAACTGAAGTTACACATTACCAACAGGTCGTGTCCGCCTTCGCTCTTGGAAATCTTTTTCCCGTCAGAGGTGAACTTGGCACGCAGGTAAATCGTATTATCCTTTAAATCGACTGTACCGTTTACGGTTTCGGAAGTACCTTTGTCTGCTTTGGGGCAAGACACTTGAGACAATACCAGGCCTTTGTCCGTATTTTCCAGGATAAGTCCGGCGTAGTCAAGTCCCATAACTACCAGTCCGGTACGTTCTCCTTTGTATTTCTCCGTCGGTTTGAAGGTCAGCTTCATTGTGGCGGTAAAGTTGTCGGAGGGAGTTTTTTGCAACAATAGGTTGGCTGCATCCCAAAGGTTCTTATATTCTTTGACAACCGGGTAGGAGTAAAGACGTACAATGCCCCGGTCGCCTGCATAATAGGCCCATTTTTCATTGATGTTGGCATGCCATTGCCACTGCGGAGAGAGGGTATAACCGTCAAACTCATCGCTTTCTTGCGGAGTGCGGATAGGATATGTCTTGCCTACGTTCGGCTTCGTATGAACCAGAACCGGGTCGCCGCAGCCATCGCCGTCTTTGTCGATGCCGATAACCGGCCAGTCGTTTACCCATTTCATAGGTTGCAGGTGCACCAGACGGCCGTATGCGCCGACATCCTGAAAATGCAGGAACCAGTCTTCACCAGTAGGAGTGTCGACCCATGCTCCCTGATGAGGGCCGTTGATAGGGCTGTTACCCTGTGCCAGTACGCTTCTTCCATTCGTAAGGGCCGTATGTGTTCTTGGAGCGGAGGACAACCTGCCAGCCGGTGGGCACGCCGCCTGCCGGATGGAAGATGTAGTAATATTCTCCTCTTTTATAGAGTTTGGGACGCTTCGCAGGTCTGATGCGCTTCATGACCGTCGAAGATGATGCGCGATTGTGTTATGGCTTGGGTGGCATCCGCATTCAACTCGCAGATGGATATGATGCTTTTCAATCCGGCACGGCTTCCTGCATAGGCGTGTACCATGTAGACCTTTCCGTCTTCATCCCAGAAAGGGCAGGTGTCTATGATGCCCTTGCCCGGTTTTACGAGCACGGGTTCTGTCCACGGGCCTTTGGGGTCTTTGGCTTTTACCATGAACGCGCCTTGGTCGGGGTCGCCCCAAAAGATGTAGAATTCACCGTTATGATGGCGGATGGCAGGCGCCCATACACGGTTGCCATGCTCCGGACGTTCCGGTGTTTCGAAGGGGGGAGGGCGTAGGGAACGGCAGCGCCGATGATACTCCAGTTAACGAGGTCTTTGGAGTGTAAAATCTGCAGACCCGGCAGGCAGTTGAAACTGGAAGAGGTCATATAGAAATCATCTCCTACGCGGCAGGCATCCGGGTCGGAATAGTCTGCGTAGAGTATCGGGTTCTTATATTTACCGTTGCCTTGGTCGGCTACCCATACCTCGGAAACATAATTCTTTTCTTGTGCCGCCAGCGGCATTGCCAGCAGCAGGCTGAGTCCTAAAAGTGCGTTTCTGCTTTTCATGTTACGATTTGATTCTTTGAGTGTTTAATTCTTGATTTTAATCTGAACCGGGTGTTGCAACTCTTCTTTCCACTCGCGCATATAGGCAAACCATGCTTCGGCAGTAGGATATCCGAAAGTTTCCTTGCATGAAGTAAACATGGTGTAATGGTGGAAACGGTCGCTACCTGGTGCAGAAAGGGTATAAAGGAAATTATCTTTATCTTTTACTTCCTGACGGATATATTTCTGAGGAATATAGGTGGCAATGCCCACTGTCTCTTTGGCGTATTTTACGGTGTCGTTGACCGGCCAGTGCGCTTCCCCAACTGCCTATCAATCCTTTGTGATCTGATTCCGAGTGTGTTTCGTTGCCCATGATATTCTGCACACCGGTACAGAACACTTCGTTCTCCAGCGGTTCGTCAAAGAAAGTCTCTACCAGCAGGTCACGGTGTCCGGCATAAAGGATATAGCGGTTGGTCATGTTCAATTCTTTTCCCTGATAGTTCCAGCCTTTTACGGCTACATCGACTATGGTGCGTACAGGGCCATAAGCAAGAATGCTTTCGGTGCGGAAAGCTATCGGTTCTATGTGGGTGGCCTTCGTTCCGTCCCAACCTTTCAGGGCGCCGACACCGCAACTGTTGCCAACCATCAGTACATCGTCTCCGAAACCGCGTGCAAGCTGTTCGTCATTGGGATAAAAACCGCTTTCCTTGATTTCCAGTCCTTTTTTGAACTTGCCGTATGGGTCAACGGTTTGCTTTTGATTGAAATAAACGCGGTAAGCTACTAATTCCGATTCGAACATCGGCCCGTGCCCGTGTAGCATATTATAAAAATTGGTAGTGCCCGGTACTGTAACCGACTGTGTGGGGGCGTGCTTCTGCTTTTTTGCATCGCGTATCAGCATTTCGGCAAATACACGTGCCGGATAGGTCTTATCTGCTTGGGCGGAAGACAAGGTAATTGCCAGCGTTTTCTTGCTTTGGGCAGGAATGTCCATGACAAATGCCAGCTCATCGGCTTTTAAATCGCCGTTCAAGTCATCCAGTTGCGAGGGGATTTCCTCACTGCCGTTCATTACAACAGCCGAACGTACGAGGAAGCCGGGTTGCAGGTCTTTGATTTTCAGTACTACCGGAGCATTGCTTTTGTCCTTGCTCCATGAGTTGGTTACTTTTACCGAAATGGTTTTGGTATTTGGTTGTGATTGTGCGGCAAGAGTGCATGCGCACATTAACAGGAAACCGGTTAAAAAGGTCGTTTTCATAAGGAATGTGTTTAATAAACTGCGGCAAAATTAAACTAAATAGAGCAGACAGCTCTTTTCCTTTTGGCAAAAAGACTGTCTGCTTTGCGCTTATTGCTTATTGAACTTTACTTAAAAATCCAGCATTTTTCCTTCTGCGCCAATAGCGGAATATACTTTTCCGTCCACTTTCAGATTTTTGGCGTTTTTCACATCCAATGTGTGTCCCTTAGTCTCTATACGTATGTTTTCCAATGTGACACCTTCCGCCTGGCTGATGACAACGCCTTCTTTGGCATCGTTGATGATTACATCCTTTACGGTTACATTCCTGATGGGCATTTCGGGCAGTCCGTTGAAGAACATGGCGCGTCCGGAACCCTTGCAGATGATATTGGAGATGTGAATATCCCGGAAAGAAGGCGTTTCAACAGTCACTTGGGGAACTGCTGTCTTCATGCGGCCTTTCAGGTCTTCTTCCGTTTCTTCACCGGCAGCCTTGCCACCATAGAATAGGTCGAAGAGCAGTGCTTCGTGGGGTATATCAATCATGTGGATGTTGTGAATATAGATTCCCTCTACAACACCGCCGCGTCCTCTGGTGCTTTTAAAGCGCAAACCTACGTCTGTGCCGAGGAAAGTGCAATCTGTTACATAAATATTTTTCACGCCGCCGGACATTTCACTGCCCACGACGAAACCGCCATGACCGTGTAACACAGTGTTATTCTTTACGATAACGTTCTGGCAAGGTTCGCCGCGTTTGCGTCCGTCCTCGTCTTTACCGGATTTGATGCAGATGGCATCGTCACCGGCATCGAAGATGTTATTGATTATCAATGCATTCTTGCAGGATTCCAAATCCAGGGCATCGCCGTTCTGAGAATACCAGGGATTGAATACTTTTACTTGGTTAATGGTGATGTGCTCGCATGATAGCGGATGCAGACACCAGCTTGGTGAGTTCTTGAATGTAACACCCTCTAACAGGACTCTTTTACTCTTGACGATATTGAGCAATACGGGGCGCAACCACGGACGGATTTCATTCCATTCCTCGTCTGTTTCGATACCTTCGGGATTATTGAAGTTCTTGCAGGCCAATGCTCCCTTTAACGATCCGGCTGTGGGATACCATATGGATTTGTCTACTACACCGCCCGACTTGACAAGTGCATCCCATTGGCCGGCAGTCAGTTTGCTTTTTTTCACCGGACGCCAGCTATCGCCCGAACCGTCGAATACACCATAGCCTGTAATGGCTATGTTTTCTGCGTTGCGCGCAGAAATAGGCGACTGGCAACGGCGGGTATTCAACCCTTCAAACGATGTCTCAAGAATGGGATAGGCATTGAAATCATCTGTAAAGACAACGAGGGCATTTTTCTCCGTATGCAGATTGACGTTGCTCAATAACTCAATAGGACCTGTCAGCCACAATCCTTCCGGAATGACTACTTTACCGCCGCCTTTTGCATTGACGGCTTTAATGGCATCATTAATCGCTTTTGTGTTTAAGGTAGTTCCGTCGCTTTTGGCTCCGAATTGCAGGATACTGACTGTATAATCAGGAAACGACGGCTGCTCAACCTTTGGCATGTTGAAAGGCAATTCTTTATAGATGTTCTCATCTATAGAATTTTTGCATTGGGCATGAACAGCATACTGTGCAGGCAGTAATGCAAGAGAAAATGTGGTAAGCGTAAATAGCTTTTTTAGTAATGTGTTCATTCGTGATACTATGTTAATGAATTTATGAATTCTGATTTGCGGATTAAGCGGCATTTCCTAATCTTTACGTTCCATCTTATTACTTCCCCGTAAGCTGCTCTCACGAGTGGCTTACGAAAGAAATAATAAATGATTCATGTTAACCTAATTCTAACCTTAAATAAATTATTATGAAAAAACCTCTTAATTACCGTTTGCAAATGTATCGGGCTTTGGTAGAAAAAGATGTGTACAAATTGTTGGTTTTGGTGTATTTTTTGCGGTTTTACCCTTTTCTTTGTGTGCATTCGGGGTTTTTGCACTATCTTTGCAACTCAAAACTTAGTAAAAAAGGTATGAGTTACAATTTGTTGAAAGGAAAAAGAGGCATTATTTTTGGTGCTCTGAATGAGCAGTCCATTGCCTGGAAAGTAGCAGAAAAAGCAGTAGAAGAAGGTGCAACGATCACCTTGTCCAATACACCTGTCGCTGTACGTATGGGTGAAGTTTCGGCATTGGCCGAAAAACTGAATTGCGAAGTTATAGCAGCGGATGCCACCAGTGTGGAAGATTTGGAGAATGTATTCAAACGCTCTATGGAAGTGCTGGGCGGTCAGGTGGATTTTGTCCTTCATTCTATCGGTATGTCTCCTAATGTACGCAAGAAACGTACATACGATGACTTGGATTACGATATGTTGGATAAGACGCTGGACATTTCGGCAATATCTTTCCATAAGATGATACAGGCTGCCAAGAAGATGAACGCTATTGCCGAATATGGTTCTATCGTGGCTCTGAGTTATGTGGCAGCGCAACGTACGTTTACGGTTACAATGATATGGCGGATGCAAAAGCACTGTTGGAGTCTATTGCCCGTAGCTTTGGTTATATCTACGGACGTGAGCACAATGTACGTGTCAACACAATTTCCCAGTCTCCGACAATGACCACTGCCGGTTCGGGTGTAAAGGGTATGGACAAACTGTTCGACTTTGCCAACCGTATGTCTCCGCTGGGTAATGCTTCGGCTGACGAATGTGCGGATTACTGTATCGTTATGTTCTCCGACTTAACCCGTAAGGTTACTATGCAGAATTTGTTCCACGATGGCGGTTTCTCCAGCGTAGGCATGAGTTTGCGCGCTATGGCTACTTATGAAAAAGGTCTGGATGAGTACAAAGACGAAAACGGAAATATAATCTACGGATAAAAAAGGATGATGAAGCGGTAAAGTGATAGGGTATTCAGGCTCATAGCCTTATCGCCTTACCGCTTTATCGCTTTTTATATCCCTTTATAAATCTTACCACTCTATTTTTATTTCTTTAGTTGATTTACATGGAAACTGCTCTTTATCTGTTGCCTGTTACTTTAGGCGATACTCCTGTTGAAACCGTATTACCCTCTTATAATAAAGAAGTGATTTTAGGTATCCGTCATTTTATAGTGGAGGATGTGCGTTCGGCACGTCGTTTCCTGAAGAAAGTCGACAGGGAAATAGATATTGATTCGCTTACGTTCTATACGCTTAATAAGCATACTTCACCGGAAGATATATCCGGATATTTGAAACCGCTTGAGGCAGGAAATCCAATGGGAGTGATTTCCGAGGCAGGATGTCCGGCTGTTGCCGATCCGGGGCGGATGTGGTGGCTATAGCGCAGCGTAAGAACTTGAGGGTGGTTCCTTTGGTAGGGCCTTCTTCAATCATATTATCGGTTATGGGTTCCGGTTTTAACGGACAGAGTTTTGCCTTTCACGGATATTTGCCTATTGAACCCGGTGAGCGTGCCAAAAAACTGAAAGCGTTGGAACAACGCGTGTATAATGAGCATCAGACCCAGCTTTTTATAGAGACTCCCTATCGTAACAATAAGATGATAGAGGATATTCTGCATAACTGCCGTCCTCAGACCAAACTTTGCATTGCTGCCGATATTACATGTGAGGGAGAGTATATTAAAACGAAAACGGTGAAAGAATGGAAAGGGAAGGTTCCCGATTTGTCTAAAATTCCTTGTATTTTTCTCTTGTATAAATAATTTCTTTTTTGTGTGTTCGTATTCACGTTCGAAACAACTGCTGAAAAAGTTTCTGTGAAGGTTATGCTCTATTTGCTGGAATGTCCAAAGTTTTCCGCCTTTGAACTTTTTGTTGCATAGGATGGAATCATTGTTCAGGTCAAGGATAAAGTTGTAGACCAGGCGGTTGGTAATTTCATTCTCAAAGTGGTACATGAAACAGAAGTGGAGATTTTGGGGCGGAGCTGAGGGAAGGATTTCTTGTAAGATCCTTTCAGCACCTTGTTCCAGAGTTTCTCCATACAATAAGTAGTTCTCCATTAATATATCCGTTTTGCCTTTTTCGAGTATGCTGCATTGAGGACGGGGCAGTAAAAACAGCATACCGTGTGAAGTTACGGTGATGCGGATAACGGGATTGATATATTCGTTTTTCCGGTTGATGGCTTCTGAGGCCATTGCTTTTCCAATAACATCTCCTTTTTTTGTCACGATAGGTACAAATACGGTATGACTCATTATCTTGTTGAAATAGTATATGCCGAACTGATTGAACAAGATACCCAGTATGAATACGCAGGGCGGCATGATACGGAATAAAATGTAGCGTAGCGTATCGTTCAGCGGATGCCCGAACAATATGGCAAGCGATATGATAAGAAAATGCAGGAAACCGATGAGCAGTAATACACGGGCCGATACTATGGCGGCTTCGGCTCCTTGTGCAAAAAACTGCTTGCAGCATTTATGGGTCTGGGCTGTGTGATAGCTCAAAAAGCGTCTTCTATTCAGAAAGATGATGAGCGGAGGTATAATCGCACTGATTTCCAGCGTAAACGGAAACATTGCTTCCGGACAATAATCAGCGGAAAAAAAGGAAGTTATTGTCAATAACAATAACATTCCTGTTGTGCTGTATAATATGAATTGGGGGATATGCGGCCCCTTGCGCTGCCACATATAGATACTGGACAACACACCTACGCCTGCACCGATGTAGATAGCAATGTCTTGTATTATGAATTCACATAATATAATGGATATAAT
>VOFD01000376.1_pt1 | contig 56681 bp, 66 predicted proteins | sample 5384101 | NCBI WGS metagenome assembly VOFD01 (sample SAMN12384723, study PRJNA508395) | human gut metagenome | isolation source: healthy gut C | host: Homo sapiens
ATGAGAGTTTGATCCTGGCTCAGGATGAACGCTGGCGGCGTGCCTAACACATGCAAGTCGAACGGACTTTTCATGAAGCCTAGCGATTGAAAAGTTAGTGGCGGACGGGTGAGTAACGCGTGGGTAACCTGCCTTGTACTGGGGGACAACAGTTGGAAACGACTGCTAATACCGCATAAGCGCACAGCTTCGCATGAAGCAGTGTGAAAAACTCCGGTGGTACAAGATGGACCCGCGTCTGATTAGCTGGTTGGTGAGGTAACGGCCCACCAAGGCGACGATCAGTAGCCGGCCTGAGAGGGTGAACGGCCACATTGGGACTGAGACACGGCCCAAACTCCTACGGGAGGCAGCAGTGGGGAATATTGCACAATGGGGAAACCCTGATGCAGCAACGCCGCGTGAGTGAAGAAGTATTTCGGTATGTAAAGCTCTATCAGCAGGAAAGAAAATAGCAGCCGCGGTAATACGTAGGGGGCAAGCGTTATCCGGATTTACTGGGTCTAAAGGGAGCGTAGACGGTTTTGCAAGTCTGAAGTGAAAGCCCGGGGCTTAACCCCGGGACTGCTTTGGAAACTGTAGAACTAGAGTGCAGATCGCTGAAAAGCGTCTAAATAAATGCTTTGGTTTTACCAGTGATTAGAGATTAAAACAAAGTTTTGGTTTCTAATGACTGATAAAAATTCAGTCAGATTTGTTCCTTGAAAACCGAATATTGAAATTAAAATCTATTATATCAAGTTTGCAAAACGATATAACAAGACATCCGAGGGATCTTGCAGAGATGTAAGATCAAACAAGCAAAACGAAACAAAACCTAAAGTAGCGCCACGCTAGGCGTGAAAAGCTTTTGAATAAGCAATTAGGTCAAGCTAAAAAGAGCGCAGGGTGGATGCCTTGGCACTAAGAGCCGATGAAAGACGTGATAAGCTGCGATAAGCTACGGGGAGGAGCACATATCCATTGATCCGTAGATTTCTGAATGGGGAAACCCGGCTGAGCATACCTCAGTCACCGTACACTGAATCCATAGGTGTACGGAGGGAACCCGGTGAACTGAAACATCTAAGTAGCCGGAGGAAGAGAAAGAAAACTCGATTTTCAAAGTAGCGGCGAGCGAAATGGAAAGAGCCCAAACCGGAGTGCGTGCACTCCGGGGTTCGGACTGCATTTATGACTTCTGACTGTAGCGGAACGGTTCTGGAAAGACCGGCCAGAGAGGGTGAGAGCCCCGTAGGCGAAACGGAAGGAAGCAGAGCAGGATCCAGAGTACCACGAGACACGAGAAACCTTGTGGGAAGGAGCGGGGACCACCCCGTAAGGCTAAATACTCCTTAGTGACCGATAGAGCAGAGTACTGTGAAGGAAAGGTGAAAAGGACCCCGGGAGGGGAGTGAAAGAGAACCTGAAACCCTGTGTTTACAAACTGTGGAAGTACCATATGAGTACAACCGCGTACTTTTTGTAGAACGGTCCGGCGAGTTACGTTTACTGGCGAGGTTAAGCACTTAAGGTGCGGAGCCGAAGGGATACCAAGTCTTAACAGGGCGTTAAGTCAGTGTACGTAGACCCGAAACCGGGTGATCTACCCATGTCCAGGCTGAAGTTGCCGTAAAAGGCAATGGAGGGCCGAACGCACATCCGTTGAAAAGGGTGGCGATGAGGTGTGGGTAGGGGAGAAATTCAATCGAACCCGGAGATAGCTGGTTCTCCTCGAAATAGCTTTAGGGCTAGCCTCGTGTTAACCTTGTGGAGGTAGAGCACTGAATATCCTAGGGGGCGTCAAAGTCTACCGAAGATTATCAAACTCCGAATGCCATAGAGGTGATGCACGGGAGTCAGACTGCACGAGATAAGTTGGGTGGTCAAAGGGAAAGAGCCCAGACCTACAGCTAAGGTCCCAAAGTGGAAAAGGATGTGGGATTTCAGAGACAACTAGGATGTTGGCTTAGAAGCAGCCACACATTCAAAGAGTGCGTAATAGCTCACTAGTCGAGAGGTCCTGCGCCGAAAATGTCCGGGGCTGAAACACAACACCGAAGCTTAGGACTCCTTTATTCCTTGTCGGGTAAGTTCCGACCCGCACGAAAGGCGTAATGATTTGAGCACTGTCTCGACAATGCATCCGGTGAAATTGAAGTACCAGTGAAGATGCTGGTTACCTGCGCCAGGACGGAAAGACCCCATGGAGCTTTACTCTAGCTTGATACTGGGATTCGATACTGTATGGACAGGAGAGGTGGGAGACGGTGAGCAGAGAACGCCAGTTTTATGTGAGTCGCTGTTGGGATACCACCCTTGCAGTATTGGATTTCTAACCTGTTGGAAACCATTCGAAGAGTGCAAAGGCAGAAGGGAGCTTGACTGTGACACCGACGGGTGGAGCAGGTACGAAAGTAGGACTTAGTGATCCGGTGGTATAAAGTGGGATTGCCATCGCTCAACGGATAAAAGCTACCCTGGGGATAACAGGCTTATCACTCCCAAGAGTTCACATCGACGGAGTGGTTTGGCACCTCGATGTCGGCTCATCGCATCCTGGGGCTGTAGCAGGTCCCAAGGGTTGGGCTGTTCGCCCATTAAAGCGGTACGCGAGCTGGGTTCAGAACGTCGTGAGACAGTTCGGTCCCTATCCGGCGCAGGCGGAGGATATTTGAGAGGAGCTGTCCTTAGTACGAGAGGACCGGGATGGACGGACCACTGGTGTATCTGTTGGCTATCGGAGCCATGGCAGAGTAGCCAAGTCCGGCAGGGATAAACGCTGAAGGCATCTAAGCGTGAAGCCCCCCTCAAGATGAGATATCCCTCAGAAATGAGTAAGACCCCTTGAAGACTACGAGGTAGATAGGAATGAGGTGTAAGCACAGCAATGTGTTCAGCTGACATTTACTAATCGGTCGAGGGCTTGACCAAAGGTTTTGGATAGGAAAAGGATGTAAGTTAAGGTATAAGAGATAGAGTTTCAGTGTTCGGTTTTGAAGGAATAAATAAAATTTCTTCACATTTTGCTTTACAAACTTAGGGAATACGCGGTATTCTCTTTAGTAGCTTGTAGAGTTAATATTCCTCGATAGCTCAATGGTAGAGCACTCGGCTGTTAACCGAGTTGTTGTAGGTTCGAGCCCTACTCGGGGAGTTTTTTTATCAGATACATTAGATACGCCAAGCGGCGATAACACGCGGCTCCATGGTCAAGCGGTTAAGACATCGCCCTTTCACGGCGGTAACACGGGTTCGATTCCCGTTGGAGTCATTTTAATTAAATATGGCGCAGTAGCCAAGTGGTAAGGCAATGGTCTGCAACACCAGTATCCACCGGTTCAAATCCGGTCTGCGCCTCTCCTGAAGGGCCTCGGAAACTTATTGTTTCTGGGGTTTTTTCTTGTCCAGAAAACTTATGTGTAACAAACCTATATATCGCTGAAACCCGCATAAAATCGAGGGTTACAGGGATTTTCCTATGCTTCAAAATAGCTATTCTAATACCACTCTATCAATAAAATATCATTCAAAGTCCTTTTCATTGTAATATTTTGCTTTATTCAGTTTTTCTTAGAAAGCTCCGTTAGAAACCGTTTCAAAACGAATAAAATCACCTCATAAGGTGGTAAAATGGTGGAAGGGCAATGGTACTTATTGTCTTCATCTGGATGCAGATACGTTTTTATGATGACCTTGTAATCATCGCCCATGATAGCTGCTACTGTTTTGATATCTCTCAGATTTTTTGTTTTCTCAAGCAGTTTTGTTGCAAAGGTATGTCTGAGGGAATGAGTACCGTAGTGCTGCATATTGCAGACTTTTAATATACGATCAAAATCACCGTCATCCAATCCGTAAGTTATTAGTGCCAAAAAAAATTCATAGCATTTTTTTATGGTTGAATAGCTGTACCTATCCTGCAGATCATCAATGAAATCCTGAATATCTTTACCGGTAAGGTTACACATCAGTATTTTTACAATAGGATTATCATGTATTTGATTTTCATAGGTATCTTCAATTCTGTCGTAAGTTGCCTGTTTAATGGTTCCACGTTTTACCTGCTTACTTTTGTAGTTAAGGAATTTAACTGCATATTCTTCAAGAGGCAGCAAATGATTGACAAGATTTCCTGAAAATACCAGGAATTTGTACTCATCCATTTTGGCTTGCGCTTCAGCTCTCGTTTTGCCGCTAAATTCTTTTGGCGGGAATCCTTTTCTCTTATACCGTGCTATCCACCTACCTTTCTTGTTTTGAAATATTGTACCGTCACCTTTAGTACGCCTGGTTACACAGGCTGTTTCATTCGACATTCAAGTTCGCTCCTTTCGAGTGAAAAGAACTTTCCTTAAAATACCAAATGAACAGTAAATGTAGTTGCATTATATTACATGAAAAGTTCTTTGACAACGCATCTTTGTCTAGAAAAACAACTCTTTACCCACATTTTTGTTTAGAAAGTCTTGAATTGCTGTTTTGGAAGTAAAGTAATCTCGTCCGATTTTGGTAACGGGGAGTAGTTTGCTCTGCAGCAATTCACGTGTTTTGGTTTTGCCAATTCCTAACATATTTCCAATTTCTTCTACGGAATATTTCCGAAAATCATCGTAGTTAGATAAATTTGTATTTGTTTTTCTCATAGAGTTCCTCGTTCTAAAAATTTTGCGTGTGAATAATACACATATCTCCCGTCACCGCTTCCTGCGCCCTTTTAGGCCGCGTAGTATGGTTGTACTGTGTGCATTTAGTCTATCCGCAGTGATAGGACGGATAGCACCCGTATGCATGACGGTATATGCTATGAACTTGTCATGGAGCAATGACCCATAATACAGATCACTTGTAGAGTAAATACAGCAGATGATGAAAAATCCCTGAAAAATTTTTTGAATTTTGTCAATGGGCTAATAACATACAAACAATGTTATCAGAAGAAAGTTGGAATGCTTTGATTATTATAGCGAGTGTTAAAAGCCGGTTGACAGAGTAATCACAGATATGCTATTCTCAGCTTGTAATTGATTTTTGTGCATTCCCATTAGGGATAGAAGCACACGTTGTTTAAGTTTGTACGTAAGTGTCGAAAATTGCCATAAGTAAAAGTGGCATATTTTTGGCACTTTTTTTGTTTCCGGAAAGTGGAAATGAAAAATAAGTTTATATGTGGGCAATACCACACGCAGTTTAGGAATGGAACCATTGTGCAGCCATTCTTTTTTGTTGCCAGAAATTGCCCACACAAGGGCTTAATCCGCAAAGCGGCTGGATAAATAACCTCGAATGAGGAGAAGAAAGGAAGGAAAACAAATGAATGGAGCAAGAGTGTTTGAAGACGCTTACAGTGGTGTCTTCAGGGAACAGGAGGATTTCTTTTCATGCCTACATGAAATTTTGGGAAAATCCTTATGGATCCGACAAAAGGTCAGAAACCTGCGGTTAGTTCCTATTATTGCAGGGAGTACCTTTGAGAAAGAACTACGCAGTCAGTATACGGAAGATGGCATGGATGATGGCATCATAACGGATACGATTGCAAATACGGCGTTAATGCTCAAATACCGGGGAGATATGTTACCGGTGAGGGACTGCGCCATTAAGAGCATTCTGGACCGTGCAGGTATCCAGGGAAGCGGCCTTCGCAGGGTGGAGAGAAACGTCTATGCCAGGATCTTAAATGACGTACTGAAAGTCACAAAGGGAGAGGCATTACTCCGCATCAGCGAAGGAAAGGTATCCGCAGTATTAAGCGGAGACTGCAATGATTACGCCATCCTTAACATGGAGGACATATTCCTTCACACCGTGCAATATTTGCAGGAGGAATTTGAAGGCTGCAGGTACATGGCAGGCTTCTATGAGCATGACATGGTATCTGCCATGTGGAGCATTGATGAGTCGGGTCTGTTATCGGCTTACAGCAGGGAACTTTCCCTTCTTGGGAAGACGGCGGAAGACATGATCCCCATGGTGCGGGTTACTACATCGGATACCGGAACCTGTGGAGCCAATATCTACCCTATGCTGTTAAACGTAAAGGATGGAAAGAGTGTCAACCTGGGGTCTCCATTAAAGCTTGTTCATAAGAACGGCAGCACAATGGCAGACTATGATGCACAGCTTAAGAAACTCTATGCAAAGTATCAGCTTGCAATCGGAAAACTTACAGAGCTTTTAGAAGTGCGGATCGCCAATCCGGTGAACTGCATGAGCGAAGTAATGGCAAAGCTTGTAATTCCTAAGAAATATCAGGCAGAAGCACTGGACTTATTCAAGGCACAGTACGATGTCTGGTCCTGTACGGCACATGATATCTATTTCGCTATTTCAGAGATCCTTTTCATGCTGGAGTGCGAAGGAGCTTCGGGCAGCCGTATCGCCAAGATGGAAGAGCAGATCGCAAGGGCACTGTCAATGAACTGGGCAGAGTATGATTTCCCGGAAATGTAAATAAAAACAAAGGAGAATGGACAAATGGAAGAATTAAGAAAGAAACTGATGGAAGAATTAAAGAATAAGCTGGGAGAAGGATATGAGGTATCCCCGGTAGACGTAAATAAGAATAATGGAACGATATTACATGGAATTTCTATAATGTTAAAAGGCAACATAGGAGGTCCTACGGTATATGTAGATAATTTCTATCAGAGATTTCAGGGGACCAATGAAGAGATTGAGGAGATGATAGATTACATTCTGGAGGATATCAGATCCTGCTATGAAATAGACGATGAGGAGCTACAAAGAAATGTCTATGAATATGACAGGGCAAAGGAACATCTGAGAGTTGCACTGTGTAATTATGAGGCAAACAAGGAAACTTTATCCAGCAGACCTCATAAGCGGATCCTTGATCTGGCAGTCACCGCGTGTATCAGAAGTGAAACAACGCCCGTGAGAGGATCAGGCTTCATCAGTGTATCAAACAGATTATTGCAAATCTGGGGAGTTTCCGAGGAGGAAATGTTTGACATTGCCTTGGAGAACACGATGAAAGAAGAAGTCTGCTGCAAACTGAGTGATCTGTTAGCACAAGAGGAGGGACTGGAACTTCCTCCGGGAGTGGAGATTCCCATGTATATCCTGACAACGAACGACAAAAGGCTTGGTGCCAGTATGCTATTGAATGTAGCGGCACTAACCCGGATAGCGGAGGAGTTACATAGTAATCTGTTTATCTATCCATCCAAAGCATCCATGAAGTATTGGTATTACCGGTTGAAGGTACAAGAAAGCAGAGAGCAAAGCAGAAAAAAATGGTGGAAGAGGTAAATGCAAGCAGTGTTTCTCCGGAGGAAAGACTTTCCAACAGCGTTTATTACTTTGACCGCGAGAAACAAGAGGTCACCATAGATTATCTGGGGAAACCGCTCAGCGAACTGAACAGATAGATACAGAATGAAATATAGAACAGTGGCAGAAAAGAGAAGGCATCCCCTTCTCTTTTTCTGTCGTATGGAAGGAGAAAGAATATGAGTCTTAACTTAAATTACAAGCCGGAAGCAGTTGTGGAAATCTCCGGATTATCAAGAGAGGAATGGTTAGATTACCGTAAGAAAGGAATTGGTGGCAGTGATGCTGCAGCAATCATGGGAGTTTCCCCGTTTGCAACCAAAAGAGATCTCTTTTACGACAAAACAGGTATCCGTCCGGCTTTTCAGGAAAATGAGGATAACTGGGTAGCAAAGGAAGTAGGACACAGACTGGAAGATCTGGTAGCAGAAATCTTTTCCCAAAAGACAGGACTTAAGATTTTTCCGGTGCGCACGATGTTCAGACACCCGCTGTATCCCTTTATGCTTGCAGACGTGGACTTTTTCATCGAATTTGCAGATGGTACGTATGGAATCCTGGAGTGTAAGACAACCAACTACAACTGTCAGGAAAAATGGGCAAACAATACAATCCCGGTCAACTATGAGTACCAGGTACGTCACTATATGTCCGTCATGAACATTGATAAGGCCTATATTGCCTGTCTTTACGGGAACAATGCAGAGGAGTTCTTTATACGTCCCCTGGAGAGAGACCTGGAGACAGAAGAGGATCTTATTGCGGAAGAGAAGTACTTCTGGGAAGAAAAAGTGTTGAAGAAGGTGGAGCCGGATTACGTGGAGAAAGCAGATCTTGTGATTGCAAGCATCAAAAAGCATTATGGTCCTGCAGATCCGCAGGCCGCAGGTGTCATTCTTTCCACAAAGAATCTATCAGGGATCAAGACGTATCTGAGCCTGAAGCAGGAAAAAGCGAAGCTGGAAGGCGAGGTAAAGCGTCTGGAGGAGAGAATGAAGCAGTCCTATCTTGGCGTACTGGAAGAATTAGGAGCAAGCTGCAGCGGCACAATCATGGATGGCACCACAAAGTATGAGGTGTCCTATAACCCGACCTACCGTACCTCCATTGACAAAAAGGGACTGGAAAAGTTAAAAATCCAAAGCACCCGGATGTTTATGACGATTACGTGCAGACGACGGAGAACCGGAGATTTGCCGTAAAGGAAAGAAAGGTGGCGTAGCGGTATGGAGAACAGAAAGGTGGTATTTATCTGTGCACCGTACGATGCAAAGGATTCCATCGCTCACGCAAAGGAGATCGCGCTTGTATCGCATTTTCGGACTCTTATAGAGGATATGTACCACTATAAGACTTATGCTCCCGGAAGCTACCTTACCGGGTCTTCAAAGGAGGCAAAGGATTTCCGGGTAGAGATCGAAGATGTGATCCTTAAAAACTGCCATGCGATGTTTGTATGTGGCAGGGAAGTGACAGGTGGAATGCAGGTACAGATTACAAAGGCAAAGGTATTAAATATCCCAATTTACCGGGTAGTGGAAGGCAAAAAAGGGAGTGATTATTACCATGTATGTAGAACAGGAGAAAAAAATATGTGTAAGGAAAGAAGGATACCAGAAATACTTATATGCTCACCTTGTGATGCGGTCACAGAAGAAGATGCAGAAAAGGAATATGAGCTCCGCAAGCACTACAAAAGGGTGTTCCGAAGAGGAGAGCCTAAGTGCTGCACTTTTAAATACATTGCTTTTGCGATTAATAACGCAAACCTATCAGATGCGTTCTTCAGGAAGAGCCTACAAAAGTCAATGGCTAAGTCCTGTGATATCGTCATAGTCTGCGGAGATGTGATAACACCAAATATGAAAGAGCAGATTGAAGAAGCAAAACAATATCATAAGAAAATTTATCGAATGATAGAAAAAGAGGAAGGTGCTTGTATCTTCTGTTATCAAGACGAGGAGGAAGCAGATGAAAAGTAAGTTTGTAAAAACGGTCTATGAGAAGAATGGATTTTGCATCTATGTATATGTTACGGAAGCAGAATCGGTGCCACAGGCAGCCAGAAGTAATTACTATAAAGGACCTGGATATGAATTTACCGCTATCGGAAATAATCTTCCGGCAAATAAGCTGTCGGAAGTAGATCTGCATGGTGACTGGGAGAAAAACAGCCACGGAGTGCAGTTCAAGGTAGATTATTTTGAAGAGATCCGCCCGCAGAGTGTGGAAGGAATCGAAAGCTACTTGGCATCCGGTATGGTAAAAGGGATTGGTCCCAAGACGGCAAAACTGATTGTCGAAAAGTATGGAACCAGAACGTTTGAGATTCTGGATGATTACCCGGAGTCCCTACTGGAGATCAAGGGAATCACCAGGAAAAAACTGGATAAAATACTTTCGGCATATCAGGACAGTCATGCGGTCAGGGATCTGGCAGCTTATCTTACTCCGTTTAAGGTAACACCCAAGAAAATCCGTAAGATCTATGAGCATTTCGGGAATGCGGCACTGGATGTCGTAAAGAACCAGCCGTTTGCCCTGTGTGAGATCAGTGGATTTGGGTTCCTTACCGTGGATGAGATCGCCAGAGCGAATCACTGCAGACCCAATGAGCCATTAAGGATCGAAGGCTGTATCGGCTACTGCATGGAACTGGAAATGCAGAACGGTAATCTCTATGCCGATAAGCAGAAATTCCAGAAGCAGGTGCATGAGCAGCTAAACAGAGGTTATGCAGAAGAAGTCGTTACCGAGGTAGAGGTGTATAAGGTGATGTACCAGATGGTGCATGACAAAGCCCTTTACTATGAGGACGGTGCCCTGTATAGTGCCAAACTCTATCATTTTGAGACACAAGCAGCGAAGGATCTGGCTACACTCCTGGTGCAGACGTATATGCCGCCTGCAGGACTGGAAGATCTGATCACGCAGGCGCAGAAGGATTTGAAGCTGTTATTGTCAGACAAGCAGGTGGAAGCAGTAAAGAAGGCATTCACAAATCTGGTGAGTATTATCACCGGCGGTCCCGGCACCGGTAAGACTACGGTGCAGCGGGTTCTGTTATACATCAGCGAAAAGCTGGGAGAAGAAAAGATCTTATTAACTGCTCCCACAGGCAGAGCCAGCAGACGCATGGCGGAAAGCACCGGAAAAAGTGATGCATTGACGCTCCATAGTGCGCTTGGATTAAATAACGATGAGGAGTGTGAGGCTGCGGACGAAATGTTGTCCGAGGATTTCATCATTGCGGATGAGTTTACGATGGCTGATATGAGGCTGTCCTATGAGCTTTTCAAGCACATCGAAAAGGGTGTACGCGTGGTGATCGTAGGAGACGTAGACCAGTTACCCAGTGTCGGCCCCGGAAATGTGTTCCGCGAGCTTGTGCTGTGCGGTGTGATCCCGGTCACAATCCTTGACATGGTATTCCGTCAGGGAAAGGACAGCCGGATCGCAGCAAATGCCCATAAGATGCAGGAGAATGATACGAACCTGGATTATGGAGATGACTTTATCTTTTGTCCGGCGGATACTGCAGCGGAAGCGGCAGACAAGGTTGCGGAATATTACAGATCCTTTGTGGATGCGTATGGCGTTGACAATGTGCAGGTACTTACCCCGTTTCGTAAGAAGGGAGAAGCCAGTGTCAATGCCTTAAACGACAGGCTGTGGGAGATGGTAAATCCGAAAAGCAGTATTGCCAGGGAATTAAAGGCCGGCAATGCGCTGTACCGGGAAGGAGACCGGATCATTCATAACAAAAATAAGAATGACATCAGTAACGGTGACATCGGGTATATCACAGATATCTATCAGGATGAGGATGGCGTGGATCTTATGCGGCTGTCCTTTTCGGATGGAAGAATCGTGGAATACAGTGCGGAGGATGCAGATCTTATCGAGCACGCATATGCAACAACGGTACATAAGAGCCAGGGAAGTGAATACAAGGTGGTAATCCTTCCATGGCTTCCCATGTTTTACATGATGTTACGGCGTAACATCCTCTATACGGCGATCACCAGGGCAAAAGAAAAAATAGTTATTGTAGGCAGTAAGAAGGCTCTCTACCAGGCAATCCATAACACGGCGTGCGACAAGCGAAATACCCGTCTTGGAGAGCGGATCGTAAGGGAATACAACGAACTGCTTACGAAGAAAGCTTCAGCATAGGAGGATGACAATGAATAAATATGCGGATGAGTTTTATGCGACATTTCAGGAACTTGCGAGGAAATATTCAGCAGAAAAAGTGTGGCAAGATGTGATTTATGCCTGTGCTTTAACGCAATCAGTATTTTTGCGGGAATGGGATACGAAAGCTCGTAAAAATATTGATAAGGTAATGGAGCAATATTCCGAAAAAGAGCAGTATAAAATAATGAGTTTATATGCGAACATCATGGATGCACTGCAAGAAAATCCGGGGCAGGATTTTTTAGGAGAGATGTATCACAGGCTTGATTTGCAAAAGCATGAAAAAGGGCAGTTTTTTACTCCGCATGATGTATGCAAGCTGATGACTTTATTAAGTTTATCCACCGAGAATCTTGCAGGAGAAATTTCCCAAAAAGGTTATGTGACAGTAAGCGATTCTGCGTGTGGATCCGGAGCCCTTTTACTCTCTTTTTATGAAACGGTAAGAGAAATGGGAATTACAGGTTATCAGGTGTTGGCTGTGGCACAGGACGTTGACAGATCAGCAGCTCTTATGTGTTATCTGCAGCTTTCGGTGTTATTTATTCCGGCAATCGTAATTGTCGGTAATTCTATTACCAACCCTGGGATAGATCCTCAAAATGAGGTATGGTATACGCCTGCTTACAATGTATATCACTGGCATTATGAGCGTTACCATATAGGAGAAGGGACGGATCTTAAGACTGCAGTCAACGAGGAAAGTGGAGGAAAGGTATAGCATGAGCGAAATAGTAATGCCGGAGTACATGAAACAAAGAAGAGCAAAGTTATTAAATGCCACGTATGAATATTTCCTTACTGTACTTGAGATGGACAGAAACGAGGCAGCACTGCGGTTCCCTATGGATGAACAGCTGATGTGGGTACTCTTTGGGTACGCAGACACCATGCTGGAACGATTAGGGTTCAACGTATGCTATCCGGACATCTATGTGCAGGATGGGAAGAAGATATTATGTAATACGACGCATTGCGGATGTAAGCCCTGCCATATTAGGGAAGCATCCAGAATATCAGAACAGTTAAAAGATGTACTAGAAAATGCAGGGTTTTGCATAGTCAGCGAGGATATCACCGGGATAAAAGTACGGGATCCTAAGGATGACGAATGCACCATATCTATTACAGCAAAGAAAAATTCATAGAAACAGGCGGGAAGGCGGTATTTATTATATATCACCTTCCCAAAATGGAAGGAGCAAAAAGAATGAGTGAACAGACCTATATGTATGAGCAGGAAACAGCCGTAGCAGCATTACACAAGGTGGAAGGATTCGATCCGAGAAAGTTTATGCGCCTGATACAGAAGGAAGACCAGTCATCCAGATATTACTTGGATGTAGCTTACCGTAAACTGTGGTTTCGACTCTGCTATCCGGAAGGAAAGATCGTGAAAACGATCCGTAGTATCACGGAGAAGATGGCAATTGTGGAAGCTAAGGTGTATTTAAGCAAGAATGATCCGGAGGATTCCTATGTTGCCAATGCGTTTGCGCAGAAGTACCGCATGGATGATTCAGAGATCGGTCAGAAGTATGTGGAACTTGCAGAGACGGCAGCTGTGGGACGGGCATTATCGGATGCCGGTTTCGGACTTCAGTTTGCAGATCGTGAAAAAGAGATGGATCCGGAAGTAACGGAGGCACCCATCGATGAAGAAGTGATGGCAGGAACTCCCATCTGTCCAGAGAACATTCCAGAGGAAGTTTTTGGGAGCAGTGTTGGAGAAAACCTGATGGAAGATATGATTCCGGGACAGTGTGGAATTGAGGATTATATCCCGATGCCGGATGAGATCATGCAGGTGGAGGAGGCTTCAAAAGAGGAAGTACAACCGCCCAAGGCAGCACCACAGCCCAAGGCAGCACAGCAGCCTACGAAGAAACCGGAGCAGACACCACAGGAGCAGTTCATGCAAAATAATGTGGCTCCGGAGTCCACTGTTGGCATTACAAGGGATATGCCGGTAAATGACATCTACGGAAAGCTTACCAGAGACTTAGCAGTAAAGGTAGTAGTTTCTGCCGGATGTTACAAGGGTAAGACTCTAGGGCAGATTGCAGTAGAGAAGCCTGGATCCTTACAGTGGTATGTGGATTCCTATAAAGGTCCTGATAACCTGCTTCGTGCAGCAGCAAAGTATCTGCTGGATCAGGCACTTGCACCTGCCTGCTAAAATATAGGGCCCCACATTTTGTGGGGTCGATAGAAAGGAGAGGTACAGCAATGCAGGATTTTCCATTTACGATTCGTGACGTGGCAAGTGTGATGAATCTGCGGATCAGACATCGGAATACGGTAAGCCTGGATGTAGACTGTCCGCTTTGTGACGACCATAAAGGGAAAATGAATCTGAACTTTCAGAAGAATGTATTCCGTTGTAACCGGTGCGGTGAGAGCGGAGGAATGCTAAATCTGTATGCGAAAGCATACGGGGTAGATCTCCAGACCGCCAGAAAAGAGATTATCGAAGCTACCGGTGGAAGTGCATTTAAGAGAGAGCAGATCCATAGAAGAGAGATAGAAAGCACCAGACCACAGATCACAAATGCAGAAATGGCAGAAGATGCCGTAAAGCATAAGACGTATACCAGGCTGTTTGAGATGCTGATCCTGGCAGACTGCCACAAAGACAGTCTGTTAAAGCGTGGATTCACGGAAGAACAGATTGAAGCAAATGGGTATAAGAGTACTCCGGTATATGGCTATAAAAAGCTTACCAAGCGGTTGATCGAGGAAGGATGCACGGTAGAAGGCGTTCCGGGATTTTACAGGGATAAGGACGGAGAATGGACGATCTATTTTAACAGAAAAGCTTCCGGTTTTATGATACCGGTGAAAAATCCGGATGGACTCATTACCGGCGTACAGATTAGATTAGATCACCCTTACGATGGCAGAAAGTATATCTGGTTGTCCAGCGTCAACTTTGAAGGAGGGACGACTTCCGGAAGCCCTGTGCATTTCGTGGGAAAGCCGGGAGATAAGACGGTATTTGTTACGGAAGGACCATTAAAAGGAGATCTGGCCCATGCGTTATCCGGAAGAACCTTCCTGTGTGTTCCCGGAGTCAACCAGTCAGCAAACCTGATGCCAGTCTTAAATGAGATGAAAGAGCTGGGAACCAGGTTCCTCTATGAAGCCTATGACATGGACAAGCTGCTTCGACCGGTCTGCCAGGGAGATTACAGTGAAAACTGTAAGGAATGTCCCTGCTATCGTATGGACTGGAAGAAGCAGAGTATTCCCTGTGAGAAAAAGCAGATCAAACGGGATAATATCAACCGTGGCTGTAATAAGCTGGCTGAGATCTGTAAGGAGCTTGGCTTAGAAGGAAAAACACTTACCTGGGATACGGACACAGACGGTAACTGGGCAGAAAACGTGAAGGGTGTGGATGATTACCTGGTGGCACTTCAGCATAGGGAATGACAGTTAAAATGCTGAAAATTTCAGAGAAATTTCATTGCAATGGTATTTTTGACATGATAAGATAAAGACAGAAAGAGGGTTTATAATGGCAGAAAACAAAAGCAGTAAAGTAATGCAGGATTATGAAAAGGTAAACAGACTGATTGATGGACTGACACTGTTTGATGATGACCTGATGAGCCGGGTGTTTGATAAAAATATCGAGGCAACCGAACTGATCCTCAGGATCATTCTTGGGAGAAAAATCACAGTTATCCGTGTAAACGGGCAGGAAGAGGTCAGGAATGCCGAAGTCGGTGGACGCAACATTACCCTGGATGTGTATGCACTGGATGAAAATGGACAGGAAATGGACATTGAGGTGCAGGGAAATTCCCGAAGGCGCCCATATCCGCAGGGCAAGATACCACAGCAGTGTGCTGGATTCCAAAATGCTGAAGGAAGGTCAGCCGTTCAAAAAACTGAAGGATTCCTATGTGATCTTTATTTACAGGCACGATAAGTTCAAAAAAGGTTTACCGGTATACCATATCGACCGATATGTAAGAGAGACAGGGGAAATCTTCGAGGACGGATCACATATCGTATATGTAAACGGGAACTATAAGGGGGATGACGAGATCGGTCAGCTTATGAGTGATTTCCATCAGGTAGACCCCGACAATATGCATTATAAGGAACTGTCACAAGGCGTAAAACATTTCAAAGAAGTAGAGGAAGGACGTGATTCCATGTGTGAAGCAGTACAGGAATATGCAAAGGAATATGCGAAGGAATATGCAAAGGAATATGGAGAACAAAGAGCAATCAGAGAAGCTACTGAAAATGTAAAAAAGCTTATGGGAAACAAGCTGGGGTTACACAGGAAAAGGCATTTGATATTCTGGAAATCCAGGGAGAAAAAAGAGAACTGGTTATTAAACAGTTACAGCAGGAATAAACCGGAAATAGGGTGGTTACGAAGGTGACTGCCCTGTTTGGAGTGGAACGGAGAACGTGAAACCATGAGTGAAGCAGTAGAGAAATACGCAAAGGAATATGCGCTAAAACAACATGTTAAAATCGTAAAAAATCTTATGGAAACCACCGGATTTACACAGGAAAAGGCACTGGATGCCTTGGGAATCCAGGGAGAAAAAAGAGAACTGGTTATTAAACAGTTACAGCAGTAACCAGTGGTTTTAGAAGGATAGGGATAGAGCAGGTACATTAGATATCTGCGCTATCCCTTTTGTATTGGAAAGGAAGTAGACAGGATGAAAATGGTGATATAGTGATCTGCTGTTGCTGCAATGGGGATGAATATTTTGAAATTGATTCTGTTTGGACATCCGAAAAGAAGGCAGAAAAGAGATGCAACGAATTAAATGAAAAAGGAGAGAAATATCTGATAGAAAAATGTGGATCGCCGAGATTGACGAAGCGGCACGAAGCCGCATGGAACTGATCGTGCCAGAGCTGGCAAAGCAGTACGGCGTGACCGAAAGGCTGAAAGCCGAAAACCAAATGGAATGGGTGCGGCAGATGAACGCTTGCAAGGCACAGGCAGAGGAGATTGTGAAAGCGGAATTGATTTACGATTGAGCGAGGAAGTCCGGGCAGAAAACTGTTCGGACTTTTCTCATATAGTCCAAAGTTGCGGTAGAAATGTTCACAAGTTTTATGGTATAATTTGAATACGAAAAATCGTAAAATTGGAAGTTGGTAGAAGGTTACATTATGAGCATTGATAGGAAAATAAATCGCATTCAATTTCTCACGGGAAATTCGTTAAAGTTTATTGCTGTACTGACAATGGTTATTGACCATCTATGTAAAATTGTGCTGCAATGGCTGCTATCAAACTACTGGGGGGCTATGGCAGATAACGGGCAAATGTCGTGGGAGAGATTCCAAGAGATAGATAATCTCATACGGTTTGATTTGCAAAGCATTGGGACGATTGCTTTTCCGCTATTCTGTTTTTTGCTGGCAGAAGGATTCCAACACACAAGAAGTAAAAAACGCTATATTGGGTTGATGCTTGCATTTGCCCTTATTTCGGAAGTTCCATTTGACATAGGTTTCTTTAGTGCGTATTCACGAATGGAAGGTACATTTCCGTTTTACTTGAAGTATCAAAATGTATTTTTCACCTTGTTTTTAGGCTTATTGACATTGGTATGCCTTGAAAGATTTTCGTGTGAATCCGACCTACCAGTGGATAGAATAAAATCAGTAGTCTTGCAAGTTCTCAGTGTAGTACTTTTTTCCAGCATTGCGGAAGGAATCCGTTGTGACTACGGTATGCAGGGGATCTTATTCATATCAGCATTTTATATTTGCCGTAATCACCGAATCTATCAAGTGCTGCTGTTTCTTTTGGCTTACATGGGGGCAACGGGGAATCAACCACCTTTATGTACGCTTCTTGCCGGCTTGCTTATTCTGCTATGCGTCCTGCTGAGCTTCATTCCCAGTCAGCAGAAGAAAACTGCCCGACCGAGAATGTTGCGTCACTTCGTTCCGTCAAGGTGGCTACACCCCCTTGCGCCGCTAAAGCGGCTATCCCCTGTGGACTTGCCGTCCGCAAACAGCATAAAATGCTGTTCACCGCCAGCAAGTTTGATATCAATAAATTTGGAGGAACTTATGATAAAAAAATGATGGCATTATGTATATTCGTTTGGTCGCAGTTGCGAAAAGTTGACGGACTTTCAATGATTTATTTTAATCCCAAAATCAAAAAAAGGAGGTCAATCACAATGACAAAACCGAAAAAAACCAGAACCGAAAAGGAACGAGCCGAGACGCAGTCCGAACCGAAAAGGAACGAGCCGAGACGCAGCTTGCCAGGAACAGCACAAGCTCAACCGTCTTGAGAACAGAAACAGAGAAGTATCTGGAGAAAGGCGAACGCACCAAGCGCACCCACCGCCTTTGCAATCTGGGCGGAACGATTGAGAGCCTTGCCCCGGAGGTCAAAGATCTCACACGCACCGAAATGACAGAGCTGATGGAACACATCTTTTTTCTCTGTCCGAAGTCCAGCGAGCCGTCCGTCACATGGCGATTACCCACATCAGCCAAGCAAACAGAGAAAAGGAGTTGAAAGCCGATGGTTACGATCCCTCTGGATCATGGCAACCGCAACATGAAAACTGCTGAAGAAGTATTTACTTCCGGTCTTGTGGAGAGCGACTTAAAACCGGTGCTCGGAGAGTACCTGCAGTACAATGGGAAATACTATTCCCTTACCGGAGAGCGTATCCCCTATATGAGGGACAAGACCCTGGACGACAGATTTTTCATTCTTACCCTGTTTGGCATCGGTAAAGAACTGGAGAGGCGCACACAGCCCCAGAAGGATACCATTTACCAGGTAGAACTTCCGGTAGGACTGCCACCAAAGCATTATGGAGCACTTTATAAGAAGTTTGGTAAGTATTTTGTAAGACCGGGTGTACAGCGGTTTACCTTTAACAAAAGGGAATACCTGGTGCAGATTACGAAAGCAGCCGTTTTTCCCCAGGACTATGCTGCAGCAATGACCATATATCCGCAGATTGCATCTTACAATCGTGTGGTTACGGTAGATATCGGGGGCTTTACGGTGGACTATTTGTTGCTTCGTGGAGGAAAACCGGATCTTTCTGTATGCGATTCACTGGAAATGGGCGTGATTACTCTGTATAACCGCATTGTTTCCAGAGCAAACTCAGAACTTGATGTTTTGCTTGATGAAACAGACATTGATACGATTATATGTGATAAGAATAGTGACTACAGCAACAGTGTAATCAAACTGGTGAAACAAATGACTGCACAATATGTAGAGGATCTTCTTGGAACTTTCAGAGAAAGAGGAATAGATCTAAAGACCGGCTGCATTGTATTTATCGGTGGTGGATCAAAGTTATTAAAACCTTATCTGGAGAATACGGACAAGGTAGGGAAGTGCGTGTTTATTGACGATATCTGCGCCAATGCCAAGGGATACGAGATCCTGTACCAGGTACAGAAAAAGAGTAGGTAATTGCCATGGAAAAGAAAAATCCGTATGTAATGACAATAGGATTTCGGAGGAATAATGCAGATCATACCCGGGTAGCAGAGTTTCTCAATTCTTTGGGAAGAGAAAAGGCACAGTATATTGTAAAAGCGGTCCTTACTTACAGGACACTGGAAGAGAAGGGAGAAGTACCGCAGACAGGTGGTGCAGTGTCCTATGATTATGAAACAATCAAAAGCATTGTGTTACAGATCATGCGTGAGCAGGGGGCTGACGGGAAGATACCTGCGGTGCAACCGGAAACAGCTTCCTTATCGCTGGAAGCAGAGCCGAAGGAGCAGATCACAGAAGAAGATTCTTTAATAGGCTTCGACGAATCTGCGATGCAGGGTATCATGGCATCCCTCAGTGCTTTTCAGAATCAGAATTAGGAATATCGGAAAGACTACGATAAGGGCAGAAAGAAGAATCTGCCCTTATTTTACATTCATTGTTTATTCCTTTTTACGTATTCCCGATATTCATCCCGGATCATACAGTGGTTCTCTACTGTCTTATGAAAGTTAAGCTGTGCCAAAAGAAGTTATCGAACCTATGATTGAAAGAATTCCATTGCGTCGTCTTGGACAGCCAGAAGATATTGCCAATGCGTTTGTGTTTCTTGCTTCAGGTGAGGCTAGTTACATTACAGGTGTTATATTAAGTGCAGATGGTATGGCAAGAAGTTAATTTAATGTGGTATGGTGATGTAATCACGGAAAATAAATGAAAATAAGACTATAATAAAACTACAAAAAGAAAAAGATAAGGAGGACTGTAAAATGTCTGCTATTAATATCAATAAAAATAATTTTGAGAACGAAGTACTGAATTCCGATAAAACCGTTCTTTTAGATTTTTGGGCATCTTGGTGTGCGCCTTGCCGTATGGTAGTACCTATTGTAGAGGAGATTGCAGATGAGCGTAGGGATATTAAAGTTGGAAAGATTAATGTAGATGAAGAGCCTGAACTGGCAAATAAGTTCAATATTATGAGCATTCCGACTTTAGTGGTTATGAAGAATGGGAAGATTGTACAGCAGGTTTCAGGGGCGAGACCTAAGAAAGCGATATTAGAAATGCTTTAGGGAGGTGTGCTAATGGGATTTTTTGATTTCTTTAAACAGTCGAATATTAATCAAGGCATAGAAGAATATAAAAGGACTGCTGGTGCAGTTCTGCTGGATGTCCGTACTCCGCAGGAATATCAGGAAGGACATATACCAGGAAGTAAAAATGTGCCGTTGCAGCAACTAGACAATATTGTTTCTGTAGCGAAGAATAAGGATATCCCTCTGTTTGTATACTGTTATTCCGGTTCTCGGAGCCGTCAGGCAACTGGGATGTTGCAACGAATGGGATATTCTAAAGTAAATAATATCGGTGGTATTGCAGCTTACTCAGGAAAGGTGGAAAAATAAGATGAAGGTAATAATCGTAGGAGGTGTAGCGGGAGGAGCTACAGCCGCAGCAAGAATACGCAGACTGGATGAACATGCAGAAATTACTGTGTTTGAAAGATCCGGATACATATCCTATGCGAATTGTGGGCTTCCATATTATATCGGAGACGTGATTACAGATCCGGAAGAACTTACACTACAGACACCAGAGAGTTTTTTTAAACGCTTCCGTATTAACATGAAAATTCATCATGAAGTTATCTCAATACATCCCGAAAGTAAAACTGTTTCAGTGAAGAATTTAGAAAACGGTGAAATATTTGAAGAAAACTATGATAAGCTAATCCTCTCTCCAGGTGCAAAGCCTACACAGCCGAGATTTCCCGGAGTAGGTATTGATAAACTTTTTACACTTCGTACTGTAGAAGACACTTTTCGGATAAAGGAATATATAAATAAGAATCATCCAAAATCGGCTGTATTGGCAGGTGGCGGTTTTATTGGTCTGGAACTGGCGGAAAATTTGAGGGAGCTTGGCATGGATGTTACGATTGTCCAGCTGCTTAAGCAGCTGATGAACCCTTTTGACCCGGATATGGCATCCATGATTCATAATGAAATGAGAAAGCATGGGATAAAACTGGTACTGGGCTATACAGTAGAAGGATTTAAAGAAAAAGACGACGGAGTGGAGGTTCTGTTGAAAGATAATCCATCCCTTCAGGCTGATATGGTAGTTCTGGCAATCGGAGTCACACCAGACACAGTATTAGCAAAAGAAGCCGGTCTGGAACTTGGCATCAATGAAAGTATTGTAGTGAATGACAGAATGGAAACCTCTGTACCGGATATTTATGCTGCAGGTGATGCAGTTCAGGTAAAACATTATGTTACGGGTAATGATGCGCTGATTTCTTTGGCAGGACCAGCCAATAAACAGGGCAGAATCATCGCTGATAATATTTGTGGCGGTGATAGTCGTTACCTGGGCAGTCAGGGAAGCTCCGTTATAAAAGTGTTTGATATGACAGCAGCCACTACAGGTATCAATGAAACCAATGCCAAAAAGTCAGGATTAGAGGTAGATACAGTAATTCTTTCTCCTATGAGTCATGCCGGTTACTATCCTGGTGGAAAAGTGATGACCATGAAGGTGGTTTTTGAAAAAGAGAGCTATCGTTTGCTTGGCGCTCAGATTATCGGATATGAAGGAGTTGATAAACGTATTGATGTGCTGGCAACAGCAATTCATGCGGGGCTGAATGCAACCCAGTTGAAAGATCTGGATCTGGCATATGCGCCACCTTATTCTTCTGCCAAGGATCCGGTAAACATGGCTGGATTTATGATAGACAATATTGCAAAAGGGACATTAAAGCAATGGCATTTGGAAGATATGGACAAGATTTCTAAAGATAAAGATGTGGTGTTGATAGATGTGAGAACTGTATGTGAATTCAGCAGGGGGCATATTGATGGATTCAAAAACATACCTGTAGATGAACTGAGAGAACGAATTAGTGAAATTGAGAAAGGAAAGCCTGTGTATCTGATATGCCAGAGTGGTCTGCGCAGTTATATTGCGAGCCGTATTCTGGAAGGAAACGGTTATGAAACGTATAATTTCTCTGGCGGATTTCGCTTCTATGATGCAGTGGTCAATGACCGTGCGCTGATTGAAAGGGCATATGCATGTGGTATGGATTATTAAAAAATAATCACGATATTTTTATAATTTTCTTATAACATAAAAAGATCCCCCATTTATTAGAATGACTTTCATAATTCTGATAAATGGAGGATTCTTCTTTATATGTTACAGAAAAACAGTTTTATGACCTTTGGAGTGTTTCCAGTCTTTTTGGATCAAGGATTGTGATTTTGCCGCGGGAGAGTTTGACGAGACCCTCGCCTTGAATGTATCGAAGCATTCGAGTGATAACTTCCCTGTGGGAACCAAGATGATTAGCAATCGTCTCATGAGTGATTTTCAGCTCGTTTGTTCCTTCGATAGAGGCCTCTTCTAAAAGAAATGTAGCAACACGCTTATCTAAACTCTTCCACATGATTTGTTCAATCAGCCACATGACATCAGAAAAACGGGTAGCCATTAACTCATTGGTATAGTTTGCGACAGGAGCAGATTCTTTCATGATGCCCTTATAGATTTCAGCAGGGATGATCCAAAGATCCGTATCTTTTTCTGCTTCAATGGTTACTTCAAATTGAATAGACCGCATGATACATGAGGCGGATAAAAGACATATATCCATATCGAACAGACGGTAGAGTGTAATTTCTCGTCCTTCATTTGAAAGTATGTAAGTTCGAAGCTGCCCGGATTTAACCAGTAATAATCCGGTACAATCCATGTCCCCGTTGTGAATGATTGTTCCTTTTTTCACATGCTGTGTGATCAAATTGTCTGAAATTAGTTTTTTCTGTGCTGTATTTAAGTCATTCCATAGTGGAAAATAATTTTCGAAGCTCATAATAGTTATCTCCTTTATGAACAAAGTATACTTGCTTTTTTAAGATGCGTCAATCAATTGATGACATATGCCCTTTATGGGACTATTATATAAGAAAAGCGAGAAAGGAGCAATTTCATGCCGAGACCAGTAAAATGCAGAAAAGTCTGCCATTTCCCAAATGTTTTAGAATTTCTTCCGGCAGATGATACTGAGAAAAAAATGCCCATTGTTCTGACGGTAGATGAGTACGAGACGATCCGTCTTTTGGACAAGAAAGGTTACAGTCAGGAGCAGTGTGCAGAATCTATGCAGATCGCAAGAACGACGGTCCAACGGATTTACGAGATTGCCAGAAAGAAAATAGCAGATGCTCTCATTGATGGACATCCGCTTAAAATTGAGGGTGGGTATTTCATAATCTGTGACGGTCAGAGCAGCGACTGCAGCTTTGGAGGATGTTACAAACATGAGATTTATCAAAAATATGCAGTAAAAAAAGGAGAAGGTATCATGAGAATAGCAGTAACATATGAAAATGGACAGATTTTCCAACACTTTGGACACACAGAGACATTTAAGATTTACGATGTAGAGGAAGGAAAAGTGCTACATTCAGAAGTAGTAGATACGAATGGAAGTGGACATGGTGCATTGGCAGGAGTTCTTAATGCATTAAATGCCGATGTTTTGATCTGCGGCGGAATCGGAGGAGGTGCTCAGACTGCGTTAGCGGCAGCGGGCATTAAGCTTTTGGGCGGAGTTTCAGGAGATGCGGATAAAGCAGTAGAAGCTTTTATCAATGATACGCTTGATTATAATCCGGATGTGAAGTGTTCTAACCATGAGCACAACCATTGGGAAGGACATACGTGTGGTGAGCATGGATGCGGAAGCCATAGCTGTCATTAAGAAGAATAAAAAAATACAACACGAAAGGATGCGTCAAGGTAATGCCAGAATTATCGGGATACATCCTTTTGTATTTGGATTGATTATTTTTTTTCTCTGCTTGTCGAAAGTAATGGATGGAATGTATAATATTGTTAATAATCCAGAGATATTTATTTTGGAAACAGCTTAATCAATTTGGAGGTATAAAATGAAGGCACATAAATATTGGTCAATCGGAGCAATAGTTACAATGGTTGGAACTTTTTATACAGGATATAAAGGGTTAAAAGCAGCACACAAATACTTTGCATTTGGCTCTCTGATATGCATGACTATGGCAGTCTATTCTGGTCATAAAATGATTTCAGGTAATAAAAGAACAAGAAAACAGGTGGAAAATACAAAAGCGGAGGAATAGTAAATGTTAGAGTTAGGAATAAAAGCACCCGATTTTGAATTGCCGGATCAGGACGGCGTAATGCATAAATTAAGTGATTATGCAGGCAAAAAAGTGATTTTATATTTTTATCCAAAGGATAACACACCCGGATGTACGAAACAGGCATGCGGTTTTTCAGAGAGATATCCGCAGTTTGCGGAAAAGGGTGCGGTCATTCTTGGAGTCAGTAAAGATTCCGTGGCTTCTCATAAGAGATTTGAAGAAAAATATGGTCTGGCATTTACACTTTTAGCTGATCCGGAACGTAAGGTTATTGAAGCCTATGATGTCTGGAAAGAAAAGAAAAACTATGGAAAAATATCTATGGGCGTGGTAAGAACTACTTATCTTATTGATGAGCAGGGAATCATTATAAAGGCAAATGATAAAGTCAAGGCGGCAGATGATCCTGAAAATATGCTTAAGGAATTGGCATAATGAAGATTATTTTATCACCTGCAAAAAAGATGATAGTAGATACCGATAACTTAGCACCGGTTGAACTGCCTGTCTATATTGATAAGACAGCAGAAGTATTAAACTGGATGAAAAGCAAATCCAAAGAAGAGCTGAAAGCAGTCTGGAAATGTAACGATAAGATTGCCGAACAGAACTTTCACAGACTGGAAACTATGGATCTGTACCGTGGACTTACTCCGGCAGTATTATCCTATGAAGGAATCGCATTTCAGTATATGGCACCAGCTGTGTTTGAGGATAGACAGCTTGCATATGTACAAAAGCACTTGAGAATCCTGTCTGCGTTTTATGGGGTTTTGGAACCAATGGATGGGGTGACACCGTACCGGTTAGAAATGCAGGCAAAGGTCGGGATAGGAGATGCAAAAAATCTGTATGATTACTGGGGGGAGAGATTATATCGTTCAGTGATTGATGACAGCAGGGTTATCATTAATCTGGCATCAAAAGAATACTCAAAATGCATAGAAAAGTATCTGACACCTAAGGATACCTATATTACGGTCTCCTTTTGTGAGTTATCGGGAAATAAACTGGTAACGAAAGGGACATATGCCAAAATGGCCCGAGGGGAGATGGTCCGGTTCATGGCAGAAAGAGAAATTGAGAATCCTGAAGAGATACGAAAATTTGACAGCCTTGGATATACTTTCAGAAGAGATTTGTCATCTGAATCGGAATATGTATTTGAACGAAAATGAACAGACGAAAAATATTATCCGGAGCACAATTAAAGTATATCGCCTTTACGTCTATGCTCATAGATCATGTCAATAAGGCTTTGATTTATCCTAATTTAAATGGAGGAATATTGCTTGTGATAAGTGATATTTTTGACGTATTAGGAAGAATAGCTTTCCCGATTTTTATGTTTTTATTGATAGAAGGTTATTTTAGAACCACAAACAGATGGAAATATTTAGGAATAGAAAAAGGATAGCGTAACCGCATGGCGGGAAGCGCTATCCTTTTTCCTATCTGATTGCAATTTTTCCTTCAAGATATCTTTTATTTACATACTTTTTCTGTCGGCAATCTCTGCCATCTTCGCAGCATTCAGTCTGGTATCACCATGCACTCTGGAATAGGACAGATATCCATTCATCCGGTCGATCTTGGTCAGATTCTTGCTGCCGCATTTCGGACACACATCCATCTGCAGCTCCTCGTGTCCGCAGTCATCACAGTAGGACAGTGAGAGATTTACCCCCTCATAGAAGCCCATATCCATGGCGCGGCGGATTAAGGATTTGATCGCCAGCGTGTTATAGCCAATCGGATATTTCACATACTGGATCTTGCCGCCGTTACTTAAGTTCCAGAAACGGTTCTCCAGATCCTGCTTCTGGATCGGAGTGATGTCCTCGGAGACATGGCAGTGGAAGCTGTTGCTGACATAAGGTCTGTCAGATACGCCTTCGATGATACCGTACTGCTCTCTAAACTGTCTAATCTGCAGTCCGCAGAGGTTCTCAGCAGGTGTTCCATAGATGGCATAGAGATTGCCATCTTCTTCCTTGAACTCATCCACGCGCTTGTTGATATGTTCCATGACCTCCAGTGCAAAAGCACCGTCTTCCACAAGTGATTTCCCATTGTAGAGCATCTGCAGCTCATTCAGAGCAGTGATCCCGAAGCTGGCAGTTGCTGTCTTCAGGACGGGCTTTATTTTGTCCGTAAGCTTCAGATGTCCACCGTAAAATCCACCCTCACAATATGCTAAAGGATTCGTGGATGCACGCATCTCCCCTAAATAAGCATACGTCCGGATATGGAGCCTACGGATCAGCTCCAGATAGTAATCCAGTACTTCGTAGAAGTCTCTGCTCTCTTTTCTTGCTTTTGCCAGTATCATCGGCAGATGCAGGGATACCACGCCAATGTTGAAGCGTCCCACAAATACCGGTTCGTCTCCATCAAACGCCGGGTGCATACCGCCTTGTTCGTACCAGGGAGACAGAAATGCTCTGCAGCCCATGGGGGAGATGATCTTACCGTATTTCTTGTACATACTTGCGACATAGCCCTTTCCGGTCAGGCTCAGCCAGTCGGGATACATGGTCTTGGCAGAACATGCAACACCTGCTTCAAACACGTCTTCTAAAGGTTTACCGGGGCCATGGAGGTTCTCATCGTATAAAAATACGATCTTCGGAAACAGCACCGGCTTCTTATGTCCGGTTTTTCCCTGGCCGCCCCTTCGGACTTCCAGCATGGCAACGGAAGCCATTCTGGCAAACTGTCCGGTGCCGGTTCCGGCTGTCACGGTAATGAAAGGATAGTCCCCACGGCTGCTTGCCACGGTGTTGAATTTATATTCCCAGCCCTGGAAGCCCTGCTCGAACTCCTTCTTCACATCCGCAAGAGCTTCTTTTTCGGCAAGATCTGCAGCGACACCCAGCCGCTCATACTTAGCCAGGGCTCTGCGGTAGGATTTCTCGGCATAAGGCTCTAAGATCAGATCCACACTGGGGACAGTAAAGCCGCCGTACTGCTGGCTGGCAGCACTTAAAACGATATCCCCGATGACATCGAATGCAACATCCAGAGTCTTCGGCTCATTGTACCAGATATTCCCCATCTCGAAGCCGCCGGAGAGCACATGCGCCACATCGAACAGACAGCAGTTCATGGTATCCCTTCTGGCAGACATATCATGGATGTAGATATACCCGTCCCTGCATGCCTGGATCTCTTCTGTCGTCAGGAAGAACTTCTGGTAAAGCTCTTTGTTTAACTGATTAAAGATCAGGCTGCGCTTTGTGGAGACCAGTGCGGAATCTGCATTGGAATTTTCCTTATCGCCCACATACATGATCGCCTGGCTTTTTTTGTAGACATCGTCCAGCATCCGGACAAAGTCCTGCTTATAGTTCCTATAATCGCGGTAGCTTTTGGCTACGATGGGACGTACCTGCTCGAGGGCATTTTCCACGATATTGTGCATGACAGAGATGGGTACCTGTGTGGATTCCAGAGCATCTATATGAGAAATGACGCATTCACAGATCTGTTCCTTTTCTTCCGGAGTGAACTTCGTAAGTGCGCGATAAGCACTTTTTCCGATAGCATCGATCACCTTCTGGACATGAAATGCCTCAAGACTCCCATCCTTTTTGATCACATAGGTCTCTCTTTCCGGAGAATAACGTTCGTTGTAGTTTTCTACGTTGTTAGTATTCATAGGCTCACGCTTCCCATAGACCGTGGAGGTTACAATAAGCATACACGGCTTCCACAGTTTCCCCTTCGCAGAGGGCAAATTCTGCTCTCGGAGCCATATCCGGGGTCAGATTCTTATACTGCACACCGCGGTCTGTCTGCACGGCGATCAGGGAGATATAGTGCTCCGGGGTCATCGGATGCTCCACGGAGCCGACATGTACGGAGACAATCCCGTTTTTTACCGTATATTCGGGAAGATGCTTCTCCACTGCGGCATCCACGGTGCCGGGTACCAGTTCGGTCATCTTTTCCCCGCAGCAGAACAGGGGAACCTTATGATCTACAACCTTTATAGCAACATTTTTACAATGATCACAAAAATAAAATTTAATTTCCATAGCTTTTCTCCTTTGCCTAATAAAAAATATTTATTTTGACACTTATAGTATAACTTGTTTCGACCGGAAATGATATAGACCGGGATGTAGAATATGATAATGAGAATTATTATTATAATTGTTAATAATTACCAAGATTCACCAGAAAATGGCAGATTTCAAAGTGATTTGTAAGTACAAAAAGAATATTAACGTAAATTTTATATAAATTATGGAAAAGCTTTTTGCAAAAAATTCAGATAAGATATAGTGTAGAGCGATAGATGTTTTTAAGACTTTTATGTTTTGTTTGCATTAATGTTCAACTGCTATGATTAAGTTGTCAGTTCCATCGGAAGATCAAAAGGTACTTGGCACGCAGAAGAACTGTAAGAGGATGCATTTCATGCTGTATGAAGAGGGAGCGACAGCATCCATAAAGTCAGTGGGCGAGGACCACAGGAGGTAGCAATTGAGAACACAGATCATCAATGATTTAATGACCAATATTTTTTTCAATCTGATCGAGACAGAGGACAGGATTGCAGCGGATGAGCGGTTTGAAGGTTTAAGCAGCAATGATGCCCTGGAGATCTATAAGGTGCTATCTGACCAGCTGATCCGCACCCATATTTATGCCGCACATATCGGAAGCGGGATCAGCAGCAGAATCGCAATGTCCATACTGTCGTCCGGGAGTTTCCTCTTATAGAAGATCTTTCCGTCTCCCCTGAAGGCATAACGATATTGGATACGGTGTATGTGCCGCCATTAATGTAAAGGTTGCTTTCGCCGGATTTTTCGGGTTTACTTCGGTGGAACTGGTTAACATAATGCTGGAAATAACATCCGTATCCACACGGTACGTATAGTCCGGGGCTTCCAGCTCTTCGGAAGGCACATCTTTGTAGCTTACAATGCCGATGCCCAGGGAAGAGATAATGGCATCATCCGACACTTTTCCAGAGGTGCTTCCAGTCCATGCAGGGTATCCGAGATCAGATTTTTCTAAAAACAACGCGAGTGGCAGGTTCTGGTGCGTCAGGGAGGGAAGCACCCTTCTTAATGCACCTCCGGATAACTTGTTGTAAAGGGCAGCCTCCGTTGCTGTCATGGCATAGTTTTTTCCATTGTGCGTGAAGTAGGCAATGGGTTCGATCACCAATTTGTAATCCCCATTAATCAGATTCTCAAAGGGGATGCCGGTTTTGGATGCGATAAATTTAGCTGCATACTCTGAGCAGATGTAGCGTTTTATCGCAGCAATGCTGGCTTTGTTCACAGATCCGCTGATGATTCTTGGTAGAGCGACGGCTGGCTTTGAGTAGGTGTAGGAGGCATTAATGGAAAGCGATGAGCCCGCAGTATATTGCAGTTTGGACACTTTTCCAAAGTTTAACACCGTGGAGGAAATGTTGCAGTTTGATAAATCAATGGGAGTAGCAACAACGCTGCCTCCCGTGGTAACGACTGTAACCCGAACACCATCCTGGTTATTTCGCCAGACGTTTAGTTCGGATCCTGTACCAAAAGATCCACCGCCTCCATCAATATTTCCATCACCCATAGCATAAGTAGAAATGCCTGTGGATAAAAATATCGTTAGGGATAGAAGCAGTGGAAAAAAGTATTTCCTGATTGCTCTCATAAGATCTCCTTTGCAATAAAAAAGACATGGCGTGCTTACCATGTCTTAGTTGTTTTGTTATTCTCCCATAGTGCCGATCTGCTTGTTGATGTCGCCATCACTGTCAACCACATCATAAGTAGTATTTCCGGTATCAATCCAACCAAATACCGGATCATAGACTTGTCCGGGATGGGAACTTTCTGAATTATCAGCAGGAACCTGCACTTCTGGTGCCGTTACAGGAACCTCTTCCGGATAGGAAGGCACTTCGTCCTTATTTGTGGTATCCCCAATGGGCACCGGTTTATCGGTAGGTTTGGTCTCCTGAGCTTCCTCTTTTGTCACACTTCCGGATAGATCTACGGTGGATCCATTTTCATCTTCAGATATGACAGTCTGAGTATTGTCGGATACTTCACCGGTATAAAGAGGTTCTTCTTTGACAGATGCCTCCGGTACATCCGACTCTAATTTATCATCCCAGGTGTCTGCCAGGGTTTCTACTTCCTGAGTGGCAGGAGTGAACTCCTCTGTTGGTTCATAGTTTAAATACCAGGTGCCAGCAAGAAGTACCAGGCACAATGTACATAGTCCTCCGATGGAAAATACGACTTTTTTATCAATGTTCTTCTTTTTCATAGGCGGCTCCTTTCTTGGTCTTTAATTATATATACGCAAAACAGAGTATAAATCTTACAGAAGGTCAGTATTTTGTATTATGGGATCCCGTTAATTCTACGTGCCTTCGGATCGGAGGGAAAGACTCTCCAAACATTCGGATCCGGTATGTAATGTCGAACGATGCGATATATTCTATTTTTTCAGAATATTGACGGAATGTCAAATCAATATTTTCTACATCATAATCATCATTTGTAAGCTTTACTCTTGACCTCATGCCCTCGGTAAAACCAGCTCGCAAAGCATTTTTGTATGCAGTACTTAAGCTGATGTCAGACATATAGGAAGTAAGGTTGGCCTCTCGTTGGGAGTGAAAGGTATCTGCATAGATCCTGGCACTTACGTTATTTAACTCCATTTTAGCTGCATTACGGATGTTGATGCAGTTGATCTGTACAGAAGCATAGAGTAGGACGAAGGACAGGAGCATATTGATGGCGAGGATAATAAAGATGGAGAAAAAAGACATATCTCCTCGTTCATTTTTGATTCTGCTTTTCATAATTCACCTACTTCCAGTAATGTTCACTGACTCCGGCCCCATTTGCCTTCATGTCAATCGGGACCAGGTTCATTTTCCAAAATCCACCCAGATAACACCGACCGGTTACCGTCACATAAAAAGGCGTTCCTATCTGAATCCTGCTGGTACTCCCAGAACTGGTTACCTGATAAGTGAGACCTTCGACTTCTGATAGTGGTGCAGCCAGATAGGAAAACAGGGCACCAGTATCGGCATTTGTGCCACCGTTTAACTGGATCTGCTTTACCAGTTGATCGGAAATATGATCCATTTCCTGCTTTACGGATATGATGTGGAACACATTTAAGATAAATGCCACCATAATCATTGCCACCAGGATATAGACAAAAGTACTGATGTAGGATACGTCACCCCTTTCGGATCGGATTATTTTTTTGATGTTCAAGTTTGTCACCTCCAGCATAAAAATAACGCAGGAAAGTTAAAGGGGGAGCCTTTCCTGCGTCGTATGTGAATGATAGCAGTTATTCACGGTTTATATTGTAGCATAGTAAAGTGACAGTGAAAATCGCAAAGTCGTGCCAGTTAGTACTGTCTTAGTGCAAAATTTGTGCCAAACATGAAAAATAGCCAAAAACAAAATAAAAATATTTTCTGCTGGGCTAAGATCTTATTGTTATAACGGTGTGGAAAGTCAGAGACTCCTCATTATAGTACATTTGGATATCCCCATTATATTTTTTACATACACTTTTGATGCTTTTAGTTCCAAATCCATGAGCGTGTTTATCCGGTTTGGTAGAGATAAGCTTTCCACCAGAGTTCGAGAATGGGTTCACACGGCAGGAATTGACAACCGTGATTAAAACAAAGGGTGTATTTTCACGCTTGCAAATATTAACTTCGATATAAGAGTCTGGAACTTTGCCAGCAGCTTCCGTAGCATTATCTAGTAGATTACAAAAAAGAGAAGTGAGATCACTGTCTGACATATAATTCAATACTCCGCTACGAATGTCGGCAGTAAAAGCGATTCCCATATTGTTACACTGCCGTTTGTAGCGTGCCATAATTGCATTTAGAAGCTCATTGTCACAAATGCGGGCTGTTTCTTTTAAATCCGAAGAGAGAAGCAACTGATGAATATATGCACTTACCTTATCAGGGGCATTTTGTTCGTTCAGAGACGCAATAGACTGTAAATGTTTTTTAATATCATGAATGAGAATTGCCTGATTTGCGTTCTGTGAAAGCAGCATCTTATAATATTCTGTGAAATCACTTTCTTTTTGCAATAGCAGCTGCATTTCTGTATAATCCTGATTCTTTTTCCGGCTATACTGATTAATACCAAATATCAACAGGTTCATGAATAACAGGAATAAGGCACTGAGAGAAACCAGGCAGTTGGACTCAGCAGAGAGTGTATAGTGATCGTTGATATTCACGAAGGTGAGCATAATAAACACAGAAGTGACAGGAATGATGATTAAAAGCAAAACAGAATTATCATCGGTATCTGAATTTTCCTGTAAACTTTTGAATAAATGTGTCAATAGATAAATAACGGCAAAAAAAGAAATTTTACTGCACAGGATCAAAAGAACTGTATTGTGAAAAGAGTTCATCTGCATATAAAAATGCGGAGCTGTCCGTGCGATGATATTGTATACGATTAACTCACACATTCCCATGACAGCAGCAAGCAAGGTGGAATGAAAGGCGGCTGAAGTCCATTTGATATCATACTGTGTGATAAGAAACAGAAAATTGGTCAATAAATAGGAAAACATATTTAACCATTTCATGTTAAAAAGGTATATAATAAACAAAAGAATATATAGCACACTCAGTATTGCAAGTCTGCCTGAAAAGGAATGCTTCGGGGAAAACAGGCGACTGGAATACTGTAAGAGAATGATAGCTTCCATGACAAATATAAATATATAAGAGATAATATGTTCCATGCTTCACCTCGTACTTTCTAAATAAAGGAGATAGGCTCCCTTAAAGGCACTGTATTTTCGTTTTGTCAGATAGGCAGTAAACTGACCATTTGACAGATGTACCAGCATATGGTCAAAATTAGTAATGTGTTCATAATTGATGATAAAACTCCGATGCGTCTGAAAAAAGCGGTTCACAGGTAACTGATCCAGCCAATATTGCATCGTATGAATTGATTCATAGTCACGTGCAGTAGTGTGAACGATAACCTTTTTCCCCTGTGCTTCCACCATAATGATAGAAGAAATCGGCACGTTATGAACCCCCTGCCGGGTCTCAATGGGAACCTGTACGGTCATAGAATGATATAAATCCAAGGCATCCTTCAGGTTTCGAAAAAAGACGTTGTTTATCTATGGGTTTGGAAAGGTAACGGAATACATGAAAACGCATGGCTTCATCCAAATACTCAGAATAAGAAGTAATAATGAAAATAATGGTATTCTTATTGCGTTTTTTTAACTCATTTCCTACATAGATTCCATTCAGTCCGGGCATTTCAATGTCAAGAAAAATTATATCCTTGGGGCCCTGATCCGCAAGTAAGGATTCACCACTGGAAAAAGAAATAATTTCTGGACATTTCAGATGCAGATGGTTGAAATAGCTTTTTAAGTATTTTTGCAGTTTTTCTATAATGAGTAAGTCATCATCACAAATGATAATACGCATCTTACGATTCTCCCTAAATTGATTATGATTTGATTATATATTAAATTGCAAAACAATGGGATATCAAAATCTCCCATTTTTGCGGCTTTTTGTGCTTTTCGGTCGTAGGATGTTGAAACAATTCTTAGAGTATATTATCTTCAAAGTGTAAATACCAACGATATCCCAAATAAAAGGAGGGCTTCTATATGAAGAACAATTTGACAAAAAAAGTAGCAAAAAAGACAGCCAAAGTTTTGGATTCCTTTTTAAGTATGGATGCAAATTCAGCATCATGCTGTATTGTGTATCAGCCTAAGGCACCGAAAGAACTGGAAAGGTATAGGAAGACAAAATAATGGAAAGATGCACAGGAAAAATAACAGACTGGCTGATAAAATGTGGTGCCATCCCGGAAACAGATCGAGAATTATACGAGTATGCTATATATAGTATTCTGTTATCTCTGTCACCCATGCTATTAGCATTAGCAATAGGTGCATTATTTGGGTCCGCAGTACAAGGGGTATTGACTATTACACCATTTGTGATTCTGCGGAAGTTCAGTGGTGGATATCATGCTAAGAGTGCAAGAGTCTGCTTTATTAGTTCCAGTCTGTTATTGGTACTGTGTATTTTTCTTTCGTCTGTTATCAAGTGTGACATTAAGTTATTAGTGGCTACGATATTATCTGCAATCAGCTTGGCTTATTTTAGTCCGCTTGAGAATGAAAACAGATTGTTGAGCAGGGAAGAACAAAAAAAGATACAAAAAGGTAGTCATAAAGTTGTTAATATGCTTTGGATTGGTTGAACTATGCCTTCTTTGTCTGGGAATGACCGAGTGGCTTGTTTGTATTTCTATAGGAATGATGCTAACTGCTTTTTTGCAAGGACTGTGTATCGTTAAAAATCTTAAAACTAAACTGTGTTGTATGGACTAGGATGAAAGGAGGGCAGTCCACTAGAGAAATTAAAATGGGGAATATTATGAACATATGTAAAACTAAATAAAGAAAAATAAACTGAATTATTATATGACGAAAGGTGGATATTAAATTATGAGAAAATATAAAAAGGTTGCTTCCTATGTATTGACAATGATCTTAGCTAGTTCATTAGCAGGCATGCCTGTGAAAGCAATGGAATCACAACAAAGGAATGAAACTACAGTACATGTAAAAGTGGTAGATAATTTAACAAACGAGATAATAGAATATGATATAGCAGATGAGCAGGTAACGTCGTCAATTAGTGATCAAAACATGAAAACAGGGGAACAGAAAGTAGAATATGATATGACATTAAAGTTACCTGCTGACAATGGCATAATGCTATGCGATAGCGTAACTAATGAACAGGAAGAATCGAGCATTCGTGCCAAAATTAAACTTACATATTCTTGGGCAAATAATAAAAATGATATTAAAATATCAAATGTAAGTGGTTCGTGGGAATGTACTAGCAGTCAATATTCTATGTCATTCTCGAATAGGACAGTTGGAGTAAATGATGGCAGAATGTTAGGGACAGGTAAATCTATAACCGAACATCCAACTACGAACACTTTTTCATATAATACAGGCTGGGGATATGTACAATATTATCCGCAATCAACTAATGCTCTGACAGGACCGCGTGCATATTCTGAAGCAACTGGAAGTATTAATGGAATGGGTGGATCTTATACTATTTTTGTTACAGTGGACATCAATCGGAATTGATGTTTCACTAATATGACATTTAGAAAGGGAAAGATATGAAGAACGTATTCTCACGTTACTATAAAATAATATTATCCAGTATTATCCTTGTTGCGTTACTGGTACTGCGAGAAAACTATGTAGCTTTTGACGAAATGACGGGAATACGATCAGTTATACGTATGCTGTTATATACAGCTTGGGGAGGAGTGCTATCGACAAAGATTCGACGGAACAGAGTTGAAGGAGTGGAGTATGTTTGCTTTGCTATTTTCGGCTTTGTTGCGTTGAACCTATTAATTCCCATTTGGGAATTTCAAAGAAATCTTTTTCTCATTATCATAGCAATTCCAGGATTCGATAGTATTGTATTCCTGCTCACTGGACTGTCTGGCTGGTTATATATGGGGACCAACTGAAAAAAATGACAAAGAGGTTGAGGAATTGTAACTAATATTGAAAATGCATATTGAATGAAAAGAGAGGGGATTTTCATAGAATCTTAAAAATATCCTTGTTTTAGGATTAGGTATGCTGTTTCTTTTTATGCTTTTCTTTGTATTTTAATGGATTGTAAGATGAAAGCGTTATATTATACCCTCTGTCTCTTAATAGCAGACAGAGGGTATAACTTTTAGATAGTATTGTGATAAAAACAATAATTTTGATAAGCTTCTCAAATATTCTGCTTCACAATTCGTGAAATCAGCCCAACAGCCACATTTCGTTCCGAATCAATCCGGGTCACAACAAAGCTGACTTCATCCTTCTTTCCGGGAAGTCTGGAGTCATAGCAGCTGTGGGCAATCGCATTGACTCCAATATTAAGTCTTATAAAGACGGTGCCCTTGTGAATGTCTGTAATGGTACCGATATATTTGCCCTGAACCTTACATTTTTTCAGATTTTCTGCACTGGTATTACCCAGGACACTTTTAACATCCGCTTTTACAGAAATGTCAGTAACAGAGGATATGGAAACGCTTGTGATGCGGACTAAGATCTGGTCACCTACATGGTAGTTTTCTGTGGCATCCCCCATCCAGTCGTAGGAGAGATCTCTGGCAAGGATTGAGTATTCCACACCAAAGATCTCAGTGCGGACAGTCTTTTCGGCGACAGCAATGACTCTTGCCTGCACAATACGTCCTTCACAGACTCTGGAGTTGCCATTTGCATCCGGCAGGTAGAAGATCTGGCGTTTCTTAAGCATGGCATCCTTCCTCTTTGGCAGCAACGGAGCGGGATTTATTGTCGATTCCTTTGATCAGAAAGTCGATTTCAGCTCCGAGCATATTGCCGAGGATCTTATTTTGTCTGTTAAGGAGCTCCCCGTAGTCGGAAGAGGCATCTTCTTTTAAGTTTATCATCATTTCGGATAAGGGAATTACAATACGCTGGTCCTTATAGTAGACAATCGCTATTGTTCCATCGCGCTCCAGTTTTTCGATACCGCCGAGTGTGCCGGTGAGGATTTTTTTGGTCCGGTAGGCGTTTTGCAGCTCATGCCAGTTGGTATCTTCAATGGACTCCGGCGTTTCGATGTCTGCGTCTGCAGAGATTGTAAGGATAGATGTGGGGGCAAGCTTTTCAGGGGATGCGGGCAGGATAGTTTCTTTTTCTTTGGTTGTAATTACCTGTTCTTCAGTTTTCTTAGGCATAATAGGTTCTCCTTTTCTTTACTTTGACATGATGGATGCTTTATCCGCCATGACGATTTCTGGTTGTGGTTTCGTAGATGTCTTCTTTTTTAGTACTCTGTATGGGTGCAGACCATTCTTCTTTGTTTTGCACTCTCCATGCCGGGATATGGTCTGTGGCTTTTACATATTGCAACTTTTTGCTTTTCGGATGCAGTGAAAAATCGTATTTGCCGACCTTTAGGATCTTTTGTCCACGTAAGATAATAAGAGCCTGGTCTAATGGAAGGCGTAGAACTTCATCAGGGGTTAAGAGCTTTCGTTTTCCCACGGACGCAGTTTCCCTGTATTGTGGGGAATAATCTGTGATCCGGAAAGTATTCAGCTGCTTTGCCTTACTGGATACGTCCACGCTGATCTCGCCGGATCTGTCGGAGATAAATTTGGCAGTGAGCTGATCGGTACAGCCAAGGAATAGCTGTGTATCACAGTTTCCAATAATTTCCTGCCACTGGTTATCCGGATATCTGTTCTGCATCTGAGGGAGATTCTGGAAGATACAGCTGATGGATAATTGCCTGGAACGGATCGTGCTGATCTTTTTTGTGAGATCTGCGATAGTACAGCCGCCATTTGCAATCTCATCCGCCAAGATATGCACCGGCACCGGGAGCTTACAGCCGTCCTGCTCGTCCGCATAACGGACTAATTTGATAAAAACAAAGCTCATAAACAGGCTACTCAAGAAGTCAAACGTTGAATCCTGGTCGGAAGTGATGCAGAAATAAGCACATTTCTTTTTTCCGGGGAGCGTTAAGTCGATTTCATTATGACCGGTGATCTGGCGGATCAGTTCATTCTGGAAGACCTGAAGTCTTATTCCCAGACCGCTTACCACATCATTTCTGACACTTTCCTGGGCTCTTCTAAAGATGGAGTACGGGTATTTTGCCGGATGAGTGTTTGGAAGCATCTGAAAAAGACTGCATAATTCCTCTTCGGTATTTAAGGTAAGCAGCTTATATACCTGTCCGATGTTCCTGCCTTCCGGGGGAAATCCATAATATACATACAACACGGCCGCTTTCAGGATATTCAGTTCTGCATCCGCCCAGAACCGGGTTTCATTTTTAGAAGAGGTGTTCTTTATGATGACATCGCAGAATAACTGTGCCATGGTATCCTGACCATCAATCTCGGATAAGCAGTTCCAACTGTCGGAATTTTCCGGATGAATCAGGTTAAATACCCGCACTGTATAACCATGCTGCTCTAAGTAGAGGGCAAAATCACCGTATAATTCAGACTTGGGATCCGTGACAATGAGACTTTCCCCACGGGCAACGCACTGAAAGATCACATTCCTTGCGTAGGCACGGCTCTTCATGGAACCACTGGCACCAAAGACAGCAACATTGCGGTTATAGGGCGAACTTTCAGGGAGACATACGATTTTGTTTTCCAGGGTCCCCAAAATAATGCCGGTGCTACGGCGGATATCGGAAGTAAGATTTAGGACATTGCGAAATTCCTCCCGTGTCATGTAGCCGCTGGTCCCATAAGTCCCCTTCTCAGAATAGGAAAAATTCCGCTCCTTATCCAGGGTCCCTTCTCCCCGATTCCCATGCGCATCACCACAATGATGAGCAGGATAGCAATAAGTAGGCATAAAAAAATCCCATACAGACTGTAAGGGAAGGTGGTAAGTGCCTGCAGGTAAGAGAAAAAGGAAGCGTCCGGAGGGGGAGGAGAGGAACCGTCTCCCGGTGTACCTCCGGCAGATACCCAGGTGTTGTAGTGATACAAGAAGCTCTGTAAGCAATGAAAATAGTAGTAAGTCCCAAACGACTACGAGCAGATCCGGCAGTAGTTCAAGTTCATATAAGAGCAGTCCGTATGATTCGTATGATAAGGGATACGATGATATTTATATGGATGGAGATTATGACTGGGACAGATATAACAGTGACCCTGATTATGCGGATGGTGTGGATGATGCCATGGATGAATTTGATGAGGAGTGGTAAAGCATGAAATAGTACAATAAACAGATAAAATTATTTTGGAGGTAAAATTATGACCGAAATGCGGTCATTCTTCAGGCTGTCCTGCGTATAAAAGGAAGAGCCAGTAGAAGTGTCATTCAAGATTTGGACAGCAAGGAAAATACTTATAGTATTTCTTAAATGACTGGTTTATAATTGAAATGTAAATGTAAAAGTGGGTATTGATGGGGGAAAGACTATGGAAAATACCAACCTGAAAGTTATGATGCCCAAAGTAGCAATAGTAGAACAGCTTAACTGGAAGCTATATGATGCCGGAGATTATAAACAATATGATGGTCTGACAGAACTGTTTGTGAAACTGGTTGAAGCAGACAGGGAACTACTAAAGGATACCAATATAAAACGCTGGTATCGGCTGTCAGTAGAGGCAAATAATACAGGTGGTAACGTATAATGGATAAGATTGTTTACACACAAGAAAAAATGGATGCCGTTAAGACGCAGGTGCAGAAACTTGTAGAAATCGTGGCAGAGCTGGAAGCAGAGTTCCCTGGAAGACACTTTACCCTGGATGGACATCTGGTAGGAAGTATCGGCGAAGTGATGGCTGCATATTATTATGGAATTGAACTGTACAGGGCATCTGCAGAAATTCATGATGGGGAAATCGAAGGACGAAAGGTACAGATTAAGATTTCGCAGCAGGATGATATTGTAATCAACCACGAACCGGACTATCTGATTGTATTGTATATGAAGAAGAACGGTAACATATACGAGGTGTATAATGGACCGGGAAAGCTGCCGTGGGAAAATGCCAGCAAAAAAGACAGTCACAATAACCGGCACATGAGGGTAAACAAGCTGATGGAGTTGGATAAGGATGTCGTGGAAGCAGAGCAAATTAAGAGAATCAATCCCATCGAAAAAATGAAGGCAGAATATAAGAACCGGAAATAGAGGCTGGGCATGACAAAGAACTGCACAGCACGCAACGGCAACGTGTTGCAGAGAGTGCATACGGAAATGGCATAAGATGCAGCCAGGGCTGGAACTGAGCCAGGTGCAACAGGAGTATCTGGTAGATGTGATTATGACCTGGATCCAGAATGAGATGGATTTACACAAGCGAGAATGAGTACATGAAAGCAGCAATTATTTATGCATCGGTTCATCACGAAAATACCAAAAAGGTGGTGGAAGCAATCGCCGGGGAAAATGTGGTAGATCTGATCGATGCCACGAAGGAAAAAGAAAGAGATTTGTCAGGATACGACTTGATTGGTTTTGCTTCCGGGGTATATTATGGAAAATTTCATCAGACAGTACTAAATTTCGCTTTAGCCAATTTACCGGCAAATAAAAATGTATTTCTGCTCTGCACCTGCGGTGGCAGTGCGGCATTCCAGTCAATAGAAGAAGTTGTAAAAAGCAAGCAGGGGAAGGTTGTCGGGAAATTTTCCTGTAAGGGGTACGATACCTTCGGACCATTCAAGCTGATTGGAGGGATTGCAAAAGGACACCCCGATGATAAAGATCTGGCAGATGCGGTAACATTTTATAAAGGAATCATTCAGAAGTAGCAACTTGAGGTGATAAGCTATGAAGTATGAGGTTGGGATACAGTATTCTTCCTAGAGAGTAACCGATTTGTGAGAAAGGCAACCGTAACCAAGAAAAGTGGAGAGTTCTATACGCTACGGTTTGAGGACGGTGGTGGCATCAGGTTGCGGGAAAACAGGTTGTATGCGATGCAGGAAGCGGTGGAAGGTAATATCCCACAAAGAGAATCCGAAAAGCAGGAGAAAGGAAACAGATCTCCTTATAGCTGGTTGCACTGATATATGGTGAACAAGGAGTGAGTTTGTAAAATAAGAATTGCAAAAGTGAGAAGGGGATACCACAAATCATTGTTTTGATGATTCGATGGTATCCTCTTTGTGGATTTCAGAATTTGTTTCTCAGCTTTCGGTATTCTCTCGGTGAATATCCTTTCAGCTTGTGAAAAAGCCGACTGAAATATAGCTGGTTATCATATCCGATGATTTTAGAGATTTCATTGATGGAATAGGTTGTTGCATCAAGTAGCATCTGAGCATTGTTGATCCGGGTTTCTACGATGAATTGCATTGGTGTGGAACCGGTGTATTTTTTGAAATTCCGGATAAACCAGCTGACACTCATTCCTCGTGAGGCTGCGTAATCCTCTATGTTGATGTTCTGATTATAATTTTCGCTGAAATAGGTCACTGCAGTGTTCATTTCCTGATCCAGGTATTCGCTTTTCAGAATATGTTCCCGTGTCAGTTCTCGGTGGAAATTGATTAGCAGATGACGAAGCAGAAGAACAAGCATTTCCTCATAGTCGTTCTGACAGTGTTGAAGCTCTATGATAATACTCTTGAAAATCCGTTCATATTCCATAGATGTGCCGATTTGGAAAACTCGTTCTTTATCCGGAAATCCATACTGACGCAAGATATTTTTTACATTGCTACCTGTAAAATGAATCCAGTATACTTCTGTCTTATCTTCTCCATAATATTCATATTTCTGAAGTTCCTTCGGTCTGTACAGCACAATATTGCCGGCGGGAACAATCGTTTCGTTATCTACATTGTCAAAATGAAAATGCCCACAACCAGCAGTGATATAGATGATCTGATAATCCAGGCGTCCCTTTGGACGGTAGGTTGGCAATTTTGGATAGCTGGAAAGGCGATAAGTGCCACAGCTTCCTACAATCAGTGGACGACTTTTGTTTTTGAAATCCATGTGGGAGTGATTCAGATAACCAGTATTCATATACATAGAGCAGCACCTCTTTTCACACTTTTTATTATTGTATCATTTAGTGCATATTTTATCCAATCAAATTCATAGACATATTTTGCAGAATAAGATAAGCTATATATAACATAACAAAGGAATGCAAGCATATAAGTAAAGTATTAAGGTTTATTTTAGAAAAGCAAAAAACAAAAAAGTATATGTATTGAAGGAGAGCTATTTATGATTGTACCACGTTATTATGAAAACTTAAACGTACTGCACGAAAACACAATGCCAGCCAGAGCCTATTATATTCCAGCATCCAAAAGAATGGATAATTTGGTGGAACACAGGGAAGAATCAGACCGTATGCAGTTATTAAACGGAACTTGGAAATTCCAGTATTTTACCAGCATCTATAATATTAAGGATTCTTTCTTTGAGAAGAATTATGATACAGAAAATTTTGATGAGATTCAGGTTCCAAGTGTATGGCAGATGGCAGGATATGATACACATCAGTATACGAACATCCGGTATCCGTTTCCATTTGATCCACCATATGTGCCGCAGGATATTCCGTGTGGAGCCTATGTACATAATTTTGAGTACAGTAGAGATGAGAAAGCATCAAAAGCTTTTTTTTGAACTTTGAAGGAGTAGACAGTTGCTTTTATGTATGGATCAATGGTTCTTATGTAGGATACAGCCAGGTTTCCCATATGACCAGTGAGTTTGATGTTACAGATGTACTTCAGGATGGAACAAATACGGTGGCAGTGTTGGTAATGAAGTGGTGTGATGGTTCTTATTTGGAAGATCAGGACAAATTCCGTATGAGTGGTATTTTCCGGGATGTGTACATTTTGAAACGTCCAGAGCAGGCAATCAGCGATTATCATATAAAATCAAAGATTGAGGATATACTTGCAAAGGTAGAACTTGATGTGAAATTCTACTCTCCAACAAATGTAAAAATTTCGATTGAAGATAAAAATGGAGCAGTTGTAGCACTAGGAAGTATTGACGAAGAAGGAACAGCTGTATTAGAAATCGCAAGTCCGGAACTTTGGAATACAGAAAATCCATATCTGTATAAACTGATTCTTGAAACAGAAAATGAAGTAATTGTGGATCACATTGCATTAAGAAAGGTAGAGATTAAAGACCAGGTCATTTATCTAAATGGACAGAAGATTAAATTCCGTGGAGTCAATCGACATGATTCCGATCCGGTTACGGGATTTACAATCAGTCTGGAACAGATTACAACCGATCTTACGTTAATGAAGCAGCATAATTTTAATGCGATCCGTTCCAGCCACTATCCGAACGCACCATTTTTCTATGAAATGTGTGACAAGTATGGATTCATGGTGATAGATGAAGCAGATATTGAAGCTCATGGTCCATTTATGATTTACAGAAAAGAAGGCACCGATTACAATCGGTTCAAGCGATGGAATGAGAAGATTGCAGATGATCCGGTATGGGAAGAGGCAATCGTTGATCGTGTAAAACTCATGGTGGAACGTGACAAAAATCGTTTCTGTATTGTTATGTGGTCAATGGGAAATGAGAGTGCTTATGGCTGCAACTTTGAAAAAGCACTAGAATGGACAAAGAATTATGATCCAGACCGCATCACACAATATGAGAGTGCAAGATACCGTAATTATGATGAAACATATGATTATAGCAATCTGGATGTGTACAGCCGGATGTACCCGGCACTTTCCGAAATTCAGGAATATCTGGACAAGGACGGAAGCAAGCCATTCCTTCTAGTCGAGTACTGCCACAGCATGGGAAATGGACCTGGAGATTTTGAAGATTATTTCCAAATGATTCAGGACAACGATAAAATGTGTGGTGGTTTTGTTTGGGAATGGTGTGACCATGCGATTGCTCATGGTACTGCCGAGAATGGAAAGACAATCTATGCTTATGGAGGAGATCATGGAGAAGAGATCCATGACGGCAATTTCTGTATGGATGGATTGGTATATCCGGACAGAACTGTACACACAGGACTGTTGGAATACAAGAATGTATATCGCCCTGTAAGAGTTGTTTCCTATGATAAAGAAAGTGGAGAGCTGGTGCTTCACAACTACATGGATTTTGATGACCTGAAAGATTATGTGAAAATCAGCTATGAACTGACACAGGATGGTCTTGTGATCAGCAAAGGCATACTTTCGGAATTTTCTGTGGCATCACACGGGGAAGGAAAAACAAACCTGAAGATCAGTGTGCCAGAGAATGGGAAATGTTATTTAAAACTCATTTACTACCTGAAAAAAGAAATGCCATTGCTGGAAGAGAATCACATCCTTGGATTTGATGAGATCGAAGTAAGCCAGAAGGATGCCAAATGCCAGTTGGCGGAAAAATGGTTGGAAAAAACAGCAACGGACTCTGAATTACAGGTGAATGAAGATGATGCACAGATTCACATCAAAGGTCGTGAATTTGCGTATACCATCGACCGACGTACTGCCCTCTTTACAGAGATGAAATTTGCAGGAAGGGAATATTTGAACCATCCGATGGAATTAAATATCTGGAGAGCACCAACAGATAACGATATGTATATCAAAGCTGAATGGAAAAAAGCCCACTATGACAAGGCTTATACAAGAGCTTATACGACAGAGGTTGTGCAGGGAAAACATGGTGTGAAGATTGTAAGCCATGCTTCTGTTGTGGCAGAGACAGTGCAGAAGATTCTTGATGTGACGATTACATGGAAAATAGATGCTTCAGGAAAGATTGATGCAGACATAGAAGCAACAAAAGATGGAGAATTCCCAGATCTTCCGAGATTTGGTGTGAGAATGTTCCTGGATAAAAAACTTTCAGATGCCAGATACTTTGGAATGGGACCACAGGAGAGCTATCGTGACAAACATCAGGCAGCAAGCCATGGTTTGTACCGAGCAAATGTAAGAGATTTGCATGAGGACTATATCCGTCCACAGGAAAATGGAAGCCATTATGATTGTGGATATGTAGAACTTAACAACAGCCGATATGGAATGGCGGCATTTTCAGAAAGTACATTTTCATTCAATGCTTCTTATTATACACAGGAAGAACTTGAGAAGAAAACACATAATTATGAATTAGCAGAATCCGACAGTGTAGTTCTTTGTGTTGATTATGCATTAAATGGAATAGGTTCTAACAGTTGTGGTCCGGTTGTATTGGATCAGTATCGATTTAATGATGTTATTCCGGTTCCAGTTTACTCTGGTTCCGTATGTAAAGGGATAATAAAGTTTCAAGTAACTCGTAAACAAGGAAAAAGAGTCTGGCTGTTCTGCAAGATCCGGATATACAGAACAATCAGACAAAAACAAAACAAAAGAAAAATTTAGAATTAGGCATCTTGAGATTCTAAGTGCAATGAATATGAGGAGCAAAGAAATTCGATGGAAGAAAAAAAGTATTTGAAATGGTATAACAAAATTGGATACGGATCAGGTGATATTGCAGGTAATGTAGTCTATGCGTTCCTGACATCTTTTATGATGGTCTATCTGACGGACTCAGTAGGACTTGCTGCAGGTGTCGTGGGTACCCTGATTGCCGTATCAAAACTATTTGATGGTTTTACGGATATATTTTTTGGATCAATGATTGACAAAACACACAGTAAAATGGGAAAAGCGAAGCCATGGATGCTATACGGATATATTGGTTGTGCCATTACGCTGGTCTGCTGCTTTGCAGTACCGGTCAGTTTGGGAACAACGGCTAAATATGCATGGTTCTTTATTTCTTATACACTGTTAAATGGTGTGTTTTATACAGCAAACAATATTGCTTATTCAGCACTTACGTCACTGATTACAAAGAACAGCAAAGAGCGTGTACAGATGGGATCTTACCGTTTTATTTTTGCATTTTCAACAAGTCTTCTGATTCAGGCGATTACAGTTGGATTTGTAGATAAATGTGGTGGAGATGCTGCGGCATGGAGAACGGTTGCTATTATCTATGCAATCATTGGTCTGGTCGTAAATACGATTTCAGCACTTTCTGTTAAGGAACTTCCGGAGGAAGAACTTAATGAAGGAGAAGTAAAGAATGATAATGAAAAGTATGGAATGGTACAGGCATTCAAGCTTCTTGTCAAAAACAAATATTACATGATGATTTGTGGAACATATATTTTACAGCAGTTATATGGTGCCATGATTGGAGCTGGCATTTATTACATGACATGGGTACTGAAAAATAAGAATTTGTTTGGACAATTTGCATGGGCAGTAAATATTCCACTGATCATTGCCCTGATTTTTACACCGACATTAGTTGGTAAGTGGAAAGGCATGTATAAACTGAACTTAAGAGGTTATGTCTTAGCAGTCATCGGTAGAGCACTTGTTGTTGTTGCCGGATATATGGGTAGTGTTCCGCTGATGATGGCGTTTACAGCTCTTGCAGCCTTAGGTCAGGGACCATGGCAGGGAGATATGAATGCAGTTATCGCATCCTGCTCTGAATACACTTATCTTACACAGGGAAAGAGAATTGACGGAACGATGTACTCTTGTACTTCTCTTGGTGTAAAAATCGGTGGAGGTATTGGAACCGCTGTTGTTGGATGGATGCTTGAGTTCAGTGGATATGTCGGAACAAATGCAACTCAGCCACAGTCTGCACTTGATATGATGCAGTTCATGTATCTTTGGCTTCCGTTAATCTTTGATGTATTGATTATGTTTGTACTTTCAAGAATGAATGTAGAAGATGCAAATAAAAAACTGAAAGCAGAAAAAGGAATTGCTGCAGATGAAGTAACAGATAAATCGGACATGAATTAGATTTGTAATTCCTCCTTTTCTTATTTACAAGTTGATTATAAGATAGGTGTAAAAGAATTGCTTGCCAAATCGAAAGAAGATATAGACAAATGTTGCAAAGGGGAGTATTTCATGCAGTTAAAATATGTTGACACAAAAGAGGAGATTATAGCAATAAATAGGAAGTCAAAACATATTGAACCACATCTTCATAATGCACTGGAGATCGTTTGTGTAACAAGTGGATCATTAGAACTTGGTGTCGGACAGGAACTATACCATATGGAAAAAGGAGATATAGGCTTTGTATTTCCAGATGTTATTCATCACTATCAGGTACTGACACCCGGTGTAAATAAAGCGACTTATCTGATTGCATCGCCATTTACGATAGCCAAATTTGCAGATATCATGCAATCCATGGCTCCTGAATACCCAATCATCAAAGCGGAAAAGGTTGAACCGGAGGTATATAGGGTTATAAATGCAATTTTAGAGACAGAACAGTCGGATATTACTGTTGCACAGGCATATCTTCAAATTGTGTTTGCACGTTGCATAGGAAAACTGAATCTGGTAGAGAAGAGTCATGTGGGGAGCAACGACCTTATTTACCAGACGGTTTCCTATGTATCAGCAAATTTCAAGAAGAAGTTATCGTTGGAAGAGATGGCAAAAGACCTGGGCGTGAGCAAATATGTTTTATCCAGACTCTTTTCCAAAATCTTTCATAGAAATTTCAATCAGTATCTTAATGATGCAAGGTTGAACTATGCATGCCATCGCTTGGAAAATACGAGTGATTCTATTACAAATATTTGTCTGGATAGTGGATTTGAAAGTCAGAGAACATTTAACCGAGTATTCAAGGAAAGATATAAAATTTCGCCAAGTGACTATCGAAGTACATGTGTGAAGGATATGCAGTCATAAAATGTTCTGCAGATAGAAAAATTTACTTTGATTTCACACCGCTATGCATTTGATTTTATGCATGGATGATACAATGTTAAAATGGTCGTAGAAAACAGATTTTTCTGAAGTGAAAGAACAAGGCATACTCTAAAGAGAAAGAAAGGCAGGACATATATGAATATGGGAAAATCAGTAATTGATTTTAATGAGAAAAAAGGCTTTATCTGTGATATGGATGGTGTAATTTATCATGGCAATCAGATATTGCCAGGTGTTCCAGAATTCATTCAGTGGCTACATGATGAAAAGAAAGAATATTTATTTTTGACAAATAACAGTGGATATACACCACGAGAATTAAATCAGAAACTGGCTAGGATGGGACTTAATGTGCCAGAAGAACATTTTTATACCAGTGCATTGGCAACAGCCGCATTTTTAAAAGAACAGGCGGCAGGATGTTCGGCATTTGTGATAGGAGAAGCCGGCCTGTTAAATGCACTTTATGATGTAGGTATCACAATGAATGATGTAAATCCGGATTATGTTGTTGTGGGAGAGGGACGCTCCTATTCATTGGATACATTAACAAAAGCAACGAATTTAGTTCTGAAAGGTGCAAAGCTGATCGGAGCAAACTCAGATGTTTCCGGACCGATTGAGAACGGCATTGCTCCTGCTTGTCGTGCATTGGTTGCACCGATAGAAATGGCAACAGGAACACAGGCATATTTCTGTGGAAAACCCAATCCACTGATGATGAGAACAGGATTAAATATGCTTGGATGTCATTCAGCAGAAGCAGTAATGGTTGGGGACCGTATGGATACAGATGTGATTTCAGGAATGGAAAGTGGTATGTCTACTGTATTGGTTCTCTCTGGATGTTCAACGAAGGACACACTCAAAACTTATGCTTATCTTCCGACAATGGTATTGAATGGAGTGGGAGATATCGCCAGTATAGCAAAAGCAAAAGAGAAATAGTGTTCGATAACTGGAAAACGTCATGCATCTCCACATCTTTTCCTTATCATGGAAATAGAACAGGGAATTTTACTTCCTTCTTATGAAATTCCAAAAGGAGAAGATAAAAATACATTTTCATATGATTCTATGAAGAATGTTGATTACTCTAAACTAGAAAAATCTGAAAAATTTACTCCAAAGCACTTTATCATGAAAAGGACGGAATCTGGGAAGGTGGCAGCACAAGCCAGTTCTCTCCGGTAATGACATTCAAACTTGGGGAGCGGAGTGTCATTGGCTGATGTTTGCACGGCCTTTTGGGGAAGTGGTATTATCAACATTGATGGAGTTAAATGGGACATGGTGCTGATTTTTGCAATCAGTGTGGTACTGCTTAGGAAAACAAAATGGAATCCTGTTTTTGTGATGATATTGGCTGGGGTATTAAAAGTATTAGTAGCACTTATATAAGAAAAATATAGGGAGGATGATATGCCGACAATCAGCGTACTGATAAAACCTGCATCAGGGATGTGCAACATGCAATGTGATTACTGTTTCTATTGTGATGAAATGAAAAAAAGGTCACAGGATTCGTATGGGTTTATGTCAGAACAAACACTAAAAAATGTTATTAGAAAGACTATGATTCATGCTGAAGGGTTAATAAGCTATGTATATCAAGGTGGTGAGCCTACTTTGCGTGGACTTACTTTTTTTGAAAAAGCTGTGGAATACCAGAGGCATTATAACAAGCATGGAATACGGGTGAATAATGCTTTGCAGACGAATGGATATCTGCTAGATGATGCATGGTGTAAATTTTTCAAAGAAAATCAATTTTTAATTGGGTTATCAATAGATGGTACAAAACAGCTTCATGATATGTACCGTCATGACAAAAATGGAAATCCGACATTTGATCGGATTAAGTCTGCGGCAGATCTTATGGATCAATATGGAGTGGATTACAATATTCTGACGGTAGTAACACAGAATGCTGCTTATCATGCGACGGAAATATATAATTATTATAAGAGGCAGGGGTGGAAATATCAACAGTATATTGCATGTTTGGATCCGTTGGGGGAAATTAGGGGGAAAAGTTCATTTGCCTTAAAACCTGAACAATATGGACGGTTTTTAGTAGAGTTATTTAACTTATGGTACGAGGATTGGAAAAATGGAGAACATCCTTATATAAGACAATTTGAAAACTATATAGGAATTCTGCTTGGATATCAGCCGGAATCCTGCGAACAACGAGGAATCTGTGGTATACAGAATGTGGTGGAAGCCGATGGTAGTGTGTATCCGTGCGATTTTTTATATGTTAGATGAATACAGACTAGGCAATTTTAATAGTGACCGTTTGGTAGAGATTGATGAAAAGCGAAAATCAATTGCATTTGTGGAGCAGTCGCAAAAGTCTGCAAAAGACTGCATAGAATGTAAGTTCCATACACTATGCAGAGGGGGCTGTCGAAGAAATAGGGAATTTGATGTTGCTAAAGGAGAATATGCAAATTATTATTGCGAAAGCTATCGTTTCTTTTTTGAACAATGCTTAGAGAAAATGATTCATATTGTTGAGACAATAAAAAGGTAGAAGGTAGAACTTATGAGAGGGGGAAACATTTTTCAATCCATCCACCCAATTACACAAAATCACAATTGTCTCGTAATTTATATTGCTATATGTACGCCACTTAACATTATACATTTTTCATGCGCTCCCTGAGTTGCTTTCTGGCTTCGGATACACTGAGGGTAGGAGCACTGTCTATGCGTTCCTGCTCGGCTTGTAAGACATTTGCATGTAGCTGCAGTGTCTGTTCCCTTTTTTCAAAGGCATCAATACTCATCAAGACAAGATCTCCTTCTCCCATCTTTGACACTTTATAGAGCCAAAGATGGGATTGTAGCATAGTAAAGCGACAGTGAAAATCGCAAAGCCGTGCCATGCGAGGACAGTTTAGTGCTAATGTTGTGTCACAAAAGACTATTGATTTTCCGGAGTATTTTTGCAACAATACATAGGTAATATTATGTTACGCTTTATGAAAAGGAAAAATATATGATTTTCATCATAATCCAACAATAAAAGCTGAATAGTTTGTGCTCGAAGCAAGTCCTGAAGTTGTGTTTTTTCCATTACTATAATCATATTCATGCCTTCCCCTATCAAAATCCGATTTGTTAACGCCTTATAATTATAATACAAGAGATATAAGGTTTTTGTAACGATATGAGCTAAAGATAGAGTAAACTAGATTTAGGTATTATATGAGGTAAAACTGATGTATAATATTTATAGATTACAACAATGTTAAGGAGGGAACGAATGAATTTAGAAATATATCAACAATTGTGTGCTGAATCAAAAATTCTCTGGACACAGCATTGTTTACAGCGAATGCAGGAAAGAGATATCAGTCGTGCCGACGTAAAAAATGGAATTGCAACCGGCGAAATCATAGAGGATTATCCAGATGATTTTCCTAATCCAAGCTGTCTGATTTTTGGATATAATGTAAATGGACGGATTTTGCATATTGTTGCAGGTTGTGATAATATAAATATATATATCATAACAGCGTACTATCCAGATACAAAGAAATTTGAAGATGATTTAAAGACACGAAGAAAGAGGTGATGGATATGTGTATGTATTGCAAAAATAGTACAACCGTAAATAGTACAACAACACACGTCGTAAATTATAAAAATTGCATTATTGTAATTAAGAATGTTCCATGCCTTGAATGTGAGCAGTGTGGAGAAAAATATTATACGGATGAAGTTGCTGAGCGACTTGAAACGATTGTAAATATGGCAAAGAAATTGATGCAGGAAATTGCAGTTATTGACTATCCACAGGTAGCATAATCTTCTATATCGGGAGAGGGTGCCGAGGCCCCTCTCTTTTCTTCTTTTTATCTTTTCTCTGTACTATTCAATCCATCGCATTTGGAGACTTTCTCCGAAAAAGTTCCGGAATAGACGTTCTAAAGTAATAATCTGCCAACCTTTGCCCAAAAAATCAGGACTCTTTACCCCATTATAAATCACAGTTCCATATTTTATTTCTTCAAGATCATAACAAACAAATTCATTTTCTGCCAGTGATGATTTTTTTAACAGATGGGATATCATGTATTCGACCAGACCTTCGTATCCGGTATAATCAGCTTTATACCATATACCTTCGTTTTCCCATTTTAACTGATTTCCTTTTGAAGACTGGCGGTCATTTGTCCGGATATTCTGTTCAAATTTCATTGAATTGGTATTTTTAGCATGATAAGATAAAGTCAGAAAGATAGTTTATAATGGTCGAAAAAACATGGCACAAAGAAAAGGAACTGCGACAGGCGGCAGGGGACGGTTATTTATAGTAAAATTAAACCATTGCTAGAACATGAAATAGCATGATAAACAGAGAAAATTATCAGGGAGAATGAGTACATGAAAGCAGCAATTATTTATGCATCGGTTCACCATGAAAATACCAAAAAGGTGGTGGAAGCAATCGCCGGTGAAAACGTGGTAGATCTGATCGATGCCACGAAGGAAAAAGAAAGAGATTTGTCTGGATATGACCTGATCGGCTTTGCTTCCGGGGTGTATTATGGAAAATTTCATCAGACAGTACTCAATTTTGCTTCTGTCAATTTACCGGCAGATAAAGATGCTTTTCTGATCTGCACCTGTGGCGGCAATGCGGCATTCCGGTCAATAGAAGAAATTGTAAAAAGCAAGCAGGGGAAGATTGCCGGGAAATTTTCCTGTAAGGGGTACGATACCTTCGGACCGTTCAAGCTGGTTGGGGGGATTGCAAAGGGACATCCCAATGACAAAGATCTAGCAGATGCGGTAACATTTTATAAAGGAATCATTCGGAGGTAGACAGAAATGGCAAAGGATCAAAGATTCGAGATAGTAAAATGAAAACTGAGGAAACCATAAAACTTATCAAATATGTTACCGGCTCCGTAGCGGCCGTACTGCTTGCAGCAGCCCTGCAGCTTCAGTTTGCGTATGCCGCAGGAATTATCACTCTCCTGACGATCCAGGATACGAAGAAGGAAACTGTGCGGATAACAGCGAAGCGCATGATCATATTTGTGATCATGACGATCTTGTCAGCAGTGATCTTTCCGCTTGCCGGATATCACGTATGGGCATTCGGTATTGTACTGATCCCATATCTGTTTAGCTGCATGGCATTAGACATGAAGGAAGCGATTGCTCCTATTGCAGTGCTTTGTACGCATTATGTTTCAGCAAAGAGCTGCAGTCCGTCCATGATTCTGAACGAATTTCTGATTCTTATGATCGGAGCGGGGATAGGCACACTGTGGAATCTCTATATGCCGGATGGCAGAAGGCAACTGTTAGAGTATCAGAAAACCGTGGATGACAAAATCGTATACATCTTACACAGAATGGCGATCTACATAGAACTGGAGGACAAGACGGATTATACAGGAAGCTGTTTTGATGAACTGGATGCAATGCTCGTGAATCTGAAAAAAGAGGCATTACGATATATGAATAATCATCTGATCACAGAGGATGATTACTATTATGAATATATGCAGATGAGAGCGAGACAGTGCGTGATACTGAAAAGAATATATGCGGACATCATCCGCCTGACCACTACGCCGGAGCAGGGAAAAGCACTGGCAGATTTTATACGGCAGACTGCCGATGAGTTTGCAGAACAAAATAATGTGGAAACCCTGCTGTCGGAGTTAGAGAGACTGCGCCACCACTATGAACAGCAGCAGCTCCCGGTCACACGACAGGAATTTGAAAACCGGTCCATGTTGTATCATATCCTGGAAGACATGAAAGCGTTTCTTGACATCAAAAAAGACTTTATCACAGCAAGGTGATGTATTATAATGTAAAAACCAAATTAGATAAGAAAGTGGAGGAAAACATATATGTTAGAAGCAGGAAAAAAAGCACCCGATTTTGAATTGCCGGATCAGGACGGTGTAATGCATAAATTAAGTGATTATGCAGGCAAAAAAGTGATTTTATATTTTTATCCAAAGGATAACACACCAGGATGTACGAAACAGGCATGCGGTTTTTCAGAGAGATATCCGCAGTTTGCGGAAAAGGGTGCGGTCATTCTTGGAGTCAGTAAAGATTCCGTGGCTTCTCATAAGAGATTTGAAGAAAAATATGGTCTGGCATTTACACTTTTAGCTGATCCGGAGCGTAAAGTCATTGAAGCATATGATGTCTGGAAAGAAAAGAAAAATTATGGAAAAATATCTATGGGCGTGGTAAGGACCACATATCTTATCGATGAACAGGGAGTCATCATCAAGGCTAATGATAAAGTCAAAGCAGCAGATGACCCTGAAAATATGCTTAAGGAATTAGAAGGATGAAAATCATACTGTCTCCAGCAAAAAAGATGGTAAGCGATACGGACAGCCTTGCACCGGTTAACGTGCCAAAACATATGGATCAGACAGCAGAGATATTGAGTTTTATGAAGAGTCAGTCCGAAGAGGAGCTGAAAGCAGTCTGGAAATGTAACGATAAGATTGCCGAACAGAACTTTCACAGACTGGAAACTATGGATCTGTATCGTGGACTTACTCCGGCAGTATTATCCTATGAAGGAATCGCATTTCAGTATATGGCACCAGCTGTGTTTGAGGATAGACAGCTTGCGTATGTACAAAAGCACTTGAGAATCCTGTCTGCGTTTTATGGGGTTTTGGAACCAATGGATGGGGTAACACCGTACCGGTTAGAAATGCAGGCAAAGGTCGGGATAGGAGATGCAAAAAATCTGTATGATTACTGGGGGGAGAGATTATATCGTTCAGTGATTGATGACAGCAGGGTTATCATTAATCTGGCATCAAAAGAATACTCAAAATGCATAGAAAAGTATCTGACACCTAAGGATACCTATATTACGGTCTCCTTTTGTGAGTTATCGGGAAATAAACTGGTAACGAAAGGGACATATGCCAAAATGGCCCGAGGGGAGATGGTCCGGTTCATGGCAGAAAGAGAAATTGAGAATCCTGAAGAGATACGAAAATTTGACAGACTTGGATATACTTTCAGAAGAGATTTGTCATCTGAATCGGAATATGTATTTGAACGAAAATGATTAATGTGAATTGCTGATATGAGTATGGATATGGCTGCCTGCTACAATCTACGCAATTCACTTTGAATAGAAGGAGGTAAAGATAGATGATGAAACGTAAATTGATCTTAACCGGCGCAGCACTGTCCCTGGCAGTGGCTATGACCGGATGTGGCGGTAAACCAGTGATAAATCAGCAGCCAAGCAGCCAGGAGAAGAATGCAGTAGATACCCAGGCACAGACGGAGACGACAGCCCCCGCTGCCGATTCTGCCACAACGCAGAGTTCTGCCGCAGCTACTGCGCAGACGGTAACCGGCACAGTGGATGAGGAAATGGCACAGAAGATAGCTCTTGAGCATGCCGGAGTGAAGGCAACGGATGCAACGATCACCAAGTCAAAGCTGGACTATGAAGGCAGACGCCAGGTATATGAAATTGAATGGTACGCAGGCGGTAAGAAGTACGACTATGAAATAGCCGTGGATACCGGTGAGATTTTAAGTTCCGGATACGATGAAAAAACATCCGGATGGAGTGGCAGCAATAGCAGTAATGTTACTGTCAGTGAGGCAGATGCGAAGCAGACAGCACTTGGCAGTGTAAGCGGTGCAACGGAAAAGGACATCTACGAATGGGAATTCGATTATGACGATGGACGTCCGGAATACGAAGGCAAGATCATCTATGGCGGAACGGAATATGACTTTACGATCGATGCATCCAGTGGAGCTGTAGTGGAGTGGGAGGCTGAGAGCGTCCGTTAGTTATACTCATCAAAAAAGTAAGGGGTTGTATCCCCGGTAACAATCATGTATAGAAATGTATAGAAAAAGGATAGCGTAGCCGCAAGGCGGGAAGCGCTATCCTTTTTCCTTTCATATCAATTCTTCGATATAATTATACATATATTATTCCATGCAGTAAAGAATAAATACAATAATGATAGTGAAAAGTTAAATGATAGATATTCCAAGAAATGAGGTATTTGTGCATGGGAGAAAAGTACTCAAAAGAAGATCATGACAAATGTAAAAAAGTTGCAGAAGTGTTCCAGGAATTGTATGATATGTTAGGTGATACCTGTGTCCTGGATGCAGGTGAATTTGGATTTGTATATTTAACATATTATAGGGAGCAGAAATCCTGTTTTGATAGAAATAAGGTATATCGTAATGCAGAAGAACTGTTTGAAGCATTGTGGGATGAGTGGCTTTACAGTGAAGTGATGCAGCCTGTATATGGGACAGAGGATGCGGAAGCAGGCTTTGAAGAGATCTATCGAAAGCTTCCGGATGAAAGAAAGCAGGAATATGCTGTAAGGAAGCAGCAATTTATGGATCAGGCAGGATTAAAACCGGAATGAGATCGCAAAGCTGATATACTATATGTCACAGGTTGTATAGCTGCCGTACTGCTTGCAGTAGCCAGCAAGGTGATGTATATTAAACAATTGAAGATGCGCGACCTTGATCAGCGAATATAACAATAGGAAAATTGGAAACAGGAGGCCATCAGAAATGACGGAAAGAGAAAAAATGTTAAGCGGAGAGTTGTATGATTCATCGGATAACGAATTGGAACAATTACGTTTGCATGCACGTAAATTAGCAAGAAGATATAATTTGACAGATGAGGATCAGCAAGAGGTGCAGACACAGATATTGCGGGAATTATTGCCGGCAACAGAGGAACTTCCGTATCTGCAGGCACCGGTCTATTTTGATTATGGATGTCATACTTACTTCGGAAAATATAGCTCTGCTAATTTTAATTTCACATGCTTAGACGTAGGTGAAATACATATAGGGGATAATGTGATGATCGGTCCTAATGTTACATTGGCAACTCCTATGCATCCATTATTGCCTGAGGAGCGTAATGTCAGGAAAAGAGAAGATGGCAGCCTTTATACTCTTGAGTATGCGAAGCCGATCACTATAAAAGATAATTGCTGGCTGGCATCCAATGTGGTTGTTTGTGGTGGTGTAACCATAGGGGAGGGATGTGTCATAGGAGCAGGAAGTGTTGTGACGAGAGATATTCCTCCCTATAGTCTGGCGGCCGGAAACCCATGCCGTGTTATTCGTAAAATAACCGAAAA
>VOFD01000517.1_pt1 | contig 56000 bp, 61 predicted proteins | sample 5384101 | NCBI WGS metagenome assembly VOFD01 (sample SAMN12384723, study PRJNA508395) | human gut metagenome | isolation source: healthy gut C | host: Homo sapiens
CGGCGAGGAGTTCATCCGCGTCTTCGAGGAAGAGGCCAAGAAAATCGGCAAGGTGGATTTCCTGGCACAGGGCACCATCTATCCCGACGTTGTCGAGAGCGGTCTGGGCGGCGAGTCCACCGTCATCAAGAGCCACCACAATGTCGGCGGCCTGCCCGACACCGTGGACTTCAAGGAGCTGGTGGAGCCTCTGCGCAACCTGTTCAAGGACGAAGTCCGTCAGGTCGGCCGTGAGCTGGGCCTGCCCGAGTATCTGGTCAGCCGCCAGCCGTTCCCCGGCCCCGGTCTGGGCATCCGCATCATCGGCGAAGTGTTGTTCCGGAGAAAGAATAGTCAAAAATTTTTGAACAAAGTGGTTTGACATTTTAGGGTGCTCTTTTGGATACAAGATCCTCGCAAGCAGACAAACTTAGGAGTGTGGCTGTAATGGCAGCAGCAAACAAAACGGTTTGGGGAATCCATACGATGGACGATCCTCTTTTTTGAATCATAAACTAATTGCAATCGGGTGGAAAGAGATGGGCGACTTATCGGCTATAAGTACATCTCGTGATGCCTACAAAAAAAATCGCGGACTATCTGGATGCTAAAAGGTTTGATTGCTACAAGTGCGGGAATGTTGTATCGATTCGTTCATGAGGTGCAGGAAGGAGACTACATGCTGTTCCTGCCAAAAAATTGACCGTAAGATCAACATTGGGGTCGCGGAGAGCGTCTATTTCTATGATAATACAGCAGCATAGTATCACAATCGCTGAAAAGTAGGATAACACTCCTATTATTTGCGGTATTAACGGCATGCTTAGTGTCAAATATCGCAAAATGATTCTCCAAGAAAATGATATATATCTATTCTAGAGTAGTACGTGTGGCTAGAACATACGCTTAAAATAGAGGAATTGAACAGAGAGGAAAACAAAATGATTAGAGCAGATATGATTTCTACTGTTGGACGAAATTATCTTACCAGCAACATAGAGAATGATGAATATAGTTATCCGAAAGCCTTTTCTGCTGCGTCTTTACAATTTGTACCTATCCATAATAGTAGTGGCCGTGCATTTGAGAAATTAGATATTCGCTTTGTAAAAGGCAGTATTACTGTACTCATTGAGACAAAGCAAAATTTCACAAAGACGGATGAAGCGCAACTCTCTGCATATGTTGAATACGAAAAAGCACTTACTGGAAATAAAACTATTGCTATTTTGGCTAATACTGCAAACGATAATATAAAAGTATGGCGTGGTGTTGTTTCAGATAGTGATTTTATGCCTAAAGAGACGGCGCTTCGTACGATGGATGAGTATGTCGATTTTTACACTTCTAAAATTAATGATAAGGAAAAGGTGATGCAAAACACCTATAAACTCAATGAGATGCTGCATCGCTATAGTATTCCAGAGAAGTTACGAAGTCAATTTGTGGGGACCTGTCTACTTGCATTAAAAAATGGACTAGATTATTCAACTCCTTCTTTATCAGCTGCCCAAATACGGACAAGAATTAAAGAAGTCCTTGAAGATTTGCTGAATTCGGACATTTATAAGGCGGAAAAACTGGCGTTGTTGAACCGAAATGTTTTGGGAGATCAATATATTCGTCAACTCAATATAGTTGCTTTCAGAGAAATCTTAAAATATATTGAAGATAATATTTTGCCGTTTATTAACGACAAAAGTACTTCAGGACAGGATTTGTTAAATCTTTTTTTTGTTACTTTTAATAAATATATTGGAAAGTCAGATAAAAACCAAGCATTTACTCCAGATCATATTACAGATTTTATGTCCAAAATTACAGGTGTCAACAAACACTCGGTGGTCCTTGATCCGTGTTGCGGTAGTGGCTCTTTTTTAGTTCGTGCAATGACACAGGCATTAGATGATTGTGCAACAGCTACCGAACAAGAGCGGATAAAAAAACATCAAATATATGGAATTGAGTTTGATGAGAATATTTATGGACTTGCTACTACAAATATGCTTATCCATTCGGATGGCAATTCCAATATTCGTCAAGGGAGTTGTTTTGCTTTAGACGATTGGATTAAGGAAGCAAAGCCCAATGTTATTTTAATGAATCCGCCCTACAATGGTCAAAGAATTCACCTTCCGGAAAGCTATGTTAGTACTTGGCCAAAGGAAAAAAAGGAAGATCCTTCAAAAGGACTTTACTTTGTGAAGTATATTACTGATGTATTAAACTCTATTAACCACCAAGCGACTTTAGCCGTTTTATTACCGGTTGCATGCGCTATTGGTACAAAAGGAGTAATAAAAGAATTAAAGGAAAAGATTCTCGCCGAAAATACGCTTGACGCTGTTTTTACTTTGCCAAATGATATCTTTCATCCTGGAGCGACAGTCCAAGCTTGTTGTATGGTGTTTAAAATTGGAAGAAAGCATTCGGATATATCTACTCCTAACACTTTTTTTGGTTATTATAAGGAAGATGGTTTCAAGAAAAAGAAAAATATTGGTAGAATAGAACAAATGGATTTGCTCACCCAAAAGAGTAAATGGATTGAAATTGAACAGGAATGGATTGAGTTGTATAAAAACCGCAGAGAAAAGCCTGGACTTTCTGCAACCAGCAAAGTTGGGGCTCTTGATGAGTGGGTGTGTGAAGCCTATATGGAAACCGATTATTCAAAACTTAAAGTCTCTGATTTTGTTAACACACTTAATGGATATTTTTCGTATTTAGTTAGTATTGGAAAACTGTTTGATGAAAACTTTGTGCCATCGCCCAAATATGTTATGGATTACTTTAATTTTATAGGTAACAGTAAAAGTAAAATAAGTGATTCGGTTGACACCTCAGATTGGCAAGAATTTATTTATTCTGAGATTTTTGATGTGCAAAAGGGATTTTACAACAAAAAGCCCGATCACAATTTTAACGGAGAGATACCATTTTTGGGTGCTACGGAGCGTTGCAATGGCGTAACTGAGTATTATTCTATTGAAGATATTGAAGTAGCCTCCAAAACAGGGGATGATAATAACGTTTCGCTTGATGAAAAAATGTTTGCAGGTAACGCTCTGTGCGTAACTAATAACGGCTCTGTAGGATGCGCTTTTTTTCAGCCAATTCCTTTTACTTGTAGCCACGATGTTAATCCACTCTATATTTTGAATGGTAAATTTGATATGTACAGTGCCCTATTTGTGGCAACCGTAATTGAAATGGATAAGTATAGGTGGGCATATGGAAGAAAATGGAGACCCGAAAGAATGGTTAAATCAACAATTCGTCTGCCCGCAAAAATTGAGGGTAAAGAATATGTGCCAGATTGGGAGTTCATGAGAATTATATTATGGTGTTGCCATACAGTAAAAGAAAAGGAGATAGGAGGAACTACAAATGGGAGATATCAACATAAAAAAAGAAAGTCTTGCCTTCCAAGCGGAACAAAGTGAGCTGCAGGAAGATGAAACATTACAATTAGCGGAAAACACCGAAATCGAGGAAGATCAAAAAAGAATCTTTAGAAAACGAATTTGTCACAAAAAGAACATTGTTAGAGAAAACGAAGATTGTCCGTCAGACGTGGTCAATATCTGAGATTTATCAGAAAATAAAGGAGAAGAAATTGATTCTCGACCCAGACTATCAGCGACGTGCAATTTGGAGTGTAGATAAAAAAACAGCGTTTATAGAATCTCTCTATATGGAGATAATGATTCCGCCGATTTATGTGGTGGAAATTCCTGGTGATGATATACTAGAAGAAACAAAATATGAAGTAGTTGATGGAAAGCAGCGCTTAACAGCGGTGATGGATTTTATTAAAGGATCGCTTCGTTTAAATGAGCGTAATTTGGAATATTACGCCGATATTTTTGGCGGAAAAACTTTTCCCGAGATTCGTGAAATTGAAAAAGAAAAAACTTCCCAAATGCTTTCCTCAATTCTAGATATTTATGTAATTACTGCGAATTCGCCTGAATTCACAAAATATGATATTTTTGCTCGTCTCAATCGCGGAGCTGAAAAGCTAAAAGTAAATGAGATTAGACGAGCTATATACAAATCTAAAGTTACAGTCTGGATTACCGATTTTGTTGATGAACAACTGGCTACAAACACGGAATATTATGAATCTATTTTTTCTGAAAATGATATTAAAAGGTATGAGGATTATGGTCGTCTTTATAGGACACTGGCTTTTTATTTGCGCTCGGATACAGAAGAAAGTTTAGTGAAAGGATATAATTCTCGACCTCGTGATATGATAAACAATGTCTTGCAAGAAATCCAAAAAGGAAGTACAACTATTGACAAGGACACGCTAATATCTTTGTTTACCAAGACACTTGCCCTGCGGAAACAGTTTGGCGGTGTTCCTAATGCAGATTATGTGATTGATGCCTTAATACCGTTTATCTTAGAAATGGACGAAGCTGAACTTTCTGAAAAAGCTAGGGAAGTTTTCGATGACAAAGAAGTGATTGCAACACTCCAAAAATCACCAGCAACGACTAGCAATGTAAATGCAAGGCTTTTCCGTGTAAAAAAACTAATAGCGGGTAATTGAGATGGATGGCATTAAGGGAATAGATACAAAAACAATATCCCTTCAATTAAAATCTCTTGTCGTTTTTGAGTTTCTTAAAGAATATAATGAGCTTGAACAAACGATTCGAAAAGTTTTTGAAAGGAACTTGTCAACCTTACCCCCAAAAATTTTACAGCAACTGTATTTTTATTATGGAGGCAAGATTGGAACATATATTGAGTATGAAGCCCATTCTGTAAGGTTGAATTCTTTGGACTTTAAGGAAGGAGAATTGTTTAAGACGCTATCAATAAACCAAATCGTTAAAATTTTTAAGAATTCCCCTCATTTGAAAGCGTTTAATTTTGATGTTGAGTCAATTCGTCTATCTACAACAGCATTTACATTTTACGATTGTATAATTCGATTGCTTAATATGAGAAATAAATTGGCTCATGAAGTAGTAGATTTGCAATTTAGTAATCGAGATCTTATAGAATTATTATCACATGAACAAATTGCTCGAGAACAGTTTGATTTGCTCCAGAATTATGATATTAGAAAGATGGATGAAATGACTTTGTATATAGCAAGTAACATTGTTTATATCCGGAAGTTGCTCTCCAAGTTAAGTGATGATGTGAATTGACAACAAACATGGCGAAGAATTACATAGAAATCTGAAAATATATATACTATAATACTTATCAATTACTCAATCGTCCATCTTAAGCAAAACTTTTGATAGGATGGGTCGTACAGATTTTTGATAGCAAAAGTTCGAATAGACCTTAGGATAATCTGCATCAAATAAAATAATATCGAATCAAATTCTATATACAAAAGAGTTTAGAAATGGATTTAATTTGGCGAAATTGAGTAAAAAATAAAATTGCCCGCAGTCCCTGTTTATGGGGATTACGGGCTTTTGTAATTTCCAAAACGTATTAAAAATGCCATAAAAATAGTAGTATAAGTTAATGACTTGTATTGCTAATTATATTACAAAATGTTATACTAAAAGTATGAAAAGGCTAATCAGTGGACGCCCAATGGAATGGGACGAGCATAAAAATAAAATTAACAGAGAAAAACATGGCATTAGTTTTCAAACAGCAGCACATGTATTTGAAGATGAAAACCGTATAGAGTTTTATGACGAAGCGCATAGTATTGACGAGGACAGATATATTGTATTGGGCTTGGTGCGTAAAGTATTGTTTGTTGTTTATACTGACAGAGTAGATGCAACAAGAATTATTTCGGCGCGTAAAGCTACGGCGGCAGAAAAGGAGGTTTATTATGGCAATTATACGTAAGAAGATGTATGAAGGCGAAGGGCTTACGCCAGAACAGGAAAAAGAGCTGGATGCACTTGAAAATCGTCCTATTATATTTGATGAAGATTGCCCGGAGCTTACACCGGAGCAGTTAAAGCAGATGGCAGCAATTGCCAAAGAACAAAGAGTGAAACGTCGCCGTTCGATTATTACTTTGCGGGTTGCGCCGGAAACACTGGCTAAAGCGAAGGCAACTGGCAAAGGTTATACTGGTTTTATGAGCCGTTTATTAGATTTGGCGATAAATAATCCTGATATGGTAAAACGCTGCTTATAATATAATTGATTGTTTTTAAAGGAGGCATACCCATGATTGTTACAACTACACAAACTGTTGAAGGCAGGCAGATTGCCGAATATAAGGGTATTGTTTTTGGCGAAGTGGTATCCGGCGTAAATTTTGTTAAGGATTTGTTTTCCGGCATTACGGATATTTTTGGCGGGCGCAGCAGCACTTACGAAAATGAATTGCAGGAAGCGCGCGAAAAAGCTATTGATGAAATGTGCAAGCGTGCCGAAAGATTAGGCGCTAATGCCGTTGTCGGTGTCGATGTTGACTACGAGGTATTAGGCAAAGAGAACGGCATGCTGATGGTAAGCGTCAGCGGCACTGCCGTTAAATTAAAATAATAATGTATATTATGGGCAGCTTTAGGGCTGCTCTTTTTTTATGCGGTTTTGCAGTTTTTATGCCGTAATTAAATTGATTTAAAACGTTAAAAATTGTACGGTTTTATATTCCCATAACCTTTCTCAAATATTTCACAAAACAACTGTTAAAGTGTATTTATTGTAACATTATTTCATATTGACTTAAAAACAAATAATAATTATAATTGATTACATAAGATTTATCGCAAAAACAGTGATCTCTTAAAATAAGATAGAAGGTTAGGTACTAAAAAATGCAAAATTTACAGAAAGAATACGGACTTTACATTAACGGCAAGTGGCAGCCCGCCTCTGACGGCGCCACCTTTAAAACTTACAGCCCCGCTACCGGCGAAGAACTGGCAGTTTGCGCCGAAGCAACGCGCGAAGATGTTGACGCTGCTGTAAAAGCTGCGCACGCTGCGTGGGAAAGCTGGAAGAACACTACTCCTGTTGAAAGAGCGGTTATTTTAAATAAAATTGCCGATATTATCGACGCCAACGCCCACCACCTTGCAGAAGTTGAATCGCTGGACAACGGCAAACCCATCCGCGAAACCAGCATGATTGATATTCCGATGAGTGCAGACCATTTCCGCTATTTTGCAGCCGCCATCCGCACGGAAGAAGGCACTGCCACCATGCTGGACAACAACACTTTAAGCCTCGTCCTGCATGAGCCTATTGGCGTAGTTGGGCAGATTATCCCGTGGAACTTTCCGTTCCTCATGGCTGCGTGGAAGCTGGCTCCGGCACTGGCCGCGGGCGACTGCATTGTGCTTAAACCCTCCAGCACTACCAGCCTGAGCGTTTTGGAGCTTGTGCGTTTAATTGAAGGCGTGCTGCCGGCAGGCGTGCTTAACGTAATTACCGGCAAGGGCAGCAAGTCCGGCCAGTATGTTTTGGAACACCCCGGTTTTGCCAAACTTGCCTTTACCGGTTCTACCGAAGTTGGCCGCGGCGTGGCACAGGCTGCCGCCGATAAATTAATTCCGGCTACTTTGGAGCTTGGCGGTAAATCGGCCAACATTTATTTTGATGACTGCAACTGGGATTTGGCTATGGAAGGGCTGCTTCTGGGCATTCTGTTCAACCAGGGCCAGGTTTGCTGCGCAGGCTCGCGCGTGTTTGTACACGAAAAAATTTACGATAAATTTGTTGAAGAAGCCGTTAAACGCTTTAACGCCGTAAAAGTCGGCAACCCGCTCGACCCGGCAACGCAGATGGGCTCGCAGATTGATGCCAAACAGGTTGCCAAAATTGCCGGCTACATTGATATTGCCAAAGCCGAAGGCGCAGCTATTGCCTGCGGCGGGCATAAGCTTACGGAAAACGGGCTTGATAAGGGCAACTTCTTTGCGCCGACGCTGATTACCAATGTTACCAACGATATGCGCGTGGCACGCGAAGAAATATTCGGGCCGGTGGCTGTGGTTATTAAGTTTAAGGACGAAGCCGAAGTTGTTAAAATGGCAAACGACAGCAATTACGGCCTTGGCGGCGCAGTATGGACGCAGGATATTAACCGCGCCATCCGTGTGGCAAAAGCCGTGCAGACGGGCAGAATGTGGGTTAACACCTACAACGCTATTCCGGCAGGCGCACCGTTCGGCGGTTATAAGGAATCGGGCATTGGCCGCGAAACGCATAAAGTAATGCTGGAGCATTACAGCCAGACCAAAAATATTATGATTAACCTTGGCGAAAAGCCTTTGGGATTGTATTGACAACCGCTCTTTACAATGTTAAACTTTTAGTAATTACAAATTTGCAGCTGATGATAAGGAAAAGTACCTTTAAAAGGCAGCCTAAAGCGAGCCGGTGGCGGTGAAAGTCCGGCGGCGGGCATTAAAGGGAATGGGCCTTGGAGGCGCACTGCGAGCCGCAAGGGGTAGCAGCGCCGGGAATGCTTTGCCCGTTACCATAAAAGCGGATATCGGCATTAGCCCGTATCTTTTAAGCGGACTTATTTAAGTCAAGCAGGGTGGCACCGCGAAAGTTTACAGCCTTTCGTCCCTACAGGGATGGAAGGCTTTTTTATTTACCTGTTAAGGAGTGAGCGGCATGGAAGCAGCAGAAAAAGAAAAAAAGATAGTAACATTAACGGAGGTTAAACCAACGCAGGACGGTTACCGCTGGGTGGCGATAACGGCAATGCTTCTGGCTATAGGCATTATTCTGCATACCGTAAGCCCTAACGTTGGCGGCGTTACGCCGAACTGGACCATTGCCATGTATTCCATTGTAATTAACCTTACCAACCCTTCGCTGCCGCAGGCACTGGGCATTGGTTTTATTTCCGGCATGACGCTTGTGCCGTCCTCCAAATCGGCCTTTCCGCTGGGTAATCTTGCCAGCGAGGTTTGCGGCGCGGTGGTGTGCTGCCTGCTGGTTAAGGCTATGCTTGCCGTTAAACTTGAAAAATGGCGCCTGCGCCCGTTTATTGCCGGCCTTGTGGCAACAATGGTGAGCGGCGGCGTGTTTACCTTTATTTTAAAAATAGTTTTGGGGCTGCCCTTCAGCGTATGGCTGTATGCCATGCTGCCGGTGGTGGCGGTAATAGGCGTGCTTAACGGCAGCATTACCTTTTTGCTGTACGGGCCGGTACGCAGGCTGTTTTTTGTGCAGGAGGAAGATAATTGATGGAAACGGTTGCGGAATTAAAGCATTTTTATTTTGCTTACAAAAAGAATAACCTTGTGCTGCACGATATTGATTTTAAAATAGAAAAAGGCTCTTTTACCGTTATCGCAGGGCCGAGCGGCAGCGGTAAAACAACGCTGTGCAAGGCCATGGCGGGCATTGTGCCGTTTTATATGGGCGGCGCATACAGCGGCGAAGTAATGGTGCTGGGCGAAAGCACCAAAGGAAAAAAGGTATCGGATATTGCCATGCGCCTGGGGCTGATGCTGGAGGACTATGAAAGCCAGCTTGTTTCCCTTACTGCGGGCGAGGAGGTTGCCTTCAGCCTCTTAAACCACGGCTTTAAGCCGGAAGAAGTTGAAGAACGCACGCGCAGGGCACTTGAAGATGTAGGCCTGCCGGGGCGCGAAAGCTATCAGCTGGATGAACTCAGCGGCGGGCAGCGCCAGAGGCTGCTTTTGGCTTCGGTTTTGGCGGTGCATCCGGAAATTATTGTTTTGGACGAGCCTGTATCGGCTATGGACCCGGACGGCGCCAATTCGCTGTACAAGCTGCTTTACAAAATACATAAGGAATACGGCACAACCATTGTGGTGGTAGAACACCGCATTGACTATCTGCTGCCGTACATGACGGATTTAGTTGTGCTTAAAAAAGGACGCCTTGTGGCGGCTGATAAGTTTGAAAACGCCGCCCGCGTTATGTATAAGGATGAAACCCTGCGGCATTTTGTGCCGGCACTGTGGCGCATTAAGCTGGGGCTTGAAGAAAAATTCGGCGTAAGCCTTGGTAATTGGCGCACGGAAGAAGAAGCCGTTGCGGAACTGAAGGCAAAAGGTTTTACAGGGGGTGAGGCGTAATGCTGGAGGCAAAAGAGGCTAATTTTGCGTATCTGCGCGGGCAGCCGGTGCTGAACGACATAGACATTAAAATTGAAAGCGGCGAATTCGTGGCGCTTTTGGGGCACAACGGCAGCGGCAAAACAACGCTGAGCCGCCTGTTCATGGCGCTTATTCATCCGCGCAGCGGGCAGGTACTGGTGGACGGCACGGACATTGCTGCCATGGAACCCGCCGATTTGGCAGATAAAATAGGCTATGTGTTCCAGAACCCGGATTTGCAGATTTTGGAGGACACGGTTTTTGACGAAGTGGCATACGGCCCGCGTGCCAAAAAATTGAGCGAAGACAAGGTTAAACGCCAGGTAGAAACCGCGCTTGCCGCAACGGGACTTACTGATTTGGCAGACGCTTACCCGCGCCTTTTAAGTTTTGGGCAAAAGCGCCGTTTGGGTGTGGCGGCGGCACTGGCCTTAAACCCGCGCACGCTTATTCTGGACGAGATAACCAACGGGCAGGACGCTGTGGAAAAAGAGCGCATGATGAGTTATTTAAAGGCGCTTAATGAAGAAAACGGCATTACGGTAGTGCTTATTTCGCACGATATGGACACCGTGCGCCGCTATGCGCAGCGTACCATTGTGCTGCATAACGGGCATTTGGTGTTTGACGGTACGCCCGCAAAGCTGTTTGACGGCAGCATTAACGTAGAGCGCTGGGGGCTGCGCTGCCCTACGGCAACGGCTGTTGGCAACGCGCTTGGCATTACGGCAACCAGCCCGGAAGATTTTTGCAGTAAAATTACCTTGAAAGGAGAGCGGCAGGCATGAAAATATCGGCATTTACGCAGATTATAGTAACGGTAGCCGTAACGGCATGGGTATTTATTTTGCCGGTAATGGCTGTTGCCACCATTTTAGTGCTGGAACTGGCGCTGCTTCTTTCCATTAAGCACGACCGCATGACGATGGCGGCAATAGGCGGCCTGGCGGTATTTACCGGGCTGATGGTGCTTTTGCAGCTTCTGTTCGGTTCGCCGCTTGAAATTGCACTGGTTGGCGGCCTGCGCATGCTGGTTATGACCATGGCTTTTTTGTGCATGCTGGCAGCAACACGCATTCAGGATATTGCCCAGGCACTGGTAACAAAATTCCACCTGCCGTGCGAATACGCCTTTATGCTGACAACGGCGCTGCGCTTTGTACCTAACTTTCTGGCAGACAGTACCATTACTTTGGACGCGCAGAGCTGCCGTGGCTATTCCAACCGCGGCAACGCGATAAAAAGGCTGATGTCCTACGTTGTTGTTATACGCCCGCTGGTAATGCGCGCCGTTGCCAAAAGCGAAACTCTGGCGCTGAGCATGGAGCTGAAGGGCTTTGGCGCCAACACCTATAAAAACATGCCGCAGCAAAAACTCGGCCTTGCCGATTACGTTGTGCTGCTGGCGGTAATTGCGCTCAGTACCTACCCCTTCTGGCAGGAATACGTAAAAATATAAAAAGCGCCTGCATTGGCAGACGCTGAAGCTGATGTAAGTTTTCTGTTTGATATATAGCAGGATAAGCTGGTGCCGGTTATCTTTGCAGAATTAAAAATTGAGTAAACTGGGCTGCCCGCAACCGCCGGGCGGCTTTATTTTTTAGCAGGTTTATTTTCCTCGCCCCATGTGCAAAGCTGGTCGAGTATCGTCATCAGTGATTTGCCTCGCTCCGACAGGCTGTATTCCACTTTGGGCGGAATCTGCGGATATTCGGTGCGGATGATGAGCCTGTCTTTTTCCAGCTCTTTCAGCGACAGGCTGAGTGTTTTGTGCGATATGCTGCGGATGTAGCGTTTAAGTTCGCTGTAACGCACTACGCCAAACTCCATCAGGCAGTACAGAATAACCATTTTGTATTTGCCGTTAATCAGCGACAGCGTGTAGCTGAAGCCGGTATCCTCAAAATTTGCCTTTTCGATATAATTCTTAATCATTATACTCTATACTCTCCTTTTGGTTAGTATCTGACAAAAATGTGCGTACTTCATCTTTGATTTATATGCTGCTATAATTATAGCAGAAAGACGGAGGTGGAGCAAATGGCTAAAAAAATAATTGTTTTAAACGGCAGCCCGCGCGCAAACGGCAACACAAAAGAACTGGTAAAGGCTTTTGTTAAAGGTGCGGAAAGTGCGGGAAACACCGTACAGGTTTTTGATTTGCAGAAAATGAATATTCATGGCTGCCTTGGCTGTTGCATGGGCGGCAAAGATGAAGCAAGCCCCTGCGTGCAGAAGGACGATATGGCTTTAATTTATCCGGCTTACCGCGAGGCGGATGTGGTTGTGCTGGCGTCGCCGATGTATTACTGGGGCGTAAGCGGGCAGCTTAAATGTGCATTTGACCGCCTGTTTGCGGTAGCAGAATGTATGCCCGGCTATGCCAATCCCATTAAGGAGTGCGCGCTTTTAATGGCGGCAGAGGGTGATACGGCTGATAATTTTGCCCCGGTAAAAGCCTTTTACGAAGGCCTGGCAGGGCATTTGGGCTGGAAAAACCGCGGCATTGTTTATGCAGGCGGCAATTTTGCGGCGGGCGATATTTTAAATAAACCGGCGCAGCTTGCCGAAGCTGAAAAGCTGGGCACGGAAATTTAACTAAAAGCAAAACTTATAAATCTCCGCAGAATATAACTGCGGGGATTTTTTTACCCTTTAACCATGCTTCACCTTGCTTAACGCCTTTATTTTAAGTACAATAAAAATATAAATGCGTATGTGAGGGGGAATGCAAGTGGAACTGCGTATTTTAAAATATTTTTTAACGGTGGCCCGCGAAGAAAACATTACCAGAGCGGCTAATCTGCTGCATGTAACGCAGCCGACGCTGAGCCGCCAGTTGATGCAGCTGGAAGATGAACTGGGCGTAAAACTGTTTTACCGCAGCAAGCACCGCATAACGCTTACCGATGAAGGCCTGATTTTAAAGCGCCGCGCGCAGGAAATTACCGAGCTTGCCGAGCGTACAACCCGCGAAGTATCGCGCAGCAGCGAAAATTTAATGGGCGAAATCGCAATAGGCTGCGCCGAAGCAAGCAGTATTTCCGTATTGGCGGGTTTGATGAATTATTTCCGCCAGAAATATCCGCTGGTGCATTATACGCTTTATTCCGGCATTGCCGATGATATTAAAGAACGCATTGAAAACGGGCTTTTGGATATAGCCTTTTTAACAGAGCCCGTGGATATTTCCAAATACGGCTTTGTGCGCCTGCCGCATAAGGAGGAATGGGGCGTTTTAATAAGAAAAGATTCGCCGATGGCAGAAAAACAGGCGGTGATGCCGCAGGATTTACTGGGTATTCCGCTGTTAATGCCCAAGCGCGACCTGGTTAAAAACGAACTTGCCAGCTGGTTTGGCAGTTTAAATGACAGAATGGATTTTGCCGTTAATTACACAATGCTGATGAATGCGGCAGTAATGGTACACAGCGGCTTTGGTGCGGCGCTGTGCCTTAACATGGGCACCGATTTTTACGGCGATTTGCGTTTTGTGCCGCTTGCGCCGCCGCTTGCAACAGGCTGCGTGCTGGCGTGGAAAAAGAGCCAGCGGCAGGCACCGGCAGTGGAGGAGTTTATCAGCTCGGCGCATTCATACGTTTTGGGCATTTCCGGCAATTAAATATAGGTATTAGCTTATTTAAAACGGCCATATTACAATGTAGGTGTAAGAAATTTGCACCTGCATTTTTTATTGCATAAAAAGCTTAAGGAGGGGAATGATATGCAGGGGGAAGCCACAGAACCGGGGCGGCTGGCCATATTAAACGCCAGACGCAATGCCGTGCTTGATGAAATACATTTCCGCGAAAAGCAGCTTGACCGCCTTAATTACTTGCGTTATGAAATACAAAAGAAAAACAGCAGCAGGGATTAATGCTCCGAAGCTGTAAAAACCTGCCGTAAGCTGCGGCTTTTAATAAAAAATCTCCGTTTAACAAAGCGTTAAGCGGAGATTTTTGTTTATAAGATTTAATTTAAAATAACGGCGAGTTTTATTCTTCCTGCTTTTCGAAGCCGGTAAAATCAATTATTTTATGATGGTAAGCGGCATCAAAATACGGCAGCGCATCGGTTAAATATTTAATGGTTTTTTGCCAAAATTCTGTTCCGCCGTTGTGCGGAAAAGCTACTTCAATAAGATAAATGTCGTTGTCTTTGCTCCTTGCGTAAACGGAGCAGCGCATAAACCAGTACGCATCGGCGTTGTTGGGGTTTTGCTGCCACAGGATAATGAGCTGTTCCGGCTCGGTGGTAAGGCTGCGCAGCGCTTTTTCAACCTGCCCGTAAGCAGGCGTGGGTGTGTCCTCGCTGTTTAAACGGCTGCGGATAGTCAGTATCCAGTCGAACGTGGTGCTTGGCTGGGGCAGCTGCGGCGCTTCTTTTTTATCGCTGCCGAACATGGATTGCAGGCGCAGCAAGCCGCGCAGCACGGTTTCGGTTTTATCGCGGCGCACCCATTTGCCAAAAAAGTTCTTTTTGTAATGGCTTAATTCCTCCTGCGCTTCCGGAAGGTCCTTGGCTTTTTGCAGGTAGCTAACGCCTTTGGCGATGTCCTCCGGACCGCCCTCGCCGTTGCAGTATAGCCAGCCCAGCAGAAAAAACGCATCCTGGCAGTCCCAATCCACCGCTTCTAAATACTTGCGCGCCAGCACATAGTCCCGTTCCGTGCCCTCGCCGTAGGTATAGCAGTAACCCAGGTAATACGCGCCCCAGTTGCCGGTTTTGCCGCTGTCGTCCGCCCATTTCAGCAGGCGGAAGGCTTTGTCGTAATCCTGTTCCACGCCGCGACCGTCAAAATACATCGCGCCCAGGCGGTTGTAGCAGCCTGCCTTAACGGGAATGTTGGAGTCGATAGCTTTTTGGTAATACTCTGCGGCTTTCGCATCGTCGTGCGGTGCGGTAATGCCGTTTTCGTAATAATTGCCCACAAAAAAGTAAGCGCGCGGTTCACCGGCCTCCGCTGCCTTGCAGAACAGGGGAAAGGCTTCCTCGTGTTTATCTTCATCGAACAAATCGCAAGCGTAAAAATACTGGTAGTTGGGGTAGCCCTTGGCGGCGTAAATGCGGTCTAGCTCTTTGGCTTTTTCCGGCTGCGGCGGCAGTACGCCTTCAATACCGTCGATGTACATCAGCATAAGGTTCGCACCAGCGGTTGCCACGCCGCCGTCGAGCGCGCTTTTGTACCAGTATTCGCATTTCAGCATATTTTCGTGAATGAAGCTTTCAAAAGCCTCGTCGCTGTCAAAATCCTCGGGGTTGATGTTTTCTATCTGCAAAAAATCGTACCAGTAATAAACGTTGCCGATAACCATCTGGCAAAAGGCATCGCATGCTTTTGCCTTTTCTAAAATAATATCGTAGGCGGTTTTTAAGCTTGCCAGCGGCATGGCTTCTTGCAGCTCTTTATTCATCACGCCGCAGCGCATGGCGATAAGCGTACCCAGCGCACTGCCCATCATTACCGATTGGTATATCAGCTCGTCAGCGGCGTTCTCGTCTACCGGAAAATCATGCCCCAGCCAGGTGTATTCCTGCCCGTACAGACAGCGCGCCAGCAGGCAGTAAGCGTCGGCGTCGCCCTCGCGGCATGCCTCCTGCAATAGGCGGAATCCCTCCTGCCCGCGCTGTGCGCCAAGGTCGTAATAAATATAGCGTATCGCTGTTTCTACTTTATCGCTGAAAAAACGTCCCATCTTTTTCCGCCCCCGTTTCTGTTCTGCGTACATTTCTGCTTTTTTTTGCTGTTGCTGAACTTTGCTTTAAGTGTAGCACTGCGCCTGGCAATTTACAATTGGTTTATGGCGCTGCGGCAAAAGAAGTATGTAAAATTTAAAAGCACCGCTCTGCAAAGGGAACGATGCTTTTGGTATGGTCATTTTTAAATTTACGTTTAAATCATTCCGCCAGTTTTTCTGCGCTGAAGGCGTAAACACGCTGCCAGAAAATTTTGCTCTGACCGGCTTCGGGAGCGGCAATTTCAAAAGCGTGGTATAAGCCGGGGATTACGTGCAGCTCGGCATCGACATTTGCTTCCGTAAGTTTTGCAGCGTAGTCAATGTCTTCGTTGACAAATAAGTCAAGCCCGCCGACATAAATAAACGCCGGCGGCAGGTTGGCAAAATCTTCAGCAAAGGTGGGCGAATAATAACCCAGCATTTTGCCGCTGAGGTTTTGCCCTCCGCGCAGAACCTCCCACGCATACTTGTTGCTGCTGCGCGGCCAGCAAATATAACCGGTCTGCTGCGCATGGTAGGGAGAGCTTTCTGTTGCGGTGCGGTAATCAAGCATCGGGTAAATTAAAACCTGCCCCTTAATGGGGATGTTGGCGTTATCGCGGTTATACAGTGCAAGGCTTGCGGCAAGGTTGCCACCGGCGCTGTCACCCATTAAAATAATTCTTCCGGCATCAAGGCCGAGTTTGTCTGCGTTTTCTTTAACGTACATTAAACCGCTGTAGGCGTCCTCAAGTGCCGCGGGGAAAGGGCGCTTCTACCGAAAGGCGGTAGCGCGGCGTAATAACGGCAGCGTTTAAAGCATTGGCAATGTTCTGGTAGCGTTCGCGGTCGTCAAGCGAAATTCTGAACAAATAACCGCCGCCGTGGGCGTAGTACACTACCGGAAGTTTGGCGTCGCTGTTTTTGGCAGGGCGGTAAATATAAATCGGCACATCCGCTGCGCCGTAAAGGCTTTTGGCGTTAACGGTTTCAAAGGTAATGCTGCTTTGGGCAGGAACATAGTTTTTTACGCGCCGCTCTACGTCCTGCGGCGATGTGGCTTCAATAAGATAACCTTCTGCCGCCGCACGGTATTCCGGCTGCACGCGGCCGATATAGGGTATTTCCGCAGCCAGTGCGGATGCGGCTATGTTAAAGGCCAAAAGGCAAAGGGCAATAAATTTTTTCATAGGGTCACCAGCTTATTTTAAATTTTTGCCGCTGAGCATTACTGCCTGCGGTTTGTTGACGATAAGAACTTTATCCGTAACCATTGTTTGTACGGCTTTATTATATTCCTGAAAATACGGCCCGTCAATGTGGGCGCGGTAAGCGTTGTCATCGGAATACAACTCTAGCAGGTGGAATACGTTGGGGCGCGCGGTTTCTGTTGTTGCAAGCAGTGCCAGTACGCCTTCTTCGTTTGTAACGGCGCTTTGCATTTCTTTGGCAAGCACTTTTTTGTAAGCGTCAAGCTGCGCCGGGTCGATAACAAGCAGTGCCATGCGTGCCTTATCGGCAGTGCCGCTTAATTTGCTTTGCAGGTTAAAGGCGTCTGCGGCAAGTGTTTTGTGTACCTGCGCCAGTTTAAGCGCCTGTGCGGCGGCTGTTTTTACGTTGGCGTTATTTTGTGCGGCATTAAAAGCGTTTTCATCCGTATAAATTTCCAAATAGCGCATTACGCCGTTTTCGTCCTCGCCGCCGTAAACAGCAAGCACGCCTTCGCTGTTTTGCAGTGCTGTGTTAAGTGCGGCAACGGCTGCGCGCAGGGCGTTTTCGTTACCGGCGGCTGCGCTGTATACGCTCCAGCGCACAAAGGGCTGGGCGGCAGCTGCGGCGTTTACCGGCAGCGCCTGCAACCCTGAAAGCAGCAGCATAGCTGCGCAAAACAATAATTTTTTCATGGTGCATCTCCTTTACTTACTCTGCTTTTTCAAGCGTTGCGGTAAAACTGTCGTGGGCTTTAACAATATCAAGCCCGCTTTCCAGCCTGCCGATGGGGATTAAGTTGCTGTCGTCTTTAAAATCAACATAAAAAATGCTTAAATTGCCCCACGGCTGATAAACGCACAAATCGCCTGCAAGGGGATGGCAGCCAACCTTTTGCCCTGTTTCGTCAAGCCGCTTGTCAAAATAGGCAATCTTTTCCATGTCGGAAAAATCCTTGAACGAAAGTGTTACCGGCAAACGGCTGTATAAATCGTTGGCGCTCGGTTCATTGCGCAGCGTAACGGGCAGGCGGCTGCCGTCAATAACAAGCACGGCTTTGTGGCCATCTGCTGCGGCAGTGTTTTGCGGTGCAGGCTGTGCTGCAGGTGCGGAAGCGCCGCAGGCGGAAACGGCAAGTGCCGTCAGCGCAGCGCTTAACAGCAAAAGTAATTTTTTCATAGGTATCCCTCCGTTTTATTTTTATAGTTTAATTATAAAAAGCGCAGGGCATGGCGTCTAATGCTTAATTGTTATGCGCCAACATGCGTTTTTGGCATGAAGTGCAGGCGGGAGTATGCTTCATCTTGCGCGTTTAAAAATTTTTAACTACAATAATTATATGGAGAAATGCTTTAAAGGAGGAACTGGCATGAAATACCGTGAACTTGGCAAAACAGGATTGAAAGTAAGTGAAATAGGCCTTGGCTGCGAAGGCTTTAATGGCAAAGACGCCGCTTTTACGCAGGAAATGTTTAAACTTGCTCTGGCAGCGGGCGTAAACTGCATGGATTTATACAGCCCCAACCCGGAGATGCACAAAAATATTGCAGCTGCAATTGGCAGCCGCCGCAAAGATTTTATCTATCAGGCGCATTTATGCACGGAATGGAAGGATGGGCAGTATAAGGCTGTGCGCGATATTGCCAGTGTAAAAGCTGCGTTTGAAACTATGCTGAAAAATTTGAACACGGATTATATCGACATCGGCATGATTCATTACGTAGATTCGCCGGAACTTTGGCGCACGATTGAAAGCGGCGGCGTTCTGGACTATGCACTGGAACTGAAAGCCGAAGGCAAAATTAAGCACATCGGCGTAAGCAGCCATAACCCGCTGGCAGCGCTGGAAGCCGTAAAAAGCGGCAAGGTAGAAGTACTGATGTTCAGCGTAAACCCCTGCTACGATTTGCTGCCCGGCACGGATGACGTGGAAAAACTGTGGGCGGAAGAAAGCTACAAAAAGCATTTGCTGAACCTTGACCCCAAACGCGCGGAACTTTACGAAACCTGCCAGCGTTTGGGCGTGGGTATTACCGTTATGAAAGCCTTTGGCGGAGGCGACCTTTTGAGCGAGTACAGCCCGGCAGGCAAGGCGCTGACGGCGGTGCAGTGCCTGCATTATGCGCTGACACGCCCTGCGGTAGCGGCCATTATGAGCGGTGCGCGTACTATGGAGGAATTAAAAGCCTCGCTTGATTACGAAAAAGCAGGCGAAGCAGAAAAAGACTATGCAGAAGTTTTTGCAAGCTTCCCCAAAATCAGCTGGGAAGGGCACTGCATGTACTGCGGACATTGCGCGCCGTGCCCCAAAGGCATTGACGTGGCAAACGTAACCAAGTTTTTGAACCTTGCCAAAGCACAGGACGAAGTGCCGGAAACCGTACGCGAGCACTATGCGGCACTTAAAGCCCATGCCGGCGACTGCATTGCCTGCGGCGCCTGCGCCAAACGCTGCCCCTTCGCCGTTGACTCCGTTGCGAACATGAAAGAGGCAAAAGAAGTTTTTGGGTATTAAAAATTTTAAAGCTAAATAAAGTGCAGAATATAAAATAATCCGATGGTTTTGATGAACTGTCGGATTATTTTTCTTTCTTGCTTTTTAGTGAAATATCCATTAAAATATTCCTGAAAAGAATAAAAAGCGGATACGGAAAGGCAGGGTTGTGTGGAATCAAATTTTGAAATTAAATTTTTTAAAACGGCTAATGGCCGTGAACCTGTCAGAGAATATCTGAAAGACATGGCACTGACAAATGAAAAAGTTACGCGTGATACATTAGACACAATATCAGAATTATTAATGATGTTAAAAGCCAAGGGTAATGCTTTGGGTGAACCTTATATCAAACATTTGCAAGGACCTATATGGGAACTGCGTCCCAAAAACAGGCGTATTTTGTATTGCTGTATTTTAGAAAATCAGATATATTTGCTTCATATATTTAAAAAGACAACGCAGAAAACTCCTAAAAAAGATATACAAAAAGCATTGAGCAGATATAAATTATTGATTGGCAGATAAAAGAGGTGAATAAAATGAAAGAAGCAAATGTTAAAATTAACACCAAATATAGTGGAAGCAGTGTAGATGATTTTTTTAATGAAATTTATACCGCTGATGAGTTAGATATAATTAAAGAACGCGCAGATTTTTTGCTGCAAATTGTTGAGGCAAGAAAGGCGGTAAATTTAACGCAGATTGATTTAAGCAAAAAGACCGGTATTTCCCAGTCTACCATAGCAAAAATAGAGAACGGCAAAATTAACCCAAGTTTAAATAACATTTTTAAAATTCTGCACGCCATGGGCAAAACCATTAAAATAGCATCGTTGTAAAACAACAAAACCGGCATCGTTATGATGCCGGTTTTTGGTTAGAAGGGGAAAGGTTTATGGATGTTTCAAATCTGCTGTTAGGTTATTTTATTGTGCTGTCTGGTTATTTGCGGGGTTATTTATCCTCGTTGTAGAACGGGCATTCATCGCCCCAGTCGCAGTGGCCGTCGTGGTGGTAACGGTCATAGTGGCGGTCGCGGTCATAGCGTCCTTCGCCATGGTGGCGGCCATAACCCGGGCCCCAGCCGCAGTGCAGTCCGCGGAAGTTGCCGCGCGGGCCGCGGAACATGTCTTTAAGTGCTTCCTGTTTTTGTTCTTCGCTCATGCTGGCCCATTTTGCTCTGGCTTCGGCTTCACGTTTTTCGATAGCTTCGCGTTTTTCTGCCGGCAGTTTGCTTAAAAATTCATCATGCCATTTCTGGCGCTGTTCAAATTTCTGCTGCGGGGTCATTTCCATCCATGCCAGCCTTGCAGCATCACGCTCGGCGCGCTGTTCGGGGGTAAGCGGAGTGCCGCGGCGCAGAGGCATCGGGCGGCGTGCATCGGTATCGCCTTCGCTCAGAATTTTTTCTACTTTATCGCGCATGGTGGGCTGAACCTGTTCGGTTTGGCCTGCCGCAAAAACCGGTACGCTGATGGCGGTGATTAAACCTGCAACTACTAAGGATTTGAATAATTTGCTTTTCAACATATCAGGTCACTCCTTTAATTTATGCTTATTTATTATGCTCTTTAGCTTGTCTTTATTGTACAGTGTGCTTGTGGCAAAAATATGGCAAAAATATTTTATTTTGTGGTTTTTTAGCCATAATTTACTGTTAATATTATATCAGCAATTAAAGCAAAAAGTAAAAAAACTGCCGCCTTTGGGCTGATATAAGGGTTAAATTTCTGCGCAAAAATATGTATAATATAGGTAAGTTTTGTGCAGAGAGGTGATGGCAGTGGCAAAAATGCTTATTGCTGATGATAATAAACAAATTACTTCGATTTTATCCAATTACGCGCGCAAGGAAGGCTTTGAGCCGGTGGTTGCGCTTGACGGCGAGGAGGCTTTGCGCCTGTTTGACGAGCATGAGCCGGATATTGCCATGGTGCTTTTGGATGTTATGATGCCGAAAGTGGACGGCTTTGAAGTATGCCGCCGACTGCGCGGAAAATCGCTGGTGCCGGTAATTATGGTTACTGCCCGCGGCGAAGATTTTGAAAAAATCATGGGGCTTGATATCGGCGCCGACGATTATATTATAAAACCTTTCAGCGCGGGCGAGGTAATGGCACGCGTGCGTGCAATTTTGCGCCGCATGCAGCCGCGCGAGGAAAAAACTGCGCATAATATTTACAGGTACAGCAATTTAATGATTGATTTGGACAAATACGCCGTAACCGTAAATGGCAGCGAGGTGCCGCTGACGAAAAAAGAGGTTGAGCTTTTATGGACTCTTGCCAAAAACAGCAGCAAGGTCTTTTCGCGCGATAACCTTCTGGACAGCCTGTGGGGCTATGATTATTACGGAGACAGCCGCACGGTGGATTCGCACATTAAGCGCATGCGTGCCAAGCTGGATAAGTTTGAGCATCCCGGCTGGGAAATAAAAACCATTTGGGGTGTAGGTTACCGCTTTGAGGAGAAAGCAAATGCATAACAAAATAGCTTTAAAACTTACATTGTATTTTGCCGCAGTGCTTTTGGTGTTCGCACTGGTGGTAGGCGGCAGCTTTGCACATTTTTTCCGCGAGCATACGGTGGATATAAAAAGCACGGAGCTTAAACAGCGCGCCGTGCGCATTGCCGAAGTGCTGAGCGAAAATGCAGGCTGGCTGGAAAAACGCGGCGGCATTGCCAATACGCGCTTTATAAGTTACATTAACAACATCACCATGGAAGATGTGTGGGTTGTTAACAGTGACCGCGAACTGAAGCTGCCGCAGCGCATGAATCACCATATGGGCATGCACCGGCGGATGATGCACGCAGATACGCAGGCTCAGGTACCGCCGCTGAAGGAGTTTCCGCGCCGCAGCGTTACTTTTGAGCAGCTGTCCGATGTTACCCGCAACTGCGTGGAGCAGGCGTTTGCCGGTACGGTATCGGTAGCGGAAGATTTTAACCCCGTGCGTGAGGAAACCATGCTTTGCGCCGCTGCGCCTGTATACGACGAAAATGGTGCTATCCAGGCGGCAGTGCTTCTGCATTACCCCGTGCAGGGCTTGCAGTCCGCAACGTGGGAAGGCGTAAGAATCCTGCTTTTATCCTGCGCTATTGCCCTTCTTTTAGTATCGTTTTTAAGCGTGCTTTTCAGCTGGAAGTTTACCAAGCCGCTGAACCGCATGAAGGAAGTGGCGCAGAAAATGGCAGAGCATGATTACACTGAACGCTGCAACATCAAACAGAATGACGAAATAGGCGCGCTTGCCGCCACGCTTGACGAACTTGGCAGCCGCCTTCTGGACGCTGATGAGGCAGGACGCAAGCTGGAAAAACTGCGCCGCAGCTTCATTGCCAACATATCGCACGAACTGCGCACGCCGGTAACGGTTATCCGCGGCAGCCTGGAAGCGCTTAACGACAAGGTTGTTACCGATAAGGAAGAAGTGGAGCAGTATTACAGGCAAATGCTGAAGGAAAGCCTGTTTTTGCAGCGGCTGATTAACGATTTGCTGGATTTGTCGCGCTTACAGAATACGGATTTCCCCATTGAAAAGGAAAACATTAATTTGTGCGATGTAGTGCAGGACGCCGCCCGTGCCAGCAAGCAGCTGGGGCAGAAAAAAGGCGTGCACGTTGACGTTAAACTGGACAGGAATGTTTACCTTATGGAAGGAGATTACGGCCGACTGCGCCAGATGCTGATGATATTTTTGGACAACAGCATTAAGTTCAGCCACGAAGGCGGCACCGTGGAGCTGCGCCTTTTGGGCGACAGGCTGACGGTGACGGACCACGGCAGCGGCGTAAAACAGGAAGATTTGCCGTATGTGTTTGAACGTTTTTATAAAACACGCGGTGAAGCCAATAAAAACGGCAGCGGGCTTGGGCTTGCTATTGCCCGGGAAATAGCCCTGCGCCACAATATTAAAGTGAGCATGGAAAGCGTGCCTGATGAAGAAACCGCGGTAATTATGATATTGCCGACGGCAGGAGAGGAAGCGGAAAATGAATTACGGATGTAACGGCAGGCGCGCCGTAATAAGCGGCGGCACCAGCGGCATAGGGCTTGCGGCGGCGCGTACGCTTTTGGCGGACGGCGCGGAAGTGTGGCTTTTGGCGCGCACGGAACGGCCGCAGCTTTTGGCAGAACTTAGAGAAACTTACGGAGAAAAAGTGCATTTTATACAATGTGATGTTGCAAATGTTGCCAGCTGCAAAGCTGCGGCGGCGCAGATAAAAAATGCCGGCAGCGTTGATTTTTTGGTAAACAGTGCAGGCATTTACCGCGAGCAGAGTATGGAAATGCTGACGGAAAGCGAGTTTGATGAAATTTTTGGCGTGAACGTAAAAGGCACGGTGTTTTTAACGCAGGCGCTGCTGCCATACATGGCAGCAGGGGGCGCGGTGGTAAACGTAGCTTCGGACGCAGGGGTAAGCGGCAACTACGGCTGTGCTGCCTACTGCGCCAGCAAAGGGGCGGTGGTGGCGTTTACCCGCGCCCTGGCGCTGGATACAGCGCCGCGCCTGCGGGTTAACTGCGTATGCCCTGCCGATATTGATACGCCGCTTTTGCAGCACCAGCTTGAAGCGGCAGGCGGCAGCTATACACTGGCGGATGTTGCGGAAGCCTACCCTGTGGGGCGCGTTGGGCGTGCGGAGGAAGTGGCGCACGTAATCTGCTCGCTTTTAAGCCCTGCCAACAGCTTTATGACCGGCAGCATCGTCACCGTAGACGGCGGACTGACGGCGAAGTAAGCAGTTAAGCTATTTTTGTTGGCGGCAAAGTACAGCAGGTTAAATTTATAAAATTTTAGTTTTTGGAGTTTGGTTATGGAACAAGTATGGGGTTTGGTGGCCCTGATCGGCGCGGCACAGATTTTAAATTCGGTAAAACAGTTAAAAAACAGCCGCCGGGAAATGTTTAACGGCGGCGGAACTTATACTTTATTTTTGTTTTCCAATTTGTTAAATATTTTAAGCATGCTTGTGGTTATTTACGGCGTGTTTTTTAACAGCGGCGTTATTTTACCGGCATTTACTTTGTGGATTTTTAACTGGCATTTGTTTACCTATTATGCTGCAAAGATAAATAAAAATACAGGCCGCACTATGATTATTGCTATGCGCGTAATTACCGGGCTGCTGTTGTTGGGCTGCGTGTATATTTTGGTAATGTAAGTTTGGCAAAATGCTAAAAGCCGTTTGCAAATGCCGTTTGTTTGTTGTATAATACAAAAAGAGAGATAGTCTGATGTTTGCCCGTCAGCCCTCTCCTTGTAAATTTTGAGTTTGAAAGAAAGGCTGCCAGACTTTGGCGGTCTTATTTCATTTTACGCCAAAGTTGTAAAAACTCAGCGCTTGCCAGAAATAATGGTAGCTACAAGAATACCGAAAGCAATCATTAAAGACAAAGCTTCGTATGTGCTCATGTACTGCCACCTCCCTGCATTGGGAGGAACCGACCATCAGAAATCTCTCTTTTTGCAGTAATTATTATAACATAACGCAAATAAAAAGCAATTACCGTCCTAAAAATGGGGCAGTAATTGCTTTTTTGTTATTTATTTTCAGTTGTCAGTTTTTCAAGTACACCGTCAAGCCATGCGCCGTTAAAGCTTTCTATCGTGCCTGCGTCACAGGCGCCTGCAAGTGCCGGGTCAATCGGCATGCGGGCAACGGTTTCAACGCCGTGCTTTTGGGCAATTTCATCAATGTGGCTTTCACCGAAAACATGTATTTCCTTTCCGCAGTCGGGGCAGGTAATGTAGCTCATGTTTTCCACCAGTGCCAGTACCGGCACATCCATCATTTTAGCCATATTAACGGCTTTTTCAACAATCATGCCTACAAGTTCCTGAGGCGAGGCAACTATAACAATGCCGTCCACTGGAATGGACTGGAATACTGTCAGCGCCACGTCGCCGGTGCCGGGAGGCATATCAATAAACATGTAGTCAACATCGCCCCAGATTACGTCCGTCCAAAACTGTTTAACGGCGCCGGAAATAAGCGGGCCGCGCCATACAACCGGGTCTGTTTCGTTTTTCATCAGCAGGTTAAGCGACATAACGCCTATGCCTGCCGCGGTTTTTACCGGAAACAAGCCCCATTCGCTTGCTTCGGCGTGGCCGTGCAGGCCAAAAGCCTTGGGAATGGAAGGGCCTGTGATATCGGCATCCATAATTGCTGTTTTATAGCCTTTGCGCCGGGATAGTACTGCCAGAAGCGAGGTTACGAGCGATTTGCCGACGCCGCCTTTGCCGCTGACTACGCCTATTACTTTTTTTATGTGACTCATTTCGTTAGGTTTTTCCAAAAAACTTTCTTTTATACGTTCGCTGCAATTTTCGGTGCAGCTTTCGCAGTTATGCGAGCAGTTTTCAACCATTTGCTTTGCCTCCTGTTGTCTGGCAGTGCTTTGCTGCCGTTTGCATTACAGTGCTTATAAATTTCAGCATAGCACCGTAAGCGGCATATGTCAATATTTGCAGATTGCAAGTATTTGCCTGAATTTTATTCACCCGTACGTTGCAAGCGGCAGCTTTTATTTTTGCTGTATATTATATATAGGAAGGAAGTTGCACTTTAAAAAATTTTTCTGAAAATTTGCCGAAATATTATTGACTTAGTAGGAATTTATCCAGTAAAATAGTGGTGCGCAGCTTTATTTAATATTAATTTTCAGCTTGAGTTATATTAATTACAGGCGCAGTCTTATTTTACAGGAGGATTACGCTATGGTTAAAAATTTCTGGGGAGCTTTAACGGCATTTGCGGCGGCGCTTTTTTTTGCCGCAGCCTGCTTTTGCAGCCGGGCTTAACGGCGCGGAACTTTCTATCGGCTGGGTACTGCCGTTTGCAGGCATACTTTTATGCATTGCCATCTGCCCTTTGGCGGTGCCGCATTTCTGGCACGGCAATTACGGCAAGGTAGCAGTGTTTTGGGCGCTGGCAACAGCTGTGCCGCTGTTTGTAATTTACGGCGGCGGTGTTGCGGCAGGCAGTGTGGCGCACGCGCTTATTGGTGATTACATTCCCTTTATTATTTTTGTAGGTTCGCTGTACACGGTGGCGGGCGGCATCCATATCCGCAGCAGCTTTACCGGCACGCCGCTTACCAACACCTGCTTTTTGGCGCTGGGCGCAGTGCTTGCCAACATTATGGGCACAACGGGCGCGGCCATGCTTTTAATACGCCCGCTTATTGCGGCTAACGAGCGCCGCCGCTATGTAATGCACACTTTTGTATTTTTTATTTTTATTGTTGCCAACATTGCGGGTTCGCTTACGCCTTTGGGCGACCCGCCGCTGTTTTTGGGCTTTTTGCGCGGGGTAGACTTTTTTTGGACGGCCGAGCATTTAATTTTGCCGATGCTGACGGCTGTGGGCCTTTTACTGGCGCTGTATTTTGTGATGGACAGCGTTTTGTTCAATAAAGAAAAAGATGAGTTTTTACTTGCAGAAAGCACCTGCACCAAAGAGCCGTTTGGCGTGGAAGGCAAAATTAACTTTGCACTTTTGGGCGTAATTATTGGCGCCGTTTTAATGGCCGGCGTGTGGGACAGCGGCATGGAATTTACCGTGCTGGGCGTGCATTTAACCGGCCAGGGCGTGCTGCGCGATGTGATTTTCCTCGCGGCGGCAGGGCTTTCGCTGGCTTTAACGCCTGCTGATGTGCGCAGTGCAAACCAGTTTACCTGGGAGCCCGTGCTTGAAGTCGGCAAGCTGTTCTTCGGCATTTTTGTTACCATTGTGCCGGTGCTTGAAATGTTAAAAGCCGGTATGGCAGGTGCGTTTGCGCCGGTGGTGGCAATGGTTACCAACGCCGACGGCACGGCCAACAACGCCATGTACTTCTGGATGACGGGCGCGCTTTCGGGCTTTCTTGATAACGCACCGACCTACCTTGCCTTCTTTAACATGGCAGGCGGCGATGCTTCCGTGCTAATGACAGAGGGCGCGCTGACGCTGATGGCTATTTCCATGGGCTCTGTATTTATGGGTGCCAACAGCTATATCGGCAATGCGCCGAACTTTATGGTAGTTGCCATTGTGCAGAACCGCGGGCTGAAAATGCCGAGCTTCTTCGGCTACCTGCTGTGGTCGGTGGGCATTTTAATCCCCATCTTTTTGCTGCTGACATGGCTGTATCTTGTGTAAGGCACACTAAAGGTATTTATGCCAAGGCATATCAATACAAAATTTAATAAGGAGGAATAAACGATGAGTTCAGACAACAATGAAACCAGGCATGTGCAGATTGCCGTCGCCGACCCGACTCCGCTCGGATTGTTCGGACTTTCCGTGGTGACGTTTGTTGCATCCATGCAGAAGCTGGGTGTGGTCAGCGATGTTTCGTGGGTCATTCCCTGGGCACTGGTCTGTGGTTCATTTGCTCAACTGCTCGCCGCCTATTTCGATTTTTGCCACAAGAATATTTTTGGAGCATCAATCTTCGGCGCATTCGGCTTTTTCTGGTCGGGCGTAGCGATGAGCTGGATGATTAAGGCCGGCACTTTCGGTGCGGGGCTGGCAGCGGGGGTAGACCCCAAGGCGCTGGGCTTTGCCTTTCTGGCGTACTTTATGTTTGCGTGCATCGGCACTATTGCCGCAGCGGAAGCCAACACATTTTTATTTGTGGATATGCTCCTGATTGATGTACTGCTTTTGTGCCTGGGGCTTGATACGCTTGGTATCGGCGGGCACTGGGCGCACGATGTTGCTGCTTATTCGGAACTGGCGATTTCGCTGCTTTCGATGTACGGCGCAGGCGCGGTATTTTTAAATAATTTCTTCGGGCGCGTGTTCTGGCCGCTTGGCAAACCGCTCGGAATATTTAAAAAAGGCTGATTAAAGGCCTTCAGATGGCAATATAAAAGCACTATCTGTGTTGGGTAGTGCTTTTTGTATGCCCGGTTTATTGCAGGTTGTTGTTAAAATGTTTGTGCAGCTCGTCCTTGGCAAGCAGTTCTTCCAGCTTTTTGGCAATTTCTTCCACAATAAGGTGGCAGGGGTTTTCATAGCCTGCAATTTGCATATCGTGCAGGGTGGCGCATTGCAGCGTGCCGAATTTTTCAATAACAAAGTCCGTCAGTTCCGTTACCATGCTGTAACCATGAAAATTCTCGCTGTCCTCCTGCCCGTCCTGTGCGGTAACAAGGCCGATAATGCCAACGGCAACGGTAAAGGCGCCGCAGCACGAAAGCTGCGTTTGCATGCCGATGCCCATAATGGAGAACATTTTCCGCGTATTTTCCGGCAGGTTTAAGCCGTAATATTCGTTGCAGGCTTTAAACATAGCCTCGGCGCAGCTTAAAGTTGTTCCTACATGATATTTATTGACAAGTTCGTATAGTTCCATAAAGCCTCCTTCATAACTGCTTGCGCAGATAAATCATATCTTTAAGCAGCACGCCGCCATCGTAAATGGGGTGGCTGTAATTATCGGCAAAAAAGTTTTTTATAATATGCGAGCGTACAAAGCCGAGCTTTTGGTAAAAAGGCACGGTGGCAGGGCTGTCGCCGGTGCCGGCCTGTAAAATTTTAAAGCGCCCCTTGTATTTTGCTTCTATAAAATTAACAAGCGCTTTGGCGTAGCCGCGGTGTTGAAACTGCGGCAGCGTGGCAAGGCTTTTTATTTCCAAAATGCCGTCGCCTTCATCTGTCACAATGCATTCAGCCTTAACGTCACCATCTTCAAGCACATACATGGTGCCGCGCTCCAGATAGCGGTCAATCATTGCTTCTTCTTCATCTGCCAGCAGAAGCAGCGGCAAATATTGTTTTTTGTTGCTGGTTACTTTTATGATTTGCATTTTATTATTTCCTCACATACGGCATAACAATGCTTGCGAGTATTAAAACAAGCCCTAAAACGTCAAGCGTGCCGAAGGGTTCGCCTAATACTGTTATGCCTAAAAGTGCTGCTATGGCAGGGCTTACTGCGCAGAACAATCCCGCACGGGAGGCGCTGACATGACTTTGCGCCATGGGCTGCAAGGTAAAGCCAAAGCCGGTGCATACTATTATAAGCATGGCAAGCATCAGCCATTGCGAGCCGGACTGCGGCAGCTGCGGCGTTTCCGTAAGCAGCATGGCCAAAAATGAAAGCACGCCCATAGTGCCGACCTGCACTATGCCTATGCCAAGCGTGGCGGTGCTGCCGTGCGAAAGGCGCTCCGTTACAATTATTGCCGCCGCATAACAAAGGCCTGCTGCAAGCCCCCAGGTAAAGCCGCCGCTTAACTCTCCCTGACCCAGTGCCAGAAGCACAACGCCGAGCATGGCCATGCCGGTGCTGATTACTGTAAGTTTGCCGGGCAGCTTTTTATATAAAAGAATTTCAATCAGCGGCACAAAAATAATGGCGCAGTTTTCCAAGAGTGATACAAGCGACGATGCCGCCTGCGTCAGGGCAATCATCTCGCACGCCATGGTAATAAAAAAGGCTGTGCCAATAACTGTGCCCGCAAGTAAATCGCGCGCGGCGAGGCTGCGCACTGCCTTGTTAAAAATAAGCGCCAGAAGCACAAAGGCAATTATAAAACGCACTGCCAAAAGGTTAAAAGGCGCAAGGCTTTCCAAAATCATTTTGCTGAAAATAAAGCTTGTTGCCCTTGCGGCGATAACTGCTATTAAAAGCAGTTCATAGCTGCGGGCGGAACCGGTTTGCTGCGGCATGTTAAAATCCTCTTAATTTAAATATTAGTTTGAGTTTATTATAGCATAAGACGCGTTTTTGCGCTTGAGATTATCTGCCGAATGGCAAGACGCGTTGAATTTGTTTTTGATGAAAGAAACATGGCAAACTGTTAAAAACATTACAAAATATCTTTGGCTTAATAAAATATGCCTTTTATAAAAATTTTTTGTATAAAATTGCAGGTAAAAGGGCTATAATAGAGCTATGATTTTATTTTGCTTTGGGGGAGATATAATGGATAAAAATTTGCCGGTAGGCGTTATCGATTCCGGTGTGGGCGGGCTGAGTGTGCTGAAAGTTTTACAGCAGGCACTTCCGCACGAGGATTTTTTATATATCGGCGATACGGCACGCACACCTTACGGGCAGCGCCCGGAAAAGGAAATTCGCGCCATGGTGCATGACCTGACGGATTATCTTGACAACGCAGGCATTAAACTTTTGGTTGTGGCCTGCAACACCATTACCGTTTTGGGAACGGAAAGTATCAGAAACGGTTATGCGTTTGACGTTGTCGGCATGAGCAAGGGCGCGGAACTGGCGCTTGGTGTAACTAAAAACAAAAAAATTGGCGTAATGGCCACGCCTTTTACCGTGGCAAGCGGCGCGCATAAGGCTGCCGTTAACGCGCTTGACGCAGACGCGGAAGTTTTTGCGCAGGGCTGCCCCGATTTTGTGCCGCTGATTGAGCGGGGCGTGTTCAGCGGGGCGGCAATTGAAGACGCCGTTGCGAGGTATTCTGCGCCGCTGAAGGAGGCCGGTGTGGATACTGTGCTTTTATCCTGCACGCATTACCCGTTTATCCGTGCGGAAATTGAAAAAGGCTTCGGCGAAGGCGTTACGGTTTTAGACCCGGCGGAAGCAACCGCCTTGCAGGCAAGAATTTTTCTGGAACGCGCAGGGCTTTTAAAAATGCAGGGCACGGGGCGCAGCAGGGTTTGCTTTACGGCCGATTTAAACCGCGGCAAAGCCATTGCGGAGCGGATGCTTGACATGGAAAGAAGCAGTTTTGAAGAAATAAGCCTGCTGTAAGGCTGATTGTATACATAAGCTATATGCAGGATTTTATAAAATTTTGTCTAAATATGTACCAGTATTGTTATTAATACGCTGGTTTAATAAATTTGTGGGGAGTGGTTTTAATGTTTAAGCGCAATAATCTGGCTGCACTGGCTGCATTCAGCGCCATGATGCTGCCGCAGCCCGCATTTGCGGCGGGGCTTAACGGCGGCGAACTGTCATTTGTGTGGGCCGTGCCCTTTATAGGCGTGCTTTTATGTATTGCAATCTGTCCGTTGGTTGTGCCAAATTTCTGGCATCATCATTTTGGCAAGGTAGCAGTTTTCTGGGCTCTGGCGTGTGCCGTGCCGATGTTCATTTCCTACGGCGGCGGTGTGGCGGTTAATTCCATCGCGCATGCGCTTATTGCCGATTATATTCCGTTTATTATTTTCGTCGGTTCGCTGTATACGGTTGCGGGCGGCATTCATATCCGGTCAAGCTTTATCGGGCGCCCGGCGGTTAACACTGCGTTTCTGGCGCTGGGCGCTGTATGTGCCAACATCATGGGCACCACCGGCGCGGCCATGCTGTTAATCCGTCCGCTTATTGCGGCCAATGCGCACAGGCGTTACGATATGCACACTTTTGTGTTTTTCATTTTTATTGTGGCAAACATTGCCGGCTCGCTTACGCCGTTGGGCGACCCGCCGCTGTTTTTGGGCTTTTTGCGCGGTGTTGAGTTCTTCTGGACTACCGAGCATTTAATTGTGCCGATGCTGACAGCAGTAGGCCTTTTGCTTCTCATTTATTTCATTGCCGATACCATTCTCTTTAATAAAGAAAAAGAAGAATTCCTTGAAAAAGAATCCCACTATCCGAAAGAACCGTTCGGCATCGACGGCAAAATTAACTTTTTGCTGCTTGCCGTTATCGTAAGCGCCGTTTTAATGGCAGGTATATGGCACAGCGGTGTTTCCTTTGAAATTTTGGGCGTGCATCTTGCCGGTGAAGGCGTGCTGCGCGATGTTATTTTCCTTATCGCCGCAGGCTTGTCGCTTAAATTAACAAGCAAAGAAGTACGCGAAGCAAACCAGTTTGGCTGGGACCCGATTCTGGAAGTAGGCAAACTGTTCTTTGGCATTTTTTGTTACCATTGTGCCGGTGCTTGAAATGCTGCGTGCAGGGCTTGACGGTGCTTTTGCCCCGGTTGTTGCGCTTGTTACCAACCCTGACGGCAGCGCCAACAACGCCATGTACTTCTGGATGACCGGCGCGCTTTCCAGCTTCCTCGATAACGCTCCTACCTATCTTGCATTCTTTAACATGGCAGGCGGCGAAGCTCAGGTGCTGATGACGGAAGGTGCCAAAACCTTAATGGCTATTTCCATGGGCGCGGTATTTATGGGTGCCAACAGCTACATCGGCAATGCGCCTAACTTCATGGTGCTTTCCATTGTGCAGGAACGCGGGCTGAAAATGCCTACCTTCTTCGGCTACCTGTTGTGGTCCGGCTGCATTTTAATCCCAACCTTCCTGCTGCTTACCTGGCTGTATCTTTTGTAATAAAGTATTATTAACAGCATAACAAACTGCACCGCAAGGGTTATGGCAAGTAACTTTTGCAGTGCAGTTTTTTGTAATATGGCACAATTTGTTTTATAATATAGTTAAGAGAGTTAAGGAGATTAAAACTTGTCATTTAAAAGCGGCGTCATATTAATTCTGCTGTCGGCAGCGGCCTGGGGGCTGGGCGGCGTATGCGGGCAGTTTTTGTACCAGTTTCACAGCGTTACGGCACCGTGGCTTATTGCGGTGCGGCAGGTGCTGGCAGGGTTCATTTTTTTAGGTTATCTGCTTTTGCGCGGCGAAAATATTTTCCGCATTTTTGCGGATACGCGCGATACCAAAGACCAGCTTGCCTTCAGCTTTTTGGGGCTTTTGGGCGCGCAGTTTGGCTTTTATTACACCATTTCGCTGTGCAACGCGGCAACGGCAACGGTGCTGCAATACACTTCGCCGGTGTTTGTTATGCTGTGGATGAGTTTTAAAAGCCGCCGCCTGCCGGAAGGGCGCGAATTTTTAGGCATTATTTTTGCACTTGTAGGCGTGTTTTTAATATCCACCCACGGTGATATCAATAATGTAGTGCTGTCGCCGGAGGCTTTGGTAATCGGCCTGATATCGGCCGTATCGCTGGCGTTTTATACGGTGCAGCCCATGCGCCTTCTGAAAAAATTCAGCACCACGCTGGTGGTTGGTTGGGGGCAGCTTCTTTCGGGCACACTTTTGTGCTTTTTTGTAAACCCGTTTGAACCTACCGGCAGCTGGGATACCGGCGCGGTAATAGCCTTTATTTATCTTGTTATAGGCGCTACGGTTTTAAGCTATTCGCTGTTTTTGGTGGGGCTTAAAGTTGTAGGCTCTACCAAAGCAAGCCTCATCAGCTGCGCAGAGCCGCTGGCGTCAATTATAGCCGTTGTGCTGTGGCTTAAAACTCCGCTTACGGCGGTAGATTTAATCGGCATGGCCTGCATTATTATTACCGTTATACTGCTTTCTATACCTAAAAAATAAAATATTACAACAAATTTATAAATTTATTAATTTAACCATTGCCTAATGGTAAATATTAGGGTATAATGTAATAAGCTTTAAGAATTACTATTTTACTTAAATTTAAACCACATGTTTATCCTGATAGAAGGTACGTGTCGGAATTAAATACAAAGGAGTTGGGAATATGGATATCAATTACAAAGCGATTGGGGTAAGAATTAAAGCTGCGCGTGCACGTAAAGGCGTTACTCAGGGCTACATCGCCAATCTCATTGGTCTGTCCACCCCTCATATCAGCAACATTGAAACCGGCAATACCAAACTGGGATTACCGACCATTATTCATTTGGCTAATGTACTTGATGTATCGGTGGATGAACTTTTGTGCGATAACATTAAACGCAGCGAAAAAATCTTCCAGAATGAACTGGCTGACCTCTTGAAAGACTGCTCTGCTCAGGAACTGCATTTTATTACCGAACTTATAAAAGTAGTTAAAAAGAACGGCTATGCAGGCGAACCGAAACGCCGCGGCCGCAAACCCAAAAAACTGGTTGAAGCAGAAAAAGCTGCCGAATAATTTAAAATACCGCTTGCCAATTAAGCAGTGTTTATATTATAATATTGCCGTTAAGCCACAATAGCTCAGTTGGTAGAGCATCTCATTCGTAATGAGAGGGTCGCAGGTTCGAGTCCTGTTTGTGGCTCCAATAAAAAATTAAGGCGTGGATTTTATCCGCGCCTGTTTTATTTTTATAGGTAAAAATTGCAGAATATTATATCTGGCAAATCCTTTTGAAAAATACTTTGCGCAAAATTAAAAGTACAAATATTTTCTTTTTATTTTTTTGACAAAAATGTGAAATAGTGTTACATTATAAGTGAAAACAGGAGTTGTCCTGTTGGGGGATTAAAAGCGCTGTACCTTTTTAAAGGAGGCATTTACTATGAAAAAGATTTTTGTTGCAATTGACGGCAGTGAACACGCATGGAAAGCACTTGATTACGCAGCAGAACTTGCAAAAGGCATGAAATGCAGTCTGTTTGTTTATACGGCTTTAAAACCCAGCGACAGCGGCGCTTTGCTTGCCATGTATGATATGGACGACCCGATGCTGGCAACAGAAGTTTCCGGCCTTGATGATTTGGGCGACAAACTTTTGGCTCAGGCTAAAGAACGTATCGGCGGTTCCGTTGAAGCAGAATATGAATACCAGGTTGGCTATCCGCCTGAAATGATTTTGAGCGCAGCCGAAAAATCCGGAGCCGGTATGATTGTTATGGGCTCCAGAGGCCTTTCCGGAATTAAAGAACTGCTGCTTGGCAGTGTAAGCAACCACATTGTACACTATGCAAAAGTGCCGGTTGTAATTGTAAAATAAATTTTGTTGCGCTGTAATAAAACGTAAAACTATTGCTGCCTTATAAAACATAGGGCATAAAAACCGGGAGATATTGCTCCCGGTTTTTAATTTTGCCTGGGCGCAGATGAAAAACATATAATGAAGTAAATAATGAAGTAAAGTACAGATTTTGCTCTATATAGCAGTAAAGAACCGGTTAATTCAGCATAAGTAAATTTTTTAATACACTGCATAATTGCACCTTAAATTTAACAGTGGTATAATAAAATATCTGTAAGATGAATTTGAAATAACTGAAATATAAGGAGCGTTTATATGGTAAGCATTTGTGACCGTGTACGTTATGTAGAAACTGATATGATGGGCGTTGTGCATCACAGCAACTACTTCCGCTGGTTTGAGATGGGGCGTGTGGCCTGGCTGCGCGCTGCCGGTGTGGAGCTGTGGGAGCTGATGAACGCCAACATAATTTTCCCTATTACTCATGTAGAAGCCAATTATAAAGAATCGGCGCTGTATGATGACGAAATTGAAATTTGCGCAGAAATGACCGCTTTCAGCCGCGCCAAAATGGATTTTACTTACCGCATCATCCGCAAAAAAGACGGTGCACTCTTGGCAGAAGGCTGCTCGCGCAATGTGTTTACCGATAATAACGGGCATATTATCCGCCTTAGCGGCGATTTTTATGACAGAATTAATGCTTTTTACCAAAAAGAGCAGGCAGAGGAGAAAGACTGATGGAAGCAAAATATGAAATTATACCGGTGCCGACACGTATTTTGACGCACCACGATAATATAGTTGACGCCATTTTGGAATACGGCAAAGACAAAATAGGCCCGCATGATGTTGTTTGTGCGGCAGAAAGCGTTGTTGCCATTACGCAGGACGGCGCCAAACGCTGCGAAGATTTTAAACCCGGCTTTTTAGCCAAAACTCTGTGCCATTTGTTCCCTGCCAAAGGCAGCATCAGTGGCTGGTACAGCATGCAGGCTCTTTTGGATGCCGAAGGAGCAATGAAAGTAATTATTGCCGTTATCTGCGGCTTTGCTGCCAAATGCGTTGGCAAACGCGGCGTGTTCTACCAGATGGCGGGCTATCAGGCGCGCCTGATTGACGACGTTACCGGTACCATGCCGCCGTACGACAAGCACATTGTTTACGGCCCGTTTGAACCTCATAAAGTAAGCGAAAGCATTAAAAAAGCCACTGGCGCTTACGGCGCGGCCATTGCCGATGTTAATGACCTTAAGCGTGCTGCGGTGCTTGGCTGGAGCGAAGGCGTTGACCCCGACAAGGTTGCCAAAATTTTAATTGACAACCCGTTCGGCAACGGCAGCCAGAAAACGCCTGTTGTTATTATTAAAAATTACGCCAAATAAGGAGGGCTTGTGATGCTGTTTATAATTGAAATTATCGCCGGGCTTTTCCTGCTGGGCGTTGTGGCTGTGGCAGTGTTTATTATGATGCAGCCCAAACACAGATTTGTATTTGATGTTAAAAACCGCACCAAAGCGGAACTTACGGATAAAACAGATAATAAACTTTGCTTCAGCGTTGATGTGCCGTTTACCAACGAGGGCGGTGACGAAGGGCTTGTGCTTGATGCTTTTATGCGCATTTACCTGCCGCAGGAACAGTACGACAAAGCGCTGGTGCGCGGCAAAATTAATTTAAAAGATGTACCGCGCGATGACGATTATTTTGAAGCGCTGGTAATGCCCAAGGGCGGTAATAAAACCATGACTGCCAAATTTGAACTTACGCCCATGCACGGCGCAGGCCTTAAAGAAGCCGTAAACGGCCTGCCCGATTTTGACGTTGCCATGTTCTGGGAATGCCGCGGGCGTGAAAACCTGTACACCGTTAAAAAGTTTATAACCATCAGTGCGGACGAAGTAAAAGCGCTGCTGAAATAAATCAAAGCCCTGCCTTTTGGCGGGGCTTTAGTGTTTACCGGGGGCTTTTTGCCGTTATAATAAAGGTATAACGGCGTTAAAACACAAAAACGGCAGCTTCGTAAAAGCAAATGCCGTTAAAAACGCCAAATTAAGGTTTATTTCAGTTTATTTTAAGATTATATGGTTATAGTGCTTATAAAAAGCAGGTGATATATAATGAAAATTTTACTGGCCGAAGACGATTTGCGCCTCGGAAAAATGCTGAAAACAATTTTAAGCAAAAACGGCATCAATGTAAAATGGGTTACAAACGGCGAATCGGCATATGACGAATGTTATGCCGACGGTTATGACGTTTTGGTGCTGGACTGGATGATGCCCGGCATGAGCGGCATAAAACTGTGCAGTGTTTTGCGCAGCGAAGACTATCAGGGCAAAATTTTAATGCTTACCGCACGCGACAGTTTGGACGACAAGGTAAACGGGCTTAACGCCGGTGCGGATGATTATCTGGTTAAGCCTTTTGCCGTTGCCGAACTTCTGGCGCGTTTAAATGCGCTGGTACGCCGCCAGGGCAGCTACATGGAAGAAAATGTTGAGTACAAGGGCTTTGTTTTAAACAGCGGCGATTACACAATCAGCTACGGCGGCAGCAAAGTGCAGCTGCGCCCGCGCGAATTTAAGCTGATAGAACTGCTTTTGCGCAACGCAGGCAAAATAATTCCGCGCGACGTAATTTTGGAACGCGTTTGGGGCATTGAAAGCGACATTACCGAAAACAACCTTGATGTGCATATCGGCGCGTTAAGGCGCAAACTTAAGGAAATAAAGGGCGAAACACTTATAAAAACCATCCGCGGCGTTGGGTATCTGGCAGAGGCAGACGATAATGTTCGATAAATTAAAAAAACGCCTGACCCTTATTTATACAGGCATTTTCAGTTTAATAATGGTGTTTGTCGTTGCAGTAACGGTGGCTATCGGCTGTATTTCCGTTTTAAGAACGGAAAAGGACATGCTTATTGCCGATATTTACGACGAATGGCGCGAATGGATTGGCAGCGGCGAATTGCCGGTAGACCCGGCGCTTGTAAAAAAAGGCGAAATGATGTCGCTGATGTATGACGCTGACGGCAATATCATTATTGACCAGATGACGGACAGCCCTTACGCAGCGGCATTAACCGCAATACGTGCATCGTGGCCGGAGCCCGAGAACGAAACGGAGCTGCTGTATTTCAGGGATAAAAAGGGCACCTTGCATTTCTTTCTGGCAGGCGGCTGCACTTTTTGGGAAAACGGGCAGATTCAGGCACGCCTGTACACCTTTTTAAATTTGGAAGATTATTACGACATGGCCGTAGACGGCATGTACTTTTTGTTTTTGCTGTGTGTTGTGTGCATTATGCTGGCGGCAGGCGGCGGCTATTACATGGCTGCTAAAAACATTAAGCCGCTGGAAATTTTATTTGCGCGCGAGCATGAATTTGCCGCCGACGCTTCGCATGAACTGCGCACGCCGCTTACGGTGCTTAGCCTTGGCGTGGAGAGTTTGCAGAATGACGACGAAAGCAAGCTGAGCGGCTTTGCGCAGGAGGTTCTGCGCGATATGCAGCACGAAACAAAGTATATGTCGAGGCTTATTGAAGCGCTATTGACTTTGGCGCGCGGCGACGAAGAATACGCCGCTGGCCAGGACAAAGGTAGATTTAACGGAAGTTGCCGTTAAGGTATGCAATAAAATGCGCCCGCTGGCAGCCAAAAAAGGGCTGGGGCTGGAATATGCTGCCGGTGACGCGCTGCAGGTGTTCATACTTGGCGATAAGAATAAAATGGAGCAGCTGCTTATAATTTTTATCGACAATGCCATTAAGTATTCGGAAAGCGGCACAATCACGGTTACGGTTGACGCCGATTCGATGCACGCCGTTATAAAAGTAATGGATGAAGGCATAGGCATCAGCGAAAGCGATGCGCAGAAAATTTTTGAACGCTTTTACCGCGTCGATAAGGCACGTTCGCGCGCGGCAGGCGGATTTGGGCTTGGGCTTAACATTGCCCGCATAATTGTGGTGCGCCACGGCGGAACGGTAAGTGTTAAGCCGCGCAGCCCGCAGGGAAGCATTTTTACGGTACGTTTGCCGTTGTACCGCTGAAATTTAAGATTGGTTTCATATAACTAACTCCCTGTTTCAGTTTTGTTTAATTGGCTTTAAGTACAATTAAGACAAGCTGAAGTTAGGGAGTTGATTTTTTATGAGACGTTATGGATGGTGGTTATTTTGGGGCCTGGCGGCGCTGCTTTTGTTTTTTGGCAACGGGCAGCTGTGGATTACCGATTCCGTGGAATCGAATTATGCGCTGACGGCCAAAGAAATGGTTTTGAGCGGCGACTGGATTTCACCGCAGATTTACGGCAATTACTGGTATGACAAGCCGGTATTTTTTTACTGGCTTACGGCGGCAGGCTTTAAAATTTTTGGCTTTAACGAATTTGCCGCACGCTTTTTCCCCGCGCTGTTCGGCATGGCTGGGCTTGGGCTGCTGGTTTACGCTGCCAAAAAGCTTTACGGCGAAAAAACTGCGTTCTGGAGCGGCGTTATTTTAATGACCAGCACGGAGTTTTTCCTCATCAGCAAATCAGTTATTACCGACAGCACGCTGTTTTTCTTTTTCAGCATGGCGCTGGTGTTTTTTTACCTTGGGTACAGCACGCAGCAGAAAAATTACTATTACGGCATGTATATAGGCATGGCGCTGGCAACCTTAACCAAAGGGCCGATAGGCTTTTTGCTGCCGGGCCTTATTATGGTGCTGTTTCTGTTTTTTACCCGCGGCTGGAGCGAAATTAAGAACATGAAGGTTTTCAGCGGCGGGCTGCTGTTCTTTTTAATTGCCGCACCGTGGTATGTGGCCATGTATAACCTGCACGGCAGCGCGTTTATAGACCAGTTCTTCGGCACGCATAATTTTTTGCGCGCTACTGTTTCCGAACATCCGCGCGATAACGTGTTTTACTATTATACTCTGGTGCTGCTTCTGGCACTCTTTCCGTGGAGCGGGCTGTTGCCGCGCTTTTTGTGGCGCACCCTGCGGGAAGACGGCAAATGGCGCAGGCCGGATGAAAAAACAGGCTTTCTGATCATCTGGGCGGCAACGGTGTTCTTTTTCTTCCAGAACATGGCAACCAAGTATTTAACTTATACATACCCAATGCTGTTTCCGCTGGCATTGCTTTTGGGCAAATACCTTTCGGAAAAGAAATGGAACGCCGTAACGGCAGGCACTTTAATTGTGCGCGACCTTATTTACATTGCCCTGTTTGGCGGCGCGCTGTGGTGTTGGTGGAACAGTATCATCAGCATTGGCACGGTAATTTTAATCGGTGCGGCGGTGCTTGCCGTTATCGGCATCAGCTGGATAAGCATCAGCCTTGAAAACGGGCTTACGGCCGCAGGCGTTATCGCCGTAACGGCGCTTGCTTTTAACATGCTGCTTATTAACGAAGTTGCTGTGCCGTTCAGCAGCCTGCGTTCCGATAAGGAAATTGGGCTTGAACTTGCGCAGAGCTACCGTGTGGTTGATGAAATTGGCGTGTACGGCAAATATTCCACATCGGCAGTGTTCTATTCCGGCAAAAAAATTATTAAGCTGGTGCCCGATGAAGACCTGGCAAGCTTTGCGCCCAAAGCGTACAGCTGGAAGGTAAAAAACGTAATGCCCTTTGAAGGCATTAATTCGTTGGCAGGCGCGGGCAGCTGCTTCTGGTAAAAAAGAACGAAGCCGGCAAATTTTTAAACGGCAGTAACGGCAAATGGCTGGTAACCGGCGAAAAAGGTGGCTGGTATATTTTAAAAAGCGCCTGACAGGCAAAACTTAACATTGTTTTAATATAAATTTCAGCTTTTGCCGTTACAATAGAAGCGTAAAAAGATAACTTAATTTTGTTTGTGAATGGGGGAACAGCCATGGATAATTTTTACCGCGCCAAAAGAACTGACAACGGCAGCTGGGTTTACGGAATTTACCTGCCGCTGCTGGACGGAGCGTGCATGATTCCGGACGACGCTGCTATCTGCGAGATGAGTAAAAAAGTGGATGGCGTTGATATAAAAGGGCATCTTATTGAAACAGTAGGCATTGAAAGAAATACGCTGGGGCTTTGCACCGGCGTGGAAGACAGCGAAGGCATGCCGGTGTTTGCCGGTGATTATGTACGGTTTAATGTGCCGCTTGCCAAAAAGCAGACGGCAGACAACGCCTGCTCGCATGACGTTGTGCTTATTGAAGAAACTCACGAAGGGTTCAGGGTGGCTGCCGACGGCATTTTTACCATTAACGCCGTGCAGTTTCTGGATAACCTGCGCGCCAACGGCAACGGCTTTACGGTTATCGGCAATGTTTACGATAACCCGGAATTTGCAGCGGCGGCACGCAACAACATAGCTTAAAATTAAGGCGGGTGCGTTTTTCGGCGAAAAATTAACGCCCAGAAGCACATTCGGGCTGGTGTGCATAGTGCTTGGCACGCTGCTGCTGGTGCTGCCGCCCGCTTAACATAAAATACAGGCATAAATAAAAGAGGGCATATCCTTTGCGGTATACCCTCTTTTTGCTGTGTATTTATTTAGTTTTTGCCAAATCGGTATCGCTGTCTAAAATTATGGTAACAGGCCCGTCGTTGTGTATTTCTACCAGCATTTCTGCACCAAATTCGCCGGTTTGTACGTTTACGCCTTTAGCGGCGGTAATGGCGTTAAATTCATCATACAGGCGGGAGGCAAGCCCCGGTTCTGCCGCGCCGCTGAAACTTGGGCGCCTGCCGTGGCGGCAGGAAGCGTACAGCGTAAACTGCGATATGGAAAGCACGCTGCCGCCTACATCCAGCAAACTCAAATTCATTTTGCCCGCGTCATCTTCAAAAACACGCAGGTTCAGCATTTTATCTGCCATGGGCGCCAAAACGCTGCTGTCATCATTCGGGCCAAAGCCCACAAGTGCAACAAAGCCGCAGCCGATGCTGCCTTTAATTTTTCCGTCAATGGCAACACTGCCTTTTTTAACACGCTGTAAAACTAATTTCATTATCAATCTGCGGCGCTGCCGCTAACCTCCTATGCGTTGCATTTAGTAACAAAATCGCGCACTAATGCGTTAAATTTAGCTGCTTCTTCATAAAACAGCATATGCCCGCTTTCCGTAAAGGCTTCAAACTGGCCGTAAGGAAGCTGCGCTGCAATGTGCTGCCCCTGTTTAATGCCTGCGGTAAATACCGGGCCGTCAGCGTTCATAACAATTACAGGCACGTCAATGGTGGGCAGTACGCCCGTAAAATCGCTGGAAAGGTAATCAGAATAAATTGCTGCCGAAATCCATGGCGGCAGTTTTCTGAATTCCTCAATTACCCAGTCTGTTCCGGCAGGGCGTTTGCCGTCTTTAAAAATATTGTTGGCAAAGGTTTCAAAATATGCTTCGCGGTCATAAGCAAGGCGCTGAGCAATAACGTTAAAGCCGTCCATATTGTAGCCGTGCAGCCCCTGTGTATTCCACGGTTCGGGGCTGAAGGGGAATGGCGTCATGTCAATCAGGCCGAGGCCTTTAATCTGTTCCTGCCCGAACTGGTCAAAATACGAAAGCACAATCGGCCCGCCCATAGACCAGCCCATAACAACGGCGTCTTTTAAATCGAGGTAGTTAATTAAGTCATAAACATCACAGGCAAACTGTTTAATGGTAATGCCGTGCAGCCCTTTTGAGGAGTTGCCGTGCCCGCGCAGGTCCGGCGTAACAACGGTAAAATCTCTGGCAAGTTCATCCACGTTGCGCTGCCAGAATACGTGCGAGCACTGCCAGCCGTGAATTAACACCAGCGGACGCCCGGTGCCGCGCACTTCGTAATACAAATGGGCACTGTCGGCCGTATTAAAATAACCCTGTTTCATAATTACACCTCACAATCGTAAAAATTATTGCTGCTGTAATACTTCGACGTGCGCAGCAAAAAGCCTGCCTTTAATTAATGTTTTAATGCCATAGATAAGTAACGGCAAATATGATAAAATATTTTTACAGGGCGGCTTTGCGTCCTTAAGGCGAGAAGTGTTAGCTTTAATGTTAATAACGCTCGCTAAGTGATTATGTGCGAACATAAGTCACACATCTGCTTTTAGCAGACAATTTGCAGATAATGACCCATAAAAACGGCATGAGCAGATTCGTGGCTTTTGCTATTTATGGCAGTTCGCAACTTTTTTGCGTTGTTTGGCAAGTGGTGCTGTTGGCTTCGTTTGCAGTTATAACTTACGCATATCTGCGGATTGAAGAATCCACGAAAGCATTGGGCATTACTTTGCAAATGGTTATAACTTACGCATATCTGCGGATTGAAGAAATTTGCCTGCCTCTCTCAATAAGCAGTTCTATTACGTTATAACTTACGCATATCTGCGGATTGAAGATTAAACATTACAAAACGGGCCAATTGGAAACGGCGTTATAACTTACGCATATCTGCGGAATGAAGAACGATACTTTAAACCTTGTTTCCAAAGTTCAAGATGTTATAACTTACGCATATCTGCAGATTGAAGACTTTACTTTACTTTGTGTATTTTCTGCAACGAAGTTATAACTTACGAATATCTATCTATATTTTTATTTTGAGGTAACGATGAGTATAAAAGCAATACGTTTAGAAATTGTCAAACCTTATAATGAATCTGATGCTGAAAATGTTGTAACATGGAATGAATTGGGGCAAGTTCTGCGTGATGTGCGTTATGCTTGTGCTAAAGCAGAAAATTATGCTATTACGAAAAGGTATTTATGGGAAAGATTTAAGATTGATTATAAAAATCAAAATGGAGTCTATCCGAATCCTAAAGATTTTAAAGAAAAAACAGATTTATATTCACAACTAACAGGGATGTTTCCTGATATTGCTGCAAGTATTATTAATCAAACTGACCAAGTTGCAACAAGAAAATGGAATAATGAAAAGAAAGATGTTCTATCGTTAAAAAGGTCCTTAACTTCATTTAAATTAGAAGTGCCAATACCAGTACATAATAAAAGTTATAAAATTTTTAAAATCAATGAAACTGAGCGCGAAAATTATATAATCAAAGTAAATTTGTTGTCTAAAAAATCAAATAGGCAAACTAATTACAATATGCTTTTAAAGGTCAAGGATAATTCTTCAAAAACTATATTGGATAGGATTATTGCCGGAGAGTTAAAGCAAAAAGGCTTGCAGATTATAAGTAATAAGAAAAAATGGTTTTGCATAATACCGTATGATTTTACCGAGAAGAATACAGAGGTTGTTGACGGCAGAATTATGGGTATAGATTTAGGAATTGCAAAAGCCGTTTATTACGCTTTTAATGATTCGTATAAACGTGGAAGCATTGATGGCGGAGAGATAGAGCGTTTCCGTAAATCGGTACGTGCAAGGCGTATCACAATACAAAATCAAGGTAAATATTGTGGCGATGGCAGAATTGGTCATGGAGTAAAACGGCGTTTAAAGCCGGTTGAAATACTGCGTGAAAAAGAAAAGAATTTTAGAAACTTAATTAACCACCGTTATGCCCGTCATCTTGTAGAGATTGCCGTAAAGAATAAATGCGCCGTTATACAAATGGAAGATTTAACAGGAATTACAAAAGATAATGCCTTTTTAAAGGACTGGCCGTATTATGATTTACAGCAAAAAATAAAAGAAAAAGCAGCTGAATACGGAATTTTATTTAAGACGATTAATCCATATAAAACAAGCCAGCGTTGCTCGCGCTGCGGTTATATAGATAGAGAAAACCGTCCGGAACAATCTGTATTTGTTTGCCAAAATTGTGGTTATGGATCTTTGTATCTTTGTGAAAATTGCAACAAAGAACAAAAGCATGCTGGAATATGTGATACTTGTGGAGGAAAAACAAATTTAATTACAGTTAACGCTGATTATAATGCAGCTAAAAACATAGCAACGGAAAACATCGAAGAAATTATCAAAAAAGAAATGGGTAAGGAGTATAATCCACCTAAATAAAACAAAAAGGCATGGACGTAAAATCCATGCCTGAATTTTTAACTTGCTGTATTAATGTACCAATTTAACGCCGGTGCGTGCTTCAATATCTTTTTCGCCCTTGTCTACAAGGAAGGAAACTACGGCGTCACCGGTGATATTAACGCAGGTACGCGGCATGTCAAGGATACGGTCGATACCGGCGATAAGGGCAGAGCCTTCAAGCGGCAGGCCAACGGCGGTTAAAATCATGGTAAGCATGATAAAACCTGCGCCCGGAACGCCTGCGGTGCCGATAGATGCCAGTGTGCCGGTAAGCACGATGGTAAGCATTTGGGCAGAGTTAAGGTCTACGCCGTAAAGCTGGGCAACAAACAAAGCGCATACGCCCTGGTAAACTGCGGTGCCGTCCATATTAATGGTTGCGCCGAGCGGCAGCACAAAGCTGGAAACTTCTTTGGAAACACCCATTTTCTGCACGCAGGCAAGGTTTACAGGTAAAGTGCCGTTGGACGAGCAGCTGGTAAAAGCAAGCAGCTGCGCCGGTGCAAGGCCTTTAAAGAATTTAAGCGGGCTGAATTTGCCGATAACTTTCAGCATGCCGCCATATACAAAAACAGCGTGCAAAAAGCAGCCAAGGTAAACGGCAACGATAACTTTTAACAGCGGCAGCAGCACGGCCGGGCCGTTGGAAGCAACTACCGGGGTAATCAGGCCGAATACGCCAATGGGGGCAAAGTCCATAATAATGCCTACAATTTTGTAGGATACTTCGGCAAGGCCGTTAATGGTGTTTTTAAAAGTATCGGCAGGTTCGCCAACCATGGAAATGCCAAGGCCGAGGAACAGTGCAAAAACGATAATTTGCAGCATATCTGCCTTCAGCATGGATTCTATCGGGTTAGTGGGGAAAATATTAACAATAACCTGCATTAAAGGCGGTGCGTCTTTGGCGGAGGCAACAAGCCCTTCGGCGGGCAGGTTCATGCCTGCGCCCGGCTCAATTACACTGCCCAAAATAAGGCCCAGTACAATGGCAAACGCCGTTGTTACAAGGTAGTAAATAACGGTTTTCATACCGATGCGGCGAATTTTTTTAATATCGCCCAGGCTGCACATGCCCATAACGAGCGAAGCAAAAACCATCGGCACGATTGTCATTTTAATCATGTTCATAAAAATAGCGCCGAAGGGGGCAATCCATGTTTTGGCAAATTCGGCCCCGTCTGCGCCAAGCAGCAGCCCGGCAACAACGCCAAGCACCAGTGCTGCCATAATTCTTGTTGATAACTTCATTATAAAGCCTCCTAAATATGTAAAAAATATATTATAACAAATTTGTATTATATCAAAAAAATAATAAAAAACAAAATTGTATACAATATTTTTGATAGAGGAAGCCAAAATAAAAAAAGCCGCCGGAGCGGCATTTTAATTTTGTTTGAAGCGGTGCAGCGATTTAATTGCCAGCATACTGCCAAACCAGGCCGTAATAATGCCGCCCAAAACATCAAGCGGGTAATGCACGCCGAGGTACAGGCGCGAAAAGGCAACCATTACAGCCAGCAGCATAATGGGCAGGCCGAAAAATTTGGGCAGCAGTTTGTAATACACAAAGGCGCAGGCAAAGGCGGCGGTGGTGTGCCCGGAAGGAAAGGAGTAGCCTGAAGCGTGCGTAATAAGCGGAATAATCTGCGGCAGCACCTCAAACGGGCGCGGGCGCATAACGGCGTTTTTTAAAATAACGTTGCTGATAAACGTGCTTAATACAAGCGCGGCAATAGCGGTTATGCCTGCGGTGCGCGTTTTAGGATTAAGCGCAAGAAGAATGCCCGTAAAAATCCAAAACCAGCCCAAATCGCCCAAAAAGCTTATGCCGCGCCAGAAGGTGTGCAGCGGTTCATAACGCAAAGAATCCTGTATGTAAAGCAAAAGGCGTGTGTCAAGTTCTGCCAGGTAAGCCATCATCCTTCCTCCTTTCCGGCTGCGCCTTGTTTTTATTTTTATAATAACACATACAGATTAAATTAGTATTAAACTGCACGTTTTAAAATCTTGGCGATAAGTTTACAAACTTCAATCTGTACTATCGAAAGCAGGGAGAGCGCAAAAACAACAAACCACATATCGCAGCTTAAATCGGTAAGTTTAAACGCTTGCTGCAAGACAGGTATTAGTAAAATGGCAGCCATCAATGCAACGCTGGCAGTAAAGCTCAGCCACAGCCAAGGGTTATGCCCTTCGGCACGTACCCAGATATATTCAGTGTTAGAGCGTTGGTTTAAAGCACGCAATAACTGCGAAAACGCAAGTACGCAAAACGCCATGGTTTGACCGACGGCGTGGCTTAATGTGCTGCTGCCGATATGGTAAGCCGTTAATGTAAGGATAGCCACAAAAATACCTTGTACAGCCACGCGAGTCAGCAAGTCTTTTTCAAACAGCGTGCCGCTTTTTACAGGTTTATGCTTCATTATATTTTTGCTTGCCGGGTCTACGCCTAATGCAAGCGCAGGCAGCGTGGCTGTGGCAAGGTTAACCCATAAAATGTGTACTGCTAAAAGCGGAGCGTTCCAGTTAAAAAGAGTGGCAATAAACAGCGTTGTAATTTCGGCAATGTTGCCTGCCAGTAAAAACTGAATTACTTTTTGTAGGTTGCGGTATACGCGGCGGCCTTCTTTAATTGCATAAGCAATAGTGGTAAAGCTGTCGTCTAAAAGTATCATATCCGAAGAAGTTTTAGCAACGTCAGTACCGGTAATGCCCATGGCAACGCCAATGTCGGCAGCTTTTAAAGCTGGGGAGTCGTTAACGCCGTCACCGGTCATGGCGGTAATTTCGCCGTTGCGTTTTTAACGCTTGAATAATGCGCAGTTTATCGGTAGGGGATACGCGCGCAAAAACAGCAGCTTTTTTTACTGCAAGATCAAGTTCAGCATCGGTCATGGCATTAAGCCTGCTACCGCTGATAATTTCATTGCCACTGTGATAGATGCCGAGTTCTTGGGCAATGGCAGCCGCCGTTATTTCGTGGTCACCTGTAATCATTATTGTGCGGATACCGGCTTCGCGGCAGGTACGTACGGCGGCGGCAACTTCTTTACGCGGCGGGTCTATCATACCGGCAATGCCGGTAAAGGTTAAAGTGTGTTCAAGATTTTCACTGCTGTTTTGCGGTACGGCAGTAAGCGTTTTACTGGCAAAACCAAGCACACGCAAAGCCTGGTGCGACATTTTAGTGGCAAGCGCAAGTATAGCTTCTTTGTCTTTATTTGTAATTGTGCGTACACCCTGTGCCGTTAAAATATGCGTGCACAGCGGAAGCATTTCATCTACAGCGCCTTTGGTATAAGCGGTAAGCTGCCCATTGATGTTATGTACCGTTGTCATGCGTTTGCGTGCGGAGTCAAACGGTTGTTCAAATAAGCGAGGGTATTTATTCTCTAAATCATCATGGTTAACGCCAAATTTTTGAGCCAGGTAAATTAATGCACCTTCCGTTGGGTCGCCGATAATTTCACCTTTGCGGTCAGGGTCGAAGCTGGCGTCATTACAAAGTGCGGCGGCAAAAATAAGTTCGCGGTAAACTTCGGGGTGCTTCATAGCTGCGGCATCAGCTTCTACGGCAGTTTGTTTGTTAAAATCGCCGTTCATGGCAAGCTGCGTTACTGTCATTTTGTTCAGCGTTAATGTGCCGGTTTTATCCGTACAGATTACGGTTGCGCTGCCGAGTGTTTCAACGGAGGGGAGTTTGCGTACCAGTGCGTTCTTTTTAGCCATACGTTGTACGCCCAGTGCCATTACGATGGTTGCAGTTGCGGGCAAGCCTTCCGGGATAATGGAAATAGCAAGCGAAACGGCAATTAAAAACTGCGGTACCAGCGGTCTGTCATAAAATGCGCCAAGTGCGAAGATGAGCACGCAAACGATAAGGCCCGCTATGGTTAATGCTTTACCGGCGGCATTCAGTTTGCGTTTCAGCGGTGTGTCAAATTCGTTTTGTCCGTCCAGTAATGCGGCAATGCTGCCTACTTCGGTGTGCATACCGGTAGCAGCAGCAATACCAGTGGCCCGCCCATAGGTTACAATGCCAGAAGAATAAGCCATATTAACACGGTCGCCAAGAGGGCACTCTTCTTTAAGTATGGCGGCAGCGTCTTTCGTGGAGGCTACGGATTCGCCGGTCAAAGAAGCTTCCTGTATTTGCAAATTAACGCTGTCAATCAGGCGCAGGTCGGCGGGAACCATATCGCCGTCTCTTAAAAACACAATGTCACCGGGTACGACTTCTTTTGCCGGTATAACGCTTTCTTCGCCATCGCGCAGTACGCGCGCTGTGGGTGCTGATATGCCGCGCAGCGCTTCAAGTGCGGATTGTGCCTTTTTCTCCTGTACAATACCAATAAAAGCATTAACTATAACGATAGTAAAAATTACTGCCGCTTCAATTGTTTCGCCAAGTAAAAATGATAATCCTGCGGCGGCGACAAGAATCAATACCATCGGGTCGGTAATTTGTTCTTTAAGCATCGCCGTAATAGCTTTTGGCGGCTTGGCTTTAAGCTCGTTGTAACCGTACTGTTTCAGGCGTTCTGCTGCCTGCACATCGCTAAGCCCTTCAGCAGAACCTTGCAAGGTGTGGTAAACTTGTTCTAAATTTTGTGCGTGGGTGTTTTTACTGTGATAATCCATAAAGGATTCATCACTCCTTTCATAAATTTAATTTTATTTTGTGCGCTGTACGCTCTTTTGGCAGAGAAAAAGGCATAGCCCGCAACCCTTAAAGGACGCAGGTTATGCCTGAAAAAAGTAATTTTAAATTTTTAGCACCGTTCTTTCGGTGAGGGTCACTGTCATTAGAGGCAGTCATTGTAATTTTCCTTTCCAAATACGTGAAGAAACTAAATAGTAAATCTTATTGGTTGTATGTTAGCATAGCTTTACTCTCTTGTCAAGACAGCAAAGGTGAATTTTTTTGATGCTTTAGCTATATGTTATGTTCGTTTTTAGTGAACAATTTGCATTATGGTGCGTAGTTAATATTTGTGCGGCTATGTATAATCAATAAAATAAAAGTACGACACAGTGAAATGCGGCATTGGGTTTTTAGCAATATTTAATAAGAAAAACGGTAAAAATAAGGCTGTTTGAGCGAAGCGAGTTCCGCAATTTTTGCCGTTTTTATACTAAATTATTGCGTAAAAAAGCCGCAGCCGCAAAACTTTCTTGGTTCGTTCTTTGGTTACAAAGAATGAACATGAGTAATAAAGTAAATTATAATGATAAACCTTTAATCAAAGACAAATTGTAAATGATAAATATGATATAAAAAGTAAATTAGAAATAATAAAGTACAATTAAAGACAAAACGTAGATAAAAACTACAACCCTATGCTCAAAAATAAAAAACAAAATGCAGGTATTTTTTGCCTGAATATTGAATTATTACACGTTAAGTCTTACGGAAAGAGGTGAGATTATGCTTTTAGGTATAGATGTTGGCGGCACTTTTACGGATGCCGTTTTGGTAGATAACGGTGCTGTGCATGCGCAGGCCAAGCGCCCTACAACGCACGGCGAGGTGCTGCGCGGCATACTGGCGGCGCTGGATGCCGTTATGGACGGTGCGGACGCGGCAAAGATTGAGCGTGTGGTTATAAGCAGCACCATTGTTACCAATGCGCTTACGGAAGGCAAAACGCAGCCTGTGTTTCTGGCAGTAATGACCGGCCCCGGCATGAACGTAAAGGGGTGCTTTCCGGTAGAGCCGTATCTGGTAAGCGGCTATGTTGACCACCGCGGCAAAATTGCGGCGCGCACCGAGTTTAACAAACACTACGGGCTTTTGGATAAACCTTCCGGCGTGCAGGCCGCGGCGGTAAGCGGCAAATTTGCTGTTCGCAACCCCGAAAACGAATATGTGCTGGCGCACGAATTAAAAAAGAGCGGGTATAAAAAAGTATTTTTAGGTTCGGAACTCAGCGGCGAGCTGAATTTTATACGCCGCACAAACAGCGCGTATTTTGCGGCAGCGGTAGATAAAACCTTTGAAGCTTTCGGCAAGCAGGTGGAATGGGCGCTGAAGGAGCGCAGCATTACCGCGCCGGTGCAGATTTTAAAGGCTGACGGCGGCACGCTGCCTTTGGAGGCGGCGCTTAAGCAGCCTGTTGAAGCGGTATTTACGGGCCCGGCGGCAAGCGTGCTGGGCATTGAAGCGCTCGGTGCGGCGCCGGAGGGCAAGTGCATTTCGCTTGATGTTGGCGGTACCACGACCGATATTGCTTTTTGGGATAACGGCGAGCCGCTTTTGGCGAAAAAAGGCGCAATGATTGGCAAATACCCGACCGCGGTGCGTTCTTTCCATATGCGCAGCGTGGGTATTGGCGGCGACAGCGCCATCACCAAACTGCCGCAGGGCTTTATGGTTGGGCCGGAACGTGCCGGGCGTGCGGCAGCGTTAGGCGGCGCAGCGGCAACTTTGGCAGATGCGCTGATTGTGCTGGGGCTTGCTTCGTTCGGCGATGCCTGTGCTTCCTTTAAGGCTTTGGGCGCATTGTGCCACGAAGGTGAATCGCCGGAGATGGCGGCGCAGGCTGTTTTGGACGCGGCACTGGACGTTATTGAAAACGCCATTAAAGATATGCTGCACGAGTGGAGCATTCAGCCTGTTTACACGGTAAGCGACGTTTTAAGCGGCAGTGATTTTGTTCCGCAGCAGCTTGTAGGTGTCGGCGGCGGTGCGCCGGGGCTTATTCACGCTCTTGGCAGGCGCATGGGGCTGCCGGTTGTAATTCCGCCCGGCGGCATGGTGGCAAACGCCATCGGTGCAGCTTTGGCACGCCCGACGGTGGCGGCAAGCCTGCGCGCCGATACTACCGAAGGCTATTATTTAATTCCGGAAAGCGGCAAACGCGAACGCCTGCCCAAACGCTTTAACATGCAGGCGGCAGAAGAAATTTTAAGCGCCTGGCTGCACGAAAAAGCAGGCGGCTGGCAGATGGAGAGCAGCGAAACCGAAGTTATCAGCCGCGAATATTTCCGCACGGTACACGGTTATTATGATACCGGCGAAATTATTTACCTGCGCATGCAGCTTAAACCCGGCATTTTGTATAAAATTACCGGCAGGGAGGTGGCATTTTGAAACAGGCAAATTTAGGATTGATATTTTTCCCGGCTTTTGACTGGATGATCAGCCCCGGGCACCCGGAGCGCCAGGAAAGGCTGTTATATACGCGCGACCAGCTGACAGAAGAAGGTTTGTTTGACCGCCCGGAAATACGCGAATACCGCCTGCGCATGGCGGAAATTAACGATTTGCAGCGCGCCCATGTCGGCGTGCCTTCAATAGCCAAACTGATTACGCCTGCGCATCTTGCCTCTGCCGGAGGGTGCATGACGGCGGCCGACGCTGTAATGAGCGGCGAAGTTAAGCGTGCGTTTGCGCTTGTTCGCCCACCGGGACACCACGCCATGCGTATAGTGCATGGCATCCGCGGTTTTTGTACCATTAATATTGAAGCCGTAATGGTTGAATATTTACGGAGCCGCTACGGCATTAAAAAAATTGCCGTTGTCGATACGGATGTACATCACGGCGACGGCAGCCAGGATATTTTTTACCACGACCCCAACGTGCTTTATATTTCGTTCCATCAGGACGGGCGCACGCTGTACCCGGGCACGGGCTTCCCGGATGAAGCAGGCAGCCCGGCGGCGTGGGGCTATAACATCAACTTGCCGCTTTTACCCGGCAGCGGCGATAAGGAAATACACCGCCTGTTTGACGGGCTGATAAAACCTATTCTTGAAGATTTTGAACCGGAACTCATCATTAATTCTGCCGGGCAGGATAACCATTTCAGTGACCCTCTTGCTTCCATGAGCGTTACAGCGCACGGCTATGCGGCACTCGCAGATAAGCTAAAGGCGGATATTGCCGTTTTGGAAGGCGGCTATTCTATCGAAGCGGCGCTGCCCTATGTTAACACCGGCATAATTCTTGCCATGGCAGAAATGGATTACAGCAAGGTTATTGAGCCGGACATCAGCGCCCTGCGCAGGCCTGACCCGCGCTGCATGACGCGCGTGGAGCAGCTTATTGAGCAGGTGGGCAACATCTGGCGTACGCGCAGGGAAGTTGGCAGAATGCTGCTGGATAAATGCGGCGGCAAATGGCAGCGGCGCAAGGGAATTTATTATGACGAAGAAGGTATCCGCGAGGAGCAGCTGGAAACATTGCACTACTGCAAAAATTGCAGCGGCTGGATGAGTATTGCCACAAACGCGCGCGGCACCCGTTACGGCGACCAGAGCGCTTATGTGGTGAGCCTTTTCCGCGATACCTGTGAAACCTGTAAAAAAGCGGCTTATGATGACGCATTGCGCGCCAAACAGAGCTGTGAATATAAATATATTTTATTGCAGCACCCTGATACGGGCGTTGTGGAAACAATTTAACGGAAGATTGGAGTTTATAAAGTGAAAGAAATTGTAATAGCTACAAGCAATCCGGGCAAACTGGAAGAATTTAAGGAAATGTTAAAGGATATGGAGGTTGAACTGCATTATCTTGCCGAATGGCCCGGCATTGAAGCACCGGAAGAAAACGGGCGCACTTTTGCCGCCAATGCGCGTTTAAAAGCAACATACTATGCCAAGGCAACTGGCATGACCTGCATTGCCGATGACAGCGGGCTTGAAGTGCAGGCGCTGGACGGCGAACCGGGTGTGCGCAGTGCGCGTTACGCCGGCGAGAAGGCAACCGACAAGGAAAACAACGATTTACTTTTGGCAAACATGAAATTGCAGGTTAAACGCACCTGCCGTTTCCGCTGCGCTTTGTGCGTGGCTGATGCCGCAGGCAAGGTGCTTGTGGAAACGGACGGTATCTGCGAAGGCATGCTGCTGCACGAGCCTTTGGGCAATAACGGCTTCGGGTATGACCCGCTGTTTTGGTCTACCGAGCTGCACATGGGGCTTGGCGAAGCAACGCCGGAAGAAAAAAATAAAATCAGCCACCGCGGCAAAGCTGTTAAAAAACTGATTGCCAACTGGAAGAAAATAAAATGAAAATAGGTTTAACCGGAGATACCCACGGAAGCATGCAGAACCTGCGCCGCGTTATTGCCGCTGCCCGCCGGTTGAACAGTGGCTGCATACCGGCGATTACGCGCGTGACAGCCTGTACCTTAAAAGCCAGACCGGGCTAGAAGTAACGGCTGTGTGCGGCAACTGCGACGCGGGCGAAACGGATTTTAACGTAGACGAATTTTTATATTTGCAGGGCTTTAACATCTGGCTGGCTCACGGGCACCGCTATCTGCACGGCGGCAGCCCGCAGGAACTGGTGTGGTGGGCGCACCGCCTGGAGGCGGACATTGTTGTTTTTGGCCATACACATGTGCCGCTTGTAAAATGGTATGGCGATGTGCTTTTGGTTAACCCCGGCAGCCCTTCGCGCCCGCGCAGCATGGACGGACCTACCTTTGGCGTGCTGACGCTTAACGAAGGTGAAAAACCGTCCGCAGAAATAATACGCCTTGCAAAGCCGTAAATTAAATGCTTGCTCTTTTAAAAACAAAGTGTATAATATAAATATATAGTATACACTAAATAAAAACAGAGGGGAGTAATTTGTTATGTCTTTTGTAGAAGATGCGTTGAAGTTTCATGCTGAACATAATGGCATGCTTGCTGTGGCAAGCAAGGTGCCGCTTAATAACCGCGAGGATTTGGCGCTGGCTTATACGCCGGGCGTTGCCGAACCCTGCAAAGCCATTAAGGAAAATAAAGAGCTTTCGTTTGAATATACCTGCCGCGGCAATACCGTTGCCATTGTAAGCGACGGCACGCGCGTGCTGGGGCTTGGCGATATAGGCCCGGAAGCGGCAATGCCGGTTATGGAAGGCAAGGCCGTGCTGTTTAAAACCTTTGGCGACGTTGACGCCATTCCTATTTGCATTGACACCAAAGACCCGGAAGAAATTATTGAAACGGTACGCCGTTTGCAGCCGACTTTTGCAGGCATTAACCTTGAAGATTTTTCTTCGCCGAAATGCTATGAAATTGAAGACCGCCTGCGCGAAATCTGTGACATTCCGGTATTCCACGACGACCAGCACGGCACTGCCATTGCGTGTCTTTCTGCCGTTATGGGCGCTTTGCGTTATGTAAAAAAAGATATTAAAGACGTTAAAGTTGTTGTAAATGGCTGCGGCGCTGCCGGTTCTGCCATCGGCAGGCTGTTTGTAAGCATGGGCTTTCCGAATGTAATTATGGTGGAACGTGTGGGCGCTTTGTATAAAGGCATTGATGCCAAACTGGATAAAATTCAGCGTTACCTTTCGGAGGTTACCAACCCGAACATGGAAAAGGGCACTTTGGCAGAGGTTGCCAAAGGTGCGGACATTCTTGTAGGCGTATCCGGCCCGAACCTGTTTACTAAAGAAATTATCGCCGGCATGGCGGATAAAGCCATTGTTTTTGGGCTTGCCAACCCCGTGCCGGAAACGAGCTACGAAGCCGCCATTGCAGCGGGCGCAGCGGTTGCCGGTACTGGGCGCAGCGACAGCCCGAACCAGGTTAACAATGTAACGGTGTTCCCGGGCGTGTTCCGCGGCGCCATTGACGTGCGCGCAAGAGCGATTAACGAAGAAATGAAGGTTGCGGCGGTTTACGCCATTGCCAACCTTATTGACGAAAAAGACCTGCGCGCCGATTACGTTGTGCCGGACGCTTTTGATCCGCGCGTTGCACCTGCCGTTGCCGCAGCGGTTGCCAAAGCCGCTATGGAAACCGGCGTGGCCCGCGTAAAAGTTGACCCTGAAATTGTACGCGCCAATGCTTTAAAACGCATTGGCAGATAAGGAGCGGCCATGCGCGAATTAAACGTTAAAGAAATTACGGCAGCCGTTGCCAAACTGTGCTGCGACGCCTGCTACTATCTGCCGCAGGACTTGCTGGAAAAATTTAAAGCCTCCCGCGATACGGAAGAATCGCCGTTAGGCA
>VOFD01000682.1_pt1 | contig 56000 bp, 53 predicted proteins | sample 5384101 | NCBI WGS metagenome assembly VOFD01 (sample SAMN12384723, study PRJNA508395) | human gut metagenome | isolation source: healthy gut C | host: Homo sapiens
CGGCTACACCGGCTGTATCCAAGGTTCCACGAACGATATGGTAGCGCACACCCGGAAGGTCTTTCACACGGCCGCCGCGTACCAATACGATAGAGTGTTCTTGCAAGTTGTGTCCTTCTCCCGGAATGTACGAGTTCACTTCCTTAGAGTTTGTCAGACGCACACGAGCAACTTTACGCATTGCTGAATTCGGCTTTTTCGGAGTTGTAGTGTACACACGCACGCAAACGCCACGTCTTTGCGGACATGAATCCAATGCCGGCGATTTACTCTTATCAACCAAAACCTTTCTTCCTTTTCTTACTAACTGTTGAATAGTAGGCATTTTGTTTGATTTTTAATTATTTATATTATTGTATTTATTGTTTTCTTCATTCTCAGCCGAAACTATACATTTCGGGCTGCAAAATTACAAATAACTTTTTAATGCACAAACTGTTTTTGCATAAAATTCTGAGAATGATGAAATTTTCTGCCCGCGACCTGCAAGGAAAGGACACAAAAAAGAGGATTATCCTCTTCAACAGAGAAGATAATCCTCTTTTCAATATGATAATCCTCTTTCTGATATGAATAGAGGATTCACCTACCCAACGTTTGCTTAGAGCCTGTTTAAATTTTCCAATAAAGTAATATTCTATCAGGTTCTTTTGCGTTTGTTTCCGGTCTGTTTTCCCGATTTTATTCGTCAGATAGCCCGCTATCCTCCTCATAAAATCAGAAAAACATCCTCGAAAACAATTCGCAAAATTAACCTGAGCAAAATTTAAACAGGCTCTTATACTATAAATATATAAAGGAGTAACCTTAACCCAACAATTCTTTTACCTTAGCCGAAATAGCGCGCCCTTCGGCAAGTCCGGCCAATTCTTTGGTGGCTACGCCCATCACCTTACCCATATCCTTGCCACCGACGGCACCTACACGGGCAATGATGTCTTTCAATTTAGCTTCCAGCTCTTCGGGTGAAAGTTGCTTCGGAAGATAAGTTTCGATAACACGCACTTGCGCCATTTCCTCTTCCGCCAGTTCGGGACGCCCTGCCTGAATATAGCTTTCAGCAGAGTCTTTGCCTTGCTTCACCAACTTCTGCATCAGTTTCAGGGCTGCATCATCTGCCAGTGTATCGTTTGCTCCCGGAGCCGTTTTCGCTTCAAGAAACACCTTCTTTACATTGCGCAAGGCTTCCAGCCTTACTTTGTCTTTTGCCTTCATGGCTTCCTTAATATCATTGCTGATCTGGTCAAATAAATCCATAGCCGTATAATATTTATAAAATTAAACTTATCAACTGAATGTAATTGTCGTCGAACCGCTTTCATTTACCGGTGTTTTAGGCACCCGTGCCTCATTGGCAGACGCACGCAACTGGATGCTTTCAAGCACCGTCTTCGAACGCTTATAGGTCGGGGTATTATCTACAATACTGATTACATCATCGTTATCCAAATCATCTTGCTTGAAGACGTAAATTTTGTAGTTGCCTTTTTTCTTTCCGCCCAGTTGTCCCGGCGTATAGATTTCATTCCGGCGCTTAATCTTTTCTTGCCTGATCCGTTCTTCCTCTTCCCGTTTCTTAATCTCCTCAGCCGTATGCTTTTTGGTCAAGGCATCGTCCATTTCCGGAATATCCTTAATGCCAAAACCCGTGGCAAGAATCGTAAACTTCACTTTCCCTTCCAACGTATCGTCAATGTAAAGCCCCCATTTGGTTTCCACATCTTCCCCGAAGCGGCTCATGAACTCATGCACCTCGTTCATTTCTTCCATCATCAGGTCATTGTTCGTGCTATACGAGATATTGAACAGGATTTTCTTCGAATTAAAGATATCATTATTGTTCAATAGCGGAGAATGCATGGCATCATTAATCGCCTGGGTAACACGTCCTTCCCCATCTCCGTATCCGGTACTCATCAGGGCGACTCCACCATCCTTCAATACGGTTTTCACATCGTTGAAGTCAAGGTTGATAATGCCTTCGATGGTAATGATTTCGGCTATGCTCTTAGCTGCCACCGAAAGCGTGTCATCAGCCTTCGCAAACGCGTTCATCACGCTAAGGTCGGAATACACATCACGCAAGCGTTCGTTATTGATAACCAATAAGGCATCTACATGCTTGCTCATCTCCTCCACCCCGTCGAGCGCCTGATCTATCTTCTTGTTTCCCTCGAAAAGGAAGGGGATGGTCACGATGCCTACGGTCAGAATACCCATATCCTTAGCCGTTTTGGCGATAATCGGAGCGGCTCCCGTTCCGGTACCTCCGCCCATTCCTGCCGTGATAAACACCATTTTACATCCGTCATTGAGCATGTTTTCGATGTCTTCCATGCTTTCTTCAGCCGCGGCTTTCGCACGCGACGGACGGTTTCCGGCTCCCAGCCCTTCCCGTCCCAGCTGAAGCTTTACGGGAACAGGTGATTTCCGGAGTGCCTGGTTATCTGTATTGCATACCACGAATGTTACATCGTGGATTCCTTCTCTATACATGTGGTTGACCGCATTTCCGCCGCCACCTCCTACACCGATTACCTTAATAATACTCGGTGTTCCGCCATTCGAAAAGTCGAAAGGCATTGTTGTTTCGTCCGACATAATTCTTATTTATTTAGTTCGGTGAATATTCAGCTTAATTTTCTCCCTTCATCATCTCGTCCGCCTCGTTCTTCAAGATATTAATCAGCTTCTTAAGCGGATTATTGTCCGACTTTTGCTGGCTGATGGCAGCACGCAAGTCATTCAGTTCCTGCATTTTTTCGGATATCTTCAAGTCTTGCGCCTCTTCTATCTTGGCAAGGGCATCCTTGTATTTCTTGCGCTCCGCCAATCGCTTGGCTTCTGCTATCAGCGCTTCGCAATCACGCAGACGCTTTTGGGCACGTTCCTGCTCTTGCCGGATGCGTTCTTCTTCCAATTGTTTCTTGCGTTCAGCCTCCGCCTTCAGCCTTTTGGCTTCTTCCTCTTTCCGCTTACGCTCTTCTTCCGCCTTTTTCTTGGCTTCCTCCTCTTCCTCTTGCTGCTGAAGCCAGCTCAACTGGCTCTTGTGAGGGTCTATTTTGCAACAATTCTCTTTCCCTGCGGCAAGCAGCCCGATTAATGTATTTTGCGAACCGTTGGGAGTAACATACTGTTCCTCGTCCTTCAGTTCGACATTCCCGCTTTGGGCGATGCGAATCTTATCTATTTTCGTAATAGCCGTAAATGCCTTACACAGGTTGGGCAGGCGGGAAGCTCCGCCAGTAATGACGATACCTGCGTTCAGTTCGTTTCCATATCCCGAAAGCTTGATTTGGTTCCAGGCATTCTCCAGAATCTCGGCAGTCCGCGCCTCGACGATATCCTCCAACTTCCGGGCGCGGATAGAGCACCTTCCGTCAAGGACATATTCCTGATTCATATCCTCTTCTTCCGCCGATTCGGTATAAGCGCTTGCATAGTTCAATTTCAATTGCTCCGCATCTTCTTCTTCGATTTGGAGGCTGGCAATGTCTTTCGTGATATTGCTGCTTCCCAACGGGATAACCGCTACATGGCGGAGAAGGTTGTTCTTGTAAACGGATACAGTGGTCGTATCAGCTCCAAAGTCCACCAAAGCACATCCCGCACGTTTTTCGCTTTCGGTCAACACGACATTAGCCGTTACCAGCGGAGAGAGCAAATAGTCTGCAACTTCACATCCGGCCTGACGGAAACATTGGCGGATGTTGCTTTTCAACGTGTTGCGCGCGATGATGTTGACATAATGCCCTTCGATATGTTCCGTAGGGATGCCTACCGGTTCGGTCGTGAGCTGGTTCCCCACCTTATATTCTTGAGGTTCGACAGCAAGGATTTCCTGGTCTATCAGGTTCATACTGCAATTACTCTTCATCAGTTCGTCAATCAGGGCTTGCGAAATCTTCACCTCCTCGCCCAATTGTTTGGTTTCAATGTTGCGTATGCTTCTCAAGGACTGGCCGCCGATGCCTACATATACTTTCTTGATAGACGCTTGCAATTGATCTTCCAGGCGTTGGATAACCGAAGTCAGGCATTGGGTAGTTTTATCCAGATTGTAAATAATGCCTTTTTTTATACAGTCTGAAGAATGCTCACTGGCGTATGCAAGTATCTGGATGCTTCCATCGGCATTTTTCTTACCCGCAATGCCCGTGATTTTACTCGAGCCCAGTTCGATTGCTGCTATAAAATCTGTTACTGCCATATCTTACTTCTCTTTTTTTGTACAAATAATCTGGTTATTAAATTCTACGCTGATCCGTTCATACTTGTTCCAGCCTACTTGGCTCAGCACTTTTTCGTAGAACGTCTGCAATTTACGGAATTTTTCATTATAATCCTCGGCTTTTCCCAAAAAGAGTATGTGACTGCCCACTCTGGGCACCAATTCCAGCTCTTGTTTAGGCGTTACATTGATTTGCTCAATCTGTGCATTCCAAAAAGCGTCCGTCTGCAAATATTTTCCCAATTGGTACAGCTGGTCTTGCGCGAACTTCCGGTCGATGAAGCCGGTAGCTACCGCTACATGGACCGGTTTCCCCAACGAGGCAATAATCTTTCCCGTATTATCCAGATAATATTCATCCCCATTGTTTCCCATAATGCGCAATAAGGGGATGCGTTGGTAGATATCTACGGCAACTCCCCCTCCCGATGTCAGATAGCATTCGGCTTCAGCGATGAACGGATGCTGCGCAAGAGCTTCTTCGATTTGGCGTACGTTGATGTCTTTCAGGCGTTTGTCCTTCGGAGAAAGCCCTTTCCGTTTCAATATTTCATTAACGCCCTGCTGCGTGATGAACTCATAATTGACGCTGTCTTTTATGGTCAGCTCTATACCGCTGCAAAACCGGTCTTCGGGCTTGTAGTTAAACAACGTGGCAGATACGACCAGGTATGCCGAAACCACCAGTAATATGCAGAGTATAAGAATGCGTTTCATCATCTTGTTTTCAATATTTCACAAATTGGGGATACGTAATTGTCTATGTCTCCGGCGCCTAATGTAACCAGCACTTCCAGTTTCTTGTTCCGCAACACATCCAGCAAATCCTCTTTCCGGCACAGGCTCTTTTCGATTCCGGGTCTCAGCCGGTCGAAAATCAAGCGGCTGGAAACACCTTCTATCGGCTTTTCACGCGCCGGATAGATATCCAGAAGAATCACCTCGTCCAAGAGCGACAAGCTGTCCGCAAAATCCTGATAGAAGTCGCGGGTGCGGGTATACAGATGGGGTTGGAACACGGCGGTTATCTTCTTGTCCGGATACAGCATCCGGATGGAGCTTACGCTTTGGCGTATCTCGGCGGGATGGTGGGCGTAATCGCTCAAGAACACAATCCGGTCGTTTTTCAACTTAAAGTCGAACCGGCGGTCTACCCCTTTGAAACCGGGCATAGCGGCTCTGATTTCCTCCGGAAACGCTCCGCCCAGCTGCGCCAAAGCCATGGCGGCAATGCCGTTTTCGATGTTCACATACACAGGAACACCCAGCCGGATGTCCTCAATATTCCCCAGCGGAGAAATGAAATCGAAGCATATCTCCCCGTTCCCGATACGGATATTCGCGGCATGGAAATCGCCTTCTTCCGTAGCATAGGTATAAACGGTCACCCCTTCCTGCACCTCCGGGCGCAGGTCGATGCCTTTCTTCACAATAAGATATCCGCCCGGCTTGATGAGGGACGTGTACTTGCGGAAACTTTCCACGTAAGAAGCATGGTCGCCATAGATGTCCAAATGGTCGGAATCCGTAGCGGTTATCACCGAAGCATACGGTGTCAGCCAATGGAAAGAACGGTCGAACTCGTCGGCTTCGATAACCACGAAGTCGCTTTTCTCCGACAACAGGAGGTTACTCTCGTAGTTCTTCGAGATGCCGCCCAGAAATGCGTTGCACCCAACATGCGAATGGTCCAGCAGATAAGCCGCCATGGTCGAGGTCGTGGTCTTCCCGTGCGTCCCTGCCACACACAAGCCCCGTTCGGTCCGAGTCAGCATACCCAGAACCTGCGCACGCTTTTGGATTTCAAATCCGTGCCCGCGGAAATACGCCAGCTCCGTATGGTCTTGCGGAATGGCAGGCGTATATACGACAAGCGTGGTTTGCGCGTCCAGACATGCCGGAGGAATAAGCGACACATTATCCTCGTAATGAAGCAACGCTCCCTCTTCTTCCAGCTTCCCGGTCAGTTCGCTCGGCGTACGGTCGTACCCGCCTACCGTTTTCCCCTTCGACAGGAAATAGCGCACCAGGGCACTCATGCCGATGCCTCCCGCCCCGATAAAGTAAACCGCTTTCAGTGTATTAACGTCCATGTTCTTTCTTATAGTTGACCGCCAGCTTATAAACCTCGTCCGCAATGATGTTTGCCGAGTCTTTAAAAGCCAGTCTGGCAATGTTTGTACTCAATTCGTTCAACGTGCCGGTTTGTTGCACCGTTTCAATGGCTGTATCCAGCAATCTTCCGCCTGCCTCCGCATCTTTTACATACAAAGCTGCGTTTTTGTTTACCAGCGCCAGCGCATTTTTCGTCTGATGGTCTTCTGCCACATTGGGCGAAGGCACCAGTATCACCGGTTTCGCCAAGAGGCAAAGTTCCGAAATGGAACCGGCTCCGGCACGGCTGATGACCAAGTCGGCTGCACGATAAGCCGTCGCCATATCCGAAATGAAGTCGGACACATACAGCATCGGCATTTCTCCGGCACGGGCAACCGCCGCACGGGCTTCGTCGATGTATATCTTTCCGGTCTGCCAGATGAACTGCACGCCCGATTGCTTTATCTTGTCCAGCCCCTGCATCACACAATTGTTGAGCGTGCGGGCGCCCAAGCTTCCTCCCACCAGCAAGACCGTTTTCTTCTGCGGGTCGAGCCCGAACGAGCGGATGGCATCTTCACGGCTGATAGCCGGATTCAACAATCCCTGACGCACCGGATTTCCCGTCAGGATGATTTTATCTTTGTCAAAGAAACGCTCCATGCCTTCGTATGCCACGCAAATCTTACGCGCCTGCTTTGCCAAAAGCTTGTTGGTCACGCCCGCATACGAGTTCTGCTCCTGAATCAAGGTCGGGATGCCCATTGCGCCCGCCACTTTCAGCGTCGGCCCGCTGGCATATCCGCCCACGCCTACCGCCACATCGGGGCGGAACTCCTTGATGACCTTGCGTGCCTTGATTTGGCTCCGTATCAGTTTGAGGATGACACCGACATTCTTCCACAGGTTTTTCCGGTCGAATCCCGCTACGGGCAACCCGATTATATCGTATCCGGCAGCAGGAACCCGTTGCATTTCCATCCTTCCTTCAGCCCCCACAAACAGGATTCTGGCATCCGGATGCTGCGTCTTGATGGCGTTCGCTATGGATACCGCCGGAAAGATATGTCCGCCGGTCCCTCCTCCGCTGATTATCACTTTTATACTCTCTTCCATTCTTACTTCGTAATTTCTTGCAAAAATAGGAATAAACTCGCAAAATCGTTAGCTGTTTTCCGAAAATATTTTACCCGATTCACAGAATATGTGATTTAAATGCGCCAAGCGCAAAAAAAGTAAGGATTTCCGTTACAGCGTTACAATTACAATTAAATGAAAACTGTTTTTAAGGCACCAGCCATTACAAATCTAACAAATCTAACAGATCTAACACCTAACAATTGACAAAATTGGATTTTACCCCCAAACACCCCCAAAGAAGAGTGAAATTTATAATTATATTATATATATAAATATATATATATTTATATATATAATATAATTATAGTCACTAAAGCATTCCTTCCTTTTTCCATTTTTCACTAACTGTTAGGTGTTAGATCTGTTAGATTTGTAAGAATTGTAATTGTAACGCTGTAACGCCTTTGTGTCCTAACATAGATTTGAATGCCTGCATCTTGCCATACGCCCCTACATGGGATTTTTGCGGAATCCAATGTAAATATATTATATGCACTTCCTTCCGGATATATATGCACAGCCCGATGCAGATACTTGCGTGCGCCGCCGCAAGTACCTGGGTTTTATACCGTCTCCGGACTTTTCTCTTCCACCGCCTCTACGGGAACTGCCTCTTGCTGCATTTCCTGCCCGGCTTGCGCCTCGCGCTTTTTCAGCTCGTCTACGTGCCGGCTGATGCTGAGCACGATGCCGATGTACGCACAGTTGATAAGGGTAGAAGTACCGCCCTTGCTGATAAGCGGAAGAGGCTGGCCCGTGACCGGCATGATGCCTACAGCCACCAGCATGTTGAACATGGCTTGCGTCACCAAGAGGAAGCCGATGCCCATGACGAGGAAGGCATAATAGGGCTTGTCACAATTGCGGGCGATGCGCCCGATGCGCATCAAGAGCCAAATGTAAAGGAAAGCGACAATAGCGCCTCCTACCAGCCCCAGTTCTTCGATGATGATGGCATAGATGAAATCGGAGAAAGCCTGCGAAAGGAAATCCCGTTGCACGCTGTTTCCGGGTCCCTTTCCCAGTATGCCGCTGGAAGCAATGGCTATGTTGGCATGGGCAACTTGGGCGTCACCGTCAATATCGAACTTCTCGGGAGGAACGATTGACGTATCGAAATGATTGTCGAGACGGCTTTGCCACGTGACCATACGGTGAATCCCCACTTTATCCCACACCTCGGCGGGCACGTATTTTATCGTCGCTACGCCGATGATAAGCAAGCCTACCCCCACCAGCAACAACTTTCCCAGCTGCTTGAGAGGCACGCGCCCCACATACATCAACAGGAATACGCTAAGCGCCAAAAGCACCGCCGTAGAAAGGTTTTCGGTAAAAATAAGCGCACAGCTAAACCCCGTGACAATCAAGATATAACGGAAAGCTTTGGAACTGGCGCCCTTCTCTTCCTGCACAAGCGAGAGGATAAAAGCCACCGAAATAATGGTGGCCATCTTAGCCAGTTCGGAGGGCTGGAACTGGAAGAACCCCAAATCAATCCAGCGCCGCGCCCCATTGGTAAGCGCACCGACGATGAACACGCTGCCCAGCAACACCCACGAGATGGGGAGCAACAAGATGAAAGTCTTGAACCACCGGCACGGGATGTTATGCACGATAATCACCACCACAGCTCCTACCGCCATGAGCACCATGTGCATCATGATGGGGCGCCAATGGTCTCCGCTCTTATAAGTCAGCGTGCTGGACGCGCTGAACACTTCGATGATGGACACGAAGCAAAGCAAAAGGAAGATAATCCAGATGACTTTGTCGCCTTTGAACAAATTGCGCAATAAATCCATAGTCTTATAAGTTTCTCACACATTCTTTAAACTGGTCGCCCCGGTCTTCGTAACTCTTGAAGAGGTCGAAGCTGGCACAGCAGGGGCTTAACAATACCGTCTCGCCGTTCTTTGCCATACGGTAGGCGGCATCTACGGCATCCTTCATGCTCTGCACATCGGCTATGGGCAGGCCGAAGCCGTCGAAAAAGGCATGGAGCTTCTCGTTATGCAAGCCCAAGAAGATAAGCCCGGAACATTTTTCCCTCACCAGACCGGCTATCTCGTTATAGTCGTTCCCTTTGTCTTTGCCGCCCAAAATGAGGACGGTCTTGGTCTTCATGCTCTTCAGGGCATACCAGCACGAGTTGACATTGGTAGCTTTCGAGTCGTTGATGTAATCCACCCCACGCACTCTTGCCACCTTTTCCAGCCGGTGCTCTACCCCCTTGAAATCGCTCAGCGCCTCGCGGATGCAACTTTTGCGTATACCCGCAATGTTTGCGGAAATGCCCGCCGCCATGGAGTTGAACAGGTTGTGTGTGCCGGTGAGCGCCAGCTCCTCCTGTTCCATATTAAACTCAATCGGTTTGGTGAAATACACCTTATCCTGCTCGGAGAAAGCGGCAAGCCCGTCCTCGCGCTTCTCGGCGAACGGATAATATTGCCCGTGGATGCCGTATTTATGCAGTTCTTCCCGGATAATGGGGTCGTCGTTCCAGAAGACAAAAGCATCGTTGTCGGTCTGGTTCTGGATGATGCGGAACTTGGCATCAATGTAATTCTGCATCTTGTAATCATAGCGGTCCAAGTGGTCGGGCGTGATATTCATCAACACCGCGATGTTGGCGTGGAACTTATACATGTTGTCCAGTTGGAAACTGCTCAGTTCGATGACATAATAATCATAATTGCACTCCGCCACCTGATAAGCGAGGCTTTGCCCAATGTTTCCCGCAAGTCCCACGTTCAGCCCCGCTTTCTTGAAGATGTGGTAGATAAGCGAGGTGGTCGTGGTCTTTCCGTTGCTTCCGGTGATGCAAATCATCTTCGCATTGGTATATCTGCCCGCGAATTCAATCTCAGAAATAATGGGCGTCCCTTGTTCCCTGAGCTTCAGAATCATCGGCGCGTTATTGGGGATGCCCGGGCTTTTAATCACTTCGTCGGCATTCAGGATGAGCGATTCGGTGTGTTGCCCTTCTTCCCAAGGTATGCCTCTTTCGTCAAGCATAGCCTTGTATTTGTCTTTGATAGACGACATGTCAGAAACAAAGGTATCGAAACCTTGTTTCTTTGCCAGTACGGCGGCACCCGTGCCGCTCTCGCCGGCTCCTAAAATAACAATTCTCTTTGCCATTATTATTAACTTTGCTAATGTGCTAATGTATCAATGTGTTAATGTGCTAATGTATCAATGTGCTAATGTGAAAATTATTCCATTGGCACATTTCCACATTGTTTATTAGCACATTGTTTATTGGCACATTGTTTATTGGCACATTGTTTATTGGCACATTATTTATTATCGTATTTTCAATGTTATAATCGTAATAGCCGCCAGCACAATGGTCACAATCCAAAACCGCACCGTGATTTTCGATTCATGGAATACGCTTTGAGGGCTTGTTATCAAGTACTTGCAGGAAGGGTCTAATTGCGCCATCGTAGTCCGGAAATGGTCATGGATGGGTGTACGCTTGAAGATGCGTTGCTTCACCCCTTTCTTCTTTCCCTTCCGGAAGTAACGGACCTGCAAGATAACCGACAAATTCTCTACAAGGAACACACCGCACAAAATCGGGATGAGCAGTTCCTTATGGATAATGATAGCGAATACGGCAATGATTCCCCCGATAGTCAGGCTTCCGGTATCGCCCATGAAGACCTGCGCCGGGAATGCATTGTACCAAAGGAAACCTATCAACGCACCGATAAGGGCGCAAATGAAGATTACCAGTTCTTCACTTCCGGGGATGTACATAATGTTCAGATAACCGGCATACTCAATGTGGCTGGACACGTATGCCAGTATGCCCAACGTGACCCCGATAATGGCGGAATTTCCTGCCGCCATCCCGTCCATGCCGTCGTTCAGATTGGCTCCGTTGGATACGGCGGTCACCACAAAAATGGTGATGATGACAAACACAATCCAACCCGCGCTTTGCGCATGTTCGCCCATGAAACCTACGAGGTCGGCATAATCGAGGTTATTGTTCTTGAAAAACGGGATGGTGGTCTTGGTGGATTTCTCGTCCTGGCTCTTATGCACCACATCTACGACATGCCCGTCTTTCTGAATCTCTACGTTCTCGCGGATAACCACCTGCGGGCTCAGGTAAAGCGTCAAGCCGACTATCAGCCCCAGCCCGACTTGTCCGATAATCTTGAACTTGCCGTGAAGCCCTTCCTTGTCCTTGCGGAACACCTTGATATAATCGTCCAAAAATCCCAACGTGCCCAGCCAGACCGTGGTAATCAGCATCAGTATCATGTAGATGTTGTGCAGCTTGCCCAACAAAAGGCAAGGAACCAATACCGCTACAATGATGATGATGCCCCCCATGGTAGGGACTCCCGTCTTGCTTACGTTAAAAGGGTCGATGGAAGCGTCCCGCTGGGTTTCGGTGATTTGCTTCCGCTTCAGCAGATTGATGAAATATTCTCCGAAGATAGCCGATATGAGCAACGACAGAATCACCGCCATCAACGCCCGGAACGATACATAGCCGAACATGCGCGCTCCGGGGAAGTCGAATTGTTCTAAATAATGAAATAAATAATATAGCATAGCTTCTTCGAATTATTCGTCCGCAAAAATCCCGTTTACAATCTCTTTATCATCGAAGTGGTGTTTCACTCCTTTGATTTCCTGATAATTCTCGTGCCCCTTTCCGGCTATCAGGACAACATCTTGCGGTTGGGCAAGCATACAAGCGGTACGTATGGCTTCTTTCCGGTCTACGATAGACAATACCTTTTTCATATCGTCCTTATCCAGCCCGGCAAGCATGTCGTTGATGATGTCTTGCGGGTCTTCAAAACGGGGATTATCGGAAGTGATGATTACCTTATCACTCTGCTTGACGGCTTCTTGCGCCATGAGCGGGCGTTTTCCCTTGTCGCGGTTTCCGCCTGCCCCCACTACGGTAATGACTCTGCCCTGCCCGCGCAACACTTCGTGAATGGCATTCAGGACATTCACCAACGCATCCGGCGTATGGGCATAGTCGACGATAGCGGTATACCCTCTGCGCGAGCGGAGCGCATCAAACCGTCCGGCAACAGGGCACAACGTACTGAGTGCGATTAACACCTCTTCCGACGGTTTTCCCAGCAAGCAAGCCGCGCCATAGACAGCAAGCAAGTTGGATGCATTGAAGCGTCCGATGAACCGTACATTCACTTCCCGGTTGTTAATATCAAGCAGCATCCCGTCGAACCCGTCTTCCAACACCTTCCCCTTAAAGTCGCAAAGCGTCCGCAAGGAGTAAGCCGCAATGCGGGCTTTGGTATTCTGCACCATGACTTTCCCGTTCTTGTCATCCAGATTGGTCAGGGCAAAAGCACTTTTGGGCAGGTTATCGAAAAACGCCTTTTTGGCTTTCAAGTAGTTCTCGAACGTCTTATGATAGTCCAAATGGTCACGTGTGATGTTGGTGAAAATGCCTCCGGCAAACCGCAGCCCCGCAATGCGGCGTTGCGCAATGGCATGCGAGCTGACCTCCATGAAGGCATATTTGCATCCTTCGTCCGCCATGCGCCCCAACAAGCGGTTAAGCGTAATCGGGTCGGGCGTGGTATGGTCGGCAGGAATCGCCTCGTCATCAATATAATTGCATACAGTAGACAACAGACCTACTTTATAGCCGAACTGGCGGAACATCTTATATAATAAGGTGGCGATAGTTGTTTTCCCATTGGTTCCCGTAACCCCGATTAAATCCAGTTTCGAAGTTGGGTCGCCATAGAATGCTGTTGCCAGTTTCCCCACCGCCCCTTCTGTATCTGCAAGGCGGATATATGTCACCTCCGGACGGATTTCTTCAGGGAGCTGTTCGCACACAATGCCACATGCTCCGTTCTCGATTGCTTTCTGTATATAGGCGTGTCCGTCGGTCTGCGTGCCTTTAATCGCCACGAATAAATGTCCGGGGCCGACCAGCCGGGAATCGATTTGAATACCTGTAATGTCCCGGTCTGCACTCCCGATAAGTTCGTTCACCGTAACGGCTTTGATAATTTCTTCTAACTTCATGTTGCGTTACCTTTCTAATTTTTTAATGCAAGGGTAATGGTCTGTCCTTTCCGAAGGATTGTGCCCGCCGGGATGCTCTGCTTGCTCACTTTGCCCATTCCCGACAAATGCACTTTCAGCCCATTGCTTTCCAATAGGAACAAAGCGTCTTTGGCTCCCATTCCCACTACATTGGGTACTAATTTATTGTTCTGTTTAGTTGTTTTCAAATTGGCATATTGAGGCGTGCTTGTCGCTTCCCCCAAACCGGCTCGTTGGATGCGGGAACCGTTCCGCTATTTCCCGGAATATTCAAAGCCCGCAAGACGTATGCCGCCTCTCCGATGTCTCCGTCCTTTACTTTCGGGACAAATACAGCGGTAGAATCTTTGGCTTGTGCCAAATTGCGGTAAAGGTGTTTGGCATAAATCCGTTCCGCGATACGGCTGAACACACTTCCTGCCTGCAAGCCTCCCGATGCCGGTCCGTGAGGAATCAGGATAGAGATGATGCAGCTGTATTTAGGCGCCTCAGACGGGAAATATCCGCAGAAACTGACCTGATAGCTTACGCCTCCTGCCCTGTACCCTGCCGTTCCTTGCGAGATTTGGGCTGTACCCGTCTTGCCGGATACTTGGAACTGGGTGCTTCCCGCAGGTTTTGCCAAACCTTGCGACACGACCTTCCGCAAGATGGTGCGTATCATGGTCAATGTCGTATCCGAACAGATTTTCGGGTTGATGACTTCTGTCGGGAATTCTTGCAGGATTTCCCCGTCTTTCGCTATGGCTTTCACAAACTTGGGTTTTACCATAACCCCGTCGTTCGCTATGGCATTGTAGAAGTTCAAGATGTAGATAGGCGGAAACATGGTTTCGTACCCGATGCTCATCCAAGGCAGGCTGGTCCGGCTCCAGGGCATGGCTCCTTTGATGCTATCACGCTCCTTCGGTCCCCATACCCGCGGGCTTGCTTCGCCCACAAAACCTAAATGCAACGGAGTATCAATGCTCATCCGCTTCAATCCGTCTACAAACTTTTGCGGGTTGTTCTTATAGAATTTGTCAATAATGGTAGATACGCCGACATTGGACGACACCTCCAAGATACGGGTCACGTCAATCGCCCCATATCCGCCCCGGTGCCAGTTCCAGTCCTTCATCCAGCTTCCGTACATCTTCACCATTCCGTTTCCGGTATCTACCACATAATCGGGGGTGATGTACTTGTCTTCCAAAGCCACCATAATCGAAGCGGTCTTGAACGTCGAGCCTGGCTCCATCAAATTGCTTACGGCATTGTTCCGCATTTCGTAATAATGCCCGTCATTGCCTCGCGTCATGTTGACATTGGCTTTTACCTCGCCCGTCTTTACATCCATCACGATAGCTACCCCCGATAAAGCTTCCAGGTTGGTGAGCTGGTCTACCAAGGCTTTTTCGGCGATGTCCTGCATATCCACATCAATGGTGGTAATGATGTCACATCCGTCTACGGGCGGCTGGTCCACGATGTTTAGGTATTTATTCATCACCTTCTGGCGGTGCGTAATGCCGTCCTTCCCTCTCAGGATAGAGTCGTAGGTCAGTTCCAGACCGTTTTTAGCTCCTTGCGCCATATCGGGGAACATATCTCCCAAGGTACGCATCGCCAACGAGCCGAACGGTTTCTTCCGCTGGTTGAACTTCTCTTCATGCAATCCGCCTTGGTTCGGGCTCAGGCAAAGCACGGGAAGCTGCTTGACCTGCTTGTACTCGATATACGAAATCCGTTTGGGATAAAGCAAATAATGGCGGCTCTTCTGGCGCCTTCCGCGCAAGATATGCTTGCGGAACTCTTGCGCGCTTTTGTCGGGGAATATTTCGTGCAAGCCTTCGGCGATTTCCGTTAAGTGGTTCATGAGGAGCGTATCGCTTTTCTGGTATCCTCCGGCACGGAAATCCATGTAAATCTTATATTCGGGCAGACTGCTTGCCATCAGTTTCCCGTCGGAAGATATGATGTTTCCCCGCGTAGGCGGAACGGTAACGTTTTCCTTCACAAAACGGTCGGCTACGTCTTTCCAATATTGCCGCTCGGCAAACATGATAAAGCCCGCCTTGACGATGATGAGCACCGCCAAGATAAGCATAATCACGACAATGAACGTATAGCGCAATGAAATATTCTTTATACCCGGTATCATAGCCTTTTCATTTATCTGTTTCGATTACATACGGAGGGGTCGTAGCGGTCTGCAATCCCGTATTTTCGGTCGCCAGGTATTCTTCGATACGCGACTGGCGGCTCTTCTCCGTCAGTTCCGAAGAAATTGTGAGCGCATCGTACTTGATGTCAATCAGTTCTTTCTTCAACCGGTCTATTTCAATCAGCTCCTGCTGGCTGGAATAACGGTTATCTATGTACAGGATCGTGAGGAAGACAATCAGCACCAATAGGGCGGCTTGCCTTCTCAGGAAATTGTGCGCCAGGATATCGCCTCCCATGATACTTTTGAAAGTAATATGGGATTGCCTGGCTTGTCCGTTCTGTTCTTTCTCGTTCATATATCCTACAGGTTATAAGCACACGGACATCCGCGCGCCATGATTTAATCTTTTACTTTCTCGGCTATCCTCAGTTTCGCGCTCCGCGAACGGGGATTCCTGCCGATTTCTTCTTCACCGGGCACCACGGGCTTCCCCACCGCACGCAAGGGAGAACGGAAATTACCGTAAAAGTCTTGCTCGGCTTTCCCTTCGACATTACCGGCTTTCATCATATTCTTCACCATCCGGTCTTCCAGCGAATGATACGTAATCACCGCCAGCCTTCCTCCGGGCTTCAGCACATCCACAGCTGCCTCCAGCATTTCTTTCAAAGCATCCATCTCGTGGTTCACCTCAATGCGGAGTGCCTGGAATATCTTGGCAAGCTCTTTCTTTTCGCGTTCTTTCGGGCAATAAGGCTTGACGATGCCTATCAAATCGCCCGTAAGGGCAATCGGCTTTTGCGCCCTTGCCTTTACCAAAGCGGAAGCAAGGCGCCGGCTGTTCTTCATCTCGCCATATAAATAAAAGATATCCGCCAGCCGGCTTTCATCGTATGTATTCACCACATCCGCGGCGGTCAGCTTGGCACGCTTGTTCATCCGCATATCCAAGGGAGCGTCAAAACGGAACGAAAACCCGCGGCTTGCATCATCCAGATGATGCGAAGACACGCCCAAGTCAGCCAAGATGGCATCTGCTTGCTCTACGCCATAATAGCGCAGGAAATTACGGAGATAGCGGAAATTGCTCCGGACGAAAGTGAAACGTGTATCAGCAGGAGCGTTCCGCTCGGCGTCTTCATCCTGGTCGAAGCCGAACAGGCGGCTTCCTTTATCCATGCGGCGCAAGATTTCGCGCGAGTGCCCACCGCCTCCCAAAGTGACATCTACATAAATGCCGTTTTCATGCAGATTCATGCCGTCCACGCTTTCATTCAGCAGCACAGGGATATGATAAGTTTTCGTAACCTCGTCCATGATTGTATTGCTCGTTTTTTCAATCGTTTTCACCTTATTATTTCTATGAGGGTGTAAAATTACACATTTCATGGCAAAAAGGATGCAAGGTTTGAAGAAAATATTTGAAGAAGTTATCAACAGGGGCAGAACAGATTTGTAAAAAGAGCCTTAACGGGCGAAAGTGTGCACACCGTTAGGTAATTATGTGCAATTTCAGTGCAGTTTTATTCACGTTCTCCGTTTTTTTCATACTTCTTGCTCATTTTCCTGCCTTTGAGTGAGCAACTTTCCAAAAGAAAAATTACATTTGCACAGAAATCTATTAAAGGCAATGGCAGATAATTCAATTTTTTTAATAGACATTGATAAAATCTTGAAGGAAAAAGCCGGAAAGAAAGCGAAGTATGTCCCACGTTTTTTAGTGTCATACCTGAAGCGTATTGTCCATCAGGATGAAATAAACGCGTTCCTGACGGAAGTGAAGGACAAGGCAGGAGTTGACTTTCTGGCCGCTTGCATGGACTTTCTGGATGTAAAGCTGGAAGTGGAGGGATTGGAAAACCTGCCGGAAGAAGGCTTGTGCACGTTTGTCTCCAATCACCCCCTGGGAGGACAAGACGGAGTGGCATTGGGCTATGTACTGGGGAAACATTACGACGGACGCATCAAGTACCTGGTAAACGACCTCTTGATGAACCTTCACGGGCTGGCGCCGTTGTGCATCCCGATAAACAAGACCGGGTCACAATCACGCGATTTCCCGCGCATGGTAGAAGCAGGGTTCCGCTCGGACAGCCATATCATCATGTTCCCCGCCGGCATCTGTTCCCGCCGGAGGAACGGAGTGATTCAGGATCTGGACTGGAAGAAAACATTTGTAACTAAAAGCGTAGAAACCCGGCGCGATGTGGTGCCGGTCCACTTTGAAGGAAGAAACTCGGACTTCTTCTATAACCTGGCAAACATCTGCAAGTTTTTCGGCATACGCTTCAATATCGCCATGCTTTACCTGGCGGATGAAATGTTTAAGAACCGCCACAAGACATTCCGTGTGGCAATAGGAAAACCGATTCCCTGGCAGACCTTCAACAAGTCGAAAACACCAGCCGAATGGGCGGCATACGTAAGGGATTTGGTATATAAATTGTAATTATTTCACGAAAAACATATATGAAAGAGATTATTGCACCGGTTGACCGGGAATTGCTGAAGTCGGAACTGACACCTGAAAAGCGGTTGAGGTCGACGAACAAGAGTAACAACGAGATTTACATCGTAAATTGGAAGAACGCGCCGAATACGCTGCAGGAAATCGGGCGTTTGCGTGAAATTGCGTTCCGTGCGGCAGGAGGAGGTACGGGAGAGCCCGTTGATTTGGACGAGTATGACTTGATGGAAAACCCTTACCAGCAACTGATTGTGTGGAACCCCGAAGCCGAAGAGATTTTGGGAGGATACCGCTATCTGCTGGGCAATGAAGTGGAGTTTGACAAGGAAGGGCATCCGGTGCTGGCAACCGCCCACATGTTCAATTTTTCCGAAAAGTTCCTGAAGGAATACCTTCCCACAACGATTGAATTGGGACGCTCGTTCGTAACCCTCGAATACCAGTCGACCCGTGCCGGGTCGAAAGGACTGTTCGCCCTCGACAACTTATGGGACGGGCTGGGTGCACTGACCGTCATCAAGCCAAACGTAAAATACCTCTTCGGGAAAATGACAATGTATCCCAGCTACAACCGTTTCGGACGCGACATGATTCTGTATTTCCTAAAAAAACATTTCTCGGACAAGGAGAACCTGATTACGCCGATGGAACCGTTGAAGATAGATACAGACGAGGCGGTATTGAAGGAAATCTTCTGCTACGATACGTTTAAGGAGGATTACCGGGTGCTGAACCGCGAAGTGCGCAAACTGGGCTACAACATCCCTCCATTGGTAAACGCCTACATGAGCCTTTCGCCTACGATGCGCATGTTCGGCACCGCCATTAATGACGGCTTTGGCATGGTGGAAGAAACCGGCATCCTGATTGCGGTCAATGAAATACTGGAAGAGAAACGTGTGCGCCACATCGAATCGTACCTGCGCGAACACCCCGAAGCCCTGCAACTGACCTCAGGAGCCAACCCGGTCGTATCCAAAGATACAGAAAAAGCCTGACGTAGGCCGAAAGCAAGAAAAACATACCGAACCATCGCCCGCAAGCGGTGGTTCTTTCATATTCAGGAGCGGCAATGCAAGTATATGCATGCACGGATGCACCTACATGGAAATACCCACGATTATATATGCCTTTTCAAGAAAGGACGGATGACATAATAAGCGAACGCGCTTCCCAGCAGAACACCGGTGCAATTAGCGGCAAAATCAAGCCAATCCCCGCTCCGGTCCGAGGTACATGTAGCTTGAAGTATCTCGACAATACCGCTCATCAACACCGGGAACACGATGCCAAGAAGCGAGATATCCCTCCAACGGATGTCCGGATGCCGGCGCAGGTATTCGAACCAAAGCACCAGCGTCAACCCTCCATACATGCAAAGATGAACCAGCTTATCCATGTTCGGAATCTCGTCCATACCGGTTTCAGGCGGGGTGAAAAAAGACAAATAGCAAATAACGGCTACAACCAGAATTGATAACGGATAATGTTTCATATTTAATTTGTTCAATTTCGAAGCGAAAATACAAACTTTTTTGTACATTTGCCGAATCTAAGTTTTAAAATGTAAACAGAAAGGGTATTTTTTATGCAAAATAGCGAACGCGTAAACTTCGCGAGCAAGATAGGCGCCATTCTTGCCGCGGCCGGTTCTGCGGTAGGCCTGGGCAATGTATGGCGTTTCCCATACGAGACGGGGAACCATGGAGGAGCGGCTTTCATCCTTATTTATTTAGGGTGTGTATTTCTTTTCGGATTGCCGATTATGATAGCCGAGTTCGTTATCGGACGGCGTGCCAAAGCAAGCACCGGCGAAGCGTTCAAAGTGTTGGCTCCCCGAAGCGGATGGAAATATGTGGGCTATACGGGCGTACTTACGGGATTCCTCATCCTGGGCTATTATTCGGTGGTATCGGGATGGACGTTGGAATACATCTTCCAGTCGGCTACGGGCAACCTGCTCGGAAAATCCGCCAATGACTTTGTATCGATGTTCCAGGATTTCTCGAAAAGCCCGTGGAGACCGCTCATCTGGCTCTTGATATTCGTAGGGATGACTCACATCATCATCGTAAAAGGCGTGCAGAAAGGCATTGAACAAGCCTCGAAAATCATGATGCCGATGCTTTTCATCATCATTGTCCTGCTTGCGGTATGCGCCGTGATGCTTCCCGGAGCCATGAAAGGGCTGGAATTCTTGCTTAAACCCGACTTTAGCAAAGTGACTTCGGACGCCGTCTTAGGCGCCATGGGGCAAGCCTTCTTCTCGCTCAGCCTCGGAATGGGATGCCTTTCCACCTACGCTTCTTACTTCAGCCGCGAGACCCGGCTGGGGCATACCGCCGTAAGCGTATGCGTTATCGGCACTTGCATATCCGTATTATCGGGCTTCATTATCTTCCCCGCGGCATTCTCGGTAGGCATCCAGCCCGATGCAGGCCCCTCACTTATTTTCATTACGATTCCGAACGTATTCCAGCAAGCATTCGGCTCGGTGCCGGTATTCGCCTGCATCAGTGCGGTGCTTTTCTACATCCTGCTGGCGATGGCGGCGCTCACATCCACCATTTCCCTGCACGAAGTCCCTACCGCCTTCCTGCACGAAAAATTCGGCTTTACGCGAAGCCGTGCGGCATGGATTGTAACGATAGGAAGCTTCCTGATAGGTGTGGTCTCTTCGCTGGCTTTGGGCGATTGGAGCGATGTAAAGATAGGAGGCATGAACCTGTTCGATGCGCTCGACTTTCTGACCGCCAAAATCATGTTACCCATAACGGGCATGTTTACAGCCCTCTTCGTTTCGTGGAAGTTAGACAAGAAAATGGTCCGTGATGAAGTGACCAACCGGGGGACGCTTAAAGCCTCTTACTATCCGGCACTCATCTTCATCCTGCGCTACATCACTCCTATCGGCATTTTGTTCATCTTCATTAACGAACTGGGCTGGTTAGGCTGAACGGGATGTGGAAAGACTTTTTTTACTTCACGAAATCGGAACGCCGGGCTATCATCGTCCTGCTGCTCTTGTTGGCATTCCTATCAGGCGGAAGCATTTGGTTCCGCTTGAAAAGACAAGACATGCTCCCGCTTCCGCTTTCTGAAAGCGGACGGATAGATTCGTTTATTGCCGGGTTAGAAGAACGGAAACGAAGTTCATCCAGGCCCTTCCCTGCCTATAAAGAGCCTCCTGTACAGGTCCGGCTTCGCCCGTTCGACCCTAATACCGCCGATTCAAGCACCTTGCGCACCTTAGGGCTTTCGGCTTTCATCGCACGGAATGTGGAAAAATACCGCGAAAAAGGAGGCGTGTTCCATACCCCCGAAGACTTTTCCCGCATGTACGGACTCAGCCCGTCACAATTTGAAACCCTGAAGCCATACATCACTATCGGGAAACGTTTTCTCATTCCGGAACGGGACACGGTGCGGCACATTGCTTTTGCCCGTGACACCTTGCCTTATGTCCCCAAATACCCGGAAGGTACCGTAATCGACCTGAACCAAGCCGATACGGCTTCACTAAAGCGTATTCCCGGCATCGGAAGCGGATTGGCACGTATGATTGTCGCATACCGGAACCGCTTGGGCGGCTTTTATTCGGTTTCCCAACTGCAAGAAATCCCGCATCTCGACGCGGGAATCAACACGTGGTTCAAAGTAGGGGATGCAGAACTCCGCAAGCTGAAAGTAAACCGTGCAAGCCTGGACCGCCTGCGCTCACACCCGTACATGGATTTCTATAAAGCCAAGGCAATCATAGAATACCGCCGGAAGAGAGGAAAACTAAAAAGCCTCTCCCAGATATCCCTGTTCGAGGCTTTTTCGGAAGAAGATATAAAACGTCTGTCTCCTTATCTTTCGTTTGAGTAATCAATTTCTTTTTTATTCTACTACATACCCTGCCGCTTCGGCGATGCGTGCAGGAATCTCGATATTATCCATGCGCCCTTGGAAAAGGTCGGCTCCAGCCCCGATGGCGAAAACCGGAACATAACCAGCCGAATGGCCTCCGCTCACCCAACCTATCAGGGCAATCTCATTAAGCACGCGCACGGCTTCTGCCGCCAAAGGCTCGTCCTGCGCATATTCACTCTTCTCCATTTCCACGCTTTCTCCCGTAAACGTACGGTCGAATACGTCACGCAATCTTTTTTCTTGCGCCTCGGTCAATTTCACCTCATTCCAAAATCCGAAATTAGCCTTCAAAGCCTCCTCTACCTGTTCCCAAGCCACACGATTCCCGGTCTGCCGGCGCAAACCGTTCAGAATAGAAGTGAATCCAGTTTCGCTCACCCGCTGGTATTGCAGAGCCTGCAGGTTAAGCGCATATTCGCCCGTACCCAATACCAGACCTCCAGTCTCATGGTCGGCACTGATAACGATAAGGGTTTCATCGGGATGCTCTTCATAGAACTGAAGTGCCTGACGGATAGCCTCGTTCAAATCCATTACCTCACGGAAAGCAGTAGCGGCATCGTTGCTATGGCACGCCCAGTCGATTTTCCCTCCTTCTACCATCAAGAAAAATCCCTTGCTCAAGTCTTTCGAAAGGAAACGGATAGCCGCACGGGTAATGTCGCTCAAGGCAAGGTCCCCTTCTTTGCGATCGATGGCAAAAGGAATGGCATCACGATGTGCCTTCGACTCCTCTTCGGTCTGGAACAGAATCAGCTTGTCTGCCTTATCGCTCTTCGACATGAAATCATCGTATCCACGCGCAAGGGTATAGCCGTTCTTTTGAGCCAACGAATAAAGGCTTTCCGATTTCCCCTGGTTATCCGGGTCAAGGAAATCAGAGCCGGCATAAAAATCAAAACCGGCGAGGAACAAATCTTTTCCTATCTGATAATAGTTTTTCCGGCTGGGGTTATGGGCATAAAAAGCGGCAGGAGTGGCATGGTCTACGCTTACACTTGTAGCGACCCCCACACGGAATCCCTTTTCTTTTGCCCGCATCGCAATGCTTGCAACAGGTGTCTGCTGGTCTTTCTCCATACCGATAACCCCATTCATGGTTTTCTTGCCCGTAGAGAGAGCCGTACCTCCGGCGGCAGAGTCGGTCACTCCATTCGTCGCCGAATAAGTAGAACTTGTAGTTGCATACGGAAACTCTGTAAAATCAAGCGGAGCAATCGCTATTTTACCATCCAACTCACCCAGATAAAGCTCGGTTCCCTGTACCTGATTGACTCCCATACCGTCACCGATAAAGAAGAATACATATTTTGCCTGCTGGGCATGAACAAACGAAGCAAGCAAAAGACAAAACAAGAAGAATGAAATCTTTTTCATATAAATCGTTTTAGTTTGAATAAGCCTTTTACCATGCAAAGATAAGGAAAAAGGCAAAATGAAAAAAAATACCCATGCAAAAGAAATGCCTCAGCACAGTTTTTCCTTTTTGAGAAACAGATTAGCAACACAATTGTAGCATAAATAGAACAAAAGCTGTACCTTTGCCCCCGAAGACTTACAACTCATAAACTGGAATATATGAAAGCACTGAAAGAGCGTATTTTGCAAGACGGGAAATGTTTTGAGGGAGGAATACTCAAAGTAGACAACTTTATCAACCACCAGATGGACCCGATTCTAATGAAGTCGATGGCGGTTGAATTTGTACGCCGGTTCGCCAGCACCGATATTAATAAGGTAATGACCATCGAAGCCAGCGGAATCGCTCCTGCCATTATGGTTGGCTATCTATTGGAACTCCCTGTGGTCTTCGCCAAGAAAAAGAAGCCCAGCACCATGGAAAACATGCTGGTCACTTCTGTATATTCGTTCACGAAAGACCGTTCATACGAAGTATGCGTGAGCAGCGACTATCTCTGCAAAGGAGACAAGGTCTTGTTTATTGACGATTTTCTGGCAAACGGAAACGCGGCAAAAGGCGTTATCGACTTGGTGAAACAAGCAGGAGCCGAACTGGTCGGAATGGGCTTTCTGATAGAAAAAGCGTTCCAGCACGGAGGTGATTATTTACGCGAGCAAGGAATACATGTCGAATCGCTGGCTATCATTGAAAGTTTGGATAATTGCGAAATCAAAATGAAAGAGTGATGGAAGAACCTCAATCCCCCACCCCATCTGCCGGACTAATATATGGACTGAACGACCGTCCGCCTTTGCGCGAAACCCTCTTTGCCGCCTTGCAACATTTGCTGGCTATCTTTGTAGCGATTATCACACCGCCCTTGATTATTGCCGGCGCCTTGACACTCGACCTGAATACAACAGGGTATTTAGTATCAATGGCATTGTTTGCATCTGGCATCTCCACCTTCATCCAATGCCGCCGTGTCGGATTTATCGGGTGCGGCCTGCTTTGCATACAAGGCACCAGCTTCTCGTTTATCGGCCCCATCATCTCGGCAGGGCTGACAGGAGGCCTGTCAACCATATTCGGAGCTTGCATTGCAGCGGCTTCGGTAGAGATGTTCATCAGCCGCTTATTAAAATATACCCGCAAAATCATTACCCCATTGGTATCAGGCATCGTAGTGACGCTCATCGGCATGAGCCTGATTAAGGTAGGCATTACGGCTTGCGGAGGCGGTGCCGCGGCACAGGCCGACGGCACCTTCGGAAGTGTACGCCACGTAGGGCTGGCAGCTCTGGTACTTATACTCATCATTTTCTTCAACCGCAGTTCAAACCGGTACCTGCGGATGAGTTCCATCGTCATCGGGCTGGCTATCGGCTACATCGCCGCCTGGTGCTTAGGAATGGTGGATTTCTCTTCCATCCAAAACTATGGCGGGCTGAACATACCGATTCCCTTCCGGTACGGACTTTCATTTGACATTTCCTCTATCATCGCCCTGGCACTCATCTACCTTATTACCGCCATCGAGGCATACGGAGACATCACGGCAAATTCGCTCATATCGGGCGAACCGGTTGAAGGCGAGAAGTTCGTGAAGCGCGCTTCGGGAGGCATCTTTGCCGATGGTTTCAACTCCATGATAGCAGGTTGCCTCAACTCGTTCCCCAACTCCATCTTCGCACAAAATAACGGAATGATTCAGTTGACGGGCGTGGCAAGCCGCTATGTAGGCTATTATATCGCAGGAATGCTGGTTCTGCTGGGCTTATTCCCTTCGGTAGGCCTGGTTTTCTCGCTCATGCCCGAACCGGTATTGGGAGGAGCTACCCTCCTGATGTTCGGAACGGTAGCCGCAGCCGGCATCCGCATCATCGCTTCCCAAAGCATCGACCGCAAAGCGACCCTGGTCATTGCCCTAAGCTTTGCATTCGGCTTGAGCGTAGAGCTGGTGCCCGATATCCTTTGCCAGCTTCCCGACACGTTGCGCAACATCTTCTCATCCGGCATCACCACCGGAGGCATTACGGCAATATTGGCGAATTTATTGATTCGGATAAAGTAAATGTCATGCCTTGCCTTTTTGAACCGCAAAGGATCCGGCAATCGCTTTCCTGATTTTATGCCAGCTCGGCATTTGCTTCAATTCTTTGCGTATCGGCGCGTCGTATAATAAAAACAGCAAAAAGAGGAAGATGCAGGCGTATGCCGTCCAGCCATAGATTTGCTTGACACTTATTTCCATCATCTGCGGTAAGAAGGTTTCTATATAATGAGGTATAGAGAGAGGCATTCCGCCTGAAGCTACACGCTCGATAGCTGCCCCATAACGTGCGATGTTGTCGGGAAGATAATAAGCCAGCTCCCGTGTATAAATAGCCGCCCCGATTACACCGCCCATAACCATGTGCAGCATATTGAATACGGATAACGCCTGAAAGAAATGCTGGAAACTCATGATTTCTTCCAGGCAAGTCATAAACGTGGCACTCAGCACGGCGTATGCAAAGCTGCGGCAAAATACCGGCAGGTAGAGTTGGGAGATATGAATATCCATTGAAACCAGAAAATAACATCCGGATAAATAACAGATAATTCCGCCCAGCCCGACAATAATCAGGCGCAGGTAATTGAAACGCTTTACGTGCATCCACCAATAGGCGAACAGGCAGCCCGACAATACACCGGCAAGCGCAGGCCAGTCCAGCCGGACGGTTGTCATCGTGCCGTAATGCATCACTTCCCCCAAATAAATTTCCTCCAAGACGTGTTCGGTGGCAAGGAACATCTCTACCAAGGTAATCAAAACCAGTATGGGCACCAAGTGGCGGTATGTCCACATTTTCGGCTCGAAAAACGGGTGACGGACGGTAAACATGCGCCCGATGCAAAAGAGAAACGTAACCAGTATGACCATACTTAATTGACGGAGAACCGGGCTGTTCCACCAATCATACCAATCGCCGTAATTAAACAAGTACGCAATTTCCAGCAAAAGCATCGCCCAAAGTATGGCTCCTAACCAGTCGATGCCGAAGAGAGGAAACTTCTTAAACATACGGAAATGCCGGGTGCATATCGTCAGGACCAATAAATCAACCATCATGATGCCGCTGATGAACAGTTGCATGTAATCCCAATGGTAATGATACATCAGGCAGGCGGCGAGCAAGTCGGACAGCTGCATGCTTCCTAAGATAACAATATGCAGCAGGGGGAAGAATACCGTGAAGTCGCGTGTAGGCGTCATCCAAAGCTGGATATTCGACATACATTCAAACGTGCCTTGTATCTTGCACATGCCTTCGATGAAGCACACCGCCCACAGTACAGGCAAAAAGGTAATGTGTGGCGCAAGCAGGTTGCACAGCAGGACACCCGTAGCCGCCCCGCACAGCAATGTCTTGTTCGTGAAACGGAACTTCATGCGGAACAGCAAAGGAAAATAGATAGCCATTCCCGCCAGGTTCGCATAAAGACACATCTGGAGGTCTTCCCGCATCAGGGCCGTTTCTCCCATCATCTGGTTCAGCGTGCCCAGATAAAGCCCGCCGGAGAACTGGAAGGTAAAGGCGATGAAAACATATATCCAAGGCCGTATCCGTTCGGGCACGAAACTCCTGAACATCGGCATGGAAAAAGGAGGGATAGTTTGTGCGGTTGCGTTCATTCTCAATACTTCACTTTACATTCTACATTGAATCCGGCTCTCAAGCGGTTCACCTTTTCCGCTTCATTGCCCTGCAGGCGGATGCGGACGGGAACCCGTTGCTCCACTTTTACGAAATTACCCGTGGCATTATCCTGCGGTATGAGGGAAAAAGCCGCTCCCGTGGCATCAGATATGGATTCCACTATACCTTTATATACAATGCCCGGAACGGCATCGGCCGTAAAAGTGACTTCCGCCCCCTCTTTGATGCGGGGGAGCTGCGTTTCGCGATAATTGGCTATCACCCATAGGTCGCTATTGTCTACAATATCCACCATCGTCTGGCCCGGCTGCACCAATTGACCTTCATGAATGCCTTTATGTCCCGTCACACCGTCACAAGTGGCGATGATAACCGTATAAGACAGATTCAAGCGCGCCAAGTCCACGGCGGCTTGCGCCAGACGGATAGCCGCCTCGTTTTGTCCCAACCGGTGCGTCTGCTCGTCCTTTGCCAGCGAGGTCGAATGCTTCAAGCGGAGCATTTGCTCGTATCGGGCATCGGCAGCCTCGTAAGCGGTCTGGATGTTATCGTATTGTTGGCGGGTAACGGCATCTTCTTCCAGCAGTTTCTTATACCGTTGCAGTTCACGCCCGGCATTGGCACGCTGCACACGGGCTTCTTCGATGCTGGCATCGTTGACGCTCAGGTTGTTCCGTACGGTGGCTATCCCTGCGTTTGTAACCTGCTGCCCCGCCAGTGCGTTCGCCAGGTCCGCCTCAGCTTGTGCCAACCGCAATTTAAACTCCGCGTCTTCAATCACAAGCAGCGTGTCTCCTTTACGCACCGGCTTGTATTCTTCGAAATAAATCTTCTTGATAAAACCCTGCACCCGTGTGTTGACGGGAGTGATATGCTGCCTTATCTGGGCATTGTCCGTATATTCCACGTTTCCCAAATGGATGAAGCGCGAACAGACGTATGCCACGCCTATTGCCAGCAATGCAATGACAACCGTATTGTAAATCAGCTTTTTTGTCTTTCGTGTAACCATGATGATATGCAGTTTTATGAGTTTATAACGTATGTGTGATGTATTTCATTGTATAATAATTGTACAGGATGTTGATGCGGGCGTTTACCAATCCCAGGTCGGCACTGAGCTTCATGTTGCTGGCATCCAGCATGTCGGTCAGCAGTGCCATCCCGTTCTGATAGCGGTTATCGGTAACGCTGTAATTCTCATCCGCCAGCCTGACGCTGTTCTCTTGGGTACGCAAATCGGTAAAAGCGGTCAGGAAATTTACATATCCCTCTTGTACGGCATTTTCCACTTGCTCTTGCACCAGCTGGTGGCGTTCTTGTGCCTGGCGCACGTTCAGCCGCGCCTGTTTCAGTTTCCTGTTGTTCTTGAACAGGGAAGAAAAGTTGTATTTTATGCCCACGCCTATATACCAGTAATTGAAATTGTTATCCAATACAGGCACTTCGATGGTGATAGGGCCGTCTAAATGCTCGGCGGCGACAAGGGAAATGTGCGGAAGGCGTTCGGAGCGTTCCTGCTTCACCTTCTGCTCATTCATCCGGACAGCCGCCTGCGATTGCCTCAACAGGATGTTATTGCCCTCTGCCAGGTCCTGCCATTCTTCTTCCGTGAGTGTCAGAATCTGCCGCTCCAGTAAAGAGGTATCGGGGCTTATTTCCGTATTTTCCGGCAAATGCAGGGTGGTCACCAACTGATGGTTGGCAATTTTACGGGCGTCTTTTACCCGCGAGAGCTGCAAGTTGAGCTGTTCTTTTTGCAGTTCATAGCGTGTAATGTCGTTTTTCAAGACCGTACCCTGTTCCCTGCGTGCCTTCATGTTGGCGATGACCTCTTCGGTCAGTTCCATGTTCTTTTCCAATACACAGATTTGATTGTCCAGCTTGTAAAGGTTCAGGTAATGCCCCACGAGCAGGAAGCGTATCTCCTGCACATTCTTCTGCAAATCAAGCTCTGCCAACAACGTCCCCAGCTCCGCCTGCCTGATGCCGCTGCTGATAGCGCCTCCCGCATAGATGACCTGTTGCGCCTCTAACGCGAAGTTATTGCCGAAGTGCGGCATGTCCACCGTCATGGCGTTGCCGAAATCCCTGTCCCATAGCTTTCCGTTGCCCCAATAGCTGGCGGAAAGAGACGCGTTCACATCCGGAAGCCTCTGCGCCTTGGCTGCTTTCAATGCTTCACGGGCAGCCTCCGTCCCCGTTTTATACGCTTGAATACTTTGGCTCTGTCCGTCGGCAAGACGGAACAATTCTTCTATGCCCATCTGTCGGGTTTGGGCACATAAACACTGGCTGCACAGGACTGCAATACACAACAGCCCTATGAGCCTTTTCTTTTTGCTCATAAGAATCGGTTATTTTATCGTGATTAAATGAATATAATAAGGAGAGAAGATGCCTACGGCTAAATCAAAGCCGCCGCACCCCATGAGTGGAAATCATGAATTTTATTTCTGTAATATACGGTACATATTTCCATATTGCCTTTCCTGTCTTCTTGTTTGCGGGGACAAAATTAGGGAAAAAAGGAATAGAATGTAACCTTACAGGCCTTGCGTTTTGTATTATTTTAACTATCCCATTTGCATATCACGCTGTAAATCAGACGATATATCAAAAGCATAATCCGCACATGAGTATACCTGTCAAAAGAAAAGGAAGCCTAAGACACAACCGCTTCCCTTAAGGATGAATAGGAACAAAGGCAGTCGGCCTATTCTACAAAGCAACAGTTTCAACTTGTTTTATCAAGCCGAAACTTTAGTTTCATATAGCTGAAACTAAAGTTTTCACATGATAAAACCAACGAAACGACCTGTTATATGCATCCGGCAAGGAAGCCTCCATTGCCGGCTCCTCTGATGACGGAGGAATTACAGACCGGATGACATCTCAAAAAACAAAGGGAGAGAAGGATATTTTCGATGCCTGCGCTACCATATCCGGCAGATTTTGTATATGTTTGCATCAAATTAGCGTCTATGAAACCATTATCTCCAGAAACCCTTGCCTTTATCCGTGCGCACCGTTCCGACGACATGCGCACCTTGGCACTTCAAGCCCCCAAATATCCCAAGGTAGACATGCCCGAAGCCCTCATCCAGATTGCGGGAAGGCAAATCGCGGAAAAGAAAATCCCTTCGTGGGCAGAGCGGGAAGACATCCGCTATCCGCAACATTTGTCCATGGAACAATGCTCTTCCGAAGTGACGGCACACTATAAAGCATCGCTGGCGGAAGGGGAATCGTTTGCCGACCTTACGGGAGGATTCGGAGTGGACTGCGCTTTCATCGCTTCCCGGTTCCGGCGGGCAGACTATGTGGAACGCCAAGAAACACTATGCGAACTGGCGGCACACAACTTCGCTTTATTGGGATTAGACCAGATAAAGGTGCATCATACCGACGCCATAACCTACCTGCAACACATGAATCCGGTGGACTGCCTGTACCTTGACCCTGCCCGCCGGAACAATCAAGGAGGGAAAACCGTAGCCATATCCGATTGTGAACCGGACGTAAGCCGGCTGGAATCTCTGCTGGCGGAAAAAGGAAAAATGGTAATGGTCAAGCTGTCCCCGATGTTGGACGTAGCGTTGGCGATACAGACCTTGAGATTCGTTTCACAAGTCCATATCATAGCTGTTAATAACGAGTGCAAAGAGTTGATAATCCTGTTGAAAAAGGAAGACAAAGATACGGATAACATCGCTGGGAAAGAGGTTGTTATCCATTGCGAGCAAGCTGTGAACAACCTGTTAACAACTCCGTTCATATTTACCCTGTCAGAAGAAAAGAACGCGGTATGCGAATACGCATGCCACGTAGGGAAATACCTGTACGAACCCGGCGCATCCTTGCTCAAAGCAGGAGCTTACCGCCTGCTTGGTTCGCGCTACAACGTAAAGAAACTGCATCCGAACAGCCATTTATACACATCCGATACACTTGTTGACTTTCCGGGACGTTCTTTTCAGGTAGAATCGGTATCAGGTTTTGGGAAAAAGGAACTGAAAACGTTCCTGCAAGGAATGGAGAAAGTGAATCTTACGGTACGCAATTTCCCCTCTTCCGTTGCCGAACTAAGAAAGAAACTGAAGCTGAAGGAAGGGGGGAATACGTACCTCTTTGCCACGACCCTAAAGGGCGAAGAAAAAGTATTGATAAAATGCACCAAGGCAAGCGTCACGCCTGCTCTGCCTCTTTCGCTTTGAATGCCAGCGCATACATGCGTATCTGTTTCACCATAGCCAGAAGCCCGTTGCTGCGGGTGGGCGAAAGGTGTTCTTTCAGTCCGAGCTTATCGATGAAATAAAGATCGGCATTCAGGATTTCATCGGGGGTATGCCCTGAGAGGACTTTGATAAGCAGGGCGATAATCCCCTTTACAATAAGCGCATCGCTTTCTGCCTGAAAGACGATTCTTCCGTCCTCCATATCAGCCTGAAGCCATACGCGGCTCTGGCATCCGTCTATCAGGTTCTCTTCTGTCTTATACTTCTCGTCAAGCGGCTCCTGCTCATTACCCAAGTCGATGAGCAACTGGTATTTGTCCATCCAATCCTCGAAGTCGCTGAACTCTTCAATGACCTCGTCTTGCAGTTCGTTGATTGTCTTCATATTTCGTTTTTATTGATGTCAGTTTCACCACAGAGGAGACAGAGTTACACAGAGGGAAAAATATAAAAGCTCTGTGAACCTCTGTGTCCTCTGTGGTGAATAAAAAGTTACTTTTCATTATAAATCACAGCCATAACGGTCTCGCCTACGGCCTGCAGCACTGTTTTATCGATGCAATCCATCGTATCGCCTACCGTGTGCCAGGTAGGGTGGAAGCCCTTTTCGCTATGCGGGTCATACCCGATGATGTCTACGCACGGGATTTGGCGGAAGCGGTTTACATATATATGGTCGTCTACCACTTCTCCGCCCTCTTCTTTCACGAAACATTGCTTATGCCCCAAGCGGTGTGCCATGTCCCATATCTTCTTCATAGGCTGGTTGGCGGTACGAGCAGAATACCCTTCGTAATAGAAAACGGCATCTTTTCCTCCCACCATATCCAGCAGGATGCCGAAACGCGCCTTATAGTCGGGCACATGCGGGAAACGTCCCCAATATTGCGAGCCCAGACACCACGTGTCTTGCTTATAATCTCCCTCATAGAATTCAGGGATGCCATAGTCTTCCGCATCAAAGAACACGATGTCGATGCCTATTGCCGGAGCCTGTTGTTGCAGGTGGCGGGCTATTTCCAATAAGACTCCCACACCGCTTGCCCCGTCATTCGCCCCGTCTATCGGCGTATGGTGATGTTCTTCCTTATCGGCATCGGCATACGGACGGCTATCCCAGTGCGCACACAACAATACCCGTTTTTTGGTGTCGGGATTATACGAGCCGACAATGTTACGCGCTTTCAATATCTTTCCGTCATAACTGATTACATCCGCATATTGGTCGTACACTTTCGCTCCAAATGCCTTGAGTTGCCCTGCCAGGTACTCGCCGCACGCCCGATGGGCTTCTGTATTCGGGACACGCGGGCCGAAAGCTACTTGCCGTTCGATGTAACGGTAAGCGCTATCGGCTTGAAATGCCGGTGCCTGAACGAGGGAATCCGGCGTTTCCTGCCCGTTTTCAGAAGCATTCTTGTTCTTGCTGCTTCCGCACGAAGTGAAAAGCGAGACGATTACCGCCCCTAAGCAAAGCATAATGATGATTGATTTATTCATGTGATTCATTCCTATATTGTTCACCACAGAGGACACAGAGGTACGCAGAGGAAATAATTAAAAAACCTGTGATACGCCGTGCCCTCTGTGGCGAGATTCCATTTTAGTTAAAACTCAAATCTTCAAGCCGTCCAATATCTCGATGTAGGTTTGGATAGCCTCTTCTATCTCACTCACCATCACATATTCGTCTGCCGTATGCGAACGGGACGATTTGCCCGGTCCCATCTTGACCGAAGGGAAATGCATCAACGCCTGGTCGGAAAGCGTAGGCGAGCCGAAGGGAACTTTCCCCAACTCAATGGCCCGCTTTACGAAAGGATGCTCCTGGTCGATATGAGACGAATTGAGGCGGAACGAGCGTGCTTTCGCCTCGCACCGGATATGGGCGCAGATATCGGCGAACAGCTCTTCATTCGAATAGCATTCATTGCTCCGGATATCCACCACAAATGTGCACAAGTCGGGAATGACATTGTGTTGCGTGCCCGCATTGATTTGGGTCACGCTCATCTTGACGGGTCCCAAAAGCGGAGAGACCTTCGGGAACTGGAAGCTGCGGAACCATTCGATGTCGTCCAACACCTTGTATATCGCATTATCTCCCTCCTCGCGCGCCGCATGCCCGGCTTTTCCGTGCGCCGTGACATCGAGCACCATCAATCCCTTCTCGGCAATGGCCGGCTGCATTCCGGTCGGCTCTCCTACTACTCCCAATGCAATCGGGGGAAGCTGGGGCAATACACTCTCGATGCCGCCTTTTCCCGACACCTCTTCTTCGCACGAAGCGAGGAAAATCAGGTTATAGCTTTGCGAAACGGAAGTAAGGTAACGGTATGCCTGAAACAAAGACACCACGCTCGCCCCCGCGTCATTGCTCCCCAGCCCGTAAAGCTTCCCGTTTTCCATTTTCGGGGTAAACGGCTGCTTCCTCCATCCGTTCACGGGTTTCACCGTATCGATGTGCGAGTTGAGCAATATGGTCGGGCGGCTGGTATCAAACATCGGGCTGATGCACCAGATATTGTTTCCCGAACGGCCGGTCATGATGCCGGATTCTTCAATGTAAGTCTGCAAAAAGTCGGCGGCGGCTTCCTCTTCCCTGCTGACAGAAGGTATGCCGATAAGCGAATTCAGCAGAGTAAGCGCCTCCGAAGTGTAATAACTGATATCCGATAACATAAGAATCTGTTTGTTTTGGCGCAAATATACTTCATTTATTACAAAAGAGAAAACTTTATTCCAATATTTCGGAAACCGTAAAGATATAAAAAAACAGAAAGAGATATACTTGCTTCCAGACGAAGATATACTTCATCCGCAGTTTCATATATACTGAAACTCAAGTTTCACATAATCTAAATCCGCTGAGAAGATATATTACATGCACAAGGGAAGTACATGCCTGCCCGGCACAAAGATAGGATACAGTTCCACACCTGCACATTTCTTCCCATAAGATACTGCATTTATTCAAATAAAACCTTATCTTTGCAAGTAGCGATTATCAAATAAAAAGAAATTTAAATGAGCGAGTCTTATCTGTCCGGTCTGATTGAGCGGCAAGCGGAAGCGTATGGCGACCGCGCCGCATTGAAGTATCGTGATTATAAAAAAGGTGTATGGATTCCGGTCTCATGGAACCAGTTCGCCGGGAAAGTGAAATGCATTTCCCGCGCGTTGATAGCCTCGGGAGTGGGAGTGCAGGAAAACATCGGTGTCTTTTCCCAAAATATGCCGGAATGCCTGTACACCGATTTCGGCGCGTTTGCCATCCGTGCGGTTACGGTTCCGCTTTATGCCACAAGCTCCGAAGCGCAAGTGCACTACATCGTAGAGGACGCTTCCATCCGTTTCCTTTTTGTGGGCGAACAATACCAGTACGACGTAGCCTACCGGGTGCAACAATTATGCAAGACGCTGAAGCAAATCATTATCTTCAGCCCAGACGTAGTCCGTTCGCCGGAAGACATGAACTCCATCTATTATACGGACTTCCTGAAGCAGGGAGAAAGCGTAGAGCATCAGGCGGAAGCAGAGAAACGCAGAAGCGAATCGGGGCCCGCCGACCTTGCCAATATCCTTTACACATCGGGGACTACCGGCGAATCGAAAGGCGTGATGCTGCATCATTCGTGCTACGAAGCCGCCTTCCGCGCCCACGACATCGTGCTGAAAACACTCAGCGACCGGGATGTAATCATGAATTTCCTGCCCTTTACCCATGTATTCGAACGCGCCTGGTCGTATTATTGCCTTACGAAAGGATGCTTGATGTGCATCAACCTGTATCCGCAGGATATCCAAATGACCATCAAGGAAGTCCGTCCCACCGCCATGTGCAGCGTGCCTCGTTTTTGGGAGAAGGTATATGCCGGCGTGCACGAAAAAATAAACGAAGCCTCAGGGCTGAAGAAGAGCCTGATGCTGGATGCCCTGAAAACCGGCTACGAGCACAACATCCGTTACCTGATGAACGGGCAAACCCCTCCTCCCCTGCTGCACATGAAATACAAGTTTTACGAACGCACCATATATAATGTATTGAAGAAAACCATCGGCATCGAGAACGGCAATTTCTTCCCCACCGCCGGTGCCGCCGTATCGAAAGAAATAGAAGAGTTTGTCCATTCGGTAGGCATCAATATGGTGGTAGGATATGGACTGACCGAAACTACTGCCACCGTTTCGCTCGGCTGGCTGGACGACTTCCGTACCGGTTCGGTAGGCAAGACGATTCCGGGGCTGGAGCTGAAATTCGGAGAGAACAATGAAATCTTGCTCCGGGGCGAAACCGTGACCAAAGGATATTATAAAAAGGAGAACCTGACGCGGAGCCTGATAAGCGAAGACGGATGGTTCCATACGGGAGATGCCGGTTATATGAAAGACGGTTTCTTGTACCTGACCGACCGTATCAAGGATTTGTTCAAGACTTCGAACGGGAAGTACATCGCTCCGCAAGCCATCGAGACCAAACTGGTGGTAGACCGGTATATCGACCAAGTGTCTATCATCGCCGACCAGCGCAAGTTCGTATCGGCATTGATTGTGCCCGAATATAGGCAAGTGGAGAAATATGCCAAAGACCGCCACATCGCTTATACCGACCGGAAAGACCTGCTGCAAAAGCCCGAAATCATCGCTCTGTTCCAAATGCGCATAGACACCTTGCAGCAAGAGTTTGCGCATTACGAGCAAATCAAGAAGTTCACCCTCCTCCCCGAGCCTTTCAGCATGGAAAAAGGGGAACTGACCAATACCTTGAAAATCAAACGGCAGGTATTGATGCAAAACTATGCGGAAGAAATCGAGAAGATGTATGAAGAATGATTTTCTTTCTGCCTTATTTTTATGCTTACGCAAAAAGTGGTAACTTTGCACCCGGATAAAAAGAGGAATAGATAAGTATGATAACAACAGACCAACTTAAAGACATAAAAGAACGCACCGAAGCGCTCTACCGTTACTTGGACATTGAGAATAAAAAAGTACAAGTAGAAGAAGAGCAGCTCCGCACCCAAGCTCCGGGATTCTGGGATGACGCCAAGAAAGCGGAAGCTCAGATGAAGAAGGTCAAGACCTTGCAAGGTTGGATTGACGGATACAACGAAGTGAAAACTTTGGCGGACGAGCTGGAACTGGCATTCGATTTCTATAAAGACGAACTGGTGTCGGAAGCGGAAGTGGACGAAGCATACGTCCAGGCGCAGAAGGCCGTAGAAGAACTGGAACTGAAAAACATGTTGCGTTCCGAAGCCGACCAAATGGATTGCGTATTGAAAATCAATTCGGGTGCGGGAGGTACGGAAAGCCAAGACTGGGCATCGATGCTGATGCGCATGTATATGCGCTGGGCGGAAAGCCACGGATACAAATTGTCGGTAGCAAACCTCCAGGAAGGCGATGAAGCAGGCATCAAGACCGTAACGATGAACATCGAAGGCGCGTATGCCTACGGATACCTGAAAGGGGAAAACGGCGTACACCGCCTGGTGCGTGTCTCTCCCTATAACGCACAAGGAAAGCGCATGACTTCGTTCGCCTCGGTCTTTGTCACTCCGCTGGTCGACGACTCTATCGAAGTGACGGTAGAACCGGCACGCCTGTCGTGGGATACGTTCCGAAGCGGAGGCGCCGGAGGGCAGAACGTCAACAAGGTCGAATCGGGCGTACGCCTGCGCTATCAATACAAGGACCCCTATACCGGTGAGGAAGAGGAAATCCTGATTGAAAATACCGAGACGCGCGACCAGCCGAAGAACAAGGAAAACGCCATGCGCCAGCTGCGCTCTATCCTGTACGATAAAGAGCTACAGCACCGAATGGAAGAGCAAGCCAAGGTGGAAGCAGGAAAGAAGAAAATCGAATGGGGTTCGCAGATACGAAGCTACGTGTTCGATGACCGCCGCGTGAAAGACCACCGCACCAATTTTCAGACATCGGATGTAAACGGGGTTATGGACGGAAAGATAGACGGGTTTATCAAAGCTTACCTGATGGAATTTTCGGATAGCGAGATGTAAAAATGAAGAAATAGTTGGCTCTTTTCAAAATAGTTTGTATTTTTGGGTTTGAGTTTAATCTAAAAATAGAATCACTATGGGAACAAAACACCGGAAACCAAACAACAGCCGTAGAGAAGAGGAAAAGGCCAATCGCGTATTCAAGAATATCTGCATCGTATTAGTCGTCCTTGCCATTTTATTCATCGCCATCGCTTTGGTTATTTAACGCTTTTTCGGACATGCCTCAGGAAATAGAACGCAAGTTTTTAGTGACGGACGAATCTTACCGCCGGATGGCACACAAGAAAAGCCGGATTGAGCAGGGCTATATTTGCAGTGCCCGAGGGAAAACGGTGAGAATCCGCATACGGGACGACAAAGGCTATATCACAATCAAAGGACCTTCCAATGCGTCGGGCACCAGCCGCTACGAATGGGAACAAGAAATTCCCTTGAACGATGCGGAAGAGCTAATGGCTCTGTGCGAACCGGGACGCATTGAGAAGGTCCGCTATTTGGTGGACTTTAGCGGACACACGTTCGAAGTGGATGAATTCCATGGGGAAAACGAAGGCCTGACCGTAGCGGAAGTTGAGTTAGGCTCGGAAGCGGAAGCGGTAGAGCTGCCCGCCTTTATCGGTGAAGAAGTGACCGGACAAACCAAGTACTACAATTCGTTCTTGATGAAGCAACCGTACACGATGTGGGAATAAGCACATTAAAAAAATCCTCCTGTAAACTATCCGAAAAGGGGATAAAAACTATCAGATAACAGATTTCACCCAGTAGAATACCAGATTTCAGGACATGAGCGAGCTATTTAAAGGGTAATATTGCAATGTCGATGAGACACAAACAAATATTAACCAATAAATAGCAAACAAATGGTAGCAACAAATTTTACCCAGAACTTACTGAATGTCCAAACCGAATTACATACTTTCGCATATAAGCTTACGGCAGACCGTGAAGACGCAAACGACCTTCTGCAAGAAACTTCATTGAAGGCATTATATAATATGGAGAAGTATGCAGACGAAACCAATTTTAAAGGATGGATGTACACCATCATGCGCAACATCTTTATCAACAATTACCGCAAGACCTTGCGTGACCAGACCTATACAGATCCGACCGATAACCAATATTACCTGAACAAGCAACAGGACATAGAAGGAGATTCGGTTGAAGCCGGATACGACTTGAAAGAGATGAGACGCATCGTCAATGCCCTGCCGGCAGAATACCGCCAGCCTTTCTCGATGTATGTATCGGGATTCAAATACCGCGAGATAGCCGAGAAATTAGGATTGCCATTGGGAACCGTCAAGAGCCGCATCCATTTTACCCGGAAAAAGCTGCAGACGGAATTAAAGGATTTCCGGTAAAACCGTTTTGATGAACATAAGTGAGTTGCCCGTTTCACATAAGTAACTTGGGCACTTCACATAAGTAAGTCAGCCTTATCACTTATGTTCGTTTGAGGAGTATATTTTCTAAAACAGTTCCTGCAAGACCCGCAAGGATTTCATTTCAGGGAAATCGGGCAAATGAAGCCGGTAATATTCATTAATAATATCCAAGCACCGGTTGCGCTCCGTATGATTCATGCCGAAAAGATGCATCGTTTCATAATTCATGCGCATCAGGTTGCGGATATGAGAAGCTTCTTCAGGGAACACGAACATGCCATGCGAAGGAGGAGAAGAAACGAAACAAGCGTTCAGCAGGTCAAAATAATCTCCCGACGCATAATCCTCTGTATTGGGATACAAGCCCAAGAAACGGGACAAGCGCATCAAGAACACCAAATGGAAATTAGCGAAACTTTTCCCGCAAGCGTCCAGCCATTGCACCGAGTGGACAAGATAAGCGAAAAGAGGAAGATTTGCCGCCTCCTCTTTCAATGCCCGATACAGGAATTCAGCCAAGAACAAGGCGATAGCGGATTTATAAGGGTCGTATGGCAAAGACTGGAACACATACCACGCCTTTGCTTCCCGAACCGGATGCAATCCCGCATGAGGACGCACTTCGGCATCAAACTCCACCAACGATAAAGGCTGGAAAAGCACCTGCCGCACCATAGACTTGCGCGAACGTTGCGCCGGAATCAGGAACGACATCCTTCCGCCCTGTTCCGTATAAACGTGCGCAATGTTCGAACGGTCATTGTATTTCAACGTATGCAATACGATTCCTCTATATTTCTGTAGCATAATCTTCACTCTTCTCGGCAAAGATATGCATTTTTTTGCTGAAAGTTTTGCAGGAATAAAAAAAACTTCCTACCTTTGCATCCGCAAACGAGAGATACCTATCCTCGCGAGTGTCAAGGATGGCCCGTTCGTCTATCGGTTAGGACGCAAGATTTTCATTCTTGAAAGGGGAGTTCGATTCTCCCACGGGCTACATAATAAACAGAATCACGAACAATATTTTAAAGATTAGTCGAGATGGCAAATCACAAATCATCTATTAAAAGAATCAGACAAGCTGAAAAAAGAAGACTTCACAACAGATATTATGCAAAAACCATGCGTAACGCCGTGAAGAAACTTCGTATGACTACTGACAAGACAGAAGCAGTAGCAATGTATCCTAATGTACAGAAGATTTTGGATAAATTGGCAAAACGCAACATTATCCACAAGAACAAAGCTGCGAACTTGAAGTCGAAATTGGCTGCTCACATCGCTAAGTTGGCTTAAGTAATCAAGCACAAAAAAGATAGCAAGGTTGAATCTTCCCGATTCAGCCTTTTGTCGTTTATGGCACAGTACACAGATGCCATGAAAACATCAACATTTCAGCATTTTTAGGGAGCAAAACAAGCGGAATCTCACGAAAAATCCGTAACTTTGGACGTTAAAAAACTATCATAGAAAGAAATGAGCGAAGAACTGACCCCAAAGGGCGGGAACACGTATTCGGCAAGCAGCATCCAAGTGCTGGAAGGGCTGGAAGCCGTACGGAAACGTCCCGCAATGTATATCGGCGACATTAGTGAAAAAGGATTGCATCACTTGGTATATGAAGTGGTGGACAACTCTATTGATGAAGCCCTCGCCGGTTATTGTACCCACATAGAAGTAACCATTAACGAAGACAACTCCATCACCGTACAAGATAACGGACGCGGTATTCCGGTAGATTTCCACGAAAAAGAAAAGAAATCGGCGCTGGAAGTCGTAATGACCGTACTGCATGCCGGAGGCAAGTTCGACAAAGGTTCGTATAAGGTCTCCGGAGGTTTGCATGGCGTGGGCGTGTCGTGCGTGAACGCATTGTCCACACACATGATAACCAATGTCTTCCGGAACGGAAAAATCTACCAGCAAGAATATGCATGCGGCAAGCCGCTTTATCCGGTAAAAGAAGTCGGAACGACCGACATCACCGGAACACGGCAGACTTTCTGGCCTGACGCGTCGATATTCACCGTTACCGAATACAAATACAACATCCTTCAGGCACGTATGCGCGAACTGGCATACCTGAACAAAGGCATTACGATTACCCTGACCGACAAGCGCGAAAAAGAAGAAGACGGCTCGTACAAACAGGAAGTATTCCATTCGGAAGAAGGAGTGAAAGAGTTCGTGCGCTTCCTCAACTCGACCAATACCCCGCTTATCGATGACGTGATTTACCTCAACACCGAAAAGCAAGGCGTCCCCATCGAATGCGCCATCATGTACAACACGGGCTTCCGCGAGAACCTGCATTCGTATGTAAACAACATCAATACCATCGAAGGCGGTACACACGAGGCCGGCTTCCGCACCGCATTGACCCGCGTATTGAAGAAATACGCCGAAGACAGCAAAGCGTTGGAAAAAGCCAAGGTAGAAATATCGGGCGAAGACTTCCGTGAAGGCTTGATAGCCGTCATTTCGGTAAAGGTAGCAGAACCCCAATTCGAAGGGCAGACCAAAACCAAGCTGGGAAACAACGAAGTGAGCGGAGCCGTCAACCAAGCCGTTGGCGAAGCCCTGACCTACTATCTGGAAGAACATCCGAAAGAAGCCAAACTCATCGTAGACAAGGTGGTGCTGGCAGCTACAGCACGTATCGCAGCCCGCAAGGCACGCGAATCGGTGCAACGCAAAAGTCCGATGGGCGGAGGAGGCCTTCCGGGAAAACTCGCCGACTGTTCCAGCCGCACACCTGAAGAATGTGAGCTGTTCCTTGTCGAGGGAGATTCTGCAGGCGGTTCGGCAAAACAGGGCAGAAGCCGCCAGTTCCAGGCCATCCTGCCTTTGCGAGGTAAAATCCTGAACGTAGAAAAAGCCATGTGGCACAAGGCGTTCGAGAGCGATGAGGTGAACAACATCATCCAGGCACTGGGTGTACGCTTCGGCGTAGACGACTCGGAAGATAGCAAGAAGGCAAACATCGACAAGCTGCGCTACAACAAGGTGATTATCATGACCGATGCCGATGTCGACGGCTCACACATCGACACCCTCATCATGACTTTGTTTTACCGCTATATGCCCGAAGTGATTCAAGGCGGACACTTGTATATCGCCAACCCTCCCCTCTACAAATGCTCAAAAGGGAAAGTCAGCGAATATTGCTACACCGATGAAGAACGTCAGGCATTCATGCAAAAATACGGTGACGGTACCGAAACCGGCATCCATACCCAACGCTACAAAGGTTTGGGAGAGATGAATCCGGAACAATTGTGGGAAACCACCATGAATCCGGAAACCCGTATTCTGAAGCAGGTCAGCATCGAAAATGCAGCCGAAGCCGACTACATCTTCTCCATGCTGATGGGCGATGATGTGGCTCCGCGCCGCGAATTTATCGAGAAACACGCTACTTATGCGAACATTGACGCATAAGCAGTTTTTATTCATAACTTCAATATTATTTAAAAATCCTAATCTCGCGTCTTACAACGAGGAAAGCTCCGCAACCCGAAAGGGATGCGGAGCTTTTTATTTGGACATAACCTTCCTGCTTGCAGAATAAATCCTCATTCAGTCAGAAATATTTCTTCGCAAAAAGCGCATGTTCTCATTTAATTTCCTTACTTTTGAAACAAGCAAACTTTAACTTTACGAGAATATGAAATTTACGTTCCGCATTCAATACCATACCGTTTGGGGAGAGGACCTGCGGGTCATCTTCCAAAATGATGAGACACACGTATTTCCGCTTTCTACCCGCGATGGAAGCAACTGGCAAGGGAGCTGCGACTACCTTCCTTCGGAAAACGAACGCACAATCCCATACCGTTACGGAGTATTTCGGGATGATGTGTGCATCCGGAAAGAACTAGGCGTCATTCCACATACGGTTTATCTGGGCAATGCCCAGCAACACCGGTACATTATCGATGATTGCTGGCGTGACCTTCCTGCCGAAAACTACCGGTATAGTTCCGCCTTCGACGAACCTCATCCGACAGAACGGCCCAACCGGTTGAGCAATAATATCGGAAGCTGCATCACCTTCCGCACCCTATGCCCCAACCTGCATGCGGAAGGAAGGGTGTGTTGGGAATCATCGGGAGTTGCAACGCCTTGGGGAATTGGGAATATTGCCGTCCGATCCGGATGAACGAAGCAGCCCCTAATGTATGGCAACTCACATTAGATGCGGCCACTTTGAAATCGCCTTTCGAATACAAGTTCGTAGCGATTAACGAGAAAACCGGAGCCGTGGAAGAATGGGAAACCCGCCCCAACCGTTTGTTTCAGATACAGCCTATCCAGCGGGGCGAGACGTATCTGCCTGCCGAAGCCGAAGTATTCTTCAACCGTCTTCCGCACCGTATCGCCGGAACCGCTATCCCTGTATTTTCCCTTCGTTCGGAAGGAAGCTGTGGAGTGGGAGACTTCGGAGACTTGAAAAAATTTATTGCTTGGGCGGCATCAACCGGACAGCGTGCCGTACAGATTCTTCCCATCAATGACACGACAATGACAGGCACATGGATGGATTCTTATCCTTATAACAGCATTTCGATTTATGCCTTCCACCCCATGTATATTGACCTGCGCCAGCTTCCGGAACTAACAGATGAAACAGATATGAAAGCGTTTGAAAAACAGCGCAAAATGCTTAACAGCATGTCATCGGTAAATTATGAACAAGTCAACCAAACGAAAAGAAAATATCTTCAAGCCATATTCCGACAAGCCGGAGAACAGATTTTGGCAGAGCCTGAATATAAGGCTTTTTTTGCCAAAAACGAAGAGTGGCTGATTCCTTACGCGGCATTTTCTTGTTTGCGTGACCATTACGGAACCGCTGACTTCAGGCAATGGGGAAAAGACAGTGTCTATCATGCAGGACAAGCCAGACAAATGGCAACGAGCGGAAGCCCTTTCTATCCTGCGATGGCATTTTATTATTTCTTGCAATACGAGCTTCATGTCCAGCTATCGGATGCCTGCACGTATGCACGGAGCAAGGGGATTATCATTAAAGGAGACATCCCGATCGGCATCAGCCGCAATAGTGTGGAGGCATGGGTAGAACCTTATTACTTCAACATGAACGGACAAGCGGGCGCTCCCCCTGATGCATTCTCTGCCAACGGACAAAACTGGGGGATGCCGACTTACAACTGGCAAATCATGGAAAAAGACGGTTATCAATGGTGGAAACGCCGCTTCCAGAAAATGGCAGAATACTTCACCGCATACCGCATCGACCATATCCTCGGCTTCTTCCGTATTTGGGAAATCCCCTATCATGCCGTGCACGGCCTGTTGGGACAATTCGTTCCTGCACTCCCCATGAGCAAAGATGAAATTCAAAGCTTCGGGCTTAATTTCGATAAAGAAATGATGACACGCCCTTACATTAGCGATGCGCTTTTAGATTCGATGTTCGGAACGCATGCCCATGAAATCCGCCGCACTTTCTTGCGCCGTATGCAGAACGGGCTTTATGCCTTACGTCCCGAATTCAATACGCAACGGAAAGTACAAGCCTATTTTGCAAAAACAGACGAAAAAGCAAGTGAAGAAATTTGCGAAAAACTTTACTCGCTCATCAGCAATGTGCTTTTCATTGCCGACAGAGACAATCCTGAAATGTATCATCCGCGCATCGGAGTGCAAAACGATTCTGTATTCCGACAGCTTAGCATGAAAGAACAAGAAGCGTTCAACCGTTTGTACAATCATTACTATTACGAGCGGCATAATGAATTCTGGTATCATGAAGCCATGAAAAAACTGCCTGTCCTGTTACAAGCAACTCCCATGTTGGTTTGCGGAGAAGATTTAGGCATGGTTCCGGGCTGCGTACCCTGGGTGATGAACCAGCTTCAGATACTTTCACTCGAAATCCAACGGATGCCCAAGAAAACAGGTATCGAATTCGGAAAGCTGGATGAGTATCCGTACCTTTCGGTTTGCACCATCGGCACACACGACATGACCACTCTCCGAGGGTGGTGGAAAGAAAACCCGGAACAAACCGGCCGCTTCTATTACAACGAGTTACATCATTGGGGGAAAGTACCGGAAGACGCTCCCGGGTGGTTGTGCGAAGAAATACTCCGGCATCACCTGCAATGCCCGTCTATGCTTTGCATCCTGACGTGGCAAGACTGGACTTCAATGGATGAAACGCTTCGCAATCCGAATATTGATGCCGAACGGATTAACATTCCCGCCAATCCTCGCCACTATTGGCGCTGGCGCATGCACATCACCCTTGAAAAGCTGACGGGACTTTCCGAGTTCAACCAGCACATCCGCCAAATGATAGAAGAGAGCGAGCGAATGAACTAAGATGAAAGGCGATAAAAGGTGCATTTATTCGAATGCTTACATAGGAATGATAGAACGTGCAGAGAAGAATATCACTCTCTGTAATATTGAGAAAATTGCTAAAGCTCTGAAAATTGAAATTAAAAAATTACTGTAAAAACAACTGGAAAATGTACAACGAAAATTATTATAAAAATGGCAAAATGTTTCAACTGAAGCCATATGCAGAAGCTATACACACATTCAAAACAGGAGATGGAACTATAATAGCCATCTTTCAAGGAAGCCGAGGAGACAATCCTGAATTAGATTTCCGTGTTAAATATCTCAATAATGATCCCAATGCGAGACCAGTTCAATTGCCTCATGTTGACTGGGTTGTTGATTTGCTCATAAAAGCGCAAAAATACCCTAACGAGGTGAAAGAGTTACTAGATTATTTTATCACATTTTATGACACCTGTAAACCTTTCTCCTCTGTTGCCGACAGGGCATCATATACGCAAAATCTATAAAAATAATAGGAGGTAAATATTCTCATGTTCAAGTTCCTGGCACATTCTCAATGGATGGTATAGCTATAATTCTTGAATTATTCTGCATTTGTGAAAAGCAAACAGCTGGAGCACATCAGTTTAAACTACAATTACAAATGACACGCGATTACATGGATGGTAAAATCAATTACAGAAATTTACTTAATCTTGCCATTAAGCATCGTGAGTATTAAAATGGTAAATCTTGCCCATACAGTGCTATAGATTCATTGAGAACAGAGATTTCTTTGTCCTCAAATAGTTGTGCTTGCTTTTGAAGTTTTTCCAAATACAAAGTGCGTTTTGAGGTATCATTAATTTCCTCACGACGCGCTTTACTCATTTTCAGGAACTCCTCATTTTGGTCTATGCCAAGGAACCGACGGCCCAAAAGATTGGCAGCAATGCCAGTCGTACTGCTACCTGTAAATGGGTCTAAAATCCATGCACCGGGAAGGGTCGATGCCTGAATAATACGAGAAAGAACACACAATGGTTTTTGAGTAGGATGTTTACCACAAGATTTTTCCCATCGTACAATTGCTGGTAATCGCCAAACATCACGCATCTGAGTACCACCATTAATTTTTTTTCATCAGTTCATAATTAAAATAATGGGGTACTTTTTGCTCTTTACGTGCCCAAAGGATATATTCTGCCGAGTGGGTGAAATATTTACATGACAGATTTGGCGGGGGATTTGTTTTCTCCCAAGTAATGCAATTCAGAATCTTGAATCCCAATTCTGTCAAGCACCGGGCTACGGAAAAAATATTATGATATGTTCCACTTATCCAAATTGTGCCATTACTCTTCAGTTTATTCCGACAGGCTTCAATCCAAGATCTATCAAACAGATAATCTTCTTCATAGCCTTTTGATCTGTCCCAATCACCTTTATTTACAGATACCATTTTGCCACTTTGAACACTGATTCCTCCGTTGGATAGATGATATGGAGGATCTGCGAAAATCATATCGAACTTGAAATCGAAAGAATGCAACAGTTCAATACAATCTCCTTTCAAAAGAGTAAAATCCTTGTTATCTGATTTATAGTAGGCTGTTAGCATTTAAACAAGTGCTTTTGAAATTATTCCATTTTCAAGATCCGCAATATTGTACAGATGTTCCAGAACATCAAAAGTTTCTTTCAGATTATTCTTTGCACTGCGCCAGCCACAACCATCAGTAAACCAAACAAACTTGAAATATTCCAAATCTTTGGTTTCCATGGTAATAGTTTTGTAGCTGCGTGCCGTTTCATTCAATTTGGAACCACTGCTAGTATAAAAGTTCGTCTCTATTTCGTAAATGATATTTTCACCCTTTACGACAAAGTCAAATCTTTTCTCTGCACCACCATTATTGGAAATCGAAGACAAGTCTATTCCCCATTTAGCCTCTATTTCGTGGATATACATTTCTTTGAAATAATCAACGCCTTTCACAAGCCCAGTTTTACAAAGAAAGCTCTCCACAAGATTCTCCATAAGATGGCCACCACGATTCTTGCGTCCGTTAGAGTCAAGTCCCGTTTCTATACCGGTCACGTAATCCACAAGATTATTGACAATATGATTCTCCATCAAATCAAAAAGACCAGTCTTTCGCATGAATTTGACATAATCTTCATTCGTGCAATTTGGTTTGTCAAAATGAAAATCAATCTGTCCCTCTTCATCCATAGCCATAATATCAAGCTCACGCTTGGCTAAAAGGATAGGGCAACATTGGAAATCATTATTTCGGAAATTGCTCCGCGTCCATTTCCTTTTGAATTGATCATCCTTGCAGCAGAAACTCGTTTAATGGAAAATCTATTGTAAAGATGATCAAAGAAATTATCTCCATTATCTACATTTTGAGGGTCTGAATTACTTGCCACAAATAAAGATTTGCGTGTTGCTATCTGCTCGCAAAAATCACGTAAGCGCATCTGTTCAGCGTCATCAAAACCATCTTTTGCATAAGAAGTAAATGCAGAAGTCTCTGTTAAAGGGCGATATGGTGGGTCAAAATAATACAAGACATTATCATCTGCATATTTACCCGTTTGTGCAAAATCACCACAAAGAATCTCAACACGTTGTAGAATAGCAGAATCCGCTCTCAATGTATCTGCATCGCAAATTTTGGGATTTGTATATCTCCCATGCGGGACATTAAACTGTCCCTTAGAATTTACACGATATAGTCCATTAAAGCAAGTCCGATTCAGAAAAATAAATAATGCAGCTGTTTCAATATCTGAATTATTTCTTTTGTTGAAATGCTCTCGTTGCAATAAATAGTAATTTTTCCTGGCAACTTCATCAAGTGCAAAATACTCAGATTGAATCTGCGTCAGTTCAACAATTAACTTTTCAACATCTGATTTTATTACACGATATGTGCAGATTAACTCTGAATTTATATCATTGATTATAGCTCTCGTTATATTAGGGTACTCTTGTAAAATCCAAAACAACACTGCTCCCCCTCCTACAAATGGCTCGACATAAGTCACTTCCGCCCTATGTGAAAAATCACAAGGTAGAGTTTTTTTATATCATCAAGGAGTTGAGTTTTACCTCCAACCCACTTAACAAATGGTTTTGCCGGGTATGTATATAACCTTTTCATATAACTCCAACATCAAAGTTCTGTATATCGTTACGCAAAAATAGCGATAACTGTCCATTTCTCCAACAAAAAGGGACTATAAAACAAGATGCTCATAAAGTATTACCACAGAAATCCAATAGATCGCATGTTTTAATCCAGCCTCTCACCAAGTCTCAAGTGTTGAAGTTGAAAATGCATTTTCTGCAACCGAAAGCATTCTATAATTTAGCCACACGGCACGCTTTTTCACTAACTAATCAAGGATACCTCCAATCATCAAAAGATGCTGGAAATATTCCCCTACTCACGATTTTATTCGGGCTTTCTGCCCTTGCACAAATAAAACTTGCCCGTCAGTTTGCTTGCTTTTACTCTTCCCATAATTTACTATCCACTTTTTAGGAATATGCGATGCAAAGATAACGATTTTGGGGACAGTTATTATGCCATAAAAGGCGGTAAAACGAAAAAGTGGGGATTTTTGCTGTCCCCACTTCCGTTGTTTCTCAATTTGTTGTTCAATACATTACGCCGATTTGAGGCTTAATATTCATCCTCGTTGAAGAGGAAATCTTCTTTGGTGGGATAGTCAGGCCATATATCTTCGATGCTTTCGTATATCTCACCCTCGTCCTCCATTTCTTGCAAATTTTCAATTACTTCCATCGGAGCTCCCGAACGCATTGCGTAATCAATCAGCTCATCCTTTGTAGCAGGCCATGGCGCATCTTCCAACTTTGATGCCAATTCTAATGTCCAATACATAGTATTCTAAGTTTATAAAGTTTTACATTCGTATTATTGAGCCACAAAAGTATAACAAATTATCTCATTTGCAACTCTTATCCCAATAAATTTCATCGTGCTGTGTTAATTGATTTAACTTTCTGGATAGAATGAACAAATAATCGGATAAACGGTTGACAAATTGCTTCACATTTTCATCTATTTCACATTCCGCACCTGCCTCTTCCAAAGCTAAAATACGCCGCTCGGCCCGCCGGCATACGGTGCGGCATACATGGCATACCGAAGCGGAAAGCGAGCCTCCGGGCAAGATAAACGCATGCAACTCAGGCAAAGAGGCATCCGCCTCATCAATGGCTTGCTCCAAGCGTGCTACGTGCTCCGGCAAAATATGGCTTACGGCATGCAAATCCGTCTTCGAGGCATCAGTAGCCAGATAAGAGCCCAACGTGAAAAGCTTATGCTGTACGAACTTCAGCGTCTCCTTATGCTCTCCGTCTTCCATCAGGGAAATCAAGCACCCGATTTGCGCATTCAGTTCATCAACTGTCCCATAGGCTTCCAGCCGGATGTGGGTTTTCGGCACACGGACCCCGCCTACGAGCGAAGTCGTTCCTTTGTCTCCCGTGCGTGTATAAATCAAGCTTTTTTTCATACTCTTGCTTTAAAAGAAATTGACAATACGATGTTCCTTCACCCGTTTCTTATCGAAAAAGACCAGGCCAACGTCATACAAATCAAATGTGACTCCTGTACGCGGATCTGCAATCACGCGCTTCCACCATTGCTTCTTTTCACGTGTGGCATAGGGCGAACCTATAATCATGCACGTACGTTCCGTCACCTGAGGAAGCAGACGCTCGAACGCCTCTTTATAATAAGGTGTATGTCCGATATGGACCAGTTCCGGGTACTCACGTCCAGCCAAAGCCTCATCCAGCAGGCGAAGGATGTTTCCGCCTTCATAAGCCACGTTTTTGTAACCCGAAAGAAACTTTGTCACCTCCGGCTTCGCCTGCCCGTCATCCAAGGTAAGCAAGGGTGCCCGCTTGGCTTCTGCCAGATAGCGGGTCTGCAAACCGCTTCCCGTCCCTATTTCCAGCATCGAAGCGGGCTGCCAATAATTGGCGAGCCGGAACAGAAATTTATCGGTTTTCTCCCGGTAATGCGGAAGGTATTCCAAGTCTTCCCGAAGATAATGCAAGGACAGAAAAGGATAATAAGGCATATCTTCGTACACGACAAACGTTATCAGGAAAAAGTCGGACGGCGAATGCACGCCATACCCCCGCCGGTGCCGGAAACGCATGCACCAGTTGGCTATCCGCAAGAACAGGTCTCTTCTTATCATACAAAACGCTTGTAAAAAGGCAAAGGCGCAAAGGCATGGAAACGTTCATCAATCCCTATGCCCTTGCGCCTCTATATCCGCCAGTTTTCGTTCACACGGACTTATTCGCGTGCACCCAATTTATCGTTCAAATACAAGATGCCGGCATAGTCACTGCATTTCTTCAGCTTGTCAACGATGCCTTGAGCCGTAGCTTCTTCTTCCACTTGTTCGCGGACATATCCCCACAAGAAGTCTTGAGAAGCCTTGTCTTTCTCGCCCGAAGCGACATTTACCAGGTTGTCAATCAGTTCAGAGACATGGCATTCATGATTGTACACATGTTCGAACACTTCCAGTACGCTTCCCCAGCCTTGCGGAACCACATCAATTTTGTCTACCTTTGCCGCACCGCCACGCTTTGCGATGTAGTCTGCCAGATCGTATGCGTGCTGCAATTCTTCCTGAGACTGTTTGCGCATCCAATGAGCGAAACCGTCGAATCCTTCTTTCTGCAAATAGAAAGACATTGAAAGATACAAGTTAGAAGACCACATCTCTGCCGTGATCTGCTCGTTCATCGCGTTTTGTAATTTTTCTGAAATCATAGTCGTAATATTTTAATGAGTTATATTTTAGATTCAAATCTGGTTATCTTCCTACAAAAGGAGTGCCACACGGCAACTATGCCAATTTGTCACGTCCGGAAAGGCTGAAGCATCCGTTCCTTTCCCCAGAAATAAGGAGAAAGATGCAAGCGGTCCAAACACCATGCCAATCCGAACGAGCCGCAAACCGTTATCCCCAACGCCACCATCAGGAACACCAGCCCCGAAGGGTCGAAAGCAAGGAGAGGGACCAGCACTTTGAACAGCATGGTGAACACCGGAGAAAACACCAATAAGATTAAGGTGTGCGAGCCTACATACGAGGCACCCCCCTTCACCTTTTGGGGCAAAGCCGGATAAACGCTCAGAAGCAGGCTGATTATCAGATAAACGATAGCCGCCCCTCCCAACGTAAAACGGTCGAGATTAGCCGCATCGGCACTCAACCACACCAAAGGAACAACCGCCCAAAAAGAAGGACGGAAGAACGAAGTAAACTCCACGCCCCCACGCCGGACGGCAACTCCCGCCAGGAAATAAAGCGCATTGGGCAACGACACCACCCGGAAACACTCAGCCAAAATGGCATAACATACGCCCAATACAATCAGACGGGACACCACGCCCGGTTTGCCTCGCGGATGAAACACGCCATAATAGGCCACTCCGCAAAGCATGAAGGTATGCAGATACCAGTAAGGTCCCATCGGGTGCAGGCATAACTTATCCAAGAGCAGCCCGACGCTCAGCCCGTCCACCTTCTCGCGTACCGGCAGGACAGCCGACAGGACGACATACCCCGCCTCCATAATTAAATAAGGTATCAGAATCCACACCATCATCCGCCCGAACTCGTCCGGACGCTTCTCGATGCGCATCAGATACCCCGAAAGAATCAGGAAAGCGGGCATGTGGAACGTATAGACCCATTGCTTCACCCACGGATATTTATCGCTGAAGAAAACCAGATGAAACGCAATCATCAACAGGATGAACACGCACTTCAGGTAATCGATTTCCTCGACCCGCTTGTTCATGGCTTTTTCCATTTAGTTGGAATCCTTTCCGCACTTATTTGCATCAGCTCCTGCACCTACATGACTTGCACCAGCCGGAAATAGAAAGCGATGATACAAACCAAATCAATGACCAATGCCACCACCGACCACTTGATGAACAGTTTCTTCTTCGTCACCGCCCCATACACAATGCCGATAACCGCCGATACCAATATCCCGGCGGCTATCCCCAGCAATCCCTGCACGGCAAGCCCGACAAGAATCAACAGAGCCATGGTTATCAGGATGTTATTTCTCATGTTTATTCAATGCCTAAAATCACATACTTGCCTTAATCGCCTTTATCACCGCCGAGGTAAACCCGTCGTGCTCCAACGAGTTGACACCTTTAATCGTAATGCCGCCCGGTGTGGTGACCTTCTCAATCTCCAGCGCGGGATGCGTGTCTTCGTTGGCGAGCAACAGCCTTGCGGCTCCCTCAACGGTCTGAGCCACCATCTTCATCGCGTCTTTCGGACGGATGCCCAGCTCTACCCCCGCCTGCATGGCGGCCTGCACATACTTCAGCACGTAAGCGATTCCGCACGAGGTGAGCGAGGTGGCAGCCGCGAACTGCTTCTCTTCTATCAGCATGGCAAGCCCCATCTCGTTGAACAGGTCCAGCATCGTCTGCACCTGATGGTCCGAAGCGTTCCGCGCGGCTATCAGCGTCATGCTTGCCCTCTCGGATATGGCGGTATTCGGGATTACCCGAAACATCGGCATCTCCGGCTCGACAAAGTGGGCAAGGTTCTCGAAAGCCAACCCGGCGGCAACCGAGACCAGTATCTGAGGCTGGCGCAAGCGCAAAGGCTTCAGCACCTCTTCTACTTTCCAGGGCTTTACCGCCACGATTACCACATCGGCATCCGAGGCTTCGCGGTTGTTCGTGCTCACCCGGATGCCGGGAAAGTCCGCCTTCAGGCGCTCCAGCTTCGGTGTGCTGGGATTGGTCACAAGAATGTCTTGTTCCTGTACGTAATGTCCTTGAGCCAATCCGCGGGCGATTGCTCCGCCCATATTGCCGGCTCCGATAATTGCTACTTTCATGTCTGTTATTCTTTTTAGAAACGCAGATTCACACAGATTTCCGCAGATATTTTTTATTCAATAGCTAATGAAACCAAATTTCAATCCGTGTTAATCTGCGGAAATCTGCGTTTCCCCACATTATCAAATCTATTTATAATGGTTTCGAAAGTTCCTCCAACGACTTTCCTTCATACTCGCAAATGGTCTGCTTGAACGAATCGGGCAGCTCTACCGGCTCTTTCGTTGCCATATCATAGCCTACCATCACCGTGCGGCACTGGCACTTCAATACCCCGCTTGCCTTGTTGACGGCACGTTGGAGCAGGGTAAAGCTCTTATGCCCCAGGTGAACCACCGTAGTCTCGATATACAACTCGTCCGAGAAAAACACCGGAGCCAGAAAATCTGCATTGATATTTGCCACCACAATGCCTACATCATTCCAGTTCTGGTCTCCAAACACCTCGCGCATGTACGAAGTCTTCGCCAAATCGTATATGGAGAAATACGACGAATTGTTCATGTGACCGTACTGGTCGACGTCACTAAAACGAATCTGCACCGGCATCACATGCCTGTATGTAAGTTCTGTTGCCATAGTATTTAAACTTTGTTCACCTCAAATATATATCTTTTTTTCCGTAAAACGCAACAAGTGCAGCATTTATTTCTTATTTTTGCGCACAATGCAATGAAATCAACTAATAGACATAAATAATGGAACAGAAATTAAGCAAAGAAACCCTCTGCGTACAGGCAGGGTGGACTCCCAAGAACGGAGAGCCGCGTGTAGTGCCCATCTATCAGAGCACAACCTTCAAATATGACGATAGCGACCAGATGGCACGCTTGTTCGACCTGAAAGATACCGGATATTTCTATACCCGCCTGCAAAACCCCACCAACGATGCCGTAGCTTCCAAGATTGCTGCACTGGAAGGCGGTGTAGGTGCCATCCTTACTTCATCGGGGCAGGCGGCAAACTTCTATGCCGTGTTCAACATCTGTGAAGCGGGCGACCATATCGTCTGCTCGTCTACCATCTATGGCGGTACGTTCAACCTCTTCGGCGTCACCCTAAAGAAACTGGGTATCGAATGTACCTTCATCGATGCCGATGCGCCCGAAGAAGAAATCGACAAGGCTTTCCAACCCAATACCCGCTGTATGTTCGGTGAAACCATCTCGAACCCCAGCATCAATGTGCTCGATATCGAGAAATTTGCCCGCATCGCCCATAAGCATGGCGTGCCACTTATCGTAGACAACACCTTTGCTACCCCCATCAATTGCCGCCCCTTCGAATGGGGAGCCGATATCGTGACTCATTCTACCACCAAATATATGGATGGACACGCCACTTGCGTAGGCGGTGTCGTAGTAGATAGCGGAAACTTTGACTGGATGGCACATGCCGACAAGTTCCCCGGACTGACTACTCCCGATGAGTCTTATCACGGACTAACCTATGCTAAGGCATTCGGCAAGATGGCATACATCACCAAACTTACGGCACAACTGATGCGCGACCTAGGCTCCATCCCTTCACCAATGAACGCTTTCCTGCTTAATCTGGGACTGGAAACCTTACACTTACGCGTACCCCGGCATTGTGAAAATGCCCAAAAGGTTGCCGAATGGCTGGAAGCCAACCCGAAGGTGAAATGGGTGCATTATTGCGGTTTGAAGAGTAACAAGTATTATGAGCTGGCACAGAAATACCTTCCCAACGGTTCGTGCGGCGTTATTGCTTTCGGTCTGAAAGGAACACGCGAAGATGCCGTGAAGTTCATGGACAGCCTGAAGCTGGCTTGCATCGTGACCCACGTAGCCGATGCCCGTACCTGCGTGCTCCATCCGGCAAGCCATACCCACCGCCAGCTGAGCGATGAGCAATTGATAGAAGCCGGCGTGGCTCCCGACCTGATCCGCCTTTCGGTAGGCATCGAAAACGTAGACGATATCATCGCCGACCTCGAACAAGCATTGCAAAGTATTTAATTTCATAGAACACAGAGACACGGAGACACAGAGTTTTTTCATTATACCCTGTGCCTTTGTGTCTCTGCGTTTTTTATTTAAACACAACTTCATTTCACATGGCTCCCCATAACTGGTACACCCAACGCATAGACGAAACTTTACGACAACTTTCCCAAACCAAGACACAGATTAACCGCATCAGCCTACTGCGTGTCCTGCTCTTTGTGGCAGGCTTTGCCGGACTGATTTTGTTCTATCGCGCCGGCACGTGGGCGGTAGTGCTCACCGTGTGCTGCACGTTCCTGCCTTTCTTCATTCTGGTAAAAGTACACAACCGGCTTTATTTCCGCAAGGAACGCCTGGAAACCCAACTCCAGTTGAACCAAAATGAACTGAAAGGATTGGAAGGCGACTATTCGGCTTTCGATGAAGGACGGGAGTTCATCACCCCCGGACATCCTTACTCGTACGACCTTGACCTCTTCGGACGCAAATCGCTCTTCCAAGCCCTCGGACGCACCTGTACGCATATCGGAAAACAAACCCTTGCCGCATGGATGCAGCATCACCTGACGGAAAAAGCCGCTATCGAAACCCGTCAGGAAAGCATCCGCGACATGAGCCGGCGGATGGAGTTCCGCGAAGCATTCCGTGTGACCGGTTCCATCAACCGCAGTGCGGATTCCGATGAAGAAGAGATAAGCCGCTGGAGCCGGACTCCTTCTGTCCTGCAACACCTGTGGTGGGTGAAACTCTGCCTTTGGGCTGTACCCGGCATCAATATCTTGCTGCTTGCGCTCGGATTGCTGCATATCCTTTCGCTCAGCTGGTTCGGCATGATGTTTACCATCTTCGTCATCCTCAGCTTCGCGCTTATCCAGCGGGTCACCCTGATACAGGAAAGCTACGGAAAGAAGCTGAAAACCCTGAACCGTTA
>VOFD01000110.1_pt1 | contig 55933 bp, 69 predicted proteins | sample 5384101 | NCBI WGS metagenome assembly VOFD01 (sample SAMN12384723, study PRJNA508395) | human gut metagenome | isolation source: healthy gut C | host: Homo sapiens
CGTAAAGGAAGCAGCCAAACATCATATTATGGTGAACGGGCACGAGGCAGTACGCCCTACAGGCCTATGCCGTACCTATCCTAATTTAATAGGGAATGAATCTGCCCGTGGAACAGAATACGAAGCTTTTGGCGGAAGCAAACCTTTCCATACAACGGTCTTGCCTTTCACACGCCTGCAAGGCGGTCCGATGGATTATACGCCGGGGATTTTCGAGATGGAAATCAGCAAACTGAACCCCAATAACCATTCGCATGTCAACTCTACCTTGGTGCGTCAGTTAGCTTTGTATGTTACGTTATACAGTCCGCTCCAAATGGCTGCCGACCTCCCTGAGAACTATGAACGCTTTATGGACGCTTTCCAGTTTATTAAGGATGATTAGCGCGTAATCGTTTAAGGATAATAAGCTGTCATTAGCTTCAAAGCGTTCAATCAGCTGTTGGTAATCATCCGACTGGTTTTCCACATACTTTTTAATAGTAGCATAGTTTACTTCGATATTCTCTTGCGGGAATACACATACAGAGAGTAGAAGAAGATTGATGAGTAACAGTGTTCTTTTCATGGCATTATTTATTTTAAAGCATTACCACAAAGAAAAGCCTTTTGCGAGGATATTCCAAACGTATGGACATAAAAAAGGAGTACCGCTGTACTCAACCTTTGTTAACCTTAAATCTAATACTATGAAAAACACAGTGCAAAGGTACGGATATTCTGCGTATTTCCAAATGATTAGACCAATATAAGTGTTTTTATAACACTAATTAAAAGTTAGGCCTTGTTTCTTTACTTTTTTTCAGGGTTTTATTCGTTGATACGCTCTTTTATCTTTCCCCAGGCATGTGTATCGAACAGGCAACTTTCGCGCATGGTGTGATACATTTCTTTGAAACGGGACATGGGAATAGTGAAGCTCAACAGATTGGCCTCAAAGTGGGGACGCACGGACGGATCGAAGAAGCCGAGGAAACAGCGCTTACCGTCTTTTTGGTTTTCGAGAACAGTGAGGGTTACAACGGAACTGCAACCGGAACCGAAAGGAGTAGCTACGGTATCGAATGCATTTGTATCATAAAAAGCCCATGTGGTAAGTCCTGACAGGATATCAGGTGTAGCAAGGAACAGCAAACCCTCTACATGATCGAAAGAAGCAAGTTTATCTATTCGGGCAAAATGCAGGTAAGCCTTTTCCGTGCGTTGCACTTGGAGTTGCTCTATGTAATTTATTACCATTTCAGGAGTCTTTTTGTACTTCTCTTTCAGAGATACGAAGTTAGGTACATGTATCGGCATTTCCGTGAAGCCGGTGTAGAATTTTCCGCCGCCACATCCTATGACGTCGCTGTTCAGGCTGATGGTTTTACCTTCTCTTACCTGTTGGAGGCCCTTGAAGAAGCAACCGCCAATTTTTTTCTGTTTCGCTTTCCTGTTTGTCAGAGTACCAGAAGGCAATGGGAAGTTCGGCACGTTCACCAAATGCTTCCCGATAATTAGTCATAAAAGTATGTATATCCATGATAACAGAGTTTTGGTTTGGAAGTAAAGATAACAATTGATTGCCGGATTATTGAGGATTTTACTTATTTTTGCATAGAAAACTATAATTCCATATTGATTATGAAAGCACGCATTTCCTGTTTCTTTCTACTTGTTTTTTCTTTGTGCAGATGGTGAAAGGAGAAGATGACACTTTGTGGCAACTTCATGCTTCTGATATAAATGCTCCTTATGTAGGCGCCCCTATGGCGAATGGCGGAATCGGTATTCTTCCCTGGAAAGAACCTTTCTCAGTGCGACAGGTGATACTGAATCATGTGTTCGATACGGATGGTCCTCAGGGGGTAAGCCGCGTGTTGAAAGGAATCAATCCTTTCTTGATGTCGATGGATGTAGATGGAAAAGAGGTGAATACGGAATGTATCACAAACTGGAAGCAGTGTGTTGATATGAAAGAAGCAACTCATAACAGTAGTTTCCGGGCAGCCGGGAAAATTGATGTGGGTTATAGCATTTGCGCTTTAAGAAATATGCCTTATGCGGGGCTTATCCGTGTGGAGGTGAAAGCTCTGTCCGATGTATCCCTGAAAGTTGCTGCCCGGATGGATATTCCCCAAGAATACAGTCAGCCGACACAGCGCTTCCGGAAAATGAGGGCGGATGATACACAAATGTATATGCTGCAATCTTATGCTGTATCTGCTCATCGGCAACAAAAAGTTTCCGCTTCTTCCGCTTTTATTTTTAATAAAGGGAGCAACACAGGAGCCTCTTTATGATGAAGTGACTAAAGAGATGTCTTTCGTACTGAATCTGAAGAAAGGAGAGCAGATATCTTTTTGCTTTGGTGGGTTCGGTATGCTCCGCCCGTGACTTTAGCGATCCGTATAATGAGGCTGAACGGCAGGTGATTTATGCTATTCATGAAGGTACAACTTCGCTGATGGCTGCACATTGTAGTCTTTGGAATGAATTGTGGGAAAGCGATATCCTGATAGAAGGGGATGACGAAGCACAACGGGCGGTTCGGTTTGCACTTTTCAACCTTTATTCTTCTTGCAGGGAAGGAAGCGGATTGAGCATCTCGCCCATGGGACTTTCTTCACAAGGTTACAATGGACATATATTCTGGGATTCGGAACTTTGGATGTTTCCCCCGATGCTGTTGCTGAATAAGGGAATTGCCGAATCTATGATCGATTATCGTATTGACCGCTTGATGGCTGCCCGCAAGAAAGCAATGGCATACGGTTTCAAGGGAGCTATGTTTCCCTGGGAGAGTGATGATTACGGGGAAGAATCGACTCCTACTTTTTTGCTTTGACAGGCCCTCTGGAACATCATATCACTGCGGACATCAGTATTGCCTGCTGGAATTATTATTGCCTTACCCGTGACGGACAGTGGTTACGGACGAAAGCATTTCCGCTGATGAAAGCGGTTGCTGACTTTTGGGTAAGCCGTGTGACGCGTAATGATGATGGTTCTTACTCCATTTGCAATGTAGTGGGAGCCGATGAATATGCAAATGGGGTGGATGATAATGCTTTCACGAACGGTGCGGCTATCCGGGCTTTGGAATATGCTTGTGAGGCGGCAAGGATATGTAATGAGCCTGTTCCGGAAATATGGGAAGAAGTGGGCAAGGGCATCCGTATTCTTCGTTTTAAAGATGGAGTCACTCGTGAGCATGCCACATACAACGGTGAGATGATAAAGCAGGCGGATGTGAATTTATTGGGATATCCATTGTATTTTGTCGGGGATGCTGAATCGCAAAAGAAGGATATGGAATATTATGTCGATAAGATTGATCCGCAGAATGGTCCGGCCATGTCTTATTCCGTATTCTGTGTGCAGTATGCCCGGATGGGGGATGCGAAGCGTGCCTATGAGATGTTCTGCCGTTGCTATCAGCCGAACTTGCGTGCTCCTTTCGGTGTATTAGCGGAAACGCCCACCAGTGATAATCCTTACTTTATGACGGGAGCAGGCGGATTGCTGCAAGCTGTTATAAACGGTTTCTGTGGATTGCAGATAATGGATGGCGGTGTGGAGCAATTATCTTCCGTACTTCCTGCACATTGGAAAAAGGTTACGGTGAAAGGAGTAGGACCGGAGAAAAGATGTATGTACGTGAGAGGTAGGAAACGTACGGGCATAAAAAAAGGAGTACCGCTGTACTCCAACCTTTGTTAACCTTAAATCTAATACTATGAAAAACACAGTGCAAATATACGTACTTTCGGGATAACTGCAAATTATCCAAATAAAAAAGTATGTTCTATAACATTAATTAAAAATATAGACTTGATCTTATATCTTTGTTAACCTTTAGCCTCCTGATACATAAACCGTTTAATAGATTTTTGGCTGTCTTTTCAAACTCCTCAAAATGTATCTTCACCTTTGAGATCTGGCAATAAGCCGGTAATTGCTGGTTGAGTTCGTTACGGTTAGCTTCCATCATACGCTCTACATCTGTTTGTTGTAGTCCATTGGCAAATGCATCGTCAAAGTCCGGATAAATCAGTGCTACCAGTTTTTCTTTTTGCAACACAATGAGCGACTCGGAAACGTAAGGCATATTATTCAGTTTGCTTTCTATCTCTTCCGGATAGATATTCTGTCCGCTGGAAGTCAGAAGCAGATTCTTGCTACGCCCGCGCACAGTTACATAACCTTCCGCATCCATTGTGCCTAAATCGCCTGTATGCAGCCAGCCATTTACGTCAATGATTTGTGAGGTTGCTTCCTGGTTCTTATAATATCCCAGCATCAGGTTGGTACCCCGACAAATGATTTCTCCCGCCACCTTTTCCGGATCAGACGAATCGATCTTCACTTCCATGCGTGTGGTTGCCTTACCGCATGATGCCAGCTTCAGGGTTTCCCATCGGCTGGAACAGATGATAGGACCACATTCCGTCATACCGTAAGCGATGGTGTAGGGGAAGCCTATCTGTTTGAGGAAGCGCTCGACTTCTGCATTGAACGGGGCTCCGCCGATGATTATTTCATCGAAGTTACCGCCGAATATTTCCATTGCTTCTTTGCGTGCAAGAGCTCTGATCTTGTCATTGATGATAGGAAGGCGAAGCAGCAACTTACCTATTTTATTATCTACACGGGGCAGAATATTCTTCTTGATAATCTTTTCTACAATCAGAGGCACGCATGAGATTACACGTGGTTTGATTTCAGCGAAAGACTGTGCGATAATTTTAGGAGTCGGCATGCGAGTGAGGAAGTAGAGGTGTGCCCCGGCTGAAAAACCGTAAAGGAAATCGTAAGTCATTCCGAACACATGTCCCATAGGAAGCATGGCAACCATATTATCGCCCGGTTTCACCGGAAGCATCTCATGGCAGTAATTCACGTTGGACCAAAGGCTGCGATAGGGAAGCATAACACCTTTGGAATATCCGGTAGTACCGGAAGTATAGTTAATGATGGCAAGTTCTTCCGGTTCATCCTTCCGATAGCAGATGTGTTCGGGACGGAAGTTTTTAGGATAGCGCTGTCCGTAGAGAGTATTGCGGTGCTCGAAAGCTTCCATTAATCGTTTGTCGCGACAGACTACAGGGGTGAATTCAGTCATCAGAATAACGCCCAGCAATTGTGGCATGGCGTCCTCATTCAGGTTTTCCCACACTTGGTCTCCCACAAAAAGCAGTCTGGCTTCTGAGTGATTGACGATATTATGTATATTATCCGCTTTAAATTCGTGAAGAATAGGCACAATAACAGCTCCATAAGTGATGGTTGCCAGGAAAGTAACTGCCCAGTGTGCACTGTTACGACCGCAGACGGCAATTTTATCACCCGGCTGGATACCGGCACTTTCCAGTACAATATGGAATTTTGCAATTTTGCGAGCCACGTCTTTATATTGGAGAGTAGCACCTTTATAGTCAGTCAAGGCGTTTAAGTTCCAGTTCCGAATGATGCTTTGTTCAATGTAATCAATGAAGTGTTGTTCCTGTTCCATCTGTTAAATTTGCACACTTTAGTTAAAACTGCGCAAATATAGAGCTAAATGTGATGTCGTGCAAGTTTATATATTTATTCTTTGGTGGGAGGCGAAAGAAAAAGAAAAAATAACCAATTGTACTTTCTTTTGCCTTGATGCAAAAGAAAGATACCAAAGAAAAAATCAAGGCTGCACTTCCGGGGCTACTCCGAAAGTATTTTCAGCTAAAGGGCAGGAACTCGCTTCACTCAAACAGCCTGCCCTTCTTAACGCCGAAAACACTTTCTACGCTTAACGCCCCTACAGTGAGGCCGGGAGACCATTCGGTGTAAATGGGGGAATATCGCGCAGCACTCTACCGCGCAACCTTCGGGCATAGGCGTAGGTGCGTTAGGCGGAGATATTGTCAGGCGCAGGTAAGGGGCGATCTGTTTGAGCGTAGCGAGTTCGAGCCCCGTCTGCGCATGGCAGTATCGGAGTAGCACCGTAGACGTAGCCCGTGCCCTTTCTTTTTGGTATCTTTTTCTTTCGGGCAAACGAAAGAAAAAGTACACACATATTAATCACTACTCTTCTTATCCGAAATCAGCAACAACTTATCCCCCAAATGTAATTTCAGCGATCCGTTCGGTATCAGGAATTCCGTGCCTCGTTTCACAATCATTACGAGTGCTCCATTAGGCAGAGTGATATCCTTCAGGGTATCGCCTTCTTCCAGCATCTCCGTGGTAACGGTCATATCGCTGAGATCACTATCTATTTCTTCGGGCAATTCCACACCGAATTCATTACCGGTCTTTTTCCAACGGAGTAGAAAGTTTCAGTAAGCGGGCAGCTAAGGAAACGGTAGTACCTTGGATAACGAGAGAAACAATCGTGATAAAGAATACGATATTGAAGATCACGTCGGCACCCGGTACTTGCGCTACTACCGGATAAGTGGCGAAGATGATAGGCACTGCTCCGCGCAATCCTACCCAGGAGACGAAGAGTCGCGAACGGTTTGTAATCTTCTTACCGAAAGGCAGCAAGCAGAGGAAGACACTGAACGGACGACCAATAACAATCATAAATACACCGATAAGTGTTGCTACCAAAGCGATATCGAGTAATTCGTGAGGATTTACCAACAAACCGAGGCAAAGGAACATGATGATTTGGAACAGCCAGGTCAATCCATCCATGAAGGTATAAATCTCTTTGCGATGCATTATCTTGTTGTTACCTACCATAATACCGGCAATGTAAACGGCGAGGTAACCATTTCCTTTCAGAAGATCGGTAATGGAGAAAGTGAAAAATACAAATGCAAGTCAAAAGGATGGGATAAAGGGCCTGATTATCAATGTTGAGTTTATTCAGCATGAGGATGGCAAGTTTGCCGAGAAGGTATCCGGCAGCCGCACCTACTATAAATTGGATAACGAATGAACCGAAGATACCTGCAATACCCATTCCACCGGATTGTATGAACTGTATCAGCACGATGGTAAGCATGTAAGCCATGGGGTCATTACTACCACTTTCAAGTTCCAGCATGGGACGAAGGTTATGTTTCAGATTCATTTTCTGCGAACGCAAGATGGCAAATACAGAAGCGGAATCAGTAGATGACATGGTGGAGGCAAGTAGTAGGGATGTAGTGATAGGAAGATAAATATTTGACCAACTCATGCCGGAGATCCACCAGATGAAGAATCCTGTAAAGACGGCGGTAAGCAGTACGCCGAATGTGGAGAGGACAATGCCCGGAACAAGAATCGGTTTAATTTCGCTGAATTTAGTATCCATACCGCCGGAAAACAAAATAACGCTAAGAGCAACCATACCAATAAATTGTGCTTCTTTAGCGTTATGAAACTGTAGTCCGAAACCATCGCTACCGAAAATCATGCCGACGACAAGGAACAGTAACAGGGCAGGGACTCCGAATCGATAGCCGGTCTTACCGACAATAATACCAATGAAAAGTAAGATAGAACCAATTAAAAGAATGTTTTCTGCTGTAAAAATCATAAATTAGGTATTATTTAAGTTGTTTATTCAAGGATTTAGTTATCGCAAAGCGAAGTTACGTCTATTTTTTAAACAATTGCAAGGTGTAAAATGTTCAGATTAAATTTTACTTTCTTTTCATATAATCCTTCATTACAAATTTTCTTAATTGAATTTTAGTACAAACATGGTTTCCTTTCCGGGATGTAGGGAAAGGCTGCCACCTGACAGGCGCATTATTTGACGGGAAATGCTCAATCCGATGCCGCTGCCACCTTCTTTTGTGGTGAAGAAAGGTATGAAAATGTGTTCTGCTACTTCAGGAGGAATGGCAGGACCGTTATTGGATACTTCGATGAGTACGGCTTCATTTTCATTGCAATAAGCGTGTAAGGTGATGATGCCTTCCGGAATTTCTGCTGCTTCGATGGCCTGAATGGCATTTTTCAATAAGTTGATGAGTACCTGTGAGATAAGGTTCTCATCTGCATAAAGAATAAGATCATCTGGAGTGATGTGGGAGTGGAAAGTGATATGTGAATCAGGATATTGATGCCGTGCCAGTTCCACCATGCGATTGATAAAACCTTTGACGTAGAACAAGGAAGGTTCCGGTTTGGGGATACGGGTGAAACGACGGTAATTTTCTACAAAGAGAGAAGTCCTTTGCCCGTGGTGCTGATGGTGTGCAGGCCATTGCGGATTTCGTCAGCAGTTTCTTTGTAGGAAGAGATAGATTCACTTTTTGTTTTTAATTCTTCGCTTCCTTGTATCAGTGTCAGCAATGTATCGCTCAGTGAAGTGATGGGAGTGACGGAATTCATAATTTCATGTGTCAGTACACGGGTCAGGCGTATCCAGGAGTCGATTTCCTTTTCATCCAGTTCGTTATTGATATCATTCAGGGCAAGGATACGGAAATGCTCCTGACGGATGGTTATGTCGGAGACGCGGATGGAGAGATTGACTGTGCCGCGTTCGTTGGACAGGCGAGTTTGCAACTTATCTCCGGGGTGGCAATGGGCGAAAAGTCCCATAAGGTTTGCATCAATACGGTTAAGTTGGCTGACATGGGTGAAGACTTCCAGGCCTAACAGGCGGAGGGCTTCGTTATTTTTCTGGTAAACAGCACCTGCATCGTTCAGTACCAGGATACCGGTATTGATGCAGTCGAGAATGAGTTCGTAATACTTTTCCTGTTGTGCCGTTTCGCTCTTTACATTATATAATATAGAAGCAACACGGTTCAGGGCCTGGTTTACAATATGGTTGTCCGGAATATCTTCGTGTTCGGAGAAATGGATGGATGCATCGTTGTTTTCAATGGCATCGAGCAGAAACAGAACCTTCTGTGTATGCCGGCGATACAGTTTCCATTGCCAGCGCAGACTCGTTAACAGCAGCAAGGAAGAGATGACGATCCATAGAAGGTCTTTATAAATAATGGATACCGTGACAGCTCCCGCCAACAGGAGAGAGGTGACGATACGGAAAAGGTAGCGGTCGGTGATGTATCGGTAATAATGTTTCATAATCCGAACTTTTTCATTTTGTTATAGAGAGTCTGCCGGGTGATGCCGAGTTGTGCGGCAACAGCGGATAGATTGCCGTTACAGGTATCCAGAGCTTTCTGTATCATTTTCCGTTCCATTTCTTCAAGGGTGGATGCTTCTGTACTGGCATCGCTTCCGGTGCGTGAGGTTTCGGGACGCTTAGGTAGCTGGAACAGTTCCGCCGGCAGTTCGTTGCCGTCGCAGATAATGACTGCTTTCTCTATGGCATGCTCCAGTTCGCGGATATTTCCGTACCAGGGATGTGTTTTCAATTTGGTACAGGCAGCATCGGAAAGCCGTAATAATGCTTTGTCATATTGCTTGCAGAAGCGTGTTATAAAGCGTTCGGCAAAAGGAAGAATGTCTTCCGGCCGTTCGCGCAAAGGCGGAATTTCAAGATGGATAGTATTGATGCGGTAAAGCAAATCTTCGCGGAATTCATTGCGTTGTACCATCTCGTTCAGGTTGCGGTTGGTGGCACAAATCAGACGGATGTCAACAGCGATAGGCAGGTTGCTGCCTACACGGACAATACTGCGGCGTTGCAATACGGTCAATAGTTTGGCTTGCAGGTGATAGGGTAAATTGCCGATTTCATCGAGAAACAGTGTGCTATGGTCTGCTGTTTCGAACTTACCGGGACGGTCTGCGTATGCATCTGTAAAAGAGCCTTTTGTATGTCCGAAAAGCTCGCTTTCAAAGAGGCTTTCGGTGATGGCTCCCATGTCTACGGCAATCATTTCTTTCGTACGGCGGGAAGAAAGTGCATGAATTTCACGTGCCAGCATCTCTTTTCCCGTACCGTTTTCCCCGGTGATAAGTATATTTGCATTGGTTATGGCGACTTTCTACCAGCGAGCGCAGTTGCTGCATGATGGGACTTTCTCCCCAATACATGGCAGGGGTTACGGGCGAGGCACTTTTTCCGTTATTCTTATTATGAATGGCTTGGGCTGCATTCAGTAAGGTTTCCACCAGCTTTTGATTATCCCATGGCTTGACAATAAAGTCCGTAGCTCCTTCTTTAATGCCACGCACGGCAAGATCGATATCTCCATAAGCAGTGAAAAGAACTACAGGTAAGGAGGGACGAAGGCGTTTGATCTCCTGCAACCAGAATAATCCTTCGTTTCCGGTATTGATGCCTGATGTAAAGTTCATGTCAAGTAACACCACCGATGGAGTTTCTTCACGCAACACAGAGGTAAGTGTGACAGGTGAAGTGAGCGTGATGATCTTTTCGAAATGGGGTTTCAACAGCAGTTGCACAGCGGTGAGCACACCGCGGTTATCATCGACAATGAGGATATTTCCGGGCTTTTTCATACGAGAGTTTCTTTTGAGGGGTAAAGATAAGGAAGTTCAGCGAAAAAATGAAAGATACTTGTCATATTTTCTACATACCGGCGTAATACGAATAACTGACCTTTGCCTGCAACTAAAAATACAGACACTATGAGATTACGTACTTTTTATTCTACCATTGTGTTGTCTGATATCCATTTGGGTACCTCTCACTCAAAAACTGTTGAAGTAAGCAACTTCCTGAAATCCGTCAACTGCCGGCGATTGATCCTGAATGGTGACATTATCGACGGCTGGGCCTTGAGCAAAGGCAGCACCCGGAAGTGGCAGGCAAAGCATACGGATTTCTTCAAAGTTATCATGAAGATGATGGAAAAGCAGGGAACAGAAGTGATCTATGTTCGTGGCAACCACGATGATTTCCTGGATGGGTTGGCACCGATGACATTCTATAATATAAAGATTGTAAGGGATTTCATTCACGAGAGTCACGGCCGGCGTTATTTTGTGACGCACGGAGATATTTTTGATACTGTCACTACACGGATGAAGTGGCTGGCACAGTTGGGAGATGTGGGATATACATTTCTATTATGGCTGAACCGTATTTATAATGTGTATCGTGCCCGTCATGGACAACCTTATTATTCTTTGTCACAAGCGATTAAACAAAAAAGTAAAATCCGCTGTTTCTTATATTTCCGATTTTGAGGAGGAACTGGTGAAGTTTGCCCGTACACGTAAATGCGACGGTATCATTTGCGGGCACATTCATCATCCGGCAAATACTTATTATGATGATATACACTACCTTAACTCCGGTGACTGGGTGGAAACTCTTTCGGCACTCGTAGAGGATGAGGACGAGGAATTGGGAAGTGTTACGGTATGAGGATATGCTGATGAATGAAAAGTCTGAAGAGCGCCTCTGTAGTTAAAATCGTGAATTATAAATCGTAAATTACTAAATTATAAATATAAAGATGAAAGTTCTTTTTTTTATTGTTCAAGGAGAAGGCCGCGGTCATCTGACGCAAGCCATCACGCTGGAAGAAATTCTACGGCGCAATGGGCACGAGGTAGTAGAAGTACTGGTGGGGAAGAGTAATACCCGTCGCCTGCCGGGTTTCTTCAACCGCAGCATACAGGCACCTGTGAAACGCTTTGTCAGTCCGAACTTTCTGCCTACGCCTGCCAATAAGCGGGTCAGCATGTCTCGCAGTATCGCATATAATCTGATACAGGTTCCTGCTTATTTGCGTAGCATCTGTTATATTCACCGGCGTATCCATGAAACTGATGCGGACCTCGTAATCAATTTTTATGAGTTACTGACGGGCTTGACTTATCTTTTTTCCGCCCTTCTGTACCGCAGATCAGTGTCGGCCATCAATATCTTTTCCTGCATCATGACTTTGAGTTTCCTCAAAAGAATCCCGTGAGCCTGCTGATGCTCCGTTTTTTACGCGACTCACGTGTATCGGAGCCAAAGAGAAGCTGGCTCTCTCATTCCGTCCGATGGAAACGGACGAAGAAGCACATATACGTGTGGTACCGCCTTTGCTGCGGCGCGAGGTGCTTTGTTGTGAAGCTGCTTCCGGAGAGTATGTACACGGCTATATGGTTAATGCCGGATTTGGAGAAAGTATCTCCCAGTGGCATGAGCAGCACCCTGAAGTGCCTTTGCACTTCTTCTGGGACAAACCGGATGAGCCGGAAGTGTGCAGGATGGATGAAACATTGTCATTTCATCAGTTGGATGACGAAAAATTCCTTCGTTATATGTCGAGTTGCCGGGCGTATGCCACTACGGCAGGCTTTGAATCCGTTTGTGAGGCTATGTATCTGGGTAAGCCTTTGTTGATGGTACCGGCGCACATCGAACAGGATTGTAATGCTTATGATGCAGCACGCGGCGGAGCAGGTATTATATCCGATAGTTTTGAGGTAGACCGTTTATTGGAGTTCGCCCAAAGTGAGTATCAACCCGAAGAGAACTTCCGTAGCTGGGTGCGCAGTTGTGAGTGGCGGTTGCTGAACTGTATAGAAACAGCGGAAGGAATAGGCTTTATAAATGATTATAAATTGATATATGAATAAGAAAATAGCCTCTGCTCCACATATAGATCGTGATTTAAGCTGGATGTATTTCAACCGTCGCATCTTGCAGGAAGCGATGAAAACGGACGTTCCTTTACTTGAGCGACTTTCCTTTCTTGGAATTTATTCGAATAATCTGGATGAATTTTTCCGTGTACGTATGGCAACCCTCAGTCGCATTGCCGAGTGTGAGGATAAAAGTCTTCGTTCGGAAAGCGAACACGCCAAGCAGCTTATCAAGCAAATCAACAAACTGAATAACAGGTATGCCAAAGAGTATGAACGGACCATTCATGAGGTAACCGACCGCTTGCGTGAAGAGAACATCTTTCTTCTAAAAGAAAATGAACTGGACGAAGAACAACAAACTTTCGTCAGTGACTTCTTCCGCCGCCAGTTCAGTGGTTTTGTCAGTCCTGTTTGGCTTTCTGCAGTGAAACAGCTGACGGAAGCAACGGATGAGAATATCTATCTTGCCGTAAAAATGCAAGTTTCCGAAGCTCGGAAGGTATCTGCTACGCGGAAGTTACCGTCTCGTACCGATTATGCTCTGATAGAGCTTCCGGTTTCTGTTTGCGGACGTTTCATTCGTCTGCCCGATCGTGAAGAACGCAGTTATCTGATGTATCTGGATGATGTGATCCGTTTTTGCCTGCCGATGATTTTCTCCGGTATGGAATACGATTGCTTCGAGGCGTATGCTTTCAAGTTTACAAAAGATGCTGAAATGGAGATAGATAATGACTTGCGCAATGGCACGCTTCAGAAGATTTCGAAGGCGGTAAAGAGCCGTAAGAAAGGAGATGCCCTGCGGGTTATCTACGATGCGGAGATGCCAAAGGATTTACTAAAGAGGGTGATGAATCGCCTGAATCTGGATAAGTTGGATACTGTGCTTGGCGGAGGGCGATATCATAATCATAAAGACCTGATGGCTTTTCCCGATTGCGGGCGTTGCGATTTGAAATATCCGCGCTGGCTTCCTATATTGAAGCCGGAACTGAAAGAGAATGTGAGTTTGCTGCGTCTTATTCAGAAGCAGGACAGATATATCCATGTACCTTTCCATAGTTTTGATTACTATATCCGTGTGCTTCAGGAGGCGGCTCTTAGTAAGGATGTCAAGAGTATAAAGACGACTCTTTACCGTCTGGCAAAAGAATCTAAAGTGGTGAAAGCGCTGATTTGTGCTGCACGGAACGGTAAGAAGGTGACTGTAGTAATCGAACTCCTGGCACGTTTTGATGAAGCATCAATATCGATTGGTCCAAAAAATGCAGGATGCAGGCATTCATGTGATTTTTTGGGGTGGAAGGGCTGAAAGTCCATTCCAAAATAACCCATATCGGAATGAAGACGGGAAGCGATATTGCTTGTATCAGTACAGGGAACTTCCATGAGGGAAATGCACGCATGTATACGGATTATATGCTGATGACGGCATCCCGTTCCGTAGTACGTGATGTAAATTCTGTGTTCACTTTTTATAGAGAAGCCTTATTCGCCCGTTCATTTCAAAGAACTACTGGTATCTCCCAATGAAATGAAACTACGCTTTATCCGCCTGATTAATGATGAAATAATGAACCGGCAATCAGGGCGTCCGGCGTATATCCGCGTGAAAGTGAATCATATAACGGATTCTGCTATTGTCAAGAAGCTATATGAAGCTTCGGCTGTCGGAGTACCTGTAGATATGTTAGTGCGTGGAAATTGTTCGCTGGTAACGGGGATTCCCGGAATAAGTGATACTATCCATATCAGTGGTATTATTGACCGGTATCTGGAACATTCACGCATCTTCATCTTTGCTGCCGGTGGTGAGAATAAGACATTTATTGGTTCGGCGGACTGGATGCCCCGCAATCTCGATAATCGTATAGAAGTGATAGCTCCTGTCTACGATGCCCGGATCAAAGAAGACTTGTGGAAGGTAATAGATTTCGGCTTACATGATACTTGCCAGGGAAGTGTTGTAGATGGGACAGGGGAGAATCGTCCCTGGATGGGAGAAGATGGAAGCGGTGCGTCGTTCCGTTCACAAGAAGAATTATATAAATATTATCTTGCAGTAAATGAATTATAGTTTATCTGCATAATTTTAATAAATAGATATGCCAACTACTCATACTTGCTATGCCGCCATTGATATCGGCTCTAATGCCGTGCGGCTTTTAATTAAGAAAGTAAAAAAGAAGACGAGACTGTATTGAACAAGCGTCTCTCAAAAGTTTTGTTGCTTCGTGTGCCATTACGGCTTGGTTTCGATGTGTTTTCTTTAGGCGAAGTGTCCGAAACGAAGGCTGTAAAGCTACGCCGGTTAATGAAAGCTTTCCGCCAACTGATGAAGATTTATGATGTGACGGATTACCGTGCTTGCGCCACTTCGGCCATGCGGGATGCCCGTAATGGGAAATCCATTATCAAGAAGATATTGAAAGATACCGGTATCTCTATTGAAGTCATTGACGGTCAGGAAGAAGCTAGAATGATCTACAACAACCATATCGAGTGTATGGCCGACCGTACAGGTAATTATATTTATGTAGATGTCGGTGGTGGCAGTACTGAGATCAATCTGCTAGTTGACGGAGAACTGCAACATTCCCTGTCGTACAACATTGGTACGGTACGTATGCTTAGTGGCGCGGTCCGCGAGGAGGTGTGGGGACAAATGCATGATGATCTGGAGCGATTGACTGAAGGTTTGGGAGAGGTGAATATCATCGGTTCCGGTGGCAATATCAATAAGCTCTATCGATTGGCGGAGAAGAAAGATAAGAAGAAGCTGCGTTTACCCGTCACTTCACTGCAAACTCTGTATGATAAACTGGTGCCTTTGACACCTGAACAGCGTATGGATACATTTAGTTTGAAAGCTGACCGTGCAGATGTTATAGTTCCTGCTGCCGAAATCTTTCTGACTATTGCCAAGGTGGTACGTTCCGAATATATACATGTTCCGGTGATTGGATTGGCGGATGGTATTATAGATAGCCTGTATGAAAATAAAGAAGGGAAAATTAACTTCCCCCTCTCTTTTCTTTTGCTTTTGCTGCCGCTTGGGTAGCGGTGGTTTCTGTTTCTTCTGTTTGCTCTTCGGTGTTCTTTTCCGCTTCTTTTTGTTCCATTTCCCGTCTCAGTCTTTTTCAACCTCCACTTATTCCAGAACATAAGCTCTTTCCATCGGTTGAAGTCCTTCTTGAAAATGATACCGATGCCTTGCGTTGTCAGATTGGTCCTTGTGTAATAGCGGTCGTTCGTTTCATTATACGCTTTCAGGCGAATATCTCCGCTACGGTTCACAAGCCATTCTGCTTCAAAGTCACCTACAAAGTTTGTATTTGCCATCGGATTGTCTCGGTATCCGAAGTTACCATTGATAAGCAGACGATTGTTCAGTAATTGCCCCGATAGCATTCCTTCGAATTCCATATCCGTCCAGCCTTTTTCTCCAGTGCTGAGGTTGGTACCTATATTCCAGTTGTTACTATTAATAATGTTGGAAAGTGCATTATTTAGTTGTCCCGAAAGGGTGGATGAAAGCACAGAAGTCATCATATTCGAGTTTTGTGTGGCATCTACATTCTCGGGTGTATAGAATTTGCCGATACCTAACAGATAGAGAATCTGCATATTCATTTGTTCGTCCGTTGAAATGTAGTTACGGATAAGGGCTTGCACTTCATCCCGTTCATTAGGCACTTCCAGACTTAATTTGATGTCAGGAGAAGTTAGTTGTCCCGTCAGGCTCATGATACAGTTTACACGGATACTCGTTGGAATTCCGTAGTTGCTTACATTCGGTACCAAGTCATTCAAGGATGCGGAATTCACCATATAACTTGCTTGGATATCCATGGTGGCATCCAACGGAGGACCGTTGAAACTGATAGTACTTCCATCTTTGATGGTAAAGTCCTTGCGTATTACCTCTTGCAGGCTGAATTTATAAACTCCCTGACTGATACGATAATTACCGAACATCTTCACATCGTCAGCCTTGTTATAAAATTCCGTGCGGATATTTCCGGATCCTCGTCCACTGATGTAATCACCGGCGATGGGATCCATCACTATCTTCATGCTTGCATCCGGTGTCGCTTCTACAAGCAGGTTCAGGCGGATATCCGTGTCACTTTCTTCCTCCTGCTGTATCTCCTGTTGCGCCAGTTCATAGTCGGAAATCAGATTGATAGAATCCAGCACAGCCCGGCGCGGTGTCTTGTCCACGAATTTGATGAATTGGTTGCTGGCGGCTGAAGATACATTATCCTTTATATATACGAAGTTGGTATTCCGGTTGGTCGTCATGGCTACATCGATATTGACTCCATCCCTTGCGTTACCTGCTATCAGGGCATTCCCCGTTCCGTATACCGTTCCATAAAAAGGAAAATCCAGTGACTCCTTCGTATTCATTACCAGCATGTTGTTCCTCCAAACTGGAAACGGTATTCCAGGTTCTTGAAGTGCTCATAATGCAGATAACCGTCTACATGTCCTTGATTGCCTTGTGTATCGAATATCCGGTTATCTTGGAAAGTCAGCCCATTCGGTTCTATACGAATACTGTCTTTTATAAAGAAAGTGGTATTCAGTACGTCTACCTTCATGGAAGCATTGCCAAGTACGCGCCCTTCCATGGTGAGCCCTTTGAATTTGCCATAGAAATGTACGTGACCGCTGGCACGTCCGTTAAATTCAGGTGTGATACTGCTCATGTAGTGTTCTATGAACTTTAGATTGGTGTTGTCAGCTTCAATCTGTAAGTCAAGCGCACTTTTAGGTTTTATGGGATATATGTAGCCATATACATGACTTTTGGCTGTATCTTTTTCATGGATATGGGCATCGAGATAGATGCCTTCTACTTCATGATGCCATTCTCCGTGAATGTTGGCATCGCCCAATAAACCGTCATTTAGTCCAAGGCCCCGGATGAAAAGGTCAGTATACATAACAGGCTTCTCCAATACTCCGCTGGCATAGGCAGGACCAGTGGCTTCTCCTTTAAAATTCACTCCAAGGTCGGCAATATCAAATACGTAGCCTATATTGATATCTTTTAAATCCAGGCGTACCGTATCCTGAGGTTGTTTTGAGATAGTTCCGTTGATGCGCAGGTATCGGTCTTTATGGCTGAAATAAAAATCGTCTATATATATCTTTCCGGAGTCGATTACCACTTTTGACAGATGTATTTCCCATAAAGTGTCATTCAGGATAATATCCGTTTTTTGAACATCGACGACGGTTTTCAAAGCCGGAATACTCTTGTTTGAGCGGGAACGCTTTTTGCTCTGATCCTCAGCTTGTGTGCGGATGAAATGTGTAGCAGCAGCTAATTTGCCACTATATGTGACAGCGCTACTGTTTCCCCAATTCAAAGAGGTCTGAATAAGGTCATCTTTGGCTTGTGCGTCTAACGATACGTTGATGGAACCTTCCGGTTTGCGATTACTGAATCGTACACGTGCATGAAATTTATCACCGGGATTCTCACACAAGATCATACCCGATTCAAGGAACTTGTCTCCATAGCGCAGACGCGGGAAATATCCTTCTACTCGCAGGCGCTGTGCTTTGTCATTAAAGTATCCTTTTAGGGTAGAATGTGTATAGACCTTAACCGGAATATTAAAAATGGTGGAGAATAAATCCGTATTAAAGATATTTATGTCGAAATGGAAGTTATTCTCACTTTCTATAGGGGTTTTGTCCGGCAATATTAGAGCAGGAATATATCTTCGCATGATGTTCAGTACACTGGCGGGCAGTGTACGATAGGAATAATCTCCTTCAATACTTGCATTCAGGAAATTAGAGGCTATTTTTAATTGTTTATGCGATTCGTCTTCCCGGGTGGCGGTTATTTTTAAGTTGTCCAGAAAATAGTTTCTATCGGGTGCTGTGAATTGCAGGCTGTCAATATTGATCTCTCCATTCATTTCATCGATGGAACCACCGGTGAAATCAGCCGTTAACTGAATAGAAACTGCCGTATCTTCATATTTAGGTGTCAGGTGAAGCTCGTGGGGGCGTACATTACAGATATCGGCATGGAAATTAAAAGTCGGTACACGGCTGGCTGTATTAATGCTACCATTTAGCAGAACAGAACCGTTTTCGTCATCCAATGCTACCTTTCCGTTGAAACCGCCTTGTTTATATTCTCCGTCGAGTGTGATGTTCTCGTAGTTATAATCACTATAGTCGATGGAAGCGATTAATCCCTTCATTATTATGGAAGGATATTGCTTTTCGTAGTGGCTGCCTTCGACTTTGAGATTGAATGTGACCTTTCCTAACTGGTCGTTTGCCAGCATATTGCCTAATTCAAACTCTTCTGTCTTTACTGCACCCGAATAAGAAAAATAACCTTTTTCTTTATTTGAACTTAATTTTAAGTCGGTCTTGATAGAACCTATATCGGTACGCACCAGACCATAAGTTACAATATCTGTGAAATATCCCGAGACTTCCCCATTGAACGAGATGGTGCCTAAGCGTTGCAGTACCGGAGGAACACCTTCGTAGTTCTTACTTAAATTGCGAACGAAAAATGCAATGCCTTCCGGATCAGCATATAAACTGGAAAGGTTGCCGAATACGAATGCATCCTGAGGATGCGACAGGTCTTGCAAAGAAACATCTCCCCTTAAATGAAAATGTTGGTTTCCTGTAATCGACAAATGAGGACAATTCAACTGATTGATAGTACCGTTAGCTTCCAAAGCCACTTGCAAATTTTCCTTGAAAGGGGAAAAGGCCGGAACAAAGGGGGCGAGGTCACAAAGAGTAATGTCCGAAGGCAATATCCGCAAGGAAAAGCGTACATCATTGGTAAAGTTTCTAAAAGCTCCCAAACTGTCATACTCCATACGGATGGTATCCATTGCAAGCGAAGTATTCGGCAAATCAATCGCGAAGTTCTCAATGCTCATCTTCTGATTGTTTGCTACAATCTTGAGACTTAGTTTTTTAACTCAAAACCGGAATTTTTTCTTCTTCAATGCTCAGGCGCTTCACTGCTGCATTGACAGAGTCATTTTGGAGCGCTTTCAACGAGATATTGGCGATGATGTTTCGTAGCTGTATATGCTGTGCATTGAATTTTCCGAGCGTCTCTTCTGCCGACAATACGTTATAAGACATCTTACCGCGTCGTATCAGTAACGAGTTGATACGTATGTCCAGATTACTTTCCTTTTTGATGGTATCTTTAGAGGCAAATGCATCGAGTACGAACTGGAAGTTAGGTATGTCTTCCGGTGTCTTTTTTTCCAGGTTGATGTTGAAGCCGAATAACTGTACGTTACTGATCGATACTTTGCCCTTGAACAAGGGAAGTATATCGAATTTTGCAGAAAGGCGGGATACTTTTAGCATTTCCTTGCCTGACTGGTCGTTTAACAATAAATCGTCAATAATAATGCGGTTCAGTAGTCCCATATTGATCCGCCCGATGGTTAGTTGTGTACCCAGTACATTAGCCAGTTCGTTCGCAACGAGCACAGATATTTGTCGCTGAACGTAAGGAATGTTCAACAACAATATAGTCCCGATATACAAACTAAGTATAATACCGAGCACCCAGCGAACTGTCTTCTTTAACTTTCTGATAGGCGGTTTGTTTGAATTAGCCAACAAAAATATGAAATAATACGTTATCAATCCTACTTTTATCACTACTTTTGCAGCGTTTAAACGTAAATAACGATATGAGTACAATAATTTTAGGAATAGAAAGCTCTTGTGACGACACCTCTGCTGCCGTCATCAAAGATGGGTATCTGCTATCGAATGTCGTTTCCAGTCAGGCGGTGCACGAGGCCTATGGCGGTGTGGTTCCCGAATTAGCTTCACGTGCACATCAGCAAAACATCGTTCCAGTGGTTCATGAAGCATTAAAACGTGCCGGAGTAACTAAAGAAGAATTGAGTGCGGTGGCGTTTACAAGAGGACCGGGATTGATGGGTTCCTTGTTGGTAGGCGTGTCGTTTGCCAAAGGCTTTGCCCGTTCCTTAGGTGTTCCAATGATTGATGTTAATCACTTGACTGGACATGTGTTAGCTCATTTTATTAAAGCAGAAGGTGAGGATGCTATTCAGCCTGAATTTCCTTTCCTTTGCTTGCTTGTATCAGGGGGAAATTCACAGATTATCCTGGTGAAGGCATACAATGACATGGAGATTTTGGGTCAGACAATTGATGATGCTGCAGGGGAAGCTATTGATAAGTGTTCGAAAGTGATGGGGCTGGGATATCCCGGAGGTCCTATTATTGATAAACTGGCTCGCCAGGGCAATCCGAAGGCTTTTACTTTCAGTAAACCTCATATTCCCGGATTAGATTATAGTTTCAGTGGTTTGAAAACCTCATTTTTGTATTCTTTGCGTGATTGGATGAAGGAAGATCCTGATTTCATCGAACATCATAAGGTTGATCTGGCTGCTTCACTCGAAGCTACTGTTGTAGATATTCTGATGGACAAACTTCGTAAGGCTGCAAAGGAATATAAGATTAAGCAAGTAGCCGTGGCTGGTGGGGTTTCTGCTAATAACGGCCTGCGTAATGCTTTTCCGTGAACATGCTGAAAAGTATGGATGGAAGATATTTATCCCTAAATTCAGCTATACAACGGATAATGCTGCCATGATTGCCATTACCGGTTATTTTAAATATCAGGATAAGGATTTCTGTTCGATAGATGCGCCGGCTTATTCGCGTGTCACATTGAAGTGAAAGGAGTTTTAGAACATTTCTTTGTCCGCACCGCACTCGGTCCGTGTCTGGGCCGTACCTGCTCCGTATCTGCTCCAAAGCTATAGATACGGAGCAAATACGGTCCGGATACGGGCCGGGTAATATCAGCAGGAAAAAATAGAACAAAAATATAAATTATATATAATAAGGTATATGAAACTGGAAGAAGAGGTCGGGGAATTACTAAAATCGAAGAATTTATCCCTTTCCACCGCAGAAAGTTGTACAGGAGGAGGTGTTGCTGCTTTAGTGACTTCTGTTCCGGGAAGTTCGGAATACTTCAATGGGGGAATTGTGGCTTATTCCAATGAGGTAAAGATATCTCTGCTTCATGTTTCTGCTGAAACATTGGAAAGGCATGGAGCCGTCAGTCAGGAAACAGTGATTGAAATGGTGAAAGGTGCGATGAAAGCATTGAAAACGGATTGTGCTGTTGCCACATCCGGGATTGCCGGCCCGGGAGGAGGTACATCTGAAAAACCTGTCGGAACAGTGTGGATTGCGGCTGCCTATAAAAATGAAATTGTAACTTTCAAACAAGAGGGGGATGACGGAAGAGCCAGGAATGTGCAAAATGCTATTCAGAATGCTTTAAAGATGCTCCATACATGCTTAAAATGAAGAAAAAATGCTATCAGACAGTGAATTATTTTATGAAAAACTTGTTTGGTATCGATAAAAGTACTTACTTTGCGCTCTGTTTGAAAGAAGTATAGATAAAAACTATAAAAATAAGATAGAAATGTCGAAGATTTGTCAAATTACCGGAAAGAAAGCCATGATTGGCAACAATGTTTCACACTCAAAGAGAAGAACTAAAAGAACCTTTGATTTGAACTTGTTTAACAAAAAGTTCTATTATGTAGAACAAGATTGTTGGATCAGCCTTAGCATTTGTGCTAATGGGTTGCGTATTATCAACAAAAAAGGACTGGATGCTGCGCTGACTGACGCAGTGGCTAAAGGTTATTGTGATTGGAAAAGCATTAAAGTAATCGGCTAAACGTAGAGGAGAAAACTTACAATGGCAAAGAAAGCAAAAGGTAACAGAGTGCAAGTGATTCTGGAATGTACAGAACACAAAGACAGTGGAATGCCGGGAACATCTCGTTATATCACTACAAAAAACAGAAAGAATACAACTGAAAGATTGGAATTGAAGAAATACAACCCGATCCTGAAGAGAGTAACAGTACATAAAGAAATTAAATAATAAGGTATAACCCATGGCAAAGAAAAAACTGTAGCAAGTTTGCACGAAGGTTCTAAAGAAGGTCGTGCTTATACAAAGGTTATCAAGATGGTTAAGTCACCCAAAACTGGTGCTTACACTTTTGATGAACAGATGGTATTGAACGAAAAGTGCAAGACTTTTTTCAAGAAATAAGATAGTCCGTCGAAAGACGTTTGAATATAAAATCCTCTTATCGTATTCCGATAAGGGGGATTTTTTTTGTACTTTATCCCTGTACTTTCATTACTTTGTTATATCTTTGTGGCATAATGTATTGTATTAATAGATAGAATATGGGATTTTTTAGTTTTTTCTCAAAAGATAAAAAGGAAACATTAGATAAAGGATTATCTAAGACAAAGGAAAGTGTGTTCGGAAAAATTGCCCGTGCTGTGGCAGGAAAGTCGAAAGTGGATGATGAAGTGCTTGATAATCTGGAAGAGGTGTTGATAACATCGGATGTAGGCGTGGAAACGACATTGAATATTATTCAACGTATAGAGAAGCGCGCTGCGTTAGAGAAATATATGAATGCGCAAGAATTGAACACCATTTTGCGCGATGAAATCGCTGCCTTATTGACGGAAAATAATTCAGATGATGTGGATGACTTTGAAGCTCCGATTGAGAAGAAACCTTACGTTATTATGGTAGTGGGAGTGAATGGAGTCGGTAAAACGACTACTATTGGTAAATTGGCTTATCAATTTAAAAAAGCTGGTAAAAGTGTTTATCTGGGTGCTGCGGATACTTTCCGTGCGGCAGCTGTCGAACAATTGGATATTTGGGGAAGTCGTGTAGGAGTACCTGTAATCAAACAGAAAATGGGCGCTGATCCAGCTTCTGTGGCTTATGATACTTTGAATTCTGCTGTTGCTAATAATGCCGATGTGGTAATCATTGATACTGCCGGACGTCTTCATAATAAAGTTGGCTTGATGAACGAGTTGACTAAGATTAAGAATGTAATGAAGAAAGTGGTTCCTGATGCTCCTAATGAGGTTTTGCTGGTTTTGGACGGTTCCACCGGACAAAATGCATTTGAGCAGGCTAAACAGTTCACATTGGCTACGGAAGTGACTGCGATGGCTATTACTAAATTAGATGGCACTGCGAAAGGGGAGTTGTTATTGGCATTTCCGATCAGTTTAAAATACCGGTAAAATACATTGGACTGGGTGAAGGTATGGAAGATCTGCAGGTGTTCCGTAAGAAAGAATTTGTTGATTCATTGTTTGGAGAGAATGCATGAAGCGGAAAACCATTGATATTATAACGTTAGGATGTTCTAAGAACCTAGTGGACTCGGAGCATTTGATGCGGCAATTGGAAGAAGCCGGATATCATGTGACTCATGATACGGAAAAGCCTGAGGGAGAAATTGCAGTGATCAATACTTGTGGTTTTATCGGTGATGCAAAGGAAGAGTCCATCAATATGATTTTGGAATTTGCACAGGCAAAGGAAGAAGGGATTTAGAAAAATTATATGTAATGGGATGTCTTTCGGAGCGTTATCTGAAAGAATTAGCTATCGAAATTCCACAAGTAGATAAATTTTATGGTAAATTTAACTGGGCGGAGTTGCTGCAGGATCTTGGTAAGGCATATCACGAAGAGCTTCATATAGAACGTACACTTACCACTCCTAAACACTACGCATATCTGAAAATATCAGAAGGTTGTGATCGGAAGTGTTCGTATTGTGCTATTCCTATTATTACAGGAAGACATGTCTCACGTCCGATGGAAGAGGTCTTGGATGAAGTTCGTTATCTGGTAAGTGAGGGAGTGAAAGAGTTTCAGGTTATTGCTCAGGAATTGACATATTATGGAGTGGATTTATATAAGAAGCAAATGCTCCCCGAATTAATAGAACGTATTTCTGAAGTCCCTGGTGTGGAATGGATTCGGCTGCATTATGCTTATCCGGCACATTTTCCTATGGATTTATTCCGGGTCATGCGTGAGCGTCCTAATGTGTGCAAGTATATGGATATAGCCCTTCAGCATATCAGTAATCCGATGCTGGAGAAGATGCGGCGACATGTGACTCAGGAAGAAACCTATCATCTGATAGAGCAATTCCGTAAAGAAGTACCGGGTATTCATCTGCGCACTACTTTGATGGTAGGATATCCGGGAGAAACGGAAGCTGATTTTGAGGAATTAAAAGAGTTTGTTCGTAAGGCTCGTTTCGATAGAATGGGGGCTTTTACTTATTCCGAAGAAGAAGGTACTTATGCTGCTGCACACTATGAAGATGAAATTCCTCAGGAAGTGAAACAAGCACGCCTGGATGAGTTGATGTCAATTCAGCAAGGGATTTCGGCAGAACAGAGTGCAGCAAAGGTCGGTCAATGCCTTAAAGTAATTATCGATCGTTTGGAAGGAGATTATTATATTGGCCGTACGGAATTTGACTCCCAGAAGTAGATCCGGAAGTTCTGATAGAACAGGGTAAACAGAAATTGCTTATTGGTAACTTTTACCAGGTAGAGATTATAAATTCCGATGATTTCGACCTTTTGGACGAGTTATTTAAATAATTTTCCTGAAGAATTTGTGTATGTGCGGAAGTTTTGCTAATATAGCACCGAACTTTATAAAAATAGCTGGATTTTGAATAATAAAGAATTTACTTCAGAATTGTCACGAAGATTGGGTTATACCATAAAGGATACATCCGAATTGATTGCATCTTTGCTGTCGGATATGACGCAACAGTTGCAAGAAGGAAATGCCATTTCTGTACAAAGTTTCGGTACGTTCGAGGTAAAGAAGAAAGCGGAGCGTATCACTATCAATCCTACAACCAAATTACGCATGTTGGTTCCACCTAAATTAGTATTAACATACAGACCCAGCACGGCTCTGAAAGATAAGTTTAAGTAATCCTCTTTTACTCAAGTAATCTTCCATAAATATGAATGAGAAGCTGAATATACAGAATTTAATAGAATTGCTCGCAGAAAACATGGCATGGATAAGGCGGATGCCGAGAGCTTTGTGAAAGAGTTTTTTCAGTTGATTGAAGAATCGCTGGAGAATGATAAGTATGTAAAGATTAGAGGCTTGGGCACATTTAAACTGATTGATGTAGAGAGCCGTGAGAGCGTAAATATAAATACAGGAGAACGATTTGAAATACAGGGGCATACAAAAGTTTCATTTGCTCCGGAACCTGCCTTGAAGGACTTGATAAATAAGCCTTTTTCTCACTTTGAGACTGTGGTATTGAATGATGAAACCGTGTTAGAAGATACACCGGTGGAGGATAATTCCGAAGAGGAGGAAAAAGAAGAGGTGTTTGTGGAATCAGAAACGTCTGTCGTTAATACAGAAGTGGCAGACGTTGTTTCAGAGGAAGCTGTAGAGGCTGTAGAAGAATCAATAGAAGTATCAGCTGAAACTGTAGAGGAGTCTGTGGAAGTGGTAGAAGTACCAACTGAGATCATTGAGGAAACTGCTGAAATTGTTAAAGAAGAATCTGTAGTAGTAGCTGAGGAACATATTCAGGTAGTTGAAGAAGTAATAGAAACTACAGAACAACCTGTTCAGGATGAAGAAATTCAGGTTGATCAGGCGGAACCTGTCATTCAGATTGAAGAGTCAGAACAGTTTGTAGAGGCACCTGTCGTTCTATCTGGAGAAGTAAAACAGTCTGTAACAGAGGCAGCTACTCCAGTGAATGAGTGCGTAGAAGAATCTCTGACAGAACAAAAGAATCAAGAAGATTTGGTGCCTACTTATGAAGTTCCTGAACCTCCATCACCTCCTGTGAATAGAGCAGATAGTTCTACGATGAAGTTTTTCATTGGAATCGTAATACTTGTTGTATTATTATGTGTAGGTGCTGTTACTTTTATGTATTATCCGGATTTATTTGACAGAATATCTCCACCGCCAACAGAGAAAGTTGCTGATGAAAAGATAGAGAAACCAGCCGTTCCGGTCGCTCTGACGGATAGTATTGTTCGAAAAGATACCACAACTGTGGTTGCGAAGAAAGATACTGTGGCAGAAGTTGTTACTCCCTAAAGTTGTTGAAGAGCCGAAGCCGGTTGCAAAGCAGGAGACTCCTGCTGCTGCTCCTAAAAAGAGACAAAGAAAGCTGCTGCAACTCCTTTTGAGCCAGACTCTGTAAATTATAAGATTGTAGGTACGAAAGCTACTCATACTATCCAGGAAGGAGAAACTCTGACAAAGGTTGCACTTCGCTTTTACGGGACTAAGGCCCTGTGGCCCTATATTGTGAAGTATAATTCGGGTGTTATAAAGAATCCCGATCATGTGCCGTATGGTACTGTAATCAAGATACCGGAGCTCGAAAAGAAATAAAAAGAAAATATTGCACCCCTGCAAGTTGATAATACTTCACTTGCAGGGGTGATTTGCTATTTATTCCTGTCTGCGAATTTGAAATTCTTTTCAGAAACTATTGTTAACTACTAAACTCTATGAAAGTAGTTTAATCTAATTGTTTTTTAATAAAAATTAGTTGGTATGGTTAATTTATTCCTGTACTTTTGGGGAGCAAAAAAATAATTACCAGTAGCATACTGGAGAAATCAATGGAATTTAAACAATAAAAATAATAGTATTTATGGCTGAAACAATTGATATCCGCGAACTGAACGAGCGGATTGAAAGACAAAGTTCTTTTTGTTACCAACCTTACTGCTGGTATGGACCAGATCATCGTAGGACAAAAACATCTGGTAGAGTCATTGTTAATCGGTTTGCTGTCTGATGGACATGTATTATTAGAAGGTGTGCCCGGTTTGGCAAAGACATTGGCGATTAAGACGCTTGCCTCATTGATCGATGCACAATACAGTCGTGTACAGTTTACTCCCCGATTTGCTGCCTGCTGACGTTATCGGTACAATGGTTTACAGTCAGAAAGACGAAACGTTCCAAGTAAAGAAAGGACCTGTTTTTGCCAACTTCGTTTTGGCAGATGAAATTAACCGTGCTCCGGCCAAAGGTACAGAGTGCTTTGCTGGAAGCGATGCAGGAACGTCAGGTTACTATTGGTAAAGAAACATTCCCGTTACCGGAACCTTTCCTTGTATTGGCAACTCAGAATCCTATCGAACAGGAAGGTACTTATCCGCTTCCTGAAGCACAGGTTGACCGTTTCATGCTGAAAGTGGTTATCGACTATCCGAAGATGGAAGAAGAAAAAATGATTATCCGCCAGAATATCAATGGCGATAAATTCAATGTGAAGCCTATTCTGAAAGCTGAGGAGATTATTGAAGCACGTAAAGTAGTTCGCCAGGTATATCTGGATGAGAAGATCGAACGCTACATTGTAGATATTGTATTTGCTACCCGTTATCCGGAGAAATATGATCTGAAGGAACTGAAAGATATGATTGGTTTCGGTGGTTCACCGCGTGCATCTATCAATCTGGCGTTGGCAGCACGTACTTATGCTTTCATCAAACGTCGTGGTTATGTGATTCCTGAAGATGTTCGTGCCGTGGCTCATGACGTATTGCGTCATCGTATCGGATTGACTTATGAAGCAGAGGCCAGCAACCTGACCTCTGACGAGATCATCAGCAAAATACTGAATAAGGTTGAAGTACCTTAATTAAGTAAGCATTTTTAAAAAGGTCTTCCGAGACCTGTTAATAAATGGTGTGAACGTTTTTAAAGAATCTTGCCAACGTTTTTAAAGAACGTTGCCGGTATTTATTAACGGAATTATTTAACGATATAGATGGAAACAAGTGAACTGTTAAAAAAAGTCCGTCAGATTGAAATCAAGACGCGCGGATTATCCAACAATATCTTTGCCGGCCAGTATCATTCGGCTTTCAAGGGTAGGGGTATGTCATTCTCGGAAGTCCGCGAATATCAATTCGGCGATGATATACGCGACATTGACTGGAACGTGACCGCTCGCTTCAACTAAGCCTTTGTGAAGGTGTTCGAAGAAGAGCGCGAGCTGACCGTTATGTTGCTGGTGGATGTTTCCGGTAGTTTGGAATTCGGTACGGTGAAGCAGATGAAAAAAGGATATGGTGACGGAAATAGCTGCAACATTGGCATTCTCGGCCATTCAAAATAACGATAAAATAGGAGTTATCTTCTTCTCAGACCGGATTGAGAAATTCATTCCGCCTAAAAAAGGCCGTAAACATATCTTATATATTATTCGCGAACTGATTGACTTTAAAGCGGAGAGTCGGAGGACTGACATCCGGCTCGGACTGGAATATCTGACAAACGTAATGAAGCGTCGTTGTACAGCCTTCCTGTTATCCGATTTCATTGATCAGGGGAACTTTAAGAATGCAATGACTATCGCCAACCGGAAACATGATATGGTGGATACTTCGTCGCGTGCCGTTCGTCGTGCTCATCACGACTGGTGGGTGAATAAACAGGTGGAACTGAACGAAACATTCACTAAGAGCAATGTCGGTAATGTGTCGGTACGCACCGATCAGGACTATGTCAAAGCATTGATGAATTTGTTTGCGAAACGAAATTAATCGGAAAAATGAAAAGATATCTATTTCTGATAACCCTATTGGGGATGTTGACTGGCAAGGCAGTGGCTCAGTCGGTAACAGTGGATGCTACCATTGACTCTCTGCAAATTTATATCGGTGACCAGGCGAAGATTAAACTTCAGGTAGCTTGGATGCCGATAAACGGGCTATTTTCCCTGTTTATACGGATACACTGGTAAGCGGTGTGGAGATTATAGATGTTGCAAAGCCGGATACGCAGTATATAAATGATGATAAACGAATGCTGATTACGCAGGAGTATACTGTTACATCATTTGACTCGGCATTGTATTATCTGCCACCGATGGAAGTATTGGTGGATAATAAGGTATATCGTTCGAAGGCATTGGCACTGAAGGTATATTCGATGAATGTGCCATTGGATCCAGAGAATCCGGAACAGTTTTTTGGTCCGAAGACAGTAATGCAACCTCCTTTTGTGTGGGAAGATTGGTATGGGATTATCACCTGTGGCATATTGCTTATTCCGATTGCATTATTACTTATCTATCTGATCATGCGTATCTGTGACAATAAACCTATTATCCGTAAGGTAAAGGTTGAACCGAAGTTACCTCCGCATCAGATGGCGATGAAAGAAATAGAGCGTATCAAAGGGGAAAAAGTATGGCAAAAGGGACAGCCGAAGGAGTATTACACGGAATTGACAGATACTTTGCGTACGTATATTAAAGAGCGTTTTGGTTTCAATGCTTTGGAAATGACCTCTTCGGAGATTATAGAAAAGCTGCTTGAAATGCAAGATAAAGAAGCTATTACAGATTTACGTTCTTTTTTGAGACTGCCGATTTGGTGAAGTTCGCTAAACATAATCCGTTGATGAACGAAAATGATGCGAATCTGATCAATGCCATCGAATTTATCAATGAAACCAAGGAGAAAGAAGTGGAGAATGCAAAACCGCAACCCACTGAAATTACTATCATTGAGAAACGCTCATTGCGTACTAAAATATTGCTGGGCATAGGCATCGTAGTATTGTCAGTTGCCTTGATTGGTTCGTTCGTTTATATTGGAATGCAGTTATACAATTATTTTGCATGATAGCAAAATTTAAGGGTAACTCCAATCTTAAATTGTAAATTGTTAAATAGTAAATACAATGGTTTTTGCCAATATTGAATATTTGTTTTTGCTGCTGTTGCTTATACCTTATATAGTATGGTATATTATGAAGCGGAGGAATAATGAAGCTACACTTCAGATTTCGGATGCTCGTGTATATGCTCATACGCCGAAGAGTTATAAGAACTATTTGTTGCATGTGCCTTTTTATGTTACGGATTATTGCCTTGGCATTGATTATCGTAGTGTTGGCGCGTCCTCAAACTACTAATAGCTGGCAAAACAGTGAAATTGAAGGTATAGATATTATGATGGCCATCGACGTATCTACCAGTATGCTGGCAGAGGACTTGAAGCCGAACAGTCTGGAAGCTGCTAAAGACGTGGCTGCGGAGTTTATCAATGGTCGGCCCAATGATAATATCGGTATAACTTTATTTGCCGGTGAAAGTTTTACGCAATGTCCGTTGACGGTGGATCATGCAGTGCTTCTGAATCTGTTTCAAGGCATTAAGTGTGGTATTATTGAAGATGGAACAGCAGTCGGTATGGGTATTGCTAATGCTGTTACCCGCCTGAAAGATAGTAAAGCGAAGTCTAAAGTAATCATTCTGTTGACGGATGGTACAAATAATAAAGGAGATATATCTCCGCTGACTGCGGCAGAAATAGCTAAGAGTTTTGGTATCCGGGTTTATACAATTGGTGTAGGTACAAACGGAATGGCTCCGTATCCTTATCCAGTGGGTAACACTGTGCAGTATGTCAATATGCCGGTGGAGATTGATGAAAAGACACTGACGCAGATTGCGGCTACCACAGAAGGTAATTATTTCCGTGCTACCAGTAATTCTAAGCTGAAAGAGGTATATGAGGAGATCGATAAGTTGGAGAAAACCAAGTTGAATGTGAAGGAATACAGCAAGCGCCAGGAAGAATACCGTTGGTTTGCTTTGGCGGCATTCTTGTGCGTGTTACTTGAAGTATTGCTTCGTAATTCTATCTTGAAGAAGATACCTTAAAACAATGCATTAATTGTAAATTACTAAATTGTACATAGAAAGATGTTTCGATTTGAAGAACCTACATATTTATACCTGTTGCTCCTGTTGCCTTTCCTGGCGGCTTTCTACCTGTACTCAATTATCGGAGACGGAAAGCGATCCGCAAGTTTGGCGATCCGGTGCTAATGGCACAGTTGATGCCGGATGTATCTAAATATCGTCCGGATGTGAAATTTTGGCTGGTGTTTGCTGCAATCGGACTGTTTGCTGTATTGCTGGCACGTCCGCAGTTTGGCTCTAAGTTGGAGACTGTGAAACGTCAGGGAGTAGAGGTAATGATTGCGTTGGATATTTCTAACTCTATGTTGGCACAAGATGTACAACCCAGTCGTCTGGAGAAAGCCAAGAGACTGGTAGCACAATTGGTTGACAAGATGGAGAATGATAAGGTAGGTATGATTGTGTTTGCCGGTGATGCCTTTACACAGTTACCTATAACAAGCGATTATATTTCTGCTAAAATGTTTTTGGAATCAATCAGTCCTTCGTTGATATCTAAACAGGGTACAGCTATCGGTGCTGCTATCAATCTGGCTGCCCGTAGTTTTACACCCCAGGAAGGAGTAGGGCGTGCCGTCATCGTTATTACTGACGGTGAAAACCATGAAGGCGGAGCTGTGGAAGCTGCCAAGGCTGCTGCAGAAAAAGGTATTCAAGTCAGTGTTCTGGGTGTGGGTATGCCTGATGGTGCACCTATCCCCGTAGAAGGAACCAATGACTTCCGCCGTGACCGTGATGGAAACGTGGTTGTAACCCGCTTGAATGAGCAGATGTGTCAGGAAATAGCTCAGGCAGGAGATGGGATTTATGTGCGTGTAGACAACTCAAATGCTGCACAAAAAGTGATTGCTCAGGAGATTAATAAAATGGCGAAAGCGGATGTGGAAACACAGGTTTATACAGAGTTCAACGAACAATTCCAGGCTGTTGCATGGATTATATTGTTACTGTTGTTGGCTGAAATGCTGATTTTGGAACGTAAAAACCCGTTATTCCGTAATATCCATCTGTTTAAAAAGGAAGAAAGGTATGATGATGAGAAATAGAACTATCGGAATTATCTTGCTGCTACTGACGGCTATTTCAGTTTCTGCACAGAAAGCGGAACGCGACTATATTCGTAAGGGAAACCGTGCTTATAAAGATAGTACGTATGTAAATGCTGAAGTGAATTATCGGAAGGCTATTGATGTGAATCCGAAGTCAGCGATATCCATGTATAATCTGGGTAATACACTTATGCAACAGAATAAGTTGCAGGAGGCTATGGAGCAGTTTGTTGCTGCCACTAAAATGGAGAAAGATAAGGGTAATCTTGCTCAAATCTATCATAATATGGGGGTAATATTCCACTCCGGTAAGGATTATGCCAAAGCTGTGGAAGCATACAAAGAGTCACTACGTAATAATCCGAAAGATAACGAGACGCGTTATAACTTGGCTTTGGCTCAGAAAATGCTGAAAGATCAGGAACAGAATCAGCAGAATCAAGATCAAAACCAAGATCAGAATCAAGACAAAAAGGAGCAGGAAAAAGAACAAGATAAAGACAAACAAGACCAAAATCAACAAGATCAGCAGAATCAGGATCAACAGCAGCAACCTCCTCAGCAACAAGAAAATCAGATGTCAAAGGAAAATGCTGAACAGCTTTTGAAGTCGGTGATGCAGGATGAGAAAGATGTACAGGATAAGGTGAAGAAACAGCAAGTTATCCAGGGGGGGCGTTTGGAAAAGGATTGGTAAATAATAAAAGATACGATAATATATGAGAAAATTAATTTTCTTATGGATAGCACTGGTAGTAGTCAGTCTGCAAGCTTTGGCTAATGACAAGGTGTCATTTACCGCGTCAGCTCCTGATGCTGTAGCGGTGGGTGACCAGTTCAGACTGGCATATACAGTGACTACACAGAAGGTGAGAGATTTCCGTGCTCCTTCTATTAAGGGGTTTGACGTACTGATGGGCCCCAGTCGCTCTCAGCAAAGTAGTATGCAAATAGTTAATGGGGTATCGACCTCAACCAGCAGTATTACTTTCACTTATATACTGATGGCTACTGCTGAGGGTAGTTTCACAATTCCGGGAGCTACAATTACAGCCGATGGTAATCAGATGGTTTCTAATTCTGTGCAAATCAAGGTTCTGCCAGCGGATCAGGCCGGAGCAGCTTCTTCAGGCGGAGGTAATAGTAGCCAGCAGGGCAATACCAGTCGTGCTTCTTCAGGAACTTCTGTTTCCAATCAGGATCTCTTTATTTTGCCTACTATTAGTAAGGCCAATGTGTATGAACAAGAAGCATTCTTGCTGACTTATAAAATTTACACTCTGGTTGACCTTCGTGGTTTTGACAATGTGAAACTTCCTGATTTTAAGGGATTTCATTCACAAGAAGTCGAACTTCCGAGTGATAGAAAATGGAGCTTGGAACATTATAAGGGACGGAATTATCAAACTACCGTTTACCGGCAATTTGTGCTGTTTCCGCAGCAGTCTGGTAATTTGACTATTGATCCGGCACGTTTTGATGCTTCTATTGCTAAAGCTACTCAAGTATCTGATCCATTTGAAGCTTTCTTTAATGGTGGAAGTAACTACATTGAAGTCAAAAAAGACATTGATGACACCGAAACTAACTGTAGATGTAAAACCCTTACCAGGCGATAAACCTGCTGATTTTTCCGGTGGAGTGGGAGAGTTTAGCATTTCTTCTTCCATTAATAGTACTAATGTAAAGACAAACGATGCTGTAACTATTAAACTTGTCATTTCCGGTACAGGCAATTTGAAGTTAATAGGTGATCCTGAGGTGAAATTCCCAGATGACTTCGAGGTATATGACCCTAAAGTTGATAATAAATTCAGGCTGACAAGTGCAGGACTTTCGGGTAGTAAGGTTATTGAATATCTGGCTATTCCACGCAATGCCGGAACATTTAAAATACCAGCGGTGAAATTCAGCTATTTTGATATCAAATCCCGTACTTATAAGATATTGACTACCGAAGAGTATGAATTGCATGTAGAGAAAGGTGAAGGAAATGCAGCGCAAACTATTGCTAACTTTACGAATAAAGAGGATTTGAAAGTCTTGAATGAGGATATTCGCTTCATCAAGCAAAATGATGTGACGCTTTCTCAAAAGGGAGACTTCTTCTTTGACTCTATGTTATATTGGTTGCTCTATTTAGTACCTGGCGTTGCGTTTATCATTTTCTTTATCATTTACCGTAAGCAGATAGCTGCTAATGCTAATGTTGCGAAAAATGCGTACGAAAAAAGGCAAACAAGGTTGCTGTTAAACGTATGAAGTTAGCTGGTAAGTTGTTGGCTGAGAATAAAAAAGATGTTTTCTATGACGAAGTCTTGAAGGCTCTTTGGGGATATATAAGCGATAAATTGAATATTCCGGTTTCTCGACTTTCAAAAGATAATATTGAAGAGGAACTTCGTAAATATGGAGTGGAGGATGCTTTGATTAAAGAATTCCTGGCTGCATTGAATGATTGTGAGTTTGCCCGTTTTGCTCCTGGCGATGATAATCAGGCTATGGATAAAGTCTATTCGGCTTCATTAGCAGTAATAAGTAAAATGGAGAATTCGATTAAACATTAATTAGGAGGTTATATGATGAAAAAAAATACTGTTTTTTACTTTTGTTGGCCTGTTAATGGCATTGACCTCTTCTGGACAGACTGCATCGGATACATTACAACAAGCGAATGATTCGGTAACAATAGGTTCACACACTGAATTCTCGGCTGCTGCGCAAGAGAATAGTGTGACAAAAGCAGAAGGAGATAGCGCATATGTGAAGAATGATTATGCCTCTGCTATTCAGATATATGAAGCTCTGCTGAAAGAAGGAGAAGCGGCCGAGGTATACTATAACTTAGGAAATAGCTACTATAAGGCTGGTGATATAGCAAAAGCCATTTTAAATTATGAGCGTGCACTTTTAATACAGCCAGGCAATGCTGATATTCGGGCTAATTTAGAGATTGCTCGTGCAAAAACGATTGATAAAGTGATCCCTGTACCCGAGGTTTTCTTTGTATCTTGGACGAAATCATTGATTAATTGTTTGAGTGTGGATGCTTGGGCGAAGGTAGGCGTCGTTTGTTTCTTTTTTGTTGCTTGCATCTCTTTATTTCTTCTTCTTTCCAAGCAAATCGTGTGGAAGAAAATAGGATTTATTGCAGGGATAGTATTTCTGGTGTTAGTTTTATTAGCGAATGTCTTTGCTTTTCAACAAAAAAAATGAGCTATTGAATCGTAACAATGCTATCGTACTAACTCCAAGTGTAACAGTACGTAGTACTCCGAGTGAAAGTGGCACCAGTTTGTTCATATTGCATGAGGGACGGAAGGTTGAAATTAAAGATAACTCCATGCGTGAATGGAAAGAAATCCGCTTAGAGGATGGTAAAGTAGGATGGTACCTGCGTCATCTGTTGAAGTTATCTGATAGATATAATTCTTTCATAATAAGATAGTTAATAATAGAAAGAAGCCTGTTGAAAGGGAAAATACAAATCTCCTTTTGACAGGCTTCTTTTATTTTTGTAAAAAAGACACCGAAATAGTTTGTTTTATCTTTTTTTTTTCCTTAAGTTTATATCGTGCTAAGTGAAACTCACAGAGTTATTAACCATTAAATTTATAAATATGAGAACAATAACATTTAATGAACTTCGCAGAATTAAAGATTCATTACCTACTGGTAGTATGCATAGAATAGCCGATGAGCTCGGATTGAACGTCGATACAGTTAGAAATTTTTTTGGCGGTCACAATTTTAAAGAAGGTAAGAGTGTTGGGATACATTTAGAGCCTGGTCCGGATGGTGGTTTGGTAATGCTGGATGATACTACCGTCCTTGACAGGGCTCTAAAAATTCTAGATGAAATGAATGCCAGTGCTGAGCCTGTTCGAGCTTAAGAAAAGAAAGTTATAAATGAATCCCAATTGATAAACAAACAATTGGGATTTCTTATTTGTTTATAAAGTAAAAACAGTTGATTATGGAAGACAAGTTAGTAACCTTAGCTATTCTGACTTATGCAAAAGCTCAGATATTGAAGAATGTGCTTGAAAATGAAGGTGTTGAAACCTATATTCATAATGTAAATCAAATACAACCTGTAGTGTCTTCAGGTGTGCGCTTACGTATAAAAGAAAGCGATCTACCGCGTGCATTGAAGATAACTGAGAGCTCTGCTTGGCTTTCTGAAGAGGTAGTGGGGGAAGTCGCCCAAAGTAGAAAAGGAGAGTAATAAGGTCTTAATTCCTGTAGACTTTTCTAATTATTCAATGAAGGCATGTGAGTTTGGTTTTAATTTCGCTCAGAATATGGGAGCGGAAGTTGTGTTGCTTCATGTTTATTTTACACCAATCTATACCACGTCATTACCTTATGGAGACGTTTTTAATTATCAGCTAACAGACGATGAAAATGTAAAAAACATATTACAAAAAGTTCATGCAGACTTAAATACTTTATCTGACAAGGTAAAAGCAAAAAGTAGCTTCAGGAGAGTTCCCTGAATGTAAAATATAGTTGTGTATTGCGTGAAGGTATTCCAGAAGAGGAAATTCTTCGTTATTCGAAGGAATATCGGCCACGTATTGTGATTATGGGGACTCGTGGTAAAAATCAGAAAGATATAGATTTAATTGGTAGTGTAACTGCTGAGGTAATTGAGCGAAGCCGCGTACCAGTTTTAGCCATTCCGGAGAATACTCCATTTAAACAGCTGGCAGAAGCTAAACGTATTGCATTTATCACCAATTTTGATCAACGGGATTTAATTGCATTCGATTCTTTGATTGCTGCTTTTAAAGCCATTTCATTTCTCTGTATCTTTGATTCATCTGTCAGATGTTAAGGACACTTGGAATGAAATTAAATTAGGTGGTATTAAGGAATATTTTCAAAAACAGTATCCGGACCTGGAAATTCATTATGATGTTGTGATGAATGATGATTTCTTGAACAGCTTAGATAATTACATAAAAACTAATCATATTGATATAATTACGTTGACTACTTATAAACGTAATATATTCTCTCGCTTATTTAATCCAGGTATTGCTCGGAAGATGATTTTTCATTCCGATACACCGCTGTTAGTTATTTATGGACGCCCAAGCTAAAGTAAATAGCGCGAGCATTTCAAATTAATAATAACGATTATGTTTAATATATGGCACTAATATTCTTCTTGCATAATTAAAGCCAACTTCTTAGGTCTACCCATATCTTTTGGCGGTCCTGCCCCTGTGTGTACGGAGTGGCGTGTAGCCTTTATTTTATTGCGGGTTAAACGTCCCCAGCCCTCAAGTGCGGCGCGGCTTATACGGTATGTGTACTTAATCATATAAAATAAACCCTAAAAGTTTTTTGTCTAACTTTTAGGGTTCACTTCAAAAAGCAGTTTTTAAGTTTATACTTTACATCAGCTTTTCAATTTCTTCAAATTCTGGTCCCATATCTAAATTATAATATACTCTGTAAAGACCATTCAACCATAAATCCTTTTGGTCAGGTTTTAATTCTCTTGCTTTTTCATAGCAAGGTTTTGCATTTTCATAGAAAGCTTTCAAAGTAATCTGATCTTCTTTATATTTAGGATCATTAACGTCAGTAGTAGCTTTTTTCTGAGAAGTCTTGAGCTTGGAGACAGTAGATCAGTCCTAAATTGGAATAAGCTTCTGCATAAGTAGGATCTACTTCAATTGTCTTTTGTAGTATTCAATAGCCTTATCATAATCCTTCATATTGTGGTAAAGATATCCTTTTACGTACAGATAGAATGTATTATTGGGGTCTTTAGCTAACATTTCATCAGCGAATTGCATGGCTTCATCGTATTTATTGTTATTGCTATAATAATCAATTAAATGACCGAAGAAGAATGAATGCTGAGGGTATTTTTGCAAACCTTCTTTTAATGAAGCAATCCACTTAACAGTATCGCCTTGTGCTTTTAAAGCTGTAGAGATGAACTCCATAGCATACTGACCTACTTCTTTGTCGTTCTGTGCAAAAGGAGCATATTTCAGAACACTGGGATAATCCTCCATCTTTGCTGCTGCCAAGCTTGCATAATAAGCAATCTGAGCTAAGAGTGTATCTGTCTGCAAGAAGTTTTCCTTTTCAAACATCGGATTCTGAGCAATTTCAATATAAGTTCCAAAGAAATCTAATGCTTCTTTGTTCTTCTCTAAGTTATAATATTGAATACCGCCATTGATCAAGTTTGGGCGTTCTGCTACAATAGCAGCAGCATTGGGTTTTCTGTACTTGTTCTTGATTTTTCCCTTTTCATTTGGAACCTGTGCGAGTTCATCGCACTTAAGGTAGTATTTGCACATATTCAATGCGCTATTATATACCTTAAGAGTATCATAAGGTTTTCTTAAATAGGCATTTTCCATCTGTTTTTCATTAATCCTTTTCTGAATAAAACCTGCTACATCCCAAGTATCGGCATTATCCTTTGTTTCAGGATTAGTCAAGGCTTGATTGATGAGCTGCTCGGCCTTATTAAAGTCCGGATTCACTTCATTTGCAATGCTTTTAGCTTCTTTCACAGTCTTTTCTTGAGCGAAAGTGAAGCCTGCAGCGAGCAATAAAATCACTGAAAAAATAATACTCTTTTCATGATAGTTGTAAAATTAAAATTAATATTATGTCTATTCTTCATCTTCATTATTGACTTTATTATATAATCATCAAGTCATTCTCATCTGTAACAGACTTGATAGCTACCAATTTACCCGTTTTATCTGTGATATTCAACGTTTTACACCCTTACCGCCACGATTAGTCTTACGGTAGTCTTCGATATCAGAACGTTTGCCATAACCTTGTTCAGAAACTACCATAATTGTTTCAGCTTCAGGATCTTTGATGCAAATCATACCAACAACTTCATCGCCACCATCTTCGTCAAAGCGTCATACCACGCACACCGGTAGCCGTACGTCCCATAACGCGTACAGCACTTTCGTGAAAGCGAATAGCACGCCCGTTACGATTAGCAATAATAATTTCGTTGTCACCGTTAGTCATACGTACTTCGATAACGCGGTCGTCCTCACGAATAGTAATCGCGTTTACACCATTCTGGCGAGGGCGGGAATATTGTTCAATAATGTCTTCTTTTAATAACACCATTTCTTGGTACAGAATAAGACATAATGGCTGTTGATGAAGTCTGTGAATATCGAAAGGTTCTTCACACGCAGATATGCATTTACAGCATCGTCGGAATCAATATTCAGCAAGTTTTGGATGGCACGTCCCTTAGCATTCTTGGTTCCTTCGGGAATTTCGTAAACTTTGAGCCAATAGCACTTACCTTTCTGAGTGAAGAACATCATAGTATTGTGCATTGTTGCCGGATAAATATGCTCTACAAAGTCTTCATCACGGGTTTCACTTCCCTTGGATCCAACTCCACCCCTGTTTTGAGCACGGAACTCACATAACGGAGTACGTTTGATATAGCCCATATGAGATATCGTGATAACCATTTCGTCATCAGCATAAAAATCTTCCGGATTGAATTCTTCGGATGAGTAAACTATTTCAGACCGACGTTCATCTCCGTATTTTGCTTTTACTTCAATTAATTCATCAGTAATAACTTTTACGGCAAAGTTCGTCATTCGAAAGAATTTCTTCGTAATAAGCAATCATCTTCATTACCTCTTCATATTCAGCGTGAAGCTGATCCTGCATCAGTCCGGTCAATTGGCGCAAACGCATTTCTACGATGGCACGTGACTGAATTTCACTCAGATTAAAACGCTCTATTAACCCTGCTATGGCATCATTAGGGGTTTTTGCAGCACGAATAATACGAATTACTTCATCAATATTATCCGAAGCTATGATCAATCCTTCAAGAATGTGCGCACGCTCCTGTCGCCTTACGTAAGATCGAACTGAGTACGACGAATTACCACATCATGACGATGTTCTACAAAATATCTGATTAAATCTTTCAGATTCAACATTTTGGGGCGACCATGGACCAGAGCGATATTATTTACTCCAAATGAAGTTTGCAGAGCTGTCATTTTAGAAGAGTTTGTTCAAGCACCACACTTGCATTTGCATCACGTTTAACGTCAATAACGATACGCATACCTTCACGGTCGGATTCATCATTTACATACGAAATACCATCAATCTTCTTGTCATTGACTAAAGATGCGATATTTTCAATCAATTCCTTCTTATTTACATTATAAGGAATTTCATTAACTATGATCTTGTCATGTGTAGTATGAGTTTCTATCTCTGCCTTGCACGCATGATAACGCGACCGCGACCTGTAAGATATGCCTCACGTACGCCGCTTATACCATATATATATCCTCCTGTAGGGAAATCGGGAGCTTTCACATATTGCATAAACCCTTCAATATCAATATCGTTGTTCTCAATGTAAGCAATACAAGCATCGATTACCTCAGAAAGGTTGTGGGTAGGCATATTGGTTGCCATACCTACAGCAATACCGGATGCACCATTTACCAAACAAGTTAGGAATCCGTGTAGGCATAACGGTCGGCTCCTGTAAAGTGTCATCAAAATTATTCTGAAAATCAACAGTTTCCTTATAAAGATCCTGCATCATCTCTTCACCTATTTTCTTTAATCTTGCTTCCGTATAACGCATGGCAGCAGGGCTGTCACCATCAACAGAGCCGAAGTTACCCTGACCATCTACCAACGGATATCTCATAGCCCAGTCCTGTGCCATACGCACTAAGGCTCCGTATACGGACGAATCGCCGTGCGGGTGGTACTTACCCAACACTTCACCTACAACTCTTGCTGATTTTTTATAAGGTTTGTCTGAAGTATTGCCTAATTCCATCATTCCGAATAGAATTCTACGGTGAACAGGCTTAAAACCATCTCTCACATCCGGGAGGGCACGGGCCACGATTACTGACATGGAGTAATCGATGTACGACTTTTTCATTTCCTCTTCGATGTTGACTTTTATAATTCTGTCTTGTTCTAGCATTTAAAAAATGATTATTAATTATACATACTTTGGTTCATGAAAAACCACGCTAAAGTTTTTTAAAAGAGATTGAAGATGATAACTTGTTGCCCGATGCAGACATTCCATTGTCTCCGATGGCAGCTAAGATATTAAAAATGTGTATACTCGAGGCTCGTCTGCTGAAGAGTGCCACTGCTGATACTGAACATGTATTGCTGGCTATCTTGAAAGACGGTAATAATTTGGCCGCTACGGTATTGGAAGAAAATAATATAGACTATAAGTCAGTGTTCGAACAGCTTTCTATGAAAGCCAGCCCTAACGCAGGTATGGGATTTACGGAGGATGATGACGAGGAAGAAGATGAAATGAATATGTCTTCACGCTCTTCTCAAAGTGGTAGTTCACAGTCTTCTACGCAAACTGCGTCTAAGAAACCATCCAATGATACTCCGGTATTGGATAACTTTGGTATGGATATGACCCGGGCTGCGGAAGAAGGTAGACTGGATCCTGTGGTAGGTCGTGAACGTGAAATCGAGCGGTTGGCTCAGATATTGAGCCGTCGTAAGAATAACCCGGTATTGATAGGTGAACCAGGTGTAGGTAAATCAGCTATTGTAGAGGGATTAGCATTACGTATTGTTCAGAAGAAAGTATCCCGTATTCTGTTTGATAAACGTGTGGTAATGCTTGATATGGCTTCTGTAGTAGCCGGAACCAAGTATCGCGGACAGTTTGAGGAACGTATTCGTTCTATCATTAATGAGTTGCAGAAGAATCCGAATGTAATTCTGTTTATTGACGAGATTCACACGATTGTGGGTGCCGGAGCAGCTGCCGGTTCAATGGATGCAGCCAATATGCTGAAACCTGCATTGGCACGCGGCGAAATACAATGTATTGGTGCTACTACCCTTGATGAATACCGTAAGAATATAGAAAAAGACGGTGCTTTGGAACGCCGTTTCCAGAAAGTGATTGTTGAACCGACCACTGCTGAGGAAACGCTCCAGATATTGAAGAATATTAAAGAGAAGTACGAAGACCATCATAATGTGAATTATACGGATGAAGCGCTGGAAGCATGTGTCAAAGTTGACAGACCGCTACATTACTGACCGTAATTTCCCGGATAAGGCTATTGATGCTCTGGACGAAGCCGGTTCGCGCGTCCATCTGACAAACATTACTGTTCCGAAAGAGATTGAAGAACAGGAGAAACTGATTGAAGAAGCCTAAACAACAAAAGGCGGATGCGGTGAAATCGCAGAATTTCGAACTTGCTGCCAGCTTCCGTGATCATGAGAAAGAGTTTTCTGCTCGTCTGGAAGAAATGAAGGCTGAATGGGAAGCTCGCTTAAAAGATGATCGCCAGATCGTTGGTGAGGAGGAAATTGCGAATGTGGTTTCTATGATGTCCGGTGTGCCTGTACAGCGTATGGCGCAGGCTGAAGGTATCAAGTTGGCGGGTATGAAAGAAGAGTTGCAAGCTAAAGTTATAGCTCAGGACCCGGCTATTGAAAAGGTGACGAAAGCAATTCTGCGTAGTCGTGTAGGATTGAAAGATCCTAACCGTCCTATCGGAACATTCTTGTTCCTGGGGCCTACGGGTGTGGGTAAAACTCACTTAGCAAGAAACAGTTGGCCAAGTATATGTTCGGCTCTGCCGATGCACTGATTCGTATCGATATGAGTGAATATATGGAAAAATTCACTGTTTCACGTTTGGTCGGAGCACCTCCAGGATACGTAGGATATGAAGAAGGTGGCCAGCTGACAGAGAAAGTGCGTCGTAAACCTTACTCTATCGTATTGTTGGACGAGATTGAGAAAGCCCATCCGGATGTATTCAACATCTTGTTACAACTGATGGATGAAGGTCGTTTGACTGACAGTTATGGCAGAACTGTAGACTTCAAGAATACAGTGGTTATCATGACTTCAAACATCGGTACACGTCAATTGAAAGACTTCGGTCGTGGTGTAGGTTTTGCCGCCCAGAATCGTACGGATGATAAAGAATATTCACGCGGCGTGATACAAAAGGCTTTGAATAAGTCGTTTGCCCCTGAGTTTCTGAATCGTGTCGACGAGATTATTACTTTCGACCAGCTTTCGCTGGATGCTATCGAAAAGATTATCGATATCGAGTTGAAAGGCTTGTATGAGCGTGTGGAATCTCTTGGATATAAGCTTGTTATTGATGCTAAAGCCAAGACATTCATGGCATCTAAAGGATATGATGTGCAGTTTGGTGCCCGCCCGTTGAAGCGTGCCATCCAGACTTATCTGGAAGATGGACTTTCGGAATTGATTATTTCTTCCGAATTGCAGACGGGCGATACGATTTCTGTCTCTTTGAACGAAGAAAAAGGAGAACTGGACATCAAGAAAGCATAAAAATGAAGTCTTCTTAGAAGATGATAAACAGTCAAAATGTCAGTCCTTATGGGCTGGCATTTTTTTTGCATTATACTTGCCAAACGATTAAATATATAAACTTAAAAATATAAATCATAAGTAGTATGCAGAAAGGAAATATTGGGGTTACTACAGAGAACATATTCCCCGTTATCAAAAAGTTCTTGTACAGCGATCATGAAATTTTCCTTCGCGAATTGGTTTCTAATGCCGTAGATGCTACGCAGAAGTTGAAAACCTTAGCCTCTATTGGTGAGTTTAAAGGTGAGGTTGGCGATTTGACCGTACATGTGTCTTTAGGAAAAGATACAATTACTGTTTCAGACCGTGGTATTGGTTTGACAGCCGAAGAAATTGAAAAATATATCAACCAGATTGCTTTCTCTGGTGCTAATGACTTCCTGGAGAAATATAAGAATGATGCAAACGCTATTATTGGCCACTTTGGTTTGGGCTTTTATTCAGCTTTCATGGTGGCTAAGAAAGTGGAAATAATCACGAAATCCCATAAGGAAGGTGCTCAAGCTGTGAAATGGAGTTGCGATGGCAGTCCGGAGTTCACCATTGAGAACATTGAAAAGGCTGACCGTGGTACAGATATAGTACTTTACATTGACGATGAAAGTAAAGAATTCCTGGAAGAGGCCCGCATTTCTTCTCTGTTGAAGAAATATTGTAGTTTCCTTCCCATACCTATTGCTTTTGGTAAGAAGAAAGACTGGAAAGATGGAAAACAGGTTGAAACAGACGAAGATAATATCATCAATGACAGTAATCCGTTGTGGACATTGAAACCCAGCGAACTGAAGGATGAAGATTATAAAAAATTCTATCGTGAGCTTTATCCGATGTCAGACGAACCTTTGTTCTGGATTCATTTGAATGTAGACTATCCGTTCCATCTGACAGGTATCCTCTACTTCCCGAAGGTAAAGAGCAATATTGAATTAAATAAGAACAAGATACAGCTTTATAGCAACCAAGTATACGTTACGGATTCAGTAGAAGGTATCGTACCTGACTTTCTGACACTGTTGCATGGTGTGCTCGATTCTCCGGATATTCCTTTGAATGTATCCCGTTCTTACCTGCAAAGTGATTCGAACGTGAAGAAGATTTCTACCTATATTACCAAAAAGGTATCAGACCGTCTGCAATCTATCTTTAAGAATGATCGCAAACAGTTCGAGGAAAAGTGGAATGACCTGAAGATTTTCATCAATTACGGAATGCTTACTCAGGAAGACTTCTATGACAGAGCAAAAGATTTTGCCCTTTTCACCGATACGGATGGTAAATGCTATACATTTGAAGAGTATCAGAAGCTGATCAAAGATAATCAGACTGATAAAGATGGCAATTTGATCTATCTGTATGCTAATCATAAAGATGAGCAATTCAGCTATATCGAGGCTGCTAAGAATAAGGGATACAATGTGTTGCTGATGGATGGTCAACTGGACATTGCTGTAGTAAGCATGTTGGAGCAAAAGTTTGAGAAATCTCGCTTCACCCGTGTAGACAGTGATGTTGTCGACAACCTGATTGTGAAAGAAGATAAGAAAGGTGAAACTCTGGAAACAGGCAAACAAGAAGCTCTTTCTGCTGTGTTCAAGAGCCAGTTGCCTAAGCTGGAAAAGGTTGAGTTTAATATCACTGCGCAGGCTTTGGGTGAAAACTCTTCTCCTGTGATGATTACTCAAAGCGAATATATGCGCCGTATGAAAGAAATGGCTAATATTCAGGCTGGCATGAGTTTCTATGGTGAAATGCCCGATATGTTCAACCTTGTGCTGAATTCAGATCATAAACTGGTGAAAGAAGTTCTTGCAGACGAAGAAAAAGAATGCGACTCTGTTGTAGCTCCTATTCAGCAAGAAATGAATGACGTAGACAAACGTCGTAATGAGCTGAAAGATAAACAAAAAGGTAAGAAAGACGAAGAAATTTCTACTGCTGAAAAAGGACGAAGTGAACGGATTGGATCAGAAGTGGGAAGAACTGAAAACAAAGAAAGACGAAGTATTTGCCGGATATGCAGCTAAAAATAAAGTTGTCCGCCAGTTGATTGACCTGGCATTGCTGCAAAACGGCATGCTGAAAGGTGAAGCTTTGAATAACTTTGTGAAGAGAAGCATCGAGCTAATCTAAATACGCCCTTTATTCACAATCTATATGCCGGGAGCATTGCAACTTTTATAAGAGTTGTAATGCTCCTTTTTTCGTATATTTTGTGTGGGAACGCTTGTTTTTTAGCGTTGGATACGTCCAATTTCGAAACAATTGCATATATTTGAACTTTGATAATAATATATTTTCAGCTCGGAGCTTTGAAGTATGAAAAGAATTCTTTTTGCTTTTATCGTTTTGTTTCTTGTTGCTGCCCATGTTGCATGCCCAAAAAGTAGGTCTTGTCTTAAGTGGTGGCGGTGCCAAAGGATTGACACACATCGGCATCATTCGGGCTTTGGAAGAAAACAATATCCCTATAGATTATATTACCGGTACATCCATGGGAGCCATTATCGGTTCGTTGTATGCCATGGGATACTCTCCCGATGATATGGAGGCTTTGCTGCGTTCAGAAGACTTTAAACGCTGGTATTCGGGAAAAGTAGAACCTAAATATGCCTATTATTTCAAGAAAAAGTATTCCCACACCGGAGTTTTTTAATATCCGCTTTGATTTTAAGGACTCCTTGAATGTCAAACCGCAATTGCCGACCAGTATGGTTAACCCCATCCAAATGAATCTGGTGTTTGTGGAGCTGTTTGCCCGTGCTACAGCTGCTTGTGACGGTGATTTTGATAGGCTGTTTGTTCCTTTCCGCTGTATCGCTTCTGATGTATACAATAAACGGCAAATAGTGTTAGGGAAAGGTGACTTGGGAGATGCTGTCCGTGCTTCTATGAGTTTCCCGTTTGTTTTTAAGCCTATTGAGATAGATAGTGTGCTGGCTTATGATGGTGGTATTTACAATAACTTTCCAACGGATGTAATGCGGGATGATTTTCATCCGGATATTATCATTGGTAGTGTGGTGGCCGCCAATCCATCCAAGCCTAAAGAAAATGACCTTATGAGTCAGATTGAGAACATGGTGATGCAGAAGACGGACTATTCTATTCCGGATTCTGTCGGCATCCTCATGACATTCAAGTATGATGATGTGAACTTACTTGATTTCGACCGTCTTCAGGAACTCCATGATATAGGTTACAATCGCACTCTTAGTCTGATGGATTCTATAAAGGGGCGTATTCATCGTAGGGTGAATGCAGATAATGTGCGTTTACGCCGTCTGGTTTATCGCAGTAATCTGCCGCAGCTCTATTTCCAGAAAATTTATATTGATGGAGCTAACTCCCAGCAACAGGCTTATATTCAGAAGGAATTTCATGATGAAGAAGATGAACCATTCACCTACGAAGATCTGAAGCGTGGATATTTCCGTTTACTTGCGGATAACATGATATCGGAAATCATTCCGAAGGCGGTATTCAATGAGGAAACCGATATGTACGATTTGCATCTGAAAGTAAAGATGGAGGATAATTTCTCTGTCCGCTTGGGGGGTAGTGTGTCTACGACGAGTTCCAATCAGATATATCTGGGACTGGGCTATCAGAACTTAAATTATTATGCCAAAGAGTTTACGTTTGATGGTCAATTGGGTAAAGTTTATAATAATGCCCAACTGATGGCGCGTATAGATTTGCCTACTCATATTCCTACTTCATATCGGCTTATTGCGTCTATCAGTACTTTTTGATTATTATACAAGAAAGAGAAACTGTTCTCTAAAAACGATAAACCTTCCTTTAATTCAAAGGATGAACGATTTCTAAAGTTGATTATCGCTTTACCGTTCTTAGCGAATAAACGGGCTGAATTTGGCTTTGGTATTGGAAAATTGCAAGATAACTATTTTCAATCTAGTGTGATAAACTTTGAAGAAGACCGTTCGGACAGGAGTTTATACAGGCTTATAGGCGGTTCTATTAGCATTTTATGGAAGTACACTGAATTCCCGTCAATACGCTACAAAAGGGTATAACGAGAAATTGATAGCCCAGATTTTTACGGGAAAAGAAAGATATAAGCCTGGAAATCTGGCGGCAGAACAGCCTGTTACACAGGAACGGCAATCATGGTTACAGATTTCTTATATGAAAGAAGCATATCATAGTATGGCGCCTAAATTTGTTTTGGGATGGATGGCGGAAGCGCTGTATTCATCGAGGAATTTCTCGGAGAATTTTACGGCGACAATGATGCAGGCTGCAGAGTTTTCGCCGACTCCGCATAGTAAAGCTGATGTATAATGAGGCTTTCCGCGCTAATCAGTTTCTGGCTGCCGGTATCAAGCCTATGTTTATTTTCAATGATATGTTTCATCTGAGAGGAGAATTTTATGGATTTATGCCTATTTTCCCTATCGAGTGAAGAATAAAACAAAGCATTTGGAAAAGCTTTTCAAAGGTAGAATATATGGGAGAAATTTCTGTAATATGCCAATTGCCCTTTGGAGCAACATCTGCATATGTAAATCATTATAGCTCACCGAAAAAGGAGTGGAATGTGGGGTTGACACTCGGCTGGCAGCTGTTTAATTACCGTTTCATCGAATAATTTTCTTCAAAAAAAGTTTGTGGAAAGTTTCGGAAAAAGTCCGACAAAAAGGCCGCGTAGCTCAACTGAATAGAAGCTGACTACGGATCAGCCGGTTACAGGTTTGAATCCTGTCGCAAACAAAAAACAAGGTCGCGTAGCTCAACTGAATAGAGTAGCTGACTACGGATCAGCCGGTTACAGGTTTGAATCCTGTCGCGATCACGAAAAGAGGTTGTGTCAAAACGTTGTTAGTCCTGTTATCTTTTCTTTTGTCTGCGGCTTTTTTCGCGTATTCATCAACTGAATCGGGTTATAAATAGTTCAATAAATATAGATTTAGCAAGTGTACATGTTTCCTGCTTTTCGCAGTTTTGTACACATCTTTTTGATATTAAAAGCTATAGCAAAGAAGGCAAAGTCCATTGTAACCTTGTCTTCTCCCACATGCCGGAACCTTCTGTATGCCATGTTGTATTTCATTTGTCCAAAAACTGCTTCCGGTTCTATACATCGCCTGCCCCTATGCCTGACTCCTTCTTCTGAAACTAACCTTTCCCGTGCCTGCCGTTTGTATTGGTTTAACCGGTGGTTGACTTCTATAATACGGTTCCCCTGTGCTTTAAAACAACTTCCATGCAAAGGACACCCTTCACATCTTTGTGCTTTATACCGGGCACTTTCGGTGATGTATCCGCTTGCTGTTTTGTCACGTCTGGTTCCTATACGGTTCATGTGCTGCCCCATAGGACAAACGTAATAATCCTCCCCCGCATTGTAATGGAGACTCTCCGCATGGAATGGATTGGGGGTATAACGGGGACGCTGCTCTTTATGGAAGTAGTTGTACTTGACAAAGGCTCTATCCCGTTATCTTGCATGAACCGGTAATTTTCTTCCGAGCCGTAACCGGAGTCTGCCACACCGATACCCGGTAAGCGGTTATAGCGTTGCTCAAAGGAGTGGAAGAAAGGGATCAGGGTCAGCGTATCGGTAGGGTTGGGAAACAATCGGAAGTCTATGAGGAATTGGTTTTCAGTACCTGTTTGCAAATTATATCCGGGCTTGGTCTGCCCGTTCTTCATGGCGTCTTCTTTCATGCGCATGAAGGTGGCATCGGGATCAGTCTTGGAATAGGAATTACGTTCTCCAAGGACTTCAAGGTGATTGTCGTATTCCATCAGCTTGTCACGATACCCTTCAAGTTCCCTGACCTGTTTCTTCTTTTCACGCAGAGTTTTCTTTTGTTCCTTGTCCTGTGTTGCCTGGTGTTCCAGGACTTCTTTGAGTTCATCCACTATATTAGAGAGCATGGAGGGAGTCAACTCCACGGATGTGTCTTTTTTTTACAGAGTTCTCCTGTACAATGGCTTCATCCACCTGCTCCAGAAGGATGCGAATCTTATCCATCAGCTTTGTACGGTTCTTTTCGACTGTCTTACGCCAGACAAAAGTATATTTGTTGGCCTTGGATTCAATCTTGGTGCCGTCGATATATTTCACGTCAAGACTGATGAACCTCTTGTCGGCTAGGACAAGAACCAACTGCGTGAAGACGTTGTTTATCTCCTCCTTTACACGGTTACGAAAACGATTGATGGTTATGAAATCCGGATGCTCATGACCGGCAAGCCAGATATAATGGATGTCACGCAAAAGAAGCTTCTCTATTTTACGGCAGGAATAGATATTATTCATGTAGGCGTAGATAATTACCTTGAGCATCATTTTAGGATGATAAACTGAGCGCCCCATTTCTTTATAAAGCTTCTTGAAATTATCAAGATTGAGATTATCAACAACTGCATTGACAATGCGGACCGGGTCGTTCGCTGCTATGTTTTCATCAATGACCGATATGATACCAACGGCTCCTAAGGTAATCAGAGGGAAGGTAATGCCGTCATCGCCTGAAATAACGTCAAAATTGGCGGGTTTATTTTTTATGATGTCATCCATTTGGGTGATGTCACCGGAAGCTTCCTTGATAGCAATAACATTTTTGAAGTCACGGGCAATGCGCAGCGTGGTTTCGGCTTTCATATTTACTCCGGTACGTCCCGGTACATTATAAAGTACAATCGGAAGGTCGGTAGCCTCGGAAATCGCTTTATAATGCTGATAAATCCCTTCTTGGGAAGGCTTGTTATAATAAGGAACAACAGAAAGAATGGCATCCACTCCGGTAAAATCGTCGTTTTGAAGCGTATCCACAATGGCACGCGTATTATTTCCACCAACACCGAGCAGGATAGGTATCCGACCATTTACGCGTTCGATGACCATTTTCTTGATTTTTTTTTTCTTCTTCAGCCAGCGTCGGAGTTTCTGCTGTAGTGCAGTACGCATAAAAAATCAGTGTTGTTTTGGAGCTGATAGTCTACTAAACGCATCAATGCATCGTAATCAACGCTTTCATCTTCCTTAAATGGAGTAATCAACGCTACCCCATTCCTTTCAATTTAGTCTGTATCATGAGTGAAATTTAAGTAATCTCTAATTAAATGACTCGCAAAAGTACGAATATTTTCGATTTCTACAGCAAATATAAGCTATAAAAAAGATTTCACTGGAAAAATGTTACGAAATGAGCGCTAAAAACTCATCTTCGCTCATTATCTGTACACCCAGCTTTTGCGCTTTTTCCAATTTGGCAGGTCCCATATTTTCTCCTGCTAGGATAAAACTGGTCTTGGCAGAAATACTACCTACATTTTTTCCTCCATTCTTCTCTATCAAATCTTTATATTCGTCTCTGGAGTGATGGGTGAACACACCGCTGATTACAATAGACTGTCCGGCAAGCTTATCAGTATAGCCGCTCAGATCTTCTTCCTTCCGGCTAAACTGTAATCCGGCAATTTTCAGTCGCTCTATTAATTCTCTATTCAGAGGATTAGCGAAGTAGGAAATGATACTTTGTGCTATTTTCTCACCGATTTCATCGATATTTATCAATCTTTCAAGATCTGCATTTTCCAGTTCTTCTATGTCAGTGAAGGACTTAGCTATTTTCTTTGCTACAGTTTCACCGACAAAGCGGATACCCAGGGCGAACAAAGCTCGCTCAAAAGGCACTTCCTTGCTTTGGGCAATACCCTTGACGATATTTTCCGCTGATTTTTCACCCATACGGTCCAGGTTCTTAATATCGTCTACAGTCAGCTTGTACAGATCTGCCGTATCCTTAATGAGTCCTAACCGATAGAACATATCCACAGTTTCCGGGCCTAATCCGTCAATGTTCATAGCCTTCCGGCTGATGAAATGCTCGATCTTTCCTTTAATCTGGGGTGGACAAGCCGTTTCGTTGGGGCAATAGTGCGCAGCTTCTCCTTCGTAACGGATTAATTTGCTGCCACATTCAGGGCAATGAGTGATGAACTTCACTTTTTCACCTACCATCATACTCCGGGCATCTTTGTCTACTCCGGTAATTTTGGGTATGATTTCGCCACCTTTTTCTACATAAACCATATCGCCGACATGCAAGTCGAGCCCTTCAATGATATCTGCATTATGCAGTGAGGCGCGTTTTACGATTGTACCCGATAATTGTACCGGATCCAGGTTGGCAACAGGGGTTACTGCTCCGGTTCTTCCCACCTGGTAAGTCACCTTGTTTAAGCGGGTCAATGCACGCTCTGCCTGGAACTTGTATGCGATGGCCCAACGAGGAGATTTTGCGGTGAAACCGAGGTTTTTCTGCTGTTTCAGGCTATTAACTTTCAAAACAATGCCATCCGTGGCTACAGGTAAATTCTTCCGTTCTGTATCCCAATAATGGATGTAATCGAACACTTCCTGCAGGCTGTGGCACTTCTTCATATGGTCGGAGATTTTGAATCCCCATTGTGCAGCTTTCTGCAGGTTTTCATAATGTCCGTCGCAAGGTAGTTCTTCGCCTAATAAATAATAAAGGTAGGCATCCAGTTTGCGGGAAGCAACTATAGCAGAGTTTTGTAATTTCAAAGTGCCTGATGCAGCATTACGCGGATTAGCAAAAAGAGGTTCTTCGCGCGCCTCTTTTTCGCGGTTTAGTTCCTCAAAGACTTCCCACGGCATTAGTATTTCCCCTCTGATCTCAAATAATTGGGGATAATCACCATGCAAAACAAGGGGGATAGTACGGATTGTCTTCACATTATCCGTTACATCATCACCTTTTTCACCGTCACCACGGGTTACGGCACGTATTAATTTACCGTTTTCGTATGTCAGTGAGATGGAAGTACCGTCATATTTAAGTTCGGCACAAATTTCAAAATCTTCGTTCAGGGCTTTTTGAGTGCGATCATAAAAGTCAGATACCTCACCTTCAGAATAGGTATTACCCAACGAAAGCATTGGATATTTGTGTGTCACTTGCGTGAAATTCTTATTCAAATCACTTCCTACGCGCATAGTTGGCGAAGTTTCATCCTGATATTCAGGGTGTTCTCGCTCCATATCCTGCAATTCGCGCATCCTGTCATCGAACTCTTTGTCTGATATTTCGGGAGCGTTCAATACATAATAATTGTAGTTGTGCCGATGTAAGTCGGCGCGTAGCTGGTCTATCTTTTCTTTTTGCAGTCATAGCTATTTCAGATTGTTTGAACGCAAAAATACAGGTTTCTCCTCTAATATTTTTTTAACTTACAGTACTTTTGCAGAAAATTAAAATATATGCGTATTGATATCATTACTGTTCTGCCGGAAATGATTGAAGGCTTCTTCAATTGCTCTATAATGAAACGTGCTCAAAATAAAGGGCTTGCAGAAATACATATTCATAACCTTCGTGATTATACTGAAGATAAATACCGTCGGGTGGATGATTATCCTTTTGGTGGTTTTGCCGGAATGGTGGTTATGAAGATAGAACCTATAGAGCGCTGCATCAATGCTTTGAAGCAGAACGGGAGTATGATGAAGTCATTTTCACGACTCCTGACGGTGAACAGTTTAACCAGCCTATGGCTAATACGCTTGTCTTCGCTAAAAATCTTATAATTCTTTGCGGGCATTTTAAGGGAATTGATTATCGCATTCGCGAACATCTGATAACGAAGGAAATCAGTATCGGAGACTATGTGCTGACCGGTGGAGAACTGGCAGCAGCAGTGATGGCTGATGCTATTGTCCGTATTATTCCCGGAGTTATCTCTGACGAGCAATCAGCCCTTTCCGATTCATTTCAGGATAATCTGTTAGCTGCTCCCGTCTATACGCGACCCTGCCGATTACAAAGGTTGGAAAGTTCCGGAAATTTTACTGTCCGGTCATGAGGCTAAGATTAAGGAATGGGAGCTGCAACAGTCATTGGAAAGAACTCGGAAATTACGTCCGGATTTGTTAGGTGAGGAATTAATCTGTAAGATGTATAATAAAAATAAAAAAGGGCATTCAGTTTGAATGTCCTTTTTTATGAAAATAGTTTGCGAATGGCTATGCATTTGTTATTCGTCATACCTCAAGTGCACCGATTATTTCTTTAACTGACTTATATCCGTGTCTGTTCAGATAGTCATCAATACCTTCTGCTACCTTCACGGTGATTGCCGGATCAATAAAGTTTGCAGTACCGATTTGAATGGCAGAGGCACCTGCGAGCATAAATTCCACAGCATCTTTCCAGTTCATGATGCCCCCTAAACCTATGACCGGTATTTTTACTGCCTTAGCAACTTGCCATACCATGCGGAGTGCGATTGGTTTTACTGCTGCTCCGGACATGCCGCCTGTTACCGTGGAAAGGATGGGACGTCTGCGTTCTGCATCTACAGCCATTCCTAACAAGGTATTGATGAGTGATACGCTGTCTGCACCGCCATTTTCAGCAGCACGTGCTATTTCTGTGATGTCTGTAACATTGGGTGACAGTTTTACGATAAGTGTCTTTTTGTAAACTGAGCGTACGGCTTTTACCACTTCCTCCGCTCCTTTGGCTGTGACGCCAAATGCCATTCCACCTTGCTTTACATTAGGGCAGGATATGTTTAATTCTATGGCAGGAATATTTACAAGTTCATTAATGATTGCAGCCGTTTCCATATAATCTTCGATAGCAGAGCCTGAAACATTCACAATCATATTGGTTTTTATATCCTTGATACGCGGATAGATATGTTCAACAAAGTAATTTACTCCCTTATTTTGCAGTCCCACAGCGTTTAACATACCTGACGGAGTCTCTGCCATACGCGGATATGGGTTACCTTCACGTTTGTGAAGAGTCGTACCCTTTACAATGATACCGCCTATTCGCGTAATATCAATAAAATCCGCGAACTCTTCACCATATCCAAATGTACCGGAAGCCGTCATCACCGGATTCTTCATTTGTAATTCTCCAATGTTTACACTTAAATCTGCCATAATAGTTTGTTTATATTAAAAACCGGACCTTCTTTACATACGCATAAATGCCCTTCCGTGGTATTTTCTACACAACATAAGCAAGCGCCTATACCACACGCCATTGTATTTTCAATGATACTTCACAAGCTATATCTTTACTTTTTGGCATATTTAGCCACAGCCATCATCATTGGCTTAGGACCACAGGTATATATCTGCTCGAATTCATCTTGCTCAATATAGAATGTTGGGTGACATGTCCTTTTTCGCCATGACTGCCGTCTTCCGTGGTGGTATATACATCTCCATAAGCTGCAAACTGCTCCAGTTGCAGCAAATCCTTATCGCTTCTTGCATCCCAGAAGGAACGTCGGTTTACTGCCGTTTTTAGCTAATTGCTCGCCCAGATAAACATGGGAGCTGTACCAACACCTCCACCTACTAACAGAAGCTTATCAGAAGCCTTTTCAGGCATTGTGAAGCCATTTCCCAAAGGAAGTACTACGTTGACCGTGTCTCCGGCTTTTGCTTCGCCTAATTGCCTCGTTCCGTCTCCAATCAGTTGGATCAGAAACCATACTTCATTGCGTTGTCTATCTACATAATTAATGGAAATGGGGCGGCGCAAGAAAGTAGTTGGAGATCCGTCCACACGTATTTCCGCAAATTGTCCCGGAAGCATATCCGGAAGCGGAGACGGAGACGTCAGTTTCAATAGCACATAATTAGCGTGCAGTTGGACGTTCTCAGTCACTGTCAAATCTAAAATGTATTTTTTCATTATCCTATATAAAGAGGTGAATTTTATCTTCAGGGTACAAAGATAATGCAAATCGAATGCAGAACTTTCATGCTTGCATGAAAAAGTTCTGCTGAGATGCTTATCTTATCTAAAGATACGGGAAATTGTGCAAATAGTCGTTTATGAGTCTTACTTTTCGGGTTTAAACGTCTCGTACGTATTATCGTCGAAGAAAATTCTTATTTCAGTGATTTTTCTGGGAGATCTTTCTTTATAGATAATCTCCTGTTTTACAATCTCTTTAGTGGCATTTACAGGCGTTTCTAATGCGATTTCCTTGCGATTTTCGGCCGGACCTGTCTCTTTGGACGGATTTACGGAATTCTCAGCGAATAATGGATAGTCGAATCCACTCTCGATAGAAGAGTCAGAATCGGAAGGCGTATTACTCATTTCACCTTGTCCGGTAAGTAACCATTCCAAATTTATATCATTATATCTTTGATGTAGACGAAGAATAACTTCTGTACTTGGATACTTATTACGCGGGCCTAAAATATGTGAGATGGTAGCTTGAGCTACACCAATACTTTCGGCAAATGCGCCTGCGGTTAATTTTTTCCCGATCCATGATCATTTTGAACCTATCTTTTATGCTCATAACTGT